>CAJDVU010000018.1_pt1 | contig 70413 bp, 69 predicted proteins | sample 7391431 | NCBI WGS metagenome assembly CAJDVU01 (sample SAMEA7055700, study PRJEB34461) | soil metagenome | biome: terrestrial ecosystem; feature: Peninsula; material: soil | place: Antarctica | collected 2016
CGGCCCCAGGCGTGCGCTGCCGTACCGGCGAGGCACGCATCACACCGGGATTCGCCTTGCCGGCGCGGCACGTGATCCACACCGTGGGACCGATCTGGCGCGGCGGCGGGCAGCAGGAACCGCTGCTGCTGGAACATTGTTATCGCAACGCGCTGCGATTGTTGCGTGAGCATGGCTTGCACACGATTGCCTTCCCGGCGATCAGCTGCGGGGTCTATGGTTATCCGATCGCCCGGGCGGCCGCGGTGGCCGTGGCGACGCTGCGCGACGAACTCGCGCACGCCGCATCGCTGGACATCATCGTGTGCTGCTTCAGCGACGGCGCCCGAGCGGCGTTCCAGCGTGCGCTCGATGCCGTGTCACCCGATGATCCGCGATTCAATGCAGCTTGAACGGATACAGCGGCGCCAGCACCGCATCGCCTTCGTGCGGCGTTGCGCTGCGCCACGCGAAGCCTCGCTTGAACGCGCCGACCAGATCGAGAGCCGGATCGCCGGGCGACCTTGGCACACTCGCGTAGTGGCGTTGTTGCAGGGTATCGATCGCTGCACGCTGTGCGGCATCTTCCAGCGCCGCGGACAGCTCGCCCAAGTGCTGGATGGCCGGCCGTTCTGCCCGCGCCCACGCCAGCAGGCAGCGCACCTGCGCCGCCACGTCGCTGCCGCGCGCCGCAGCAAGGAAGGCCAACTGGGCCTGGCGCGCCGTGGTGGCTGGCGGTGGCGCGGGCGCGACCTCCGTGGCGCTGCGGCCACGACCACGGCGACGCCACCACCACCACGCCAAGACGCTGAGCAGCCACAGCACGATGCTGCCCAGTGCGATCCAACGCCACGGCGTGGAAGCGGATGCGATGATCGGTGCGCCGGTTGCGGTGGAATCCGACGAAACCGACGCGGCCGCCGTCGGAGCCGACGGTTGCGCCGTGCTGTCGCCGACTGCCGGCAGCACGGTGATGCTGTGCGCGGGGATCTGCGCCACTTCCATCTTGTCAGTCAGCACGTTCCACCATTTCAAGGTGGTCGCCGGTATGGTCAAGCTGCCGGCGCGCGCGGGCACGATCGCAAACGCCTGCCGGCGCTCACCGATGATCCATGGACCGTCCACGTGATTGTGGCTGACCGGCTTGTCCGGATAGACCGTGGCACCGTCCAGCGTGGGCAGGCTCAACGCCGGCAGCGCGTCGTCGGAAAGTCCGGTCGCCTGCAGCGTCATGGTGAGGTTGAGCGGCTGCCCCACGCGCACCGGCTGTTGTGCGGTCGGCCAGCCTTCCAGAGCAAGACTCAGCGCGCGTGCCGGCAACCAGGCCTGGTTGCCCCAGTTCGACGGCGTGGCGCGCACCTGCAGCGAGACGGCCGGCGCGCTGGCCGACACATTGGCGGTCGCGCCGAAGAAACTGTTGGGGTCAGACGGATCAATCGCATTGCCCTGGAAGCTCGCCGCGGGAATCTGGATCTGCCCGGCCTGCTGCGGAATCAGCGCGTAGCGTCGCTCCAGTACCTGGTAGGTGCGACCGCCGCGTTGGGTGGCGTAACTCAGATCCTTGCCAACCTGGTTCAGTTCGATGCCGCCGACATGGGGCACATCGATCGAGCCGCCGCTCAGATTGGTGGCGTAAAACAGCTTCACCACATAGCTGAACTGCTCGCCGACGTAACCGCTTTGCGGCTCGACCCCGGCCTCCATGAAGACGTCCCGGTCGGGCGCGGCCGGGGCCGCCGCGCTTGGCGCGCTGACCTCCAGCTGCAGTGGCGCGGTCTGCTCACCGGCGACCTCCAGCGCGGGGATCTGCAGCGTGCCGACCTGGTTCGGCCGCAATGCCACGCCGAAGGTGAGGCTGGAGGTGGTCTTGCCGTTGTCCACCGTCACGCTGCGGTTCTGCGAGGTACCAAGCACACTGAAATCCTGGCTCAGCGCAGCCAGGTCCGGCATCTCGACGCTGCCGTGTGCGTCTTCAACGCGTACATTCAGGGTGACCGTGTCGCCCAATGAAACATGGGTGCGATCCAGCGTGGCGGTGACCTGGGCTGCCTGCGCGGCGGCCGGAACCAGCAGCAAGGCGAACAGGCAGATCGCGACGACACGTGCAAACTTCATGGCTGTCCATCCTCGTCCGGAGCGCCGCCATGGCGCTCCCGATATTCCAGTTCGAACTTGCGCCGCAGCAGCGCGCCGGGGTCGTCCTGGACGCGTTGCAAGGCGTGCTGGATGTCCGCCGGCAATTTCGCCTGCGGGTCGTCTTTGCCGAGCGTGCCGAGTTGATGCGACGCGCCCTTCTCGATCGGTTTGCCCGGCTGCGCGGCCAGCGCCTGGTCGATCTGTTTCTTCAGCGCCTGCCGAGCCTGCTCGGTCTTTGCCTGTTGTTCGGCGCGCTCCTGCGCGGTTGGTGGCTTGGGTTGGTCGCCGGCGTGATTCTGGCCGGATGGATCCCGCGCGGGCGGCTGCTTGCTCTCGTCTTGCTTGCTCTCGTCTTGCTTTTCCTCGTCTTGCTTTCCCTCGCCCTGCTGGTCCGACGGCGTGCCGCCTTCCTGCGCAGACTTCTGCTTTTGCGAATCCGGTTTGCCGTCCTTGTCTTGCCCTTGCTGCGCCGACGATGGCTTTCCCTCGCCCTGCCCAGACGGCTTGTTCTGATCCGACTTGTCCTGTTGCGACTGTGGTTTCTTCGGCTGTTGTCGCAGCCAGTCCTCGACCGCCTTGCGATTGGCCTTGGCATCGGCATTGGCGGGGTCAAGCTTCAGCGCCTCGTCATAAGCCTTGATCGCGTCCGGGTAGTGCTGTGCCTTGGCCAGCGCGTTGCCACGGTTGTAGGCTGCATCGCTGCCGGGCGCGTGCTGAAGACTCTCGACGGCGGCGGCGTAGTCGCCCGCCCGATACGCTGCCACACCGCGCCAGGCCGGATCACGGGCAAGCTGCTGCGCCTGTTTCGGATGACCCTCGCGCAGCGACTGGGCGGCTTGCTGATCCGGGCGTTGCCACAGATTCTGCCAGGTGCCCGCTTGAGCCGTCGCCGGCATTAGCGGCAAGCAGGCGATCAACAACAGCAGTACCCAGCCACGGCGGAACGCCACGGTCACGAGCAGCAGCAGCGGCAGCAACAGCCACGGGCCGCGATCCTGCCACTGATCGCCGCGCTGGCCGGCAGCGGCGCTCTTCGGCGCCTTGCGCAACTCGGCGTGCAGCGCATCGATGTCCTGCTGACCGGTACTCATCGGCACGTAACCGCCGCCTCCGGCGCGCGCCAACGCGCCGAGCGCCGCATCGTCGCGCGCGGCAAGCACCATGTTGCCGTTGGCGTCATGCAGAAAGCCTCCTTCGGGCAGCGGTACCGGGCCACCTTGCGGCGTACCTACGCCAAGCACGGAGACATGCACGCCGGCGGCGAGCGCCGTGCGCGCCGCCACGTCTGCCCCGGCGTCAGCCTGGTCGGTGATCAACACCAGCGAACCACCGCCGGCCTTGCCATCCTTGATCAGTTTGGTAGCCAGGGCGATCGCCGTCGCCGCGTTGTTGCCGTCCACCGGCATGGTGTCCGGGGCCATCGCATCGAGCAGATCGCTCAGGCTGTTGGCATCGGAAGTCAACGGCGCCACCACGAAGGCCTCACCGGCGTAGCCGATCAGTGCATTCAGCCCAGCGCTGTTGCTGACTAGAAGCTGGTGCGCCTTGTAGCGCGCGCGATCGAGCCGGCTCGGCGCCACGTCGCGCGCCAGCATGTGCCGCGACAGCGAGATCGCCACCACCTGCGCCGGACGGCTGGCGTACAGCGGTTGCTCGACACGGCTCCAGGTCGGGCCGGCCAGGGCCAGCGTCGCCAGCAGCCAACCGAGTGCAAACAGCCACAGCGGCAGGTCTCGATGTCGAGCCTGTCCACGCAGCAGCAGCGGCAACAACTCGGGGTCGACCAGCCGCGACAAGGCCAGTTGTCCGCCGTCGCGGCGCCAGCGCGGCAGCGCCAACAGCGGCAAGCCCGCCAGCGCCAGCAACCACCACGGACTCAGAAAATGGAACTGGTGCAGCAGCTCGTTCACGCGCTGCGCTCCGCCATGCGCCCGAATCGACGCGGCACGATTGCCAGCAACAACAAGACCAGCGAGGCCAGCAGCGGCCAGCGGAACAACTCGTGCCGCGGGCGCAATACCGGCCCGCGCTGCGGCATCGGCTCCAGCGCATTGATCGCGCGATAGGCCTCGGCCAGTTCGCGGCTGTCGGTGGCGCGGAAGAAGCGCCCACCGGTTTCCTTCGCGATCGCGGTGAGCATGCCGGCGTCCAGATCGGCCGAGGGATTGACTATCTGCATGCCGAAGAAACCCGGAACACGCATTTGGGTGGCACCGATCCCGATGGTGTAGATGCGCACACCGGCTGCCTTGGCCGCCCGCGCCGCCTCGCGCGGTGTGATGCTGCCGGCGTTGTTTACTCCATCCGTGAGCAGCACCAGCACCCGCGCTTGCTCGGGCAACGCCGACAGGCGTTTCACCGCCACGGCGATCGCATCACCAATGGCTGTCTGGCTGCCAGCCAGGCCCACCGCAGCACCCTGCAATTGCGCGCGCACCGCGGACAAGTCATAGGTCAGCGGCGTGACCAGAAACGCCTGGCTGCCGAACAGGATCAGCCCCATTTCGTCACCGCTGCGCCGGCTGATGAAGTCACCGGCGATCGCTTCCACCGCCTCGAAGCGGCTGACCGACTGGCCGGCCAATTCCATGTCCGGCGTACGCATGCTGCCCGACAGATCCACCGCCAGCATCACGGCGCGCCCGCTGCGCTGCTGCGCCTGCGGCGGCCCCAGCGATTGTGGTCGAGCCGCCGCGGCCAGCAGGCACAGCCACGCCAGCGCCAGCAGCCACGCCGCCGCGCCGCGCGTGCGCCGGTCGGCCACGGCGCTCAGCTCCACACCGGGTTGCGGCAGGTGCAGTGCTTGCCCCGGCGGCGCCGGGCGCCACCACCGGCGCAGCAGCCACGGCAGTGGCAGCAACAGGATCACCCACGGCCACGCAAACTCAGGCATCGGCTGCCTCCCGACCTGATTCCGCCGACGTCCAATTGGACGGCTTGACGGCGAGACGCAACCACGTGCGCACCGCCGCGACCATGGCCTCATTGTCGTGGGCGGTCGGAGGCTGGTAGATCAGCTCATCGAGTGCACACAACCGCTCCAGGGTCGCGGTGTCGACCGGTACGCGCGCCAGGGTCTGCCGCCACGCCTCGCCCCGCTGCCGGGTCGCCTGGGAGTCGTGCCGGCGCGCGACGCGTCGCAGCAGTTGGTGCAGATCCCGCAGGAGTCCGTCCGGACTGCCTTCCTCACGATGCTGGCGCACCAGTTGATCCAGCTCGCCGAGGATCTGTTGTTGTCGGCCCCACACACGCCGATGACGACGCCACATCCAGGCCGCAGCCACGATGGCCACCAGCACGAGCGCGGCGAGCACCCACCAACCCGGCGCAGGCGGCCACCACGAGGGTTCCGCCGGAAGGTGGATGTCACGCAGGCGGGGCCCGGAGACGCTGGCCGCCGCGGCGGGTTGGCCAGGCGCTGTCATCATCGGGGCACGCCCGGTCGACCGATCAAACCGGCCACGGCGTCGAACGGATCCGCGGTGGTGTCGATACTGGCGTGGCGCAGCCGCAAAGATTCGGCCACGCCAGTCAGTCGCGCGGCGCCGCTGCCGAGCACGCGCCGGAAGTCGCTGCGCTGGCGCGCGGATTGCAACGACACTTCGCGACGCTCGCCGGCATGTTCCAGCGGGTAGCGTCCCGCCGGTGGCAGTGCCAACTCCAGCGGATCGGCCACTACCAGCACGCTGACCGCGGCATGCCGAGTCAGATCCAGCAAGCGCTGACGCGCCGCTTCGTCACAGCTGAAGCCATCGCTGACCAGCAGGACCCGGTTGGCACCATGCGACACGTGCGCCGCGCGCAGCAGTGCTTCGGATAGCGGCTGCTGGCGGTCCGATCGCGGCCATGCATCCCACTGCGCCAGGGCGCCGCAGACCGCCAGCGCGCCGCGCGGACCTGCCTGCGGTCGCAACAGCTGATCGACACCGCCAAAGGCGAGCACGCCGACCCGTTCACCGGCACGCGTGGCGTACCACGCGGCCAGCGCCGCCGCATGCGCGGCCTGCACCGATTTGAATCGGTGACGGGTGCCGAAAACCATGCTGGCATGCGTATCGAGCAGGATCAGCAAGGACCCCTCGCGGTCCTCCTGGAACAACTTGGTGTGGAGTTTTCCACTGCGCGCGGTCAGCCGCCAGTCCAGCCGCCGCACATCGTCACCGGCCTGGTACACACGCGATTCCGCGTAGTCCATGCCGCGACCGTATAGACGGCTGGACTGCTGACCGTAGCGCGACGCACGGGTCGACAACGGCGCCATCCGCGCACGGCCGACACGTCCGCGCAGCGCGATCAGGTCGGCCAGCACAACCGTGCTGCGGCCGTCGCCGCGATCCTGTCTGGACACCACGGCGTTCACGGCAGCGGCACGAGATCCAGCAGGCGTGCAATCACCTGGTCGGGCACCACGCCCTCGGCCTGCGCCTCGTAGCTGAGCAGCACCCGGTGACGCAGCACTTCGTGGACGATCGCATGGACGTCTTCAGGCAGCACATAGGCGCGTCCCGCCAGCCACGCTTGCGCGCGGGCGCAGCGATCCAGCGCGATGGTGGCGCGAGGGCTGGCGCCCCAGGCGATCCAGCGCTTGAGTTCCACGCCGTAGCGTCCGGCATCGCGCGTGGCCAGCACCAACTGGGTGAGGTACTCCTCCAGCGCCGGCGCCATATGCACTGCCATCGCGGCATCGCGTGCGGCAAACACCTCGCCCCGGCTGAGCAGGGCCTGCGGTGGCGGCGCAGGATGCGCCCGCCGGCTGGCTTGTTCGCGTGCCAGCTTCAGGATCGCCAGTTCGGACGCGGCATCGGGATAACCGATGGTGACATGCATCAGGAAGCGATCGAGCTGGGCCTCCGGCAGGCTGAACGTACCTTCCTGCTCGATCGGGTTCTGCGTGGCCATCACCATGAACAGGTCCGGCAGTTGCCAGGTACTGCGGCCCACCGTGATTTGCTGTTCGGCCATCGCCTCCAGCAGGGCCGACTGCACCTTGGCCGGCGCGCGGTTGATCTCATCGGCGAGGATGATGTTGTGGAACAGCGGCCCGCGCTCGAACTCGAAGCTGCCCGACTGCGGACGGAACACGTCGGTGCCGGTGAGGTCGGCGGGTAGCAGGTCGGGGGTGAACTGCACCCGGTGGAAGTCCGCCTCGATCCTCGCCGCCAGCGCCTTGACTGCGGTGGTCTTGGCCAGGCCGGGCGCGCCTTCCACCAGCAGGTGGCCATCGGCCAGCAGGGCGACCAGCAGGCAGTCGATCAATTTCGGCTGACCGATGATGCAGAGCCTCAGCTCGTCACGCAGTCGTCCGAACGACTGTTGCAGCGGGCTGAAGGGCGGGTTGTCGGGCATATCCATGAGCTAAGTTCCGTTTCGGTGTGACGCCGGCGCAGCCCGTACGGGCGGGCAAACCCGCCGGCGTCATTCAGACCACCGTGCACGCCGGAAGTTTAGTCCGGCGTATCGCGACCAACCGGTGGCATGAAAAAGGGCGGCCAAGGCCGCCCTTTTTCCCCTGTGCCGCGAAGCGGCTTATTGCAAGGTATCGCTGAGGATGCGCGGCGTCACGAAGATCAGCAACTCGGCCTTGCTGGTGCTGCGCTTGGTGTCGCGGAACAGCGCCCCGATGCCGGGGATATCACCGAGCCCGGGCACCTTGGACACGGTGTTGTTCTTGTTGACTTCATAGATGCCGCCAAGCACCACGGTCTGGCCGTTGTCGACCAGCGCCGAAGTATTCACCTCACGCGTATCGATCTGCGGCACCTGCCCGTTCGGCGTGTTGACGAACGCGGCGAGCGCATCCTTCTTCACGTTGATCGCCAGATAGACGCGGTTGTCGGCCGTGATCGTCGGGGTCACCTTCAGTTCCAGCACGGCGTCCTTGAACTGTACCGAAGCAGTTGGCGCACCACCGGTGCCGGCACCCTGGTTCTGATAGGTGACGTAGCCGATTTCCTGACCCTGGCGGATCACCGCTTCCTGCTGGTTGGCGGTGATCACGCGCGGACTGGAGATCACCTCGCCACGACCTTCGGTCTGCGCGGCGGAGAGTTCCAGATCCAGCGCGTAATTGGCGCCAAGGATAGCGAGGCCCAGCGTGCTGCCGCCCTGTGCCGGCATGTTGACGTTGAAGCCGCCCGGCAAGGTCACCGCACCCGGATGCGGCGGCGCACCCTGACTGCCGTTGGCGACCCAGTCGCTGTAGGCGTTGTTGTAGTTGACGATGTTGTTGTGCACGCCCGTGCCGTAGGTCAACGCGTCATCACCCTTCGGTGCCGTGGTGATGATGTTGTTGCGGTTGATCTGAGCGCCCGACGCGCCCCACTTGACGCCCAGTTCGCGGGTAAAATCGTCGGTCGCGACCACGATGCGCGATTCAATCAGCACCTGCTGCACCGGCTTGTCCAGCACCGCGATCAGTGCACGCAACTGCGTGATCTTCTCCGGGGTGTCGTTGAGCAACAGCGTATTGGTGCGCTGGTCGAACGACACGCTGCCACGCGGCGAGAGGAAGCCACGCTGGGTGTTGGCGCCGCCGCTGCCACCGCCGCCCTGCATGCTGCCGGTGGTCAGCAGCTTGGCAATGTCGGACGCCTTGCCGTAGCTGATCGGCACATAGTCGGTAATCAACTCGGCGGTGTCCTGCGCCTTCAGTTTGGCATCGGCCAGGTCCCCAGGTTGAGCCCGGAGATGTCCGCGATCAGCTGCAGTGCCGAACGCACGGGGATGTCCTGGAAGTTGAAAGTGACGCGCTTGCCGCTGTAGCTCGGCTCCTTGTCGAGTTTTGCCAGCTTGTCGATTTTGCTGTCAGCCTTTCTCGGTGCGACCTCGACCACGTACTGGTCGGGGGTCTGGTAGGCCGACGTGTCGACGCTGCCCTTGGTGGTGATCTCAATGCGGGCGCCGCCACCATTGCCGGCGCGGGTCACGATGGATTGCACCGGGGTGGCAAAGTCCAGCGTATCCAGACGTTGTGCCAGGTTGGCCGGCAGGTTGGCATGGTCGATGGTGACCAGCACCTTGTCGCCCCGATGGGTCATTTCCGGCTGGGCGCCGCTGCCGTTGAAGCTGATCAGCACGCGACCTTCGCCGTTCGGGCCACGCCGGAAGTCGATGTTGGAGATCGCCGGGCCTTCCGAGCACCAGGCTGTGGCCCTCGACACGGGCGCGATAGCTCGACTCGCGCATCAGCTCGACCACGACCCGGGTGCGACCCCCTGCAGAAATCGCCGATACGCCCGAGGTCGAGCCCTTGCCGATGTCCAGGTGACGCGCGGCGGCGTTGCTGGTGTCGGGAAAGTCGACCGCAATGCGCGGCGGGTTGCCAGTGGTGAAGATCTTCGGCTCCGGCACCGGGCCTGCACCGAAGTCCATGTGCAGCTCGACGCTGCCACCGGGCAAGGCGTCGTAGCTGATGTTCTTCAGCGTGCTGGCGGCAGCCATCGCGCTGCTGGCCCAAGTGGCACCGAGGATCAACAGACCCATCAGCATGTAACGGCTCGCCTGGCGCATGACTCGGCCCCGCACGGATTGAATTTGGTTGCTCATTGCATCTGCCCCTGTATTCCTATTGCTCGCCGAGCGCGATGCTGGCGGGACGTTCCATCCAGCCACCATTGCCATTGGATACCAGCTCGATCAAGTCAACATGATCTTCACTGATGGCTGTGATGTGCCCGTAATTCTGGCCCATGTATTCCCCCACATGGACGCGATGAATGACCCCGCCAGGATCCTTGACCAGGACTTCCATCTTCGGACCGACGCCGACGGTGCCAACCATCTTGAGGCTGTCCAGCGCAAACATTTCCAATGGCTCCTTGGCGCGATTGGCATCCGGTCGCGGGCCGCTGGTGCTGGCGGTGTTCTGCAGCTCGACCGTACTGGGACTGAACGGGTCACGCTTGTCCTGGTCCTCGTACTTGAACGTCTCGAAAGTCTTGATCACGGGCAACGGCGGAATCGGCGCACCCTTCTTCGCTTTCTCCTGCGCGACCCATGTGCGCAGGTCCGACATGCCGCGGGTGCAGCCGGCCAGCACCAGCGCCACGACCAGCATCATGAGCAGACGCGCCAGGCCAGCGGACTTGCGGGAAATCGACTTGTTGATCATTTCTTCGCCCCCGCCTTGTTGCTGTTCGCGGCGGCGCTTTCCTCATCATCCAGGTAACGGTAGGTCTTGACCGTGCCCTGCAGCACCAATTGGCCACTGCTTGCGGTGCCTGCCTTGGTCGGCGCCTTCGGCGTCAGCGAGACGTCGTGCAGGGTGAGGATGACCACCCGCGGCAACGAGGCCACGCCGCTGATGAAGGTGCCGAACTGATGGTAGGTACCGGTCAGGCGCAACGTGATCGGCTTCTCTGCATAGAAGTCCTTCGGCGTCTCCGGCCCCGGCTGGAACACGTCGGTTTCCAGCCCCGCCGATTGCGCGGTCTGCGAAATGTCGATCAGCAATTCAGGCATCTCGGTCTTGCTGGGCAGCTGGCGCAGCAATTGGCGCAGCATGTCCTGCATTTCGTCCAGCTGATGCTGCAACGCTTCGAGATTGACCGACTTCGCCTGCTTGGAGGCGAAGTCCTGCTTGAGGCTGTTCTCCTTGTTAACCAGCGTGCCCAGGTCGTCCTGCTGGTTGCTGACGAAGAAATACCAGCCGGCCAGCAGCACCACGGCACACACCAGCGCGGTGAAGAAGATCTTGATCGACTGCGGCCAACCGCCGACGTTGTTGCGATCAAGGTTCTGGAGATCACTGAAGAAGCTCATGGTCCGGCGCCTCCCTTGGTGGCGGCGGCACGCGTGGGCGCGGATGACGGCCGAGGCTTGGCCGTCGCCGCTGCGGCCGCAGGCTTCGCTGGCGGCGCGGTCAGGCCCTTGACGGCCGCGCCAGGCGCTGCCGGGACAGCCGGCGTCGCACTGGAGGCGGAACTGGCCGGTTCCACCGGAACCTTGTCGGCGTCAATCTCGTCAGACTTCGGGCGACTCAACGTCACGTTCAGGCCAAACTGATATGGCATCCGGGTGGCGTCGTGTGTGTTTTCGGTCTTGCGCAGATCGACATGCCCCATCCATGGCGACCCCTCGATGTTGCGCATGTACTCGGCGACACTGGCGTTGGATTGCGCCACACCATCCAGCGTCATCGACTGGCCGTTCTGCTTCAGGGCGGTCAACAGGTGCACCATCTGCGAACGATCGGCCTGCAGCTGTTCGATGATCTGCTTGCGCGCCAACAAGTGCTCGCGCACTTTTTCCAGATCCTTGATCTTGGCGATGCGCACGTCGACCTGCTTGATTTCGGTCTGCAGGTAGGCGTTGCGATCATTCTGGTTGTCGATCCGCTGATTCATCCAGAAGATCCACAGCAGCAACACCAGCACCGCGATCACGAACGCGGCGGCCAGTTGCATGTAGAACTCGCGCTCGCGCTGCTTGCGCCGCTCCGCGCGCCACGGAAGTAGGTTGACGTGTGCCATCAGTCGAAGCTCCTCAAGGCGAGGCCGACCGCAATCATCAACGCCGGCGCATCCTGCGCCAGCGCCTGGGCCTGAACCCGGGGCGACAACGACATGCGAGCCAGCGGGTTGGCGACCACGCAGGGCACCGCGAGCTGTTCCTCCAGCATCGCGCCGAGCCCTTCGATCGAAGCGCAACCGCCGGCCAGCACCACCTGGTCAACCTTGCTGTACTCGCTGCCGGCGAAGAAGAATTGCAGCAGGCGGCTGATCTGCTGGATCAGCGATTCCTTGAACGGCTCCAACGCCTCGGTCTCGTAGGACTCGGGCAACCCACCCTTGCGCTTGGCGCGGCCCGCTTCCTCGTAGGAGAGGCCGAAGCGGCGCATGATTTCGTCGGTCAGCTGCTTGCCGCCGAACACCTGTTCGCGCGAGTAGATGGTGCGCTGGTTGCGCAGGACCGAGAGCGTGGTCATGGTGGCGCCGATGTCGACCACCGCTACCAGGCCGTCACGGTTTACGTTGAGTTGATCGGCCACCATCGCGAACGCGTTTTCCATGGCGAAGGCCTCGACATCGATGACCGCGGCGGTGAGCCCGCCGAGGTCGAGCGCGGCGACGCGCATGTCGACGTTCTCGGTGCGCGAGGCCGCCAGCAGCACGTTGTTCATGTCCGGGTTATCGCGGACCGGGCCGATCACCTCGAAGTCGAGGCTGACTTCGTCGATCGGATACGGGATGTACTGGTTCGCCTCGACCTGGATCTGGCCTTCCAGGTCATCGTTGGAAAGCTCGTTGGTCATCGGGATGATGCGGGTGATCACCGCCGAGCCGGCCACCGCTGCCGAGGCATGCTTGAGCTTGGAACCTGACCGCGCCAGGGCGCGCCGGATCGCGTCGCCCACCGCCTCGACCTCGACGATGTTCTTCTCGACCACCGCGTTGGGTGGCAACGGCTCGACCGCGTAATGCTCCACGCGATAGCGCCCGCCCGTGTGGCTCAGCTGCAACAACTTGACGGCGGTCGAACTGATGTCGACGCCAATCAGCGCCGGCTTCTTCGGTGTAAAGACCCCCACGGTGTTTCCCCCTTGCCCCTGACGCCCTGTCCAGAATTCTGGCGGGATGCGCAGCTGGCATTAAATCGAAAAATTAACGCAAAGGCAACGGTCTACGGCAACTTTCTCAAGTAATTGACGTGATGTCCACCACATTTACAGCATCGCTTTCGTTGGCGCGGTCCTTGCTTTGGCTGACCCAGCCACCTGTCGCATGCTGCCCATACTGCTACATCTATACTGTGCCGTGTTTTGACTCAGGTCTCGCTATCTCCACACCATGCGAATTTTCAAGCGTTTGTTGCGCTGGGTGCTGATCCTGGCATTTTCCGGTTTGCTCCTGGCAGTGCTCGCGACAGGTGTCGCCTACTGGTTGATCGCGCCCCGACTCCCTTCCGTCGCCGTACTGAAGGACTATCACATGCAAGTGCCACTGCGCGTGCTGAGCGCCGATGGCAAGTTGATCGCCACCTTCGGCGAGACCCGACGCATCCCGGTGGATATCGGCAACGTACCCGACAAACTGAAGCACGCGGTACTCTCGGCCGAGGATGCCGATTTCTATCACCATCCCGGCGTGGACTGGCGTGGTATCGCGCGCGCCGGCTGGCACGTGATCATCACCGGCGGAGACAAGGGGCCAGGTGGCTCCACCATCACCCAGCAAGTCGCACGCAATTTTTTCCTGAGCCCCGAGAAACTCTACTCGCGCAAGCTCACCGAGATCTTCATCGCGCTGCGCATCGAGCATGAACTCACCAAGGACCAGATCCTTGAGCTGTATCTCAACAAGATGTTCCTGGGCCACCGCTCCTACGGCGTGGCGGCGGCAGCGGAGTATTACTACGGCAAGACGCTGGACCAGTTGACCGTGGCCCAGTGCGCCGCGATCGCCTCGACCTTCCAATTGCCCTCGGCGGTCAATCCGATCAACAGCCCCAAGCGTCTGCTGGCGCGACGAGACTGGGTGCTGAGCGAGATGCTCAAGCACAACTACATTACCCAGGCCGTATACCAGCAGGCCGTTGCCGAGCCTAACCGCGCCTACCCGCATGAGCAGCCGATCGAGGTGGATGCGCCATACCTGGCTGAAATGGTCCGCCGCCAGGTGCTCGATCGTCTCGGCAACGATGCGCTGACCGAGGGTTACGTGGTCAAGACGACCGTGCAGAGCGCGCGGCAGCAGGAAGCGGTGGACGCCGTGCGTGAGGGCCTGATCGCCTACGACCATCGGCACGGCTGGCGCGGCCCGGAAGCACACCAGGATCTGCCGGCCGATGCCGGCGAGTCCGCGTTCGACAAAGTGTTGTCCAGCTACGGCATTGTGTCGGGGATGCAGCCGGGCCTGGTCACGGCCAGCGACGCCAGCCAGGCCACGGTCTATTTGCCCAGCCATGAAAACGTCATCCTCGACCTGGCCGCGGTGAGCTGGGCGCGTCCGCACATCAGCGACAGCCGCGTCGGCGCCGCGCCCAGCCGGGTCGATGCGGTGCTCAAGCGCGGCGACATCATCCGTCTCGCGCGCGACGACAAGGGCAACTGGCAATTGGCACAGATACCGGCCGCGCAAGCAGGGCTGGTCTCGCTCAACCCGGAGGACGGTGCCATCGAGGCCATGGTCGGCGGCTTCAACTTCAATCGCAGCAAGTTCAATCGTGCGGTGATGGCCGCGCGCCAGCCCGGCTCGAGCTTCAAGCCGTATCTCTATTCGGCGGCTTTCGAACGCGGCTTCACGCCGGCCTCGATCATCAACGACGCGCCGCTGGCGCTACCCGATCCGTCGCGGCCGAACGGGGTCTGGACGCCATCCAACGACGACGGCAAATTTGCCGGACCGATGCGCTTGCGCGAGGCGCTGGTACAGTCCAAGAACCTGGTCTCGGTGCGCCTGTTGGATGCGGTTGGGGTGAACTATGTGCGCCAGTACACCACGCGTTTCGGTTTCTCGCTGGACTCCATCCCGGCCAATCTGTCGATGGCACTCGGTACCGCGTCGGTGTCGCCGATGGGCATGGCTCGCGGTTATGCCGTGTTCGCCAATGGCGGCTATCTGATCACCCCGTATTTCATCCACGAGATCGATGACCGCGACGGCAAACCGGTGTATCTCGCCAATCCGGCACGCGCTTGTCGGAACTGTCGCGAGCGCCTGCTCGACACCCGTGCGCCCGGACCTCCGCCCGCCGACATGACCAAACTCACCGCCAATGGACTGGCTGGCGCGGGGAGCGCGGGCGGCCCGGCTCCATCAAGCAGCATCGACGGCGCCGGCGACGCGGTGTTGCCCGCGGACGCCCACGACGACGACCAGCACCCGCCGATACTGGCACCACGCGTGATCGGGCCACGCAACGATTACATGATCACCTCGCTGATGAAGGACGTGATCCTGCGCGGCACCGGCGCCGCCGCGCGCGCGCTGAACCGGCCCGACCTGGCCGGCAAGACCGGCAGCACCAACGACCATCGCGATGCCTGGTTCGTCGGCTTCAACGTCGACCTGTCGACCGCCGTCTGGGTAGGCTTCGACGACTACAGCTCGCTGGGACATGGCGAGTTCGGGGCCAAGGCCGCTTTGCCGATCTGGATGGCGTACATGGGCCAGGCCCTGAACGGGCTGCCACCCAGCACGTTGCCGATGCCGCCGGGAATCAGTACGGTATGGATCAACCGCGACAGCGGCCTGCCGACCGCAGCCGACGACCCCAATGGCATGAACGAGATCTTCAAAGTGGAAGACGTCGATCGCCTGCGCAGCCAGGCCGCCCAGCAAAAGGAGCAGGATCAGCAACACGCCTACGAGATTTTTTGAAGCCCGGGACGTGCAAAGCAGGCTCGGGCGCCGCCATCCATAGTCGAGGAGTGCGTCATGTCCCGAGGCGAACATCACCGTATCCATGCGCATGACCGGTTGCAGCGCAATCGCCTGCGTGTTGCCCAGGAAGCAGCTCGCCTGATGAGCGAGCAAGGGATCCGCGATTTCCGCCACGCCAAGCTCAAGGCAGCAGAACGGCTGGGCATACTCGACACCCAGGCGCTGCCGCGCAATCTGGAGATCGAACAGGCGTTGCGGCAACACCAGCGACTGTTCCTCGGCGACATCCAGCCACAGCTGTTGCGTCAACGGCGCGAAGCGGCGCTCGAGGCCATGACTTTTCTCGCTCCGTTCGAGCCACGGCTGGTCGGTGCCGTGCTTGACGGCACGGCCGACGTGCATTCGGCGGTATGCCTGCACGTGTACAGTGACGACGGGGAAGCGGTGCTGCGATATCTGCGCGAACATGGGGTGCCCATCGAGATGCAGGTACGCCGGTTGCGCTACAGCCGCACTGAGCAACCGGAGTACCCGGTGCTGCTGTTCGCGGCGGACACGGTACCGTTCGACCTTACCGTGTTGCCACGCAACGCATTGCGCCAGGCTCCGCTGGATCGCACCGACGACAGACCGATGCGGCGCGCTTCCCTGGCCCAGGTAGAAACGTTACTGGCTGAAAACGCCGATGACGACTTCGAGCAACGCCTGAGCGCCGCGCTTCGCTGAACCCGGTGATGAGGGTAACAGCTGAGCTGCGGAAGGCCGCTCTGCCGTCGGGAGGCGGGCCGAAGAGGGTTCGGGCGACGCGCACGGCGGCAGCGCCCAATACCAAGTCTTGACGCTTCGCCCGCACCCTCATCCGGCGCTGCGCGCCACCTTCTCGCCCGCACGGAGACTCTCCCGAGGTAGTCGAGGGCACAAGGGAAGCCGCAGCGAGGTTTCGAGGAAGATCGGATCGCTGAAAGCCTCCCCGCCGCAGGCAAGAACGCCCCAGCCGGAGCCACGGCGTTTTTTCGACAACCTAAGATCTTGTCCGACCGCGAGGTCAGCGCTTCCCGCTGGGCGGATAGTCACGCACGTCGGGGCCGACGTAGACCTGGCGCGGCCGACCAATCCGCGCCCCCGGCGTTTCATGCTGCTCGATCCAGTTCGCGATCCAGCCGGCGGTGCGCGCGATGGCGAACATCACGGTGAACATTTCGGTGGGAATACCCAGCGCCTTGTAGATGATGCCGGAGTAGAAGTCGACGTTCGGGTACAGCTTGTGACTGATGAAGTAGTCATCCTTCAGCGCGGCTTCTTCCAGCTTCAGCGCCACGTCCAGCAGCGGATCGTTGACACCGAGTTCGTCCAGCACCTTGTGGCACATCTTGCGGATGATCTGCGCGCGCGGATCGAAATTCTTGTAGACGCGGTGGCCAAAACCCATCAGGCGGAAGTTGTGGTCCTTGTTCTTGGCCCGTTTGACTGCCGCTTCGACGTTGTCCGGGGTGCCGATTTCCTCGAGCATCTTGAGCACCGCCTCGTTGGCACCACCGTGCGCCGGACCCCACAGCGCAGTGATGCCCGCGGCGACCGACGCATATGGGTTCGCACCCGTCGAGCCGACCAGACGCACCGTGGAGGTCGATGCGTTCTGCTCGTGGTCGGCATGCAGGATGAACAGCAGGTCCAGCGCCTTCGCCACCACCGGTTTCATCTCCAGTGGCTCGCTCGGCACCTCGAACATCATGTGCAGGAAACGCGTCACGTACTCGAGGTTGTTGCGCGGGTAGCGCACCGGCCAGCCGATCGTGTAGCGGTAGCACGCCGCCGCGATTGTCGGCATCTTCGCGATCAGGCGGACTGCCGCCATCTTGCGGTCTGCGGGGTCATCCACGTCCAGCTTGTCGTGGTAGAACGCCGACAACGAGGCGATCGCGGCAGCGAGCATCGCCATCGGATGTGCGTCGTGGTGGAAGCCCTGGAAGAAGTTCTTTTGCGCCTCGTGCATCATCGTGTGATGGGTGATGTCGTGTTCGAACGCGCTGAACTCGGCCGGCTTCGGCAGCTCGCCATTGAGCAGCAGATAGGCCACCTCCAGAAAGCTGGACTTTTCCGCCAGCTGCTCGATCGGATAACCGCGATACAGCAGCACGCCCTTGTCGCCATCGATAAAGGTGATGGCACTCTTGGTGCTTGCCGTGCTGGCGAAACCCGGGTCGTAGGTGAAATGCCCGGTGTCTTTGTACAACGTACTGATGTCGACGCATGCCGGGCCGAGGGTGCCGCTGACCAACGGCAGTTCGCTGCTGCGATGGCTTGATTCATCGACCAGTTTGACGATCTTGGGGTCGGACACGGGAACCTCCTTGCATGTGGGGCGCCACCGGCGACAACCACCATGACGGTGTCGCCCGGCGAAGGGAATGTGCAGGCGTCGCACGCCGGGGAAAGCACGCGATGCAGCCGAGGCGCGAGCATCGGTCCGCTCATCATTATCGCACAACGCCATCATTGGATTCGACGGCGAATGGTCGAACCCGGACACGAAAAAACACGGGGCATGCCAGCGCCTGCCCCGTGTCACAAATCAATCGTGTTCAACAACCGGTGCCGGACACCAGTCGCGAAGTCGCTTATTCCTTGACGGAACCTGCGTAACGGCGGCGGAACTTGTCGACGCGGCCGCCCACGTCCAGCGTCTTCTGCTTGCCGGTGTAGAACGGGTGCGAATGGCTGGAGATATCCACCTTGATCAGCGGGTACTCATTGCCGTCCTCCCACTTGATGGTCTCCTTGCTGGACATCGTCGACTTGGTCAGAAACGCAAAGTTGGACGACGGGTCCTGGAACACCACCGGGGCGTAGTTCGGATGGATATCGGCTTTCATGGCTTGACTCTGAAGCGGCGGTGAAAAGACAGGCATTATAACGAAGTGGCGGCGGCCGGCGCAAGCTTGGCGACTGGCACGAGGGAGGGACGTCAGCCCGACACGCCCAACGCGTGGCGCACCATCGTGGCAAAGCGGACGTGGTCGACTTCCAGCACGATGTTCGCCTGCGCCGGCCGGCCCAGCCGGCCCGCCCAGTCGACGACGGTGGCCCCGCGAGTCAGGCAACCGTCCAGCTCCACCGCCACGGCCCGCGTTTCGCGGCGTGTGACGATGGAAGGATCGAGTGCTACCGCCATCGCCAGCGCGTCGGCCGCCACCAGACCGCTGCGGTCGTGTTGAGCGTTGTAGCGGCGCGCTGTAGCCATGATTTTGCCGAAAAACTCCGCGCGATGATCGCCGGCGGCCAGCCAGCGGTCGAACTCGGCATCATCGAAGGCATGCCGCAGAGTCGCTTCCCAGTCGACCAGGTCGAACGTGGGAAACGCCTCGAACACGACGTGGGCCGCCTCGGGGTCGAAGCCGATATTGAATTCGGCCGGTACCTTGCCGGTATTACCCCGTCCGGTCACCGCGCCGCCCATCACCACCAGTCTTGCTACCCGCTGCGGCAAGCTCGGGTCCAGTCGCAGTGCCAGCGCCAAATTGGTCAGCGGAGCGAGGGCGACCAGGGTCAACTCACCGGGCCGCTCGCGGGTCAGACGCAGCAGCGCCAGCGCAGCAGGCTCGTCGGACAGCCTCGCTGCCGGCTCGGGAAAGCCGATGTCGCCGAAGCCGTCCTGTCCATGCACGAACGCGGCATCCTCCCCTGGCGCGCGCACCAGCGGCGTGGCGCAACCCGCAAACATCGGTACGTTCTTGCCAAGCAGGTCGACGAGCGTACGTGCGTTGCGCGCCGTGTGGTCCAGCCCGACATTGCCCGCGGCAATGCTCAGGCCCGCGATGTCGGCATGCGCAGCCGCCATCAGGATGGCGAGCGCGTCGTCCACGCCGGGATCGGTATCGATCAGCAGTTGCGGTTTGGCCATGAGGCAGGGTGGGTGATGGGTAGCGGGTTAGCTTAAAGGGAACGGGGAACGGGGAACAGGGAACGCGCAAGTCATCACGACGTCGGTTGCAAGTCGTGACCGTAGCGTCGTTGAGCGAAAAGGGTCCATCGGCTTGCATGTCTTGTGCAAGGCGTGGGTTTGCACTTGCTTGCTCACGCTTATGCTCTTCCCCGTTCCCCGTTTCCGGTTCCCCGCTCCCCTTTCCCCGTCCTACGCCTCCGCATACCGCGCCGCGCCGCCGACCCAGCGCTCAATCAACTGGGGTGTGCGTCGCGGGCGAGGTCGGCCATGCGGAAGGCGAGCTGACCGGTCTGGCGGGTGCCCAGCACCTCGCCGGGGCCGCGCAGTTCCAGATCCTTCTCGGCGATCCGGAAGCCGTCGTTGGTGTCACGCATGACCTGCAGCCGCTCACGTGCGAGTTGGCCCAACGGCGGCTGGTACAGCAAAACGCAGTTGGACGCCACGGCGCCGCGCCCGACGCGCCCGCGCAACTGGTGCAACTGCGCCAGTCCCAGCCGCTCGCTGTTTTCGATCACCATCAGGCTGGCGTTCGGCACGTCCACACCGACCTCGATGACCGTCGTCGCCACCAGCACGGCCAGGTCACCGGCCTTGAACGCATCCATCACGGTCCGCTTTTGCTGTGCCTTCATGCGGCCATGGATCAGGCCCACCGCGAACCCGGCCAGCGCGGCGGACAACTCGGTGTGGGCAACTTCCGCGGCCTGCGCACGCAGTTGTTCGGATTCCTCGATCAGCGTGCAGACCCAATACACCTGGCGCCCCTCCGCGCAGGCGGCATGAATGCGCCCCACCACCTCGGCCCGGCGCGAACTGGAGACCGCGATAGTCTGCACCGGCGTACGCCCGGGTGGCAGTTCGTCGATCGAGGAGACATCGAGGTCAGCATAAGCGCTCATCGCCAGCGTACGCGGGATCGGCGTGGCGGTAAGCACCAGTTGGTGCGGCACCAGGTCGCCGTGTCGGCCCTTTTCATGCAGGGCCAGACGCTGCTGCACGCCGAAACGGTGCTGCTCGTCGACGATCACCAGGCCCAGGTGCGCGAACGCCACGCCCTCCTGCATCAAGGCATGCGTGCCGATCACCACGGCGGCGCCGTCGGCCACTCGTGCCAGCACCTGCTTGCGCATTTTGCCGGTGACTTTGCCGGCCAGCCACTCCACTTCGATGCCGAGCGGCTGCAACCAGTGCCGGAAATTGTGCAGATGCTGTTCGGCCAACAGTTCGGTCGGTGCCATCAAGGCGACCTGGTAACCCGCCTCCACCGCCGTCAGCGCCGCCAGCGCGGCGACGATCGTCTTGCCGCTACCGACATCGCCCTGGACCAGACGCAACATCGGCTGTGCCTGCGCCAGATCACGGGCAACTTCGGCCGCGACGCGCTGCTGCGCCGCCGTCAAGCGGAACGGCAACGCGGCCAGCAACCGCCGGCCCAACCCGCCCGCACCACCGAGCACCGGCGCATGCCGTTGTTTCACCGCGGCGCGCAAGCGTTTGAGGCTCAGATGCTGGGTCAACAACTCTTCGAACGCCAGGCGCTGTTGCGCCGGATGCCGGCCCAGCATCAGCTCGCCCAGGTGCGCATCGGGCGGCGGTCGGTGGACATAGAGCAGCGCGTCGCGCAACGAGGTCAAACCATGCGCGCGACAAAGCGCGGCGGGGATCAGTTCCAGCTGCGCGGCCGGCGGCAACAAGGCCAGCGCTTTGACGATCACGCCGGCCAGACGCTTCTGACCCAACCCTTCAGTCGTCGGATAAACCGGGCTCAGCAAGTCGTCCACGACGGCCGTTTCGTTGTTACCCAACCGGCGGTAGTTCGGATGCACCATCTCCAGACCATGTGCCCCGTGGCGCACCTCGCCGTAGCAGAGCACCCGCGTGCCCGGCACCCACTGCTCGGCCTGCGCGCGGTTGAAGTGGAAAAAGCGCAGCAGCAACGTCTGGCCGCTGGCATCGCCGATCGCCACCTTCAATTGCGGGCGAAAACGAAAACCACGCTCGACCGCCTCGATCACGCCCTCGATTTGAGCCCGCTCGCCCGGGCGCAGATCGGCGATCGCGGTGATGCGCGTTTTGTCTTCGTAGCGCAACGGCAAGTGAAACCAAAGATCCTGCACACGCTCCAGCCCGAGCTTGCGCAGCGACGCGGCCAGTGCCGGCCCGACTCCCGGCAGGGTGTCAGTCCGCGCGGCACCCGGATCGGCAACCACGGCGGGAATGGAGCAGGCATTGCGGATGGCCATGAGACACCAGCCTACCCGAGCATTGAGGTCAGCCGAAAGGTTGTTGCCGGCGCGCGTCGTCGGCGCCGGCCCCGGGTTGCGTCAGTCCAGCACCATGATCGCGTCGACTTCGACCTGTACCGCCTTCGGCAAGGCGGACACCTCGATAGTGGAGCGCGCGGGATATGGTTGTTCGAAGTATTCGGCCATCACCGCATTCACCGCAGCAAAATTGGCCAGGTCGGTGACGTAGATGCCCACGCGCACGATTTGCGCCAGGGAGCCACCGGCCGCCTGCGCGACCGCCGCGAGATTGTCGAACACCCGCCGCGCCTGCGCCGTGATGTCACCGTCGACCACGCTGCCGCTGGCCGGATCCAGCGGGATCTGGCCGGAGAAATACACGGCGTTGCCGGCGCGGACAGCTTGCGAATAAGGGCCGATGGCGGCCGGTGCCTGGTCGGTGGAGATGATGCTGCGGGACATGGGGACTCCTGGGAACGGGTAACGGGGCACGGGGCACGGGGCACGGGGCACGGGGCACGGGGAACGGGGAACGGGGAACGGGGAACAGGGAACAGGGAACAGGGAACAGCATAAGCCTCCACCCGGTTGTGTAAAGCCGCCCCGTGCAAGTGCGCGGAAACCATCGCGTGTGGTTGTTCGACCACGCCACAACCGCGGCGCGGTTCCCACGTCGCGACGGACTACACGTTCCCCGTTCCCCGTTCCCTGTCCCCGTGCCCCGTTCCCGGTTCTTACAAGGGATACCGCCGCACGCCACTGACCACACCGGTGCGCCGCACGCGGCGAATCACGTCGGCCAGATGCTTGCGGCTCTTCACTTCAATGGAGAACAGCAAGGTCGCCGCCGATGCATCGCGCTCGACATACTCCACGTTCTCGATGTTGGAATCGGCGGCGGCGATCGCGGCCGCCACGGTCGCCAGCACGCCGGGACGGTTGATCGCCTCGATGTGCAGCTGCGCCCGATAGTCGCCCTTGACGTCGCGGTCCCATTCGATCGCCACGCAGCGCTCCGGCGATCGGCGCAGGTCGGCCACATTCGGGCACTCCTCGCGATGCACCACAACGCCCTTGCCGGACGACAGGTAACCGATGATGTCGTCGCCCGGCAGCGGATGACAGCAATTGGCAAAACTGAGCACGCCGCGCTCGGCGCCGCTGATGCGGATCTTTTCCTGCGCCGGCGGCGCCGCCTGCTGTGGCCCGGCCGCCTTCTTCCGGCGCGAACCGAGCAACTGGCGCGCAACCACGTCGGGCATGCGATTGCCCAAGGCAATATCCGCCAGCAGCTCTTCCAGGCGCTTGAGCTTGGACGTCTTCAGGAAACGATCCAGCACCGCCGCAGGAATCGCGTCCAGACTGCTGCCCTGCGCATCCAGCGCGCGGTCGAGCATGCGGTGGCCGAAATCGACCGCGTCCTCATGCTGCAGATGCTTCAGGTACTGGCGAATCGCGGTACGCGCCTTGCCGGTGACCACCACTTCCAACCAGGCCGGGTTCGGCACCGCCGAGGGTGCCGTGATGATTTCCACCGACTGACCCGACTCCAGCTGGCTGCGCAGCGGCGTCAGCTTCTTGTCCACCCGCGCGGCCACCGCGTGGTCGCCGACATCGGTGTGCACCGCGTAGGCAAAATCCAGCGCGGTGGCATGGCGCGGCAGCGAGAGGATGTCGCCATGCGGCGTGAACAGATAAACCTCATCCGGGAACAGGTCGATCTTGACGTTCTCGATGAACTCCGCCGAGGACACCGTGTTCGCCGAGCTGTCGACCATCGACGACAGCCACGCGCGGGCGCGCACCTGCGCACTGTTGGCAGGGCCGCTGGCGGTCTTGTAGGCCCAGTGCGCGGCCACGCCGCGCTCGGCAACGGAATCCATCTCGGGAGTACGGATCTGCACTTCGATCGGCGCGCCGAACGGGCCCAGCAGTACCGTATGCAGCGACTGGTAGCCGTTCGCCTTGGGGATGGCGATGAAATCCTTGAAGCGTCGATCGACCGGCTTGTACAACCCATGCACTACGCCGAGCGCCATGTAGCAACTCGTTGCGCTGTCGACCACTACGCGGAAACCGTACACGTCCATCAGCTGCGCGAAGCTCTTGTGTTCGCTGCGCATCTTAGAATAGATACTCCACGGCGACTTGATCCGGCCCGCCACCTGCGCCGGCAGGTGCTCGGCGGAAAGGCGGGCCGTCAGCGCGGCCTCGATCCCGCTCATCGCCTCGCGCCGGTTGCCCAGCGCGGCGCGAATGCGCTCGCTGATCACCCGGTACCGATCCGGGTACAGCGTGCGGAAACCCAGATCCTGCAGCTCACTCTTGATCTTGTTCATGCCAAGACGCGCGGCAATCGGCGCGAAGATCTCCAGCGTCTCGCGCGCGATGCGGCGGCGCGAAGCGAGATCCTTGGCGCCCAGCGTGCGCATGTTGTGCAGCCGGTCGGCCAGCTTGATCAGGATCACGCGGATGTCGCGCGCCATCGCCAGCAGCATCTTGCGGAAGCTCTCCGCATCCGCTTCCTGGCGCGTGACGAAGCGCATCTTGTCCAGCTTGGTGACGCCGTCGACCAGTTCGGCCACGATCTCGCCGAACTCGCTCGCCAGTGCCTCGCGGCTGAGCGAGGTATCTTCCAGGGTATCGTGCAGGATCGCCGCGATGATCGTCTCAGCGTCCAGCCCCAACTCGGCGAGGATGCAGGCCACGGCGACCGGGTGGGTGATGTACGGCTCGCCGCTCTTGCGCTCCTGTCCGGCATGCGCAAGGGCCCCCACCGTATAGGCGCGCAGCACCTGCAACAGCTGGGCGTCAGGCAAATAGGCGATGCGCTCTTTCAGGTAACTGGCGCCGACTCAGGCGCCCACCTCGGCGATGGGGGTGCTCCGGCCTGCCGCGTGCACGTGCATCATCACACCGGACCAACCGGCGCGACAGCCGCCATTGCGCCGGCGGTCATGATCCATCAGTCATCGCCGCCCTTGGACAGATCGTCGTCCACTTCCGCGGCGGCCCACTCCAGCGCTTCGCGCTCGGCACGCTCGCGCTCGCTCTTGTCGATCTGGTCGATCGTGGCCTGGTCGATGCGCCGGGCGGCAATCTCGCGCAACGCCAGCACGGTCGGCTTGTCATGGTCGGGATTGACTGCGGGCTCCGCACCCTTTTCAAGCTGGCGGGCGCGCTTGGTTGCCATCAAGACCAGCTCGAATCGGTTGTCGACCACCTCGAGACAGTCTTCCACGGTTATACGTGCCATGTGAAATCCTTGGGCAATAGTGACTTATATGGCCTGCTAGTGTAGTTGAGCGGGCGCTTTGCTGGCAATGCACTTGACGCGTATCATGGCGGGCCGGCCACGGATCCGCTCGCGTTCCGCAAGTGCAGACCGTAAAGCCGTGCAAGATACAAAACCAAACAGTACACTTACTGTCCTTAGCCGCGAACCTTCTCCGAATGCCCTTCCCGCTTCGATTCCCCCGCTTGAGCCGCTGGTTGCCTGTGCTGGCGATCACACTGCTGGCTGGATGCGCGATTGCCCCGCCCCGCACCGACGATCCGCTGGAGAAATACAACCGCGAGGCATACCAATTCAACAACGCGGTGGACAAGGCGGTGATTCGTCCCGTGGCGCTGGGTTACCGCAAGGTTACCAATCCTCCCGTACGTCGGTCGTTCAGCGATTTCTTCACCAATATCCGCATGCCGATCACGGTCGCCAACGATCTGCTGCAGGCGCGCCCGAAGCAGGCAGTGCAGAGCTCCGGTCGGTTCCTGATCAACCTGACCCTGGGCATCGGCGGTTTCTTCGACCCGGCCAGCCAGCTCGGCGTGCCCATCGAGGACAACGATTTCGGCATCACCCTGGCGCGCTGGGGTGTGCCTGAAGGTGACTTCCTGATGGTGCCGCTGCTTGGTCCCAATACCACGCGTGACATCTGGCGCCTGCCCGTGGACAGCTACTTCTTCGATCCGCTGAGTCTGTTTGCCGCCAACCATCATTACAACGGTCTGCAATATGCGCCGCAGGCGATGTACCTGATCACCCTGCGCGCGCGCGCGATCGACGCCGAAGGCTTTCTGCAGTCGGCCTATGATCCGTACGTATTCATTCGTGATGCGTATCGGCAGCAACGCCTGTATAAACTCTACGACGGCAATCCGCCCGCGTCGTTGATCGAGAAAATGCAGGGTCTGGACACGCCGGGCTTCGACCCGGACGAACTGCTGCAACAGCAGCACGAGTGGGAGAAGTCCCATCCCGGTCAGGACAGCTCCGAACCGGGCAGCAAGCCTTAGCAGGCCATCGAAGCGGGGCTGCGGACCCGCCCGCGCACTCGATTGCGCGCCGACTCTCGTCCCGCGGCTCACTACCGCGTGGCACATCGTCAGTCGCTGTGCTCGCAGCAGCGAGCCCTCCAGTCCACCGTCAAAGCCCGACAGGTTGCGGGCTGGATATCGAGAAACACCCCCGGTTGGGCGCGCAGGCTGAGAACAGCGACAAGCCGCCCTCATCCCAGCAGCCGATCGACCTCGCAGACCTGCGCCAGGGTCAGCATGCCAGCCGGCATGCCGACCACCTGTATGGGGCATCCACGCAAACTCGCCTCGGCGGCGGCGGCCAGCACGCACGCCAGGCCCGCACTGTCGCTATGACTGACGCCCGCCAGATCAAGCTGCGCCACGCGGCCAGACGCCAGCGACGACTGGATCGCTTGCAACGCCGATCCGGCGGTGTCAAAACTCAGCACGCCGCTCACGCCCAGCGTCGCCGATGTGCTGGTGTCCAGCCGGAAGTCTGGCGTCGTGCTCACTTCGAGCCCTTGCTGTCCTTGTCCATCGTGACGAGCGCGTTTTCGCCTTGGGTCTCAAGATTTTTGATCAGCTGGTTGATGCCGACCTTGCGGATCTCGGCATCAACCTGGTTGCGATAGTTGGTCACGTAGGAAATACCCTCGATGATCACGTCATAGGCCTTCCAGTCGCCGCTGCGACTCTTGCGGAACGCGTAATCGATCGACACCAGCTTGCCGTCATCCAGCACCACCTGGGTGCGCACCACGGTGCGCTTGTCGTTGAGGTCACCCTTGAACGGCAACACCTTGACCCGACCGCGGGTGTAGTTGAGCAGGCCTTCGGCATAGCGATGGGTAATCGAGTTGTAGAACGCCTTGGCGAAGCGCTCGCGCTGCTCCGGCGTCGCTTCGCGGGCGTGCTGGCCAAGCACCAGGATCGAGGCGTAGTCGATGTCAAAGTGTGGCAGGAACACCTCGTCGATGATGCTGATCAACTTGTCCTTGTTGTGCTTCAACTCCGAGCGGTGGCCCTCGATCGCGGTTCCCAGCTGATCGGCAATGCTCTGCACGATCTGCGCTGGAGTCTGGTTATTCGCGGTCGATGCAGCGGCGGCGGGATCCTGGGCAAACGCCGGGGCGGAAACCACGACAGCAAGAGCGAGCGCGGTGGCAAAAGCGAATCTGCGCAGCATGGTGATACTCCTTGGGGCTACGCCGGCGCATCAGCGCCGGCGGGAAATCAGATCAGCGTTCGAGCTACTTCTTGCCGTCGCCGGCATCCTTCTTGTCGCTGGGTGATCCGTTGACCAGGAACTTGCCGATCAGGTCCTCCAACTGCATCGCGGACTGGGTCAGGATCATCTCGTCGCCATTCTTGAGCGCGTCGGGCGAACCGCCCGGCTGGATCGCAACATACTGGCTGCCGATCAAACCGCTGGTGAACACCGCGGCGGCCGAATCATCGGGAATCTGGTTGTAGCGCTTGTCGATCGCCAGCGTGACCTTGGCATTGAGCTTCACCGGGTCGACGCGCACCGACTGCACGCTGCCGATCACCACGCCCGCCATCTTCACCGGCGCGCCGACCGAAAGCGTGCCGACGTTGGTGAAATCCGCCGTCACGGTGTAGCTGCCGCCGACGTTGTCGACCACGCCGCCGGCACCGAAGAACTTGCCCAGCATCTCCTCCAGCGGTTGCGACGACTTGGTCCGCGCCAACGTGCCGCCGGCAGCCACTACCTGTTTCGCGCTGCCGTACTCGATGCCCACGTACTGGTCGCCGAGCAGGCCGCTGGTGAAGATCGTCGCCACCGAGTCTTGCGGGATACGGTCGTAGCGCTTGTCGATCGACAGCTTCACCTGCGCGGCATCATGACCCGATAGCAGCGCAATCGACTGCACCTGGCCGACCCGTACGCCGGCGATCTTCACCGGCGCGCGCTCCTTCAACTGACCGATGTTGGTGAACTGCGCATCGACCGTATAGCTGTCGCCCTGGTGGATGTTGGCCATCGAACTGGTCTGCGTCGCCAGGTACGCCAGCGCGGCAAAACCCAGCACGATGAACAGGCCGGTGCCGACGGCATAGGAACTTCTCGGTTGGCTCACGGCACGATCCTCGTTGAACGATGGGGGATGAAGGTTATGGTCATGACGGCAGTCACATCAGGAACGCGGTGAGGACGAAATCGAGCGCCAGGATCGCAATCGACGAGGCGACCACGGTGCGGGTAGTGGCGTAGGCCACGCCCTCGCTGGTCGGCGCCGTGGTAAAGCCCTGGAACACCGCGATCAAGGACACCACGGCGCCGAAGACCAGGCTCTTCAACAGCACGCCGTTGACGATGTCGGTGCGCACGTCGACCACGGCAGTCATGTTCGACCAGAACGTGCCGTTGTCGATACCCAGCCAGGTGACGCCGACCAGATGGCCGCCGAAGATCGCCATCGCGCAGAACACGCAGCCCAACAGCGGCATCGCGATCAGCCCGGCCAGGAAACGCGGCGTGGCCACGTAGGCGATCGGATCGACCGCCATCATCTCCATCGCCGAGATCTGGTCGGTGGCGCGCATCAGGCCGATCTCGGCGGTGATCGCGGTGCCGGCGCGGCCGGCGAACAGCAGCGCGGTCACCACCGGCCCCAGTTCGCGGTACACCGACAGCGCCACCACCATGCCGCTGGCCGAGGTGCCGCCGAAGATCGACAGCACGTGATACAGCTGCAGCATCAGCACCATGCCCACGAACAGGCCGCAAACCATGATGATGGTCAGACTCATCGCACCGACGAACCACAGCTGGCGGGTGATTTCGCGCCAGTAGCGGAAGCTGCGCGGGATCGCTCCCAGCAGGGTCAGCAGGAACAGGCCGCAGGCGCCAATCTGAGCCAGCGATTGCACTACCGTGTTGCCGCTTCGGCGCACTCGCGTGTTCATTTGCGCGCTCCGGCAAAACCCAGTTCGGTGGCGTAGTCGCCAGCCGGATAGCGGAACGGGATCGGACCATCCGCCTCCCCACCGAAGAACTGCCGGGTCCACGGCGAACCGTCATCGGCGATCGTATTCGGGTCGCCCTGCGCCACCACCTTGCCGTTGGACAGCAGCATCACATGATCGGCAATGCGTTGCACCGCCGCCAGCTCATGTGACACCACCACGCTGGTGATGCCCAGCGTCTGGTTGAGCGTCATGATCAGCTTCATCACCTGATTGAGTGCCACCGGATCCAGCCCCACGAACGGTTCGTCGTACAGGATCAGCTGCGGATCGAACACGATCGCCCGGGCCAGCGCCACCCGCCGCATCATGCCGCCGGACAGCTCGTTCGGCATCAACCGGGCAGCACCGCGCAGGCCGACCGCCTGCAATTTCATCAGCACCAGGTTGCGGATCAGCACCTCAGGCAGGCTGGTGTGCTGGCGCAGCGGAAACGCCACGTTCTCGAACACGTCGAAGTCGGTCAGCAAGGCTGAGTTCTGAAACAGGTAGCCGACCCCTTCGCGCAGCTTGTACAGCCCTTCGCGCGAGAGCCCGGCCACGTTCTGGCCATCGACCAGAATGGACCCGGCATCGGCGTGCATCTGCCCGGTGATGTGCTTGAGCAGGGTCGTCTTGCCGGTGCCGCTGGGGCCCATGATCGAGGTGACCTTGCCACGCGGGATATCCATGTCCAGCGCGTCGAAGATCGTCTTGCCGCCAAGCACGGTGGTCAGCCCACGGATCCGCACCAGGGTGCTGTCGTCAGGCGCGGCGTCAACGGGATCGGTCATGAGCGGAATGCGTAACGAAATAAACGAGCACGGTAGCCCAAGCGCGGACCAAAGGCCATGCATGTCGACGCGGGTGACAGCTCAGGTTTCAGCCGCCAGCAGGTCAGCAATCAGTTGCTCATGTCGCTGCCATTGCAGACTGCTGCGCAGTCTCACGGCGCGCACAATGGCCTGCAGATCGGCCAGCGCGTCCTCGAAGACATCGTTGACCAGGATGTAGTCGAACTCATGGGCGTGGGCGATCTCCCCGCGGGAATTGCGCAACCGGCGCTCGATCACCTCCTCGCTGTCCGAGCCGCGCCCGCGCAGGCGGCGTTCCAGCTCGGCCCGGGAGGGCGGCAGGATGAACACGCTGACGCAATCGGGCTGGCTGCGGCGGATCTGCTCGGCACCCTGCCAGTCGATCTCCAGCAGCACGTCACGGCCTTGTTCCAACCGTGCTGCGACCCTGGTACGCGAGGTGCCGTAAAGGTTGCCGTGCACCTCGGCGTGTTCCAGGAAAACACCCTCGGCAATCTTGCGCTCGAACTCGGCACGGTCGACGAAATAATATTGGCGCCCGGACTGCTCGCCTGGCCGCGGCGGCCGCGTCGTATGGGACACCGACAGCGAGATGGCGCTCTCACGCTCCAGCAGTGCGTGCACCAGGGTGGATTTGCCGGCGCCCGAGGGAGCGGCGACCACGAAGAGCGTCCCCGCTTCAATGCTCATGAAGATGCGCAGCGCGTTTGCCCGCTTTCCCCCATGGGGCGAGGGTTGGGGAGAGGGTTGGGGTGAGGGTGCGCGACTTGCCGTAAATGTTCATTCGATGTTCTGCACCTGTTCGCGCATCTGCTCGATCAGCACCTTCAACTCGACCGCGGCATTGGTACTGCGCGCGTCGACGGATTTCGACCCCAGCGTGTTCGCTTCACGGTTGAATTCCTGCATCAGGAAATCGAGGCGGCGCCCCACCGGCTCGGCCAGGCCCAGCACGCGGCGGGTCTCGGCGAGGTGGGTGCTGAGCCGGTCCAGCTCTTCGTCGACGTCGGTGCGGGTGATCTGCAGCACCAGCTCCTGTTCCAGCCGCCCCGGCTCGACTGGCTGCTTGAGGTCGGCCAGGCGAGTCTCCAGGCGCGTGCGCAGGGCGGCGCGGATCTCCGGCATCCAGCCGCGCACAGCGGCGACCACTTTCTCGATGGCGTCCAGCCGCTCGCGCAGGATCGCCGCGAGCTTCTCGCCCTCGCGCTCGCGCGTGGCGGTGAGCGCGCCCAGCGCACGGTCCAGCACATCGAACAGCGCCGCCCGCTGCGCCTCGGGATCGATGTCGGTCTGCTGCATCACGCCGGGGAAACGCAGCAGTTCGGTCAACTGCACCTGCATCCCCGGAAACAGCACCGCCATGTCGGTGTTCAACTCGGAAAGCCGCGCCAGCAAGGCGCGGTTGACCTGCAGCGACTCGCCACGCGTATCGCTGTTACGGCGTACGGTGAGATCAAGTTTGCCGCGCGACAGTTTGGTCGCCACCCGCTCGCGCAACTGCGATTCGAACGCGCGCAGATCGTCCGGCAGGCGCGGACTCAACTCCAGATAACGGTGGTTGACCGTACGCAATTCGCAGCTGAGCGTGCCGGCAGGTCCGGTCGTTTCGGCGTTGGCATAGGCCGTCATGCTGCGGATCATCGGCGCCTTCCAGACCTGGGAAAAGACTGCAATGGTAAACTCTCCGGTCGCGGCTTGCCCAATCGGGCCAAGCGTCCCCAGGATCTGCCCCATGAACTCCCCCGCATGAATGACGTCCGCCGCCCCAGTGGCCGCGCCAACGACCAGCTGCGCGCCGTCAGTATCGAACGCCATTACACCCGCCACGCCGAGGGCTCGGTGCTGGTGAGTTTCGGCGACACGCGGGTACTGTGCACCGCCAGCATCGAGGACCGCACGCCGGCGTGGTTGCGCGGCAAGGGCGAAGGCTGGGTCACCGCCGAATACGGCATGCTGCCGCGCTCCACCCACACCCGCATGCAGCGCGAGGCGGCACGTGGCGGCCAGGGCGGGCGCACCATGGAAATCCAGCGCCTGATCGGGCGCAGCCTGCGCGCCTGCGTCAACCGGCAGGCGCTGGGCGAACGGGTGATCACGCTGGACTGTGACGTGTTGCAGGCCGACGGTGGCACCCGTACGGCGGCAATCACCGGCGCCTACGTGGCGCTGGTCGATGCGGTGAGCGCCTTGATGCAGCGCGAAAGCCTCAAGCGCAACCCCATCGTGGGCTCGATCGCCGCGGTATCCGTGGGTATCTACCAGGGCGTGCCCGTGCTCGATCTCGACTACGCCGAAGACTCCAACTGCGACACCGACATGAACGTGGTGATGAACGACGGCGGCGGCTTCATCGAGCTGCAGGGCACCGCCGAAGGTCACGCGTTCCGGCGCGACGAAATGGACGCGCTGCTGGCCCTGGCCGAGAAAGGCATCGGCGAGCTGGTGCTGGCGCAACGCGCTGCACTGGCCGCTTCAATCAAGTAACGCTGTCGCGCGCAGCGTGACGATCACTCCGCCTCTCCCGCCTGCGGGAGAGGGCATGGGGTGAGGGCACGAGGCGAGAAAACAGCTTCCGGAGACAGCTATCAGCATGCAACGGATCGTCCTGGCCAGCAGCAATCGCGGCAAGCTGGCTGAGTTCAACGCCTTGCTCGCCCACAGCGGGTTCGAGGTAGTGACACAGTTGAGCCTGGGTATCGACGACGCCAAGGAAACCGGGCTGACCTTCGTCGAGAACGCGCTACTCAAGGCTCGTCATGCGGCGCAGTCCAGCGGGATGCCCGCACTGGCGGACGACTCGGGTTTGTGCGTGGAGTACCTCGGTGGCGCGCCCGGCTTGTACTCGGCACGCTACGCCGGCGACCACCGCGACAACGCCGCCAACAACGCAAAACTTTTGCGCGAGCTCGATGGCGTACCCGCCGAACAACGCGGCGCGTTCTTCATCTGCGCGCTGGTGCTGCTGCGCCGCGCCGACGATCCCACTCCGCTGATCGTCGAAGGCCGCTGGTACGGCCGCGTGCTGGAAGCACCACGTGGTGTGCGGGGCTTCGGCTACGACCCGTTGTTCCTGCCGCACGGCCAGCAGGCCAGCTCCGCCGAACTGGATCCGGCACTGAAGAACCGCCTCAGCCACCGCGGCCAGGCACTGGCCAGGTTGCAGGCGCGAGTGACCGCGCTGCGCGAATGAGCCTGATCGCGCCACCGCTGTCGCTCTATATCCACATGCCGTGGTGCGTGAAGAAGTGCCCGTACTGCGATTTCAACTCGCATGGCCTGCGCAGCACGCCACCGCCGTACGCCGAATACATCGACCATCTGCTGGCCGACCTGGATGCCGACCGCAGTGATTTCGCCGCCGCGTTGCAGCGCCGCCCGGTGATCAGCATCTTCTTCGGCGGCGGCACACCCAGCCTGTTTTCCCCCGAACTGATCGCACGCCTGCTGGATGGCGTGCGCGAGCGCCTGCTCTTGGCCGAGGACGCCGAGATCACGCTGGAAACCAACCCGGGCACGGTCGAGCACGGCCGCTTTGACGGCTATCTGGCCGCGGGGGTCAATCGCATCTCGTTCGGCGTGCAGAGTTTCGACGACGACAAGCTGAAGCGCCTCGGCCGCATCCATTCGGCGAGCGAGGCAGAAGCCGCCGTGAAGTCGGCGCAGGATGCCGGCTACGCCAACATCAACCTCGATCTGATGTACGCGTTGCCAAGGCAGTCCCTCGACGGCGCGCTGATGGATGTGGAGCGCGCCATCGCCTTGGCGCCCTCCCATATCTCGCACTACCAGCTGACCCTGGAGCCGAACACCGTTTTCGCCGCCAACCCGCCACCGCTGCCGGACGACGATCATGCCTGGGCGATGCAGGAAGCCTGCGAGGTGCAGTTGGCCGCCGCCGGTTACCGTCAGTACGAAATATCCGCCTACGCGCAACCGGGCCGGCGCTGCGTGCACAACCTCAACTATTGGCAATTTGGCGATTATCTGGGCATCGGCGCCGGCGCCCACGGCAAGCTCAGCGATGCGGCCAGCGGCCAGGTACGCCGGCGCTGGAAGACGCGCAGTCCGCGTGCGTACCTGGCGTCGAACGGCGAGGCCGCCCGGATCGGTGGCGACAACGTGGTCAGTGGCAGCGAACTGCCGTTCGAGTACATGCTGAACGCGCTGCGCCTGATCGACGGCGTGTCGATGAGCGATTTCGCGGCACGCACCGGCCTGTCGCTGGACTGCATCGCGGCGCCCCTAGCCGAGGGTCGCCGCCGCGGCTGGCTCTGCGAGGACCCGCAACGGTTGCACACCAGCGCGTTGGGCCAGCGCTTCCTGAACGACGTGATCGCGAGTTTCCTGGCCTGATTGTTATTCGCCCCGGCAATGGCATAGCCGCGGCAACCAGCATAGACTTGGCCTACCCCGGGGAACAAAACAGGCTTCTTGCATGGACGTCGGACAGGACCTGCGACGCTCGTCGGCGTCGCAACCACCCGCCCGCCTCAACAATGGGCGCTGGTCTGCGCGCGCGCAGCAGTTGATCGAGACCAGCTACACCTTGTGCGTGGAGGGTCTGTACGAACCCTTTCGCCGCTGCATCGGCGAGTTCGAGAAACAACTCTTTGCGTTGGCCGATCACGCGCATCACTCCGGCGAACAGCACGACTGCTTCGTCAGCCGCCAGCGTGTGCTGCAGGCGCAAAACAGCCTCTTCCAGTCCTTCATGGAGCAAGTGGGCAAAGGGCTGAGCGAGCTGGACCACGTCGCGCACGCGTCCGCCGAGGCAGCCGCTGAAACCAGTCCATGGCAAACGCTGGAACTGCTCGATCCCGGCGTGCAGGAAATGTCGATGACGCTGGATCAAGTCGGTGCCCGTGGCGATGCGCGCCATGGCCGCGCCCTGTACGAACTGGGCTACCGGCTGGCCGTGCTGATCGGCGCGCCACCGCTGGAAGGCGCCGCCCTGCCGCTGGGGCCGCATGCGCTGGCCAAGGCGTTCCAACAAGCGAGCGTCGAACTGGAACTCCCGCTCAAGCATCAACTGTTGCTGTTGCATCAATTCGACCAGTCGGTCGTCCCCACCTTGGGCGCGTTGTACAGCACCATCAATCTGCGCTGGCAATCCGACGGCATCCTGCCGCAGTTGCGCAGCGTCCCGGCGCCGCGCCATGTCAACCGGCGCCCACACGCAGGGCCGGCCGAGGTCACCCCGGTCAGCGAACCCGTCGGCGCGGAGAACGCAAGCAACTCCCAGGTGGGCGGTTCCAGCGAGGATTCGATCCATGTGCTGGAATCCTTGCGCAATCTGTTGGCGCGACGGCGCGATGGTCAGGGCATGGCCGCCGGCGAGACCACCGGCCCGGTCGCCAGTGAGGATGAACTGCAATCAGCGCTGGGCGCGCTGCAGCAGCATCTGGCCCAGGTCACTGACCATGCCAGCCGTGAACTGCGCAGCGCCGCGCGCCTGCGCGAAGAGTTGCTGGCCCAGCTCAACCTGGGCAAACCCGTCGGTGCACCGCGCACCCAGCTCACCAGCGAGCAAGGCGACACGGTGGAGCTCGTTGCCGGACTGTTCGAGCAACTGGGCCATCAACTGCGGCAAGGCGGCAACGCGCGCAACCTGCTGAGCAACCTGCAACTGCCGATGCTGCGCGTGGCGGTCGCCGATCACAGCTTCTTCGAGCGGCGCGACCATCCTGCGCGGCAACTGCTCGACACCGTCGCCGCCACCGCCAATGACTGGCTTGACGGCAGCGACGACGAGAGCAACCGTCCACTGGCAACCAAGCTTGAACAACTGGTCAGCCGCGCCAACCAGGAGCCTCCCAGTGCCGGGCTCTATACCTCCTTGCTGGCGGATATCGAACACCATCTCGCCGCGCTGACGCGCAAGGCACAGGCTGCCGAGCGCCGCCACGTCGAAGCGGCGCAGGGGCGCGAGCGGCTGGACCAGGCCCGCCAGCGCGCCAGCGAATTGATGGCCGAACGCTTCGCCCAGTCACCTCCGCGGGGCCTGTTGCGTGCCCTGCTCGACCGCGCCTGGTCCGACGTGCTGGCCCTGACCTTGTTACGGCATAGCGAGGATAGCGACGCGTTCAAGGCCCAGTTGGCGATCACCGACCAGTTGCTCGGTCGACTGCCCACGCCGGACCGTCAGCAACTGCAACAGGACGTGGAAAGCGGACTGCAGCAGATCGGCATGCACCCGGAGGAATCGGAGCAAGTGGCGCAGCGCCTGCTCGGCACCGACACGCCCGATCCCGCGACCGAGTTGCCCAGCGCCACGGACCTCGCGTTGCGCCTGAAGCAGCACCAGCGCCTGGGCGAACAACACGCCGCTCCCGAACCGGCCGTCAGCAGCCCGGTCGCCAAGCCGGCAGCGACAACGAAAACGAAAACGACGATGACGATGACGGAAGCCGTCGCGGCGAAAACCGCCACGGCGAAAACCGCAACGACGCCGGCGCAACCGCCTGCAGCTGCCGTCGAACCGCGCGAGCCGCACATCGAACAACACCTGCGCAAGTTGCCATTTGGCAGCTGGTTCGAATTCGTCGATCCCGTCAGCGGCCAGGTCGCGCGGCGCAAACTCGCCTGGTACTCGCCGATGTCAGGGCGCTGTCTGCTGGTCAGCCGGCGCGGCCAGCGCGGCGAGGAAATGACCATGGCTCAGCTGGCCCACGACATTGCCAGCGGCCGTGCCCGCGAGGCGCCGGCCGAACCCGAGAGCTTGCTCGATCGCGCATGGCGCAGCCTGACCGGCAACCTGCGCCAGTCGGCAGCGCTCGCGCGCGCGGGCAAACTTCAGGAATCCATCTGATGAGCCCACCCAATGTCCCCGTCAATCAGCGCCGCGCACCACGCAAACGCGCGCCGCCCAATGCGATCGTGACGGACGTGGTCCGCGGCGAGGTGATCGGGCAACTGGGTAATCTTTCCAGCACCGGCATGTTGCTGATCGCCGCTCAGGCACCACGCAGCGACGCCTTGTACCAGGTCAGCATCGCGCTGCCGGCTACGGGCCGCGCACTGGTGCAATCCCAACCCATCGAGGTGGGCATCCAGGAGCAGTGGCATGAGCATGCCGCCAGCTCCGGGAAGATCTGGGCTGGTTACCGCATCATCGCGATCACCGACATCGATGCGGCGCGGCTTGAAGGCTGGCTGGCGCAAGGCTGACGGCGACGACCGGACAGCCGGTTTGCGCCCGGGCTGAACGGCCGGGCTGAACGGCATCGACTGGAACTGTCGACATCGGCGCGTCATCATGGTCGCCCCACTTCGTTGATACTCCGGGTCTTTCCCTCGGTGCGCACGCCGTCGCCCGTGGCCGATCCAATCTTATGTGGATGTCGTATGAGGATGTCGTATAAGGACGCCGCACGAGGATGTCGTGCAAGCACATGGCGACCGCGCACGGCCCGTCAGTCAGGAGTTTCCCATGCATAACCGGCTCGCCACGCTTTATCCCCAGCATCTGGTCACGGTGCGCTCCCACGCCGAGCGGGCGCTCACACTGGGCGGCTTCGATCACCTGCTGGTCGCTGCCGGCATGCCGGGGGTCAAGTTTCTCGATGACAACCACTATCCGTACGCGGTCAGCCCCCAGTTCAAGTATTGGCTACCGCTGATCAACGTGCCCGGCAGCTGGATCGCGTACACGCCCGGCGCCAAGCCGAAACTGGTGTTCCTGCAGCCGCGCGACTACTGGCATGTGGTGCCCGATGCACCCAGCGGCTACTGGGTGGACCAGTTCGACATCGTCATCGTGCGCACCGCCGAGGATGCGGTGGCCGAACTGCCGAAGGGAAACTGCGCCACGATCGCCGAACCGAACGCCACCATCGCGGGCATCGAGGGCAACAACCCCGGCGCCGTGCTGGACTATCTGCACTACCACCGCGCCTGCAAGACGCCATACGAACTGGAACTGATGCGCGAGGCCAACCGCATCGGGACGCGTGCGCACCGCGCCGCCGGACAGGCCTTCCGCATGGGCGAGAGCGAGCTGGGCATTCACCAGGCGTACCTGGCCGTCGCCGGCCAGATCGATGCCGAACTGCCCTACTCCAGCATCGTGGCGCTGAACGAGCATGGCGCGGTACTGCACTACATGGACTTCACCCGCCAGCCGCCAACACCGGCGCGCTCGCTGCTGATCGATGCCGGCGCCAGTGCGTCGGGCTACGCCAGCGACATCACCCGCACCTATGCGGCCACAGACGCCGGTGAGTTCCAGGCGCTGATCGACGCGATGGACGCGAACCAGCAAAGCCTGGTGGCGATGGTACGCCGCGGTCGCAGCTACGCCGACCTGCATCTGCACGCGCACCAGCGGTTGGCCGAACTGCTGAAGGAGCACGGCTTCATTCGCATGGAGGCCGAGTCGGCGGTCGAGAGCGGCGTCACCCGCGCGTTCTTCCCGCACGGTCTGGGCCATTCGATCGGACTGCAGGTACACGACGTGGGCGGCTTCGCGAAGAACGAGCGTGGCGACATGGTCCCGCGCCCGGACGGCCACCCGTTCCTGCGCATGACCCGCACGCTGGAACCGAACATGGTGGTGACGATCGAGCCCGGCCTGTACTTCATCGAGATGCTGCTGGCCGAACTGCGCGACAAACCTGTGTCGAAGGACATCGCCTGGGACAAGGTCGAGGCATTCAAGCGATACGGTGGCATTCGCATCGAGGATGACGTGGTGTGCACCGACGACGCGCCGGAGGACCTGACCCGAGACGCATTCGCCGCGCTGGCCTGACCTTCGTCCGCCTGAACTTCATCAGTGATACCGCTCGCCCGAGCGCACCGAGCCGCGGAACACCCGCTACGAATACGCCGCGTAGAACGACACCACCGGGATCATGATGGCCGCGCCGGCCGGCACGAAAGCCTGGCTGGACGGCGGCGAGGCCGCGTCCAGGATGCTCAGCGTGGGTGGGTCGATGTCGGGCCACATGCCGACCACCAGGCCGAAAACGCCTCGCCCGGGAAATCCCTGCGCCAGCGCGAACGGAGCCATGTCGCGGTTGGCCAGCACCGCACGCCACAGCCATGCGGCGACCACGATGGTGAGGATCGCAGCGGCGACAAACAGGAAACTGGACCAGCTGGAGCAGCGAGCCATCAATCGCGAGTCCAGGAACGGCAGCCATGCGTCGACCATGACGACCGTGCGCCACGTACCGCTTCGCCGCAGCGGCGGTCAACGATCGGCCAGCAGCGCCTCGATCTCCGCGGCCTCCTTGGGCATCGCGGCGGTAAGTACTTCGTGGCCATCGTGAGTCACCGCCACGTCGTCCTCGATGCGGATGCCGATGCCCCGCCAACGCTCGGCTACCGCGCGATCATCGGCGGCGACATACAGCCCCGGCTCCACCGTCAGCACCATGCCCGGTTCGAGCAATCGCGACTCGCCATTGATGCGGTAGTCGCCCACGTCGTGCACATCCAGGCCCAGCCAGTGGCCCGTCTTGGCGGCGAAAAAGCGGTGGTAACTGCCGGAGGATATCGCTTCGTCCGCGCCTTCCTTCAGCAGGCCAAGCTCGCACAAGCCCTCGGTCAACACGCGCACCGCCATGTGGTGCGCGGCATTGAACGGCCGTCCCGGCCGCACCTCCTCGATCGCCGCCAGTTGCGCGGCCAGTACCACCTCGTACAAGGCCCGTTGCTCGCGGTTATAGCGGCCGCTGGGCGGAAACGTGCGACTGACGTCGGAGGCATAGCAATCCAGCTCAGCGCCGGCGTCGATCAGCAGCAACTCGTCCTCGCGCAGCGGCACGCGGCTGCTCTGGTAGTGCATCACGCAGGCATTCGCGCCGCCGGCGATGGTGGGTGTGAAGGCGGGCACCGCGCCGTGGCGGCGGATCTCGCCAAGCAGTTCGGCCTCGACCTCGTACTCATACCGCCCCGGCTGTGCCAGCCGCAACGCGGCCAAGTGTGCCTCCACCGCAATCGCGGCCGAAGCCCGCATCAGCTTCAGTTCGGCGCGCGACTTGAACAGCCGCAGGTCGTGCAACAGATGGCCCAATGCCACGAACTCCTTCGGCACCACGCCGCCGCCGCGCAGTTGGCGCAGTCGCCGCATCCACCCCAGCAGTTGCGCGTCGAACGTCGGCTCATGACCAAAATGGCAGTACACCCGTCCACGGCCCTCGATCATGCCGGGCAGAATGTCGTCGATGTCCTCGACCGGAAACGCGTCGTCCACACCGTAGGCGGACGCCGCCTGCTCGGTACCGACGCCCGGACCGCGCCAGCGCTCACGTTTGGCATCGCGCTCGCGGCAAAACAGCACCGCCTCGCCATGCTGCCGACCCGGCAACAAGGCGAGCACGGCATCGGACTCGGGAAAGCCGGTCAAGTAGTGGAAATCCGAGTCCTGCCGGTACGGCCACGCCGCATCCGCGTTGCGCATGCGTTCGGGCGCGGAGGCCACCAGTACCACCGCATCCTCGCCGGCCATTCGCATCAGCTGGCGGCGACGACGAGCGAACTCGGCGCCCGTGATCGCCAGCGTGGCCAGGCTTGCTGCGGCCGGAATCAATGCACGGTTCCGCCGTGGGAAGCGTCGCGCGTATTGCATTCGGCGAACAACAGCATCGCGGCCATGCGCACAAACTCATGGACGTCGATCAAGGCGTCCTCATCCTCGGTTTCCTCGCCCAAATCGAACGACGAGGCGGCCACTGCGCCCAGGTCGCGCAGGATCTCCTGCGCTTCGTCCGACAGTTGCGCATGTGCTGGCGCACCGGCCAGGCCAAAGCCGCCCAGGAAGCCACGACACCAGTCGACCATCGCTTCGGCACGTTCGGCCAGCGGCCGATCGTCTGCCGGCAGCAGGGGTTCGAAACCGAGCTCGGAGTCGACCAGTTCGCTCTCACTCTGGCGCGCCAGGCGATCCAGCACCGCCATATCCTCGGCGGCGGGCGCGGCCACGTCGCCATCAAGTTGCAACGCGGCCAGTACGGTGCCCGCGGCGAGGGCGTGGCCGCCGGCCAGGTAGCCGCATAGCGAGCCGTGCAACTCGCTGGCCGCGATGCTCAGGCGCAGGCGCATGACCAGCGCATCGACATCGTCATGGCCCAAAGGCCCGCTAGCCGCCATGGCGGTGCTCCTGCTGGAAAGAGTCCCAGTTTAATGCAGGCGTGGGCCAGTCCGCGTTGCTGATGGCCGCGCAGAATCGCGCCGGCGCCCTGCTATAGTTCCGCCCATGAGTACGCTCGACCATGTTGACCCTGTCCAGCAAGAGTTGGTCGCCCTCGGCCAGCAACTGGATCACCTGCTCGACACCGTGCGCCGGCTCGGCGAAGAGAACCGCAGCCTGCGCCAGAGTCAGGAGCAGTTGTCCGGCGAACGTGCCGGCCTGATGGCGCGCAACGAGCAGGCCCGCAGCCGCGTCGAGGCGATGATCCAGCGGTTGAAATCGCTTGAAAGCAACGGCTGATGGAAACCATGCCCAGCAGTGAACCGGTCGCGCTGCGACTGATCGATCGCGAATTCCTGATCGCCTGCGCGCCGGAAGAGCGCGAAGGCTTGCTCGAGGCGGCCAGCTACCTCGACCAGAAGATGCGCGAGTTGCGCACCCACGCGAAGGCGCCCAGCTTTGAGCGGTTGGCCGTGCTCACCGCGATCAGCGTGGCGCACGAATTCATCAACCTGCGCAAGCAGCACAACAAACAGAACGAGCGGCTCAGCGATGGCCTTGCCAACTTGCGCAGCAAGCTGAACGCGGCGCTCGACAACGACAGCGCAAAGTCCTGAACGGAAGCCCATGGCGGACGCGCCAGGTTCACAGTCCGGTGGTGGACATTTGCCGACAAGCGCCTAGAATCGAAGTCGGCGTTTTCTGCGGTGTGCGCCAGCACACTCTTACATTTTGCCTTGTTCCTATATACGGCCCCGGGTCGGCTTCACATCGGTTGTTGTGCATGTCCGCCACGTGCGGAAAGCCTCGAAGCCATGCAAGCCCTCCCACCTGATCCTCGTGGATCAAGGTCGTTTGGTGGGCAGCGGCACCGCGGTTACGCCACTTCTCTTCCCGCCCTGTGCGCCTCGCGACGCACAGGGCGCATCACGACGGAGTCGAGCGACACGTGGACGCCCTCGCCCAACGCCGTGAATTTCGCCAGCAGCTGGCTGACCAGCGTCGCGCACTGCCTGCCGCCGCGCGCATGGCGGCTGCGCAAGGCCTGCGTCGCAGCCTCGAGCAGTTGCCCGAATATTTTACCGATGCGCGCGTGGCAGGGTACTGGGCCAGCGGCGGCGAACTGCCGTTGAACCTGGTGATTCCGCCGCTGGCCTCGCGCGGGCAACATTTTCTGTTGCCGCTGGTCGGGAAGGACAAACTCCTGCGCTTCGCCCGCTGGAAGTTGGGCGACGCAGTGCAGGCAAACCGTTACGGCATCCCCGAGCCGGTGGAACCGGACGAGCTGCTGGAGCCCATGCAACTCGACCTGGTGTTCGTGCCGCTGCTCGGCTTCGACCGCCGCGGCAATCGACTGGGCTATGGCGGCGGTTACTACGACCGCAGCTTCGTCTTCCTCAACGAACAAGTCCGCCCGACCGAACCGTTGCTGGTCGGTATCGCCTATGCGTTCCAGGAGTTGCCCGAAGTCGACAAGCAGCATTGGGATGTACCACTGGATTTCATCGCCACCGAACGCGAATTGATCGACTGCACCCCACCTGGTCCGGAAGCAGAGACCGCTGGATGAACTACTGGCTGATGAAATCCGAGCCTGGGACGTTCTCGATTGACAACCTCAAACGCAGGCAACGCGAACCCTGGGACGGCGTCCGCAACTACCAGGCGCGCAACTTCATGCGCGACGACATGCGTCCGGGCGACAAGGTGTTTTTCTATCATTCCAATTGCGCTGTACCCGGCATCGTCGGCGTTGCCGAAGTGGTTACCGATGCGTATCCCGACCCCAGCCAGTTCGATCCGAAAAGCAATCACTTCGACCCCGCCAGCTCGCGCGACAAGCCGCGCTGGATGCTGGTCGACGTGAAGTTCGTGAAGAAGCTCACGCGCACGATCAGCCTGGACGAGCTCAAGGGCCACGCTGCGCTGGGCGGCATGCCGCTGCTGCGCAAGGGCAACCGGCTGTCGGTGATGCCTGTCGAAGCGACGCACTGGAAGTACATTCTCAGTCTCGAGTAGCGGGGAACGGGGAACGGGGAACGGGGAACGGTTGAAGCCAACTCATGGGCGCCCGGACTCGTCCTCGACACGGAGACACACCAAACTGCGACGACCACGGATGCGCTATTCTCGATTCCTTGGTTCCTGTTCCTGTTCCTGTTCCCCCTACTTCCTACTCCCAGTTCCGATTCCCATGAGCAACGTCAACGAAAAACGCCGGGCCGGCGAAGCGGCGATTCGTTATATCGAGGGCGACGCCATCATCGGTGTGGGCACCGGTTCCACCGTCGCGTTTTTCATCGACGCGCTGGCCGACCTGAAGGATCGCATCCAGGGTGCCGTCTCCAGTTCGGAGCAGTCCACGGCGCGGCTGAAGAAGCTCGGCATTCCGGTGCTCGACCTCAACGCGGACGGTCCGCTGGCGATCTACATTGACGGCGCCGACGAGTGCGATCCGCACAAGCGCCTGATCAAGGGTGGCGGCGCGGCGCTGACGCGAGAGAAGATCGTGGCCGCAGCCAGCAAGAAGTTCGTCTGCATCATCGACTCCAGCAAACGGGTCGACCTGCTGGGCAAGTTTCCGGTGCCGATCGAGGTGATTCCGATGGCGCGCAGCCTGGTCGGTCGCGAGATCGTCAAGCGGGGTGGTCAGCCGGTTTGGCGCGACGGCGTGGTCACCGACAACGGCAACTGGATCATCGACGTACACAACTGGCGAATCACCGATCCGGTCGCTCTGGAGAGCGAGTTGAATCAGCTGCCCGGCGTCGTCACCGTCGGCTTGTTCGCCCGACGCCCGGCTGATGTGGTGCTGGTCGGCGACCACGAAATGTAGTTCGTCGTTGACTCGCCGAAACGAACAGCGGCCCGTTGGGGCCGCTGTTCGTTTCGATGCCGCGCAGCTTATTCCCCGGGGCGCGGCTTCAGCCCATCGCGAAAGCGCAGGTGTCGCGAGGAATGCCGTGCTTCGCGCAGCCGCTTCGCATGTGCCGCCAGGATATCGCCTCGCGTGATGATGCCGACCAGCTTGTGCGGGTCGTCCTTGCTCACCACCACCAGACGACCCACGCTCTCGGCGACCATGTGGTCGGCCGCCTCCCGCAATGAATTGCTTTCGCTGACCGCGATCGGCGGGCGCGTCAGCAGTTCGCCCACCGGCAGCGTGTAATGCCATTGCGGATCGAGCAGGCTGCGCCGGGTCAACACACCCCGCACGTGACCGCGGTCATCCACCACGGGGAACCCCTGGTGCTGCGAATGCGGAGCCTCATCGCTCAGCCAGCGGCGCACTTCGGCCAGCGTCTGGCTGGTCTTGAGCGTGGCCACGTCGCGCGAGCAGGCGGTGCCGACCGTGACCTGCTCCAGATAGTCGGCCGCATATTCGGAGGGCACGCGCACGCCGCGACGCGCGATCTTCTCGGTCATGATGGTGTTGCGCATCATCAGCGCCGAAATCAGATAGGCCGCGGTGCAGCCGCCCAGCAGCGGCAGCAGACACGCCGGCTGGCGGGTGGTCTCAAACGCAAACACCACCGCCGTCAGCAACGCCCGCGAGGAGCCCGCGAAAATCGCCGCCATGCCCACCAATGCAGCAATGCGCGGATCGATGTCGAAACCGGGCAGCACATGGTTGATGCCGATGCCGATCACCGCGCCGAGCGAACCGCCGATCATGAACAGTGGCGCCAGCGTGCCGCCGGAAGTGCCGCTACCCAGCGCGATCACCCACGAAATGAACTTCAGCGACCCAAAAGTGACCAGCATGGTGAGGCCGAATTGTCCCTGCACCAGCGCGTCGATATTGTCATAGCCCACGCCCAGCGTGCGCGGCTCGACCCAGCCCACGACACCCGCGACCAGCGCACCGAGGACAGGCCACCACATCCAGTGGATCGGCAGCTTCGCGAACAGGTCCTCGACGCCATACACCGCCTTGGTGACCCCGACCGCAGCAAAGCCGACGAGGCCACCGATCAGGACGAAGCTGATCAGGGCCCAGCCGCCAGGCTGCAGCACTGCCGGCATCGGGAATACCGGCGCCGCGCCATAGGTGGCATAGCGCACGCCGACCGCCGTCACCGTGGCCAACGCCACCGGAATCAGCGAGCGCGGACGCAGCTCGAACAGAAGCAGCTCCACCGCCAGCACCAGCGACGCCACCGGCGCGCCGAACACGGCGGCCATGCCGGCGGCCGCACCGGCCGCCAGCAGCACCTTGCGCTCGTTCGCGGTCACGCGCAGAAGCTGGCCGATCAGCGACCCCAGCGCGCCACCGGTGGAGATGATCGGGCCTTCGGCGCCGAACGGGCCGCCGGTACCGATCGCGAAGGCCGAGGAAACCGGCTTCAACCAGGTGATGCGCGCCGGGATGTTGGACTCGTTGGTGAGGATCTGCTCCATTGCTTCGGGAATGCCATGTCCCTGGATCGCACGCGAACCCCAGCGCGCCATCATCCCGGCGATCAGGCCGCCGATAGCCGGAATCAGAATGACCCAGGCGCCAAGATGGTTGTTGGCTGGCGACAACACAAACGACCCACGGCGTGCGGTGGGTCCGATCACGTCCGACACCCGACCGTAGAACGACAAGTCGGTGATCAGATTGATCATCAGCATCAACAACTGCGACACATAGGCCGCCGCGACACCCAGGATCACGGCCAGGACACTGATCAGCAGGATACGGTGCGTGACCAGGGTGGACTTGCGCGGCATGCGTGCCGCGTCCAGCGACAGGCCGAGTGCGGGTGCTACCGGTAGTGCGTCGGTACTGCCGACCGTGCGCACATCGGCGTGCCCGACGGGATCGTCAGTGGCTGGGGTCATCAAGGTTTCACAGCTGGAAAGCGGGAATTTTACGCTGCTGCAGTGCAGAAAAAAAGAGAAGTGCCCACATGGCCAAGTAATTTCCCCCGACTCACCGCATCTTCGGCAAACGGGTGCCGTTCTCACAATCAGCCTTGCCACTGCACGAGAACGTGCGGCACCGCGCGCCTCAAACGAAGATGCCCGCCGAAAGGCGGGCATCTGAAGGTCGCCTGACCTTGGTGGTCGAGGCGAGAATTCGGCTGTGTAAGGACAGCTTTCCGCCGATTGGTCGGCCTATCGCGGTTCCATGAACCAAGAATCGGCAGGTAGTGGACCGCACTGCCGGATTCGCCGCCGGCCAACCCAAGTTCGACGCGCCGGGTCATCACGCGCCGCTGGTCGCGACAGCATCTGGATTGGCAGCCCCGGATGGATTCGAACCACCGATGCCTGAGTCAGAGTCAGGTGCCTTACCGCTTGGCTACGGGGCTATGAGACGGAAGTTTAGCGCTTCGAGAACTGGGTGGCGCGACGCGCCTTGTGCAGGCCGACCTTCTTGCGCTCGACCTCGCGTGCATCACGAGTCACGAAACCCGCCTTGCGCAATGGCGACTTCAGGGTTTCGTCATACTCGATCAAGGCGCGGGCAATACCCAAACGGACCGCGCCGGCCTGACCGGTAATGCCACCACCGGCAACCGTCGCGGCGATATCGAACTTCCCGGTGTTATCGGTCAGCGCGAGCGGCTGGCGCACGATCATGCACGAAGTCTCCCGGCCGAAGAATTGCTCGAGCGGCTTGCCGTTGATTTCGATGGCGCCGCTACCCTTGCGCAGGAACACGCGGGCGGTGGAGGTCTTGCGGCGGCCGGTGCCGTAATTCTGCTGGATGCTCATGCTGATTCCTTAGATTTCCAGCGCCTGCGGCTGCTGTGCGGTATGGGGATGCTCGGCACCACCGTAGACCTTGAGCTTGCGATACATCTCGCGGCCCAACGGGTTTTTCGGCAACATGCCCTTGACGGCGATCTCGATCACCCGCTCCGGGTGGGTCGCCAGCAGGTTCCTCAGATTGGTGGTCTTCAGATTGCCAACGTAACCGGTGAAGCGGTGGTACAACTTGTCGTCCAGCTTGGCACCGGTGACGTGCACCTTCTCCGCGTTGATCACCACGATATAATCGCCGGTGTCGCAATGCGGGGTGTATTCCGGCTTGTGCTTGCCGCGCAGACGACGGGCAATCTCGGTCGACAGGCGGCCGAGCGTCTTGTCCGTGGCATCGACCAGGAACCAGTCGCGCTTGACGGTGTCCGCATTGGCGTTGAACGTTTTCATTTCAAATACCTGTCAACCGCCGCTGCGGCGGTGCACATGATGGAAGAGCTTGTTGCAGTGGAACAAAGGCGCGAGATGATAGCGGAGCCGTCATCCATGGCGCAAGCCCGCCGACCGGCGAGCTGTGAGTTCGCAATGATAGCATGAACGCACGAGCGCTTTGTAACGCCCACGGGCACGCGCCGGAGACGTTGAACCCACCATGGGCCCTGCCGGCCCGCCAACCTCCACAGGAAAACTCATGAGCGTCCGCACCCTGAGTCATTTCGACCGCCTGCTCGCCAGTTGCGAACGCGCGCTGGAAGCGGTCGCCGGCGCGCCGATGGCCGCACGCCCCTCGCCCGCCTTCGGCATCGCCGAAGCGCAGCTGGACGAGACCGAACGCCGCCACGCTGCCGGCCTGATGCGGATCAATCACACCGGCGAAGTGTGCGCGCAGGCGCTGTACCTCGGGCAGGCGGCGCTGGCGCGCGATACTGACAACCACGACCACCTGCTGCGCGCCGCCGCCGAGGAAACCGACCACCTGGCCTGGTGTGCCGAGCGGCTGCAGCAACTGCATAGCCGCCCCAGCTGGCTCAATCCGCTGTGGTACGCCGGCAGTTACGCGATCGGCGTCGTCGCCGCGCTGGCCGGCGATCCGGTCAGTCTCGGCTTCGTCGTCGAAACCGAACGCCAGGTGGAAACCCATCTCGCCGAGCATCTGGAAAAGCTGCCACCGCAAGACCAGCGCTCACGCGCCGTGCTGGCCACGATGCAGGCCGACGAAATCCGCCACGCGCAGGCCGCGCAGCAGCGCGGCGGCATCGACCTGGCATTCCCGCTGCCCCAGCTGATGCGCCTGAGCTCGATGCTGATGAAGACCGTGGCCTACCGGCTCTGAGCATGCCCGGATGATTCAGGACAGGCATTGAATAGATCAGGGCATCCTCAATGCGCCATCAAGCCCTGATCCAGCGCCACAACTCGCGCCACGACGGCTTCTTGCCGTACATCAGGATGCCGGTGCGATAAATGCGGCCGGCCAGCCACGCGCATAGCAGCAGGCCGAGGACCATCAGGCCCAGCGACGCAGCCAGTTCCAGCGGCGGCACCGTGGTCATCGACCAGCGCACCGGCATCACGAACGGCGCGAAGAACGGCACCAGCGACATCACCATGCCGAGCGTGCTGTTCGGATCCCGGATCACACTGAACATGGCGAAGAAACCGACCAGAATGAACATGGTGACGAACAAGGCGTACTGCTGCGTCTCCTGGATGGAATTGCACATCGCGCCAATCGCCGCATACAACGCGCCGTAGAGCAGAAAGCCGAGCAGGAAGTACAACAGAAAAACCACCAACACGCCGGCCGACATGCTGGGGATCGGCAAGCTCTGCAGCGTCGTCGCGTTCATGCCGAACATCGCGCCGAGTGGCCCGCGCTGGCTGCTGAGCAGCGCCGCCGAGCCGCCCCAGATTGCCATCTGCGCCAGACCTGCCGCGCCCACGCCCAGAACCTTGCCCAGCAGCATCTGGAACGGCGTCAGCGACGACGCCAACACCTCCATGATGCGCGAGTTCTTCTCCTCGACGACCGAGGTCATGGTCTGCTGTCCGTAAATCAGCACGGCGATGTACAGGATGAAACCCATGGCATACGCCAGCACGAATGACTGCTCGCCGCTCTGGCCGGCCAACTTGCCATCCTCGACCTTGACCGTCTGCAGATCTGCCGGCGCGGTGGCCTGCTTGACCAGTTTCTGATCAATCCCCGACTTGCCCAGTCGCCACGCGGCCAGCGCCTGCGACAGCGTGCGCTGCAGCTTGCCCATCGCCTCCAGGCCACCCACGTTGCCGCCGTAATACACCAACTTGCCGCTGGCCAGCGTGGCGTCAGTAAGCACCAGCACACCGCTCCACTGGTCAGTCTTGTGGTTGCGGCCAAAGCCGGTCTTCGCCACCAGGCCGTCGCGCACTTCGGCCAACGCGTCCTCGGTAGCGGGGAATACCTGCACGCTGTAGCGCGCTTCGGCGTCGGGTCGGGTGCCCAGCTTCTCCGCCCGCAAGGTGGCCGCGATCTGCGGGCCCACAGCGGCGGATGAAGCATCCACGATCGCCACCCGGCTGGTGCGACTTGTGCCGCTCATCAAGATCGGCAGCAGGAACACCCCCACCATGAACACCGGCAGCAGCAAGGTGGAAATCAGGAACGCCTTGGTGCGCACGCGCTCGACAAACTCGCGGCGCACGACGGCGAAGATCTTTTTCATAGGGACACCTCGGCGTGAGCCACGGCCGCATCGGCACCGACCTTGGCGATGAAGATGGATTGCAGCGAGGGCTCGACCAGTTCGAAGCGCCGCAGGCCAACGCCCTCGCGCACGAGCGCCGCCAGCAGCGCTTGCGGATCGGCGCCATCGGTCAGCTGCAACTCGGCGCTGGCGCCATAGTCGTCAACGCTGGCGACCAGCGTGCGATCGGCCAGGATCGCTGCTGCACGTTCCTTGTCATGGGCGAAGCCGAGCGCCACGTGACGCCCGCCGAAATCTTCCTTGACCTGGGCCACCGTGCCGTTCACCACCATCTCGCCGCGCGCAATGATCGCGATGCGATCACACATCCGCTCGGCCTGTTCCATCACGTGGGTGGAGAACAGCACGGTGCGGCCTTCGGCGGCGATCGCCACCACGATGTCTTTCATCACCTGCGCGTTGACCGGATCGAGTCCGGAAAACGGCTCGTCCAGGATCACCAACTCGGGCTCGTGCAACAGCGCGCCGGCGAACTGCACCTTCTGCTGCATGCCCTTGGACAGGTCCTCGACTTTCTTCAGGGCCCACTCGCCGACGCCGAGGCGCGCCAGCCAGGCCTGCGCACGCTTGCGCGCGTCGGCGCGCCCGATGCCCTTGGTCTCGCCCAGGAAGATCAGGTGGTCAAGCACCTTCATCTTCTTGTACAGCCCGCGCTCCTCGGGCAGGTAGCCGACGCGCTGCGACAACGCACGGCTGTTGTGCGGCGAACCGAACAGCACGATCTTGCCTTCGTCGGGCTCCAGGATGCCCATGATCAGGCGGATCGCGGTGGTCTTGCCCGCACCGTTCGGCCCGAGCAAGCCGAAGATGCCGCCGGCGGGAATCTCCATGGAAAGGCGATTCACCGCCGTGTGCCCGGAAAAGCGCTTGGTGACGGACTCGAGACGCACGCTCGCTGCGGTCATGGACCAGCTCCTGCAAAAACCGGGCTCCCCGCCCGAATCCTGAAAGCTAGCACGCCGCCGTGAGTGGGCAAAGGTGACCCATGGCGGTTGTCCGTCGGCCAGGGAGTCGAAGCGGGCAGGGTTGTCGCGGAAACCCTGACCTCGACGGATCAGCCCGGCGTGTCACGCCCAAAGCGCGGCAGGTTCCAGTGCAGCCGCAGCGACAGGAAGCGCAGTACGAAGCACACCAGGATCGGCAGCCAGGTGGCCCACACTGCCGGCCAGCCCAGGCGCTCTCCCAGCACCGCCAGCGCCGCACCGACCAACGCCGCCGACGCGTAGATTTCTTCCTGCAGCACGATCGACACGCGCGCCAGCAGCACGTCACGCGCCATGCCGCCGCCGATCGCCGTGACGATGCCAAGCAGGATCGCCACCTCGGCGTTGTGACCGAACAGCAGCGCCTTGTGCGCACCGTAGACCGAGAACAGGCCCAGGCCCATTGCGTCGAACAACCGCACCGGATAGGTCAGCCGTTCGACCCATGGATAGGCCATGATGGTGAGCAACGCGGCAATCACCGCCGTGGCGAGATAACGCCAGTCCGACAAGCCCGCCGGTGGAATCGCGCCGATGCACAGGTCACGTGCGATACCGCCGCCGCAGGCGGTGATGTAGGCGATCGCCAGGATCCCGAACAGATCAAGGTTGCAGCGCCGCGCCGCCGTCGCGCCGCTGATCGCAAACGCGAACGTGCCGGCCAGATCGACCAGACGGAACAACATGTGCTCGTTCATGCGACGGGTTGACCGTGCGTCGAAATCTGGCGCGACATGGCGTCCTTAGCTTGCGGAAGTGACGAGCCAGCATAGCCCGTAGCGACCAACCGGCAAGCTCAGGCCAACGGCAGGCGCAGCCGGATTTCCAGCCCGCCACCCTCGGCGTTGCGCACCTCGATGCTGCCGCCGTGCACCTGCACCACGCGCTGCACGATGGACAGGCCCAGGCCATGGCCCTCCACCTGCGCTGCGTTGCTGCCGCGGAAGAACGGCCGGAACAGCGAGGCCAGTTCGCTCTCGGGCACGCCCGGCCCATGGTCGCGCACGGCAAGTTCGGCGAACCGCTGGTCGGCACGCAGCGTCAAACCGACCCTGCCGCCCGCAGGGCTGAACTTGATCGCGTTGGCGAGCAGATTGCCCAGGGCCCGCTCCAGCAGCATGGCGCTGCCCGATACCACGACGGAAGCGACGCTGGTCAGGCACAACTCGACGTGGCGCGCGGCGGCCTCGAGGCGGGACTGTTCCAGACAGTCGTGCACCAACGCCGTAAGTTCGATCGGCTCGCGCTCCATGCCCGGCAGTCCGCCTTCCATCCGCGACAAGGCCAGCATTTCGCCGAGCATCCGGTCGATTCGCGCGATCTCCTGCTCCGCTTGCTCGAAGTACGATGCGGCCTCGGCGGGCTCACCGCTGCGACGAGCCAGGTCGAGGATCAGCTGCAGCCGCGCCAGCGGCGAGCGCAACTCGTGCGACAGGCCCTGCAGGACGCCGCGATCGTGCGCGACCAGTGCCTCGATCCGTTCGGCCATCAGGTCGAAGTCGCCGGCGAGCTGGGCCAGTTCGTCATGCGCCAGGCCGCCCTGCCGTCCGACCCGGGTCGACAGTTCGCCATCGGCCATGCGCCGGGTCGCCCGGCGCAGCGCCTCGACCGGGCGTGCCACGCTGCGCGCCACCCACCAGCCGACCACGCCGATGAACAGCAAGGACAGCAGCAACTGGATCGCCAGATAGATCTTTTCGCGCGTCTGCGGGCGCAAGCGCAGGTGCGAACGGCTCATCGCCAGCAACTGGCGAGTGTGGCCATCGACGCCGGTGACTTGCTGGAAGGCCACATAGATGCCTGGTCGCGGCTGCATCACCATGCTTTGGCCCGATGACAACCACTGCGTCAGCGTCGAGCGCATCGCACCACGGAGGCGAATCGGAACCAGCGCGTCACCGTTTTCGAACAGGGTCGCCTCGACACCTTGCTCACGCTGCTGTGCGACCCACCCGGCCAGCGCGTCGCGACCACCGCTTTCGTAGGCCTGGTCAGCGTCCTGCGCCAGTGCTGCCCAGTCGATCTGGACCGCCGTGGTGTACTCGATAAAGCGCCGCGCAAACAGCCCGCCGAGGAACAGCACCAGCAAATTGGCCACGCAGAACCAGACCAGCAAGCGCCAATACAGCGAGGTTTTCAGCGGATTCATGCAGCGGCCACCAGCAGCACGTAGCCGGAGCCGCGTACGGATTCGATCCGCGGCGCCTCTGCCGAAGCCTCGGCCAGCTTGTGCCGCAGCCGGCTCACGTGCACGTCGATGCTGCGATCGAAACGCTCCAGCTCACGACCCAGCGCCAGGCGGGTCAGCGCGGCCTTGTCGACCAGTTCGCCGGCACGCTGGGCCAGACCCAGCAGCAACAGAAATTCCGCCCCAGTCAAGGCCAACTCCTGCTCGCCCACCTGGGCGCGGCGCTCGCCCGGAAACAGCTGCAGGTTGCCGACCTGTACCGTGCCAGCAGCCAACGGCGCGTTGCGGCGCAGCTGGGCGCGCACCCGTGCCAGCAGCTCCCGCGGCAGGCAGGGTTTGGCCAGGTAATCGTCGGCACCCAGTTCAAGCCCGATCACCTTGTCGACCGGTTCGCCCCGTGCGGACAGCATGATCACCGGCAGGCGCTGCTGCATGCGCAACTCGCGCAGGGTTTCCAGCCCGTCGCGCCCGGGCATCATCACGTCGAGGATCAGCAGATCCGGCCGCTCGGCCGGGTTGCGCAGGCGCGCCAGCGCCGCTTCGCCGTCGTGCGCGACATCCACCGCGAAGCCTTCGCGCTGCAGATAATCGGCCAGCAGGCGACACAGGGCGCGGTCATCGTCGGCGATCAGGATGCGGGAAGGGCTGGGAGTCTGCTGCATGGCCACCATTCAATCGGTCGTGCCGTGTCGGCACCACGTGCTTTACCGTTCTTTACCCTCCCGCAAAGAACATATACGCAGTAGTGTCGTCAAATGGTGGCGTACCTTCCCACCACAGACGAGGCAAACCTCATGCGCAAGCACACACTACTCGGCCTGGCCCTGGCTTCGGCCCTGGCCATCGGCACCACGGTCGCCGTGGCGGCGCCCGGCGCCGGCGGCCCGGAATCGTCCGGCCACGACTGGCACGGTCATCACGGCCACAGCCAGATGATGATGCTGCACAAGCTGAACCTCAGCGACGCGCAGAAGGCCAGCATCAAGCAGATCGTCAGCACGAATCGTGAGCAGAACAAGGGATCGCGGCAGGCTCTGCGGCAGCAGCGTGCCGCGTTCGAGTCGATGACGCCGAACCAGGTCGGCTACCAGGCCGCCGCCGCCAGTCTGGCCCAGGCGGAAGGCCAGGCAACCCAGGCACGTGTGCAGCAGATGGCCAATGCGCGCGCGCAGATCTACGCCCTGCTGACTCCGCAACAGCAGGCCCAGGCAGCCACATTCAAGGAGCAGGCACAGGCACGTCGGGCGCAGTGGAAACAGTTCAAGGCGCAGAACCCTGCACCGTCCGGCCAGTAAGCCGCCCTCCGTCGCGACTCCACTTGTCGCGGCGACAACACGACGACAAAGCCCGGGATCGCCCGGGCTTTCTCTTGTGCCGACCTACTTCTTGTTCGGCATGTACAGGTCGGTGATGGTGCCTTCGTAGACTTCCGCGGCCATGCCGACCGATTCGCCGAGCGTGGGATGCGGATGGATGGTCAGCCCGATGTCGGCCGCTTCCGCACCCATCTCGATCGCCAACGCCACTTCGGAAATCAGGTCACCGGCGTGCACGCCGACGATGCCGCCACCGACGACGCGATGGGTTTTCTCGTCGAACAGCAGCTTGGTGAAGCCCTCGGTGCGATCCATGCCGAGCGCACGGCCGGAGGCCGCCCACGGAAACTTGCCCACGCCGATCTTCAGGCCCTTCTCCTTCGCCTCGCGCTCGGTGACGCCGACCCAGGCGATTTCCGGATCGGTATAGGCCACCGACGGAATCACCCGTGCGTCGAAGTAGCTCTTCTGTCCGGCTGCCGCTTCGGCGGCAACCTTCGCTTCGTGGGTGGCCTTGTGCGCCAGCATGGGCTGGCCGACCAGGTCGCCGATGGCGAAGATGTGCGGCACGTTGGTGCGCATCTGTGTGTCGACCTCGATGAAGCCGCGCTCGGTGACCGCGACGCCGGCCTTGTCCGCGCCGATCTTGCCGCCGTTCGGCGAGCGACCCACCGACACCAGCACGCGATCGAACAGCGTGGTCGCGGGAATGCTGTCGCCTTCGTAGCCAACCTCGATGCCGTTCTTGGTCGCCTCGGCGCTGGTCACCTTGGTCTTCAGATGGATGCCTTTGAGCCGGCTGGCCAGACGCTTGGCCAGCGGCTTGACCAAGTCGACGTCGGCGCCGGGCATGAGCTGGTCCATGAACTCGACCACGGTCACTTCGCTGCCCAGCGCGCTGAACACCGTGGCCATCTCCAGACCGATGATGCCGCCGCCGACGACCAGCAACTTCTTCGGCACATCCGTCAGTGCCAGCGCCCCGGTGGAATCCATGATGCGCTCGTCCTCCCACGGGAAGGACGGCAACTTCACCGACTGCGAGCCGGCGGCGATGATCGCTTGCTCGAAACGAATCAGCCTGGTGCCGTCCTTGGTCTGCACTTCCAGCTCATTCGGCGAGACGAAAGCGCCCGTCCCTTCCACCGTGCGTACCTTGCGCTGCCCGGCCATGCTGGCCAGGCCGCCGGTGAGCTGGCCAACCACCTTGTTCTTGAAGTCGCGCAGCTTGGCGATGTCGATCTTCGGCTTGCCGAAGCTCACGCCGTGCGCGGCCATCGCCGCAGCCTCGTCGATGACGGCGGCGGCGTGCAGCAGCGCCTTGGACGGGATGCAGCCGACGTTGAGGCAGACGCCGCCCAGCGCGCCGTAGCGTTCGATCAGCACGGTGTCGACGCCAAGGTCGGCGGCGCGGAAGGCGGCGGTGTAGCCGCCGGGGCCGGAGCCGAGCACGACCAGCTTGCATTCGAGGTCGGCGGCTTTTCCTGATGACGTTGCCGCTTGCGGGACATTGGCCTCCTCTCCCCTTCCGCGAGAGGATTGAGGCGCGGGGCCGGCGCTCGCGGCGCCCTTATCAGACCCCGCGCTTTTTGCCTTCGCATCCTCTCCCTCCCGGGGAGAGGATGGAGGTGAGGGGCCGGTGCTCTCATCAGAAGACTCCACGCTTCTTGCCTGTGCCTCCTCTCCCCCTCGGGGAGAGGATTGAGGTGAGGGGAGGGTGCTCGCGGGAGACTGGCTGGTTTTCGCCGCTTCGTTGGAAGCCTGCGGCGATCGCGTCCGCTCATCCGGGCGTTCTCCCCGAGGGGGAGAAGGCGCTGTCGGGTCGGCTGCGCCGATAACTTCCACCGTGGCAATCAGCGTGCCTTCGGAAACCTCGTCACCTACCTTGAGTTTGAGCTCCTTGACCACGCCGGCGGCACTGGACGGAATCTCCATCGTGGCCTTGTCCGATTCCAGCGTGATCAGGCTTTGTTCCTTCTTCACCGTGTCGCCAACCTGCACCAGCACCTCGATCACCGGCACGTTGTCGTGACCGCCAATGTCGGGGACCTTGATTTCGATGGTGTTGGCCATGGTTTGTTTCCTTCGTGTGGCGGGACGTCAACGGGCGGCGTCCGGATTCTGGGGAGAGGGGGAATCGGCGCGCACGGGGGATGCGGCGACGTCGCGCTGGACATGGGGTGCCGCGTCGTGATCGAGCCTGTCCGCGCTGCCGGCGGGCCGGCGCGCGTCGGCCGCCAACGCTGGTGTACGGTCGACCCAGCTGCGAACGTTTACGTCGCGCTGCGGGAGCGGGATCTCGATGCCATGCTGCTCAAGCGCGGTATGCAGTGCCCAATTATATGCGGCCAGAACACGGCCCACGCGCCGGGTGGCCTCTGCGTTGAGCCACACCACCAGCGAAAAATCAAGCGACGACTCGCCGAAGCCCGTCAGCCAGACCAGCGGCTGGCGCGACCCCTCCATGGTGAGCGTAAACGGCACCGCGGCAGCCGCTTCCAGCGCAGCTTTTTTCACCAGTTCCTTGTCGGTGCCGTAGGGAACACGGAACGGAATCTTCTGCCGCCGCGCGACTTCGCGCAGGGTCCAGTTGACCACCCGTCCGGTCACGAACTCGGAGTTCGGCACCAGGATGTCGATCTCGTCATTGGTTGTGATCAAGGTGGCGCGGATGCGGATCTCTCGCACATGCCCGTGCACGCCGGACGCCAGCTCGACGAAATCGCCCACCTTGAGGCTGCGGTCGAACAGCAGGATCACGCCGGAAACGAAGTTGTTGAAGATGGCCTGCAGACCGAAGCCGAGCCCGACGCCGAGCGCACCGGCAAACACTGTCATCTTGGCGATGGGAATGCCCGTCACGCCCAACGCCCACAACAAGCCAACCACCAGCAACAGATAATGCAGCAGGCGCTCAATCGTATACAGCGAGGACTTGTTGACGTGCTGGTTGCGCTCGCCATAGCGATGCAGCAGCCGCTTCAGCGCCATGGTCGCCAGCAGGAAAGCAAAGAACAGCAGCACGCCCGCGAGAATCGAGCCGATCGTGATATGAATACCGCCCAGCGTGAAACCCTGGTCAAGCAGGGTATCCAGGTGGTCGGCGCCCTGGCTGATCATCGAAGGCGCCGGTGCGGGCTTTGCCGAACCCGCTTGCGCCAATGCGGTGGGCGCCTGCATCGGCTCGCCCGTTACAGCAACAGCCGGCGGATGTCGCCGAGCTGGCTGGCCAGGAACGAGGCAAAGCGTGCGGCCAACGCGCCGTCGATCACGCGGTGATCGTAGGACAGCGACAGCGGCAGGATCGTGCGCGGGGCAAACTCCTTGCCGTTCCAGACCGGCTTCACCGCCGCCTTGGAAACGCCGAGGATCGCTACCTCCGGCGCATTGACGATCGGCGTGAACTGGGTGCCGCCGATACCGCCCAGCGAGCTGATCGAGAAGCAGCCACCGCTCATCTCGGCTGGGCCGAGCTTCTTCTCGCGCGCCTTCTTCGAGATCTCGCCCAGCTCGCGGGCGAGGTCCAGCAGGCCCTTCTTGTCGCAATCGCGGATCACCGGCACGACCAGGCCGTCGGGCGTATCCACCGCGATGCCGATATGGAAGTATTTCTTGAGGATCAGTTTCTCGCCGGACTCGTCCAGCGACGCGTTGAACTGCGGGAACTGCTTCAGCGCCGCCACCACCGCCTTGATCTGGAACACCAGCGGGCTGATCTTGATGTCTGCGCCCTTGTCGGACTTCTGCTCCGCGCCGAGCTGCTTGCGGAACACCTCCAGCTCGGTGATGTCGGCGTCCTCGTGCTGGGTGACGTGCGGGATCATCGCCCAGTTGCGCGCCAGGTTGGCGCCGGAAATCTTCTGGATGCGGGTGAGCGGCTTTTCCTCGATCTCGCCGAACTTGGCGAAATCGATCTTCGGCCACGGCAACAGGTTCAGGCCGCCGAGCGACGCGGACGCACCCTGGTTCAGATGCGCGCCTGAGGCCAGCGCATGCTTCACCCACGCACTGACGTCGTCGCGCTGGATGCGACCGTGGCGACCGCTGCCTTTCACCTGGCGGATGTCTACTCCAATCTCGCGCGCGAACGCGCGGAGCGCCGGGCTGGCGTACGGCGCATCGCCCGGCATCACGACCGATGCATCCACCGGCGGCCGCGGGTGCGGCAGCTCGCCTGCCGACGTGTTGCCCGACGTTGTGCCGTGGCTGGGCGCGGGCGCAGGGGTCGGCGCGGCGGGAGCTGGCGCAGCGGCTTCCTGCGTTGGCTGCGCCTCCTCGGCCGGGGTCGAGCCGGCCTTGGGTTCCTCATCGGTGCGTTCGCGCGACTCCGCAGACTCGTCCTTGCGCTTTCCCGAAGCGGTGGGAGCGGGCGACGCGGAGTCGGCTGCGTCGACGGCTTCGATAAGGGCGATGACTGCGCCCTCGGAAACCTCGTCGCCGACCTTCAGCTTCATTTCCTTCACGGTGCCGGCAAACGGCGAGGGCACTTCCATGGTGGCCTTGTCCGATTCCAGCGTGATCAGGCTTTGTTCCTTCTCGACCCTGTCGCCGACCTTTACCAGCACTTCGATAACCGGGACGCCGTCGTGACCGATGTCGGGAACGCGGGCTTCTTTGAGGGCGGCCATGATGACTCCTGCGAATGGCGATGGCGAACCGCTCGGGATGGCGGCCGCTGCAAGATGTCAATCATAACCAACGCGCGCCCGATCCGTCTGACAGGGAAAGCCCGGGCCAGACAACCATCGCGCTCCATGCGCCTGCGTATGCATGACCTTGAGCGCACGCGGAGAAGACAGCAATGCCCTAACCTCACCGCATTCACAAGGAGTCTGTCGGGCTTGGGTGGTCGAGGCGAGAATTCGGCTGTGTGGGGCCGGATTCCCGCCGATTCGCCGCTCCATAGTGGTTGTATGGACCGGCGAACCGGCGGAGAGATGGACCGCACAGGCGGATTCGCAGACCGGCCAGCCCAAGCCCGCCAGACTCCTCACCGCCCCACGCGACCCAAGGACGTGACCGATGCTGACCATACGCGACCTCTCCAAGACCTACGCCAACGGGGTCCGCGCGCTGCGCAGCGTGTCGCTGGACATCCCCAGCGGGATGTTTGGTCTGCTTGGCCCCAACGGGGCCGGCAAGTCCTCGTTGATGCGCACGATCGCGACCTTGCAGGATCCGGACGAGGGCACGATCAAGCTGGACGACATGGATCTGCTCGCCGACAAACACGCCACCCGATGCCTGCTCGGCTACCTGCCGCAGGAATTCGGCGTGTACCCGAAGGTCTCGGCCGAGGCGATGCTGGAGCACTTCGCGGTACTCAAGGGCGTCACCGTGAAAAGCGAGCGGCGCGACCTGGTCGAGGCACTGCTGCGCCAGGTCAACCTGTGGGACGTGCGCAAGCGCAAGCTCGGCACCTACTCCGGCGGCATGCGCCAGCGCTTCGGCATTGCCCAGGCGCTGATCGGCGAGCCGCGTCTGATCATCGTCGACGAGCCCACCGCCGGGCTCGACCCGGAGGAGCGCAACCGTTTCCTCAACCTGCTCGCCGAACTGGGCGAGCGGATGGTGGTGATTTTGTCCACGCATATCGTGGAAGACGTCACCGACCTGTGCTCGCGCATGGCCATCATCGGCCAGGGCCAGGTACTGCTGAGCGGTGAGCCCGTCGAGGCCATCCGCTCGCTGGAAGGCCGGGTCTGGCGGCGCACGATCGACAAGTCCGCACTGGATGGCTACCGGGCGCGCATGACCATCTTGTCCACCCGCCTCGCCGGGGGCCGCACCTTGCTGCACGTGCTGGCCGATTCGCTGCCGGAGGAAGGCTTCGAATCCGTCACCCCGGACTTGGAAGACGTCTACTTCGGCCGCCTGCGTGCGCAGGCCACTACCAAGGCCGCCTGAGCTTGCTCGATTTTCAACCGTAGGAGCCTGCTCACGGGCGATGCTCTTGCGATTTGCGCATTTGCGATTCCCGATCTCCGAACAAAAGCATCGCCCGCGAGCGGGCTCCTACCGCGACCAGACCCAGACAGGGATCACCGATGTTCTCGCAGTTGACCTTCTTCGAAATACTCCGCTTTGAGTTGCGCCAACAACTGAAGGCCCCGCTGTTCTGGATCGTGGCGCTCGCCTTTGGCGCGCTGGCCTTCGCACTCACCAGCACCGACGCGGTCATCGTGGGCGGCGCCAGCGGCAACGTGCTGCGCAATGCGCCACTGGTGATCGTGCGTCTGCTCAGCGTGCTCACCGTGCTCAGCATCTTTCTGGTCACGATCTTCGTTGCCGCGGCGGCGCTGCGTGATTTCGATCAACGTACCTCGGAGTTGGTGTTCGCCACGCCGATGAGCCGGGGCGCCTATCTGGGCGGGCGCTTCGCCGCCGGCTACGCCGCCTCGCTGGCGATCATGCTGGTCTGCGCACTGGGCCTTTCTCTGGGCGGCATGATGCCGTGGGTCGAAGCAGCACGAATGGGGCCGGCGGACTGGCACGGGTATGCCTGGGCGTTCGGCGTGATGGTGGTGCCTGACATGCTGTTCATCGCGGCCCTGCTGTACCTGCTGGCCACCACCACGCGCTCGCTGCTGGCCACGTATATCGGCGTGATCGTGTACTTCGTGCTGCAGGGCGTGGTGGGCCAACTGACCAAGGACGTCAACAACCACTACCTCGCCGCCATGCTCGACCCGTTCGGCGGACGTACCCTGGCCATCATCACGCGCTACTGGTCGGCCGACCAATCCAATCACGCGCTGCCGGCGCTGACCGGTGTGCTGCTGTTCAACCGCCTGTTGTGGGTGGGTGTGAGCGTGGCCATGCTGGGTGCCACCGCCCTGCTCTTTCGGCCCAATCGCGAAGGGCTGCAGCTGCCACGCCACAAGAAGCGGGCAGAGCCGCCGATGCTGCGTCCGCAGGCGGTCACCGCGGCACTGGCGCTGCCCAAGGTCACCCTGGCGGACAACCTGCGCGCCCACCTGCTGCAGTGGCGCACGCAGTTCACGTTCGACACGCTGGGCGTGCTGCGCGGCGCGCCGTTCCTGATCATGCTGGTGCTGGGGCTGGCCAACCTGTTCGGCGCCTTCCTGTTGTCCGGGCAGATCTATGGCACCGCGACCTGGCCGGTCACCCACCAGGTACTGGAGAACATCCAGGGCGGCTTCCAGTGGCTGCTGTACATCATCATCATCTTCTACGCCGGCGAGCTGGTATGGCGCGAGCGCAGCCAGCGCTCGGCCGAGGTCAGCGATGCGTTCCCGGTACCGGACTGGGTACCGTTGACCGCCAAGCTGGGCGCCCTGCTGGCGGTGATCGTGGTCTTCCTGCTGGTCGGCGCGCTGGTCGGCATCGGCTGGCAGTTGAGCCACGGCTACACCCATCTGGAGCTGGGCCTGTACCTGGAAACCCTCGCGCTGCAGGCGATCCCGTTCGCGTTGCTGGCGGTATTGGCGGTGTTTTTGCAGGTGCTGTCGAACAACAAGTTCCTCGGCTACCTGCTGACCATCGTCTGGCTGGTGCTGAGCGCGATCGGCTTCGGCCTGCTCCACTGGGAGCAGCACATCTACAACTACGGCAGCACGCCCGACGCACCGTACTCGGATCTCAACGGCTACGGCCACTTCCTCAAGGGTGTGCTGTGGTTCGATTTCTACTGGGCTGCCTGCGCGGTGGTGCTGCTGGTGCTGGCCGCGCTGTTCTGGGTGCGCGGCACCGGCCAGTCGTGGCGCGAGCGCCTGCGCGAAGCGCGCGCCCGCCTGCGCGCCCCGGCGGCAGCAACCCTGGTGTTTGGCCTGCTCGCCTTCATCGGCAGCGGCGGCTGGATCTACTACAACACCAACGTGCTCAATGAGTTCAAGAGCAGCACGACGCAGAAGATCGAGCGCGCCGATTACGAGAAGAAGTACGCGAAATACGCGGGTGCGCCGCAACCACGAATCACCGCGGTCCAGGCCAATGTCGACATCTACCCGTACCAGCGCAAGCTGGAAATACGCGGCCGCTACACCCTGGTCAACAAGCACGACACATCGATCAGCCAGCTGTACGTGAATTTCGCCGACAACTTCACGGTCAAGTCGCTGAGCTTCGCAGCGCACGAGGCGGTCAGTGTCGACAAGGAACTGCACTTCACCATCTACCAGCTGAAGACACCGCTGGCGCCGGGCACGTCGATGTCGTTCGACTTCACCCTGGAGTACGCACCGAAGGGCTTTACCAACAGCCCCACGGGCAGTTTCCTGGTCCACAACGGCACGTTCTTCAACAACAGCGTGATGCCCCAATTCGGCTACCAGCCGCAGGAGCAACTTACTGACCGCAATGACCGGCGCAAGTACGGCCTCAAGGTCGACGTGCCGCGCATGCCGCCACTGGGCGATCAGAAGGCGCGCGCCAACACCTACATCAGCAATGACGCGGACTGGATCAGCTTCGACACCACCGTCTCCACCGCCGCCGACCAGACCGCGCTGGCGCCGGGAACCCTGCAGCAGGAATGGACGGCCGATGGTCGGCGCTATTTCCATTACAAGATGGAACAGCCGATGCTGAACTTCTTCGCCTACCTGTCGGCGCGCTACACGGTCAAGCGTGCGCAGCACGACGGCGTGGCGATCTCGGTCTACTACAACCCGGAACACTGGTGGAACGTGGACCGGATGATCGAAAGCGCGGAAGACTCGCTGGACTACTACGATAGCCACTACACGCCGTACCAGTTCAAGCAGTTGCGTATCGTCGAATTTCCCGGTTACTCCGCGTTTGCGCAGTCGTTCGCGAACACCATCCCGTTTTCCGAATCGATCGGCTTCATCGCCGACCTGCGCGACAAGAGCAAGATCGACTATGTCTACGACGTGACGGCGCACGAAGTGGCGCACCAGTGGTGGGCACACCGGGTGATCGGCGCCAACATGCAGGGTTCGACCATGCTCAGCGAATCGCTGGCGCAGTATTCCTCGCTGATGGTGATGAAGCACAAGTATGGCGCCGACCAGATGCGCAAGTTCCTGAAGTACGAACTCGACGCCTACCTGGCTGGCCGCGCCACCGAGGCGGTGGCCGAGGAGCCGCTGGCGAAGGTGGAGAGCGACCAGCCGTACATCCATTACCGCAAGGGTTCGCTGATCTTCTACGCGCTGCAGGATTACGTCGGCGAGGACAAGCTTGACGCCATGCTCAAGCAATTCCTGATCGACAAGGGCTTTCAGCAGCCGCCGTACACCACCTCGAAAGAGTTCATGGACGCGTTGAGCAAGGCATTGGGGCCAAAGTGGCAGCCGATGCTGAATGATTTTTTCTGGAAGATCACCCTGTTCGACAACCGCATGATTTCGGCCACCGCGAAGAAGCTCCCGGACGGCAAGTACGAGGTGACCATGAAGGTGCACGCCGGCAAGGTCTATGTCGACGGCAAGGGCAAGGAAATCCCCGGCAAGATCGACTTCCCGATCGAGATCGGCGTGTTCGCCGCCTCGCCCGGCGCCGGCAAGGACGGCAAACCGCTGTACCTGAAGAAGCAGATGGTGGCGAACGGCGACAGCACGATTACGGTCACCGTCGCGGGCAAGCCAGCGCAGGCCGGTATCGATCCCTACAACGAGTTGATCGACAAGGTCTCCAGCGACAACCGGCGTGCGGTGACGTTGCAGTAGATCCTCGCCGTTGGAGCGGCCGAGACAGTCCGCTCCGCCGCCCTGTCAGCTCTGTCTTGCCGAAGCATCCGGCAGTTTGCCCTCGACCACGGTGAGCTGGCGCTGCGGCAACGAGATGCTGATGGCTGTCTCGTCGAAGTGATCCTTGATCGTGCGCAACAGGTCGGTCGTGGCCGCCCGGAAGTCACCCGACCTGACCCAGGCACGCACGACCGGGCGACCGAGCTCTCGCCCAGTTCGGGCGTCCATACGTCTGCCGCGGTGTCAGCCAGGATGCGCTCGTTTCACCCGAACAGCGTCCTGCTCCCCGTCATCGCGGCGCCAATGGCGTCCTCGAAGCAATGCGTATGGTGAAATCAAAGCGACGCGTGCCGCGGCGGTTATAGTTGATGGTCGCAGCGCTGCCGACCTTGCCATTCGGCACGATCGCCTCGCGCCCGTCCGGCATCACCAGCATGGTGTGCATCAGGTTGATGCTTTCCACCGAGCCCGTTCCGCGCGGCAGAGACGAAATCGTGCCGTAGAGCATCCTGGGCAGAAAACCGGTCAGGGTGACATCCACCGACGCACGCTGCAGCACGCTGAGCCCGGTTGGCCAGCCGCGTCACCAGCCAGAGACCGATCGGCAACACCAGCAGGCCAACAGCCGTTTCAACGTGACCTGGATGATGGTGTCGGCAACTTCGGCGCCGAGCAGGTTCTCGAGAAAGTCATGCATGGCATTCAGCCCGTGAAAAAACCGGGCCAACCTGGCAAACCCACCATGGAACATTCACCGTCGAGGGCGGCGCGACACGATGTCGTGCCACGCGGTCAGGCGGTAGCCGGGCCGGTGCCAGGCGGAGTTTCCGCGGACGCCGACAGGTCCTGGAACACGCTCTTCATCACGAAATCGGAGGTGACCTCCTCGCCCGTCAGCAACATCGCCAGCAACTCACCACCGAGCAGCTGCGGAGCGATCACGATGTCCGGCTGCGCCAGCTTGATGCGATTGCGGTGGCGCCCGTCGTTGAGCGCCGCCACGGTGCGCGCGCCGCCGCCGAGCTCACGTGCAGCGAGGATGGCGAATGCGTTCTCCGAATCATCATCCATCATCGCCATCACCGCCTGCGCCTGGTCCACACCGGCCTGGCGCAGCACATCGACATCACCCGGATCGCCGATCACCAAATCCACCTCGTCCGCGTTGATGTCGTCCGGCTGCTTGCGCAACAGCCGCGTCACCGGCCGACCGCGCCGTACCAGTTCACGCCAGGTGTTGGCCGCCAACGCAGTATTTCCGATGACGACGAAATGCTTTTCGCGTTTCATGTGATGATCCTTGCGAGAGACGATGCGTTGCAGCGAATGGCCGACCATGGGCGCAATCACCGCCGTCAGAGAGGTGGCGAACACCGCCACGCCAAGCACGATGATCGATACCGTAAACAGCTTCGCTTCGGACGTCAGCGGGACGATATCGCCATACCCGACTGTGCTCATGGTCACCATCGAGTAGTACAGCGCGGTCACCAGATCGGTGATGGCCGGTCTGTATTGCGCGCCGAGGTAATAACTGCCGAACGTGGCGTACATCACCAGCATGGCCACCGACGTGAACGCAAACAGCGTGCTGGCCGCGACGCTGGCACGATCGAAGTGCCGATAGGAAAACAGCAGGGCGCCGAGCACCAGCAGGAAATAGACCAACAACGCGTAACCATGAGCGTGGCCACCAAAGCGCGTGCTGATGGCCGCGGTCACCACCAGCAACAGCGCCATGATCCAGGCGATGCGCGAGCGCCACAACAAACCCAGCGCCATGGTCAACATGCCGCCGCCGATCAGGATCGGTGGCAGCATGCGCGGTGGCATGCTCAGCGAGCCGTCAACGATCTGGGTGACGTAATGCTGCCAGTTGTGTCCCACGTCGGAGCGCAGCAACCAGATCCCGCCCAGCCACATGAGCACGGCCAGCGGGATGTGCGGAAACCAGAGACGCAGCCGCAGCGTGCGGCCCACCCTGTGCCAGAGCGTGCGTAGTTGTTCGGCGTTGAGCCTGGGCAGGGCGATATCGGTCTTCCAACGGCAGATGCGCCTGCGCATCATCGATCATGCCACCCGCGATGATCAAATCCTTCCGTGGCCGGCGACTGTGTGTCCCGACCAGGATCATGCCGGGCCCGGGTCAGAGCCGGCGATCCTCGATGTCGGTGACGCGGCCATCGACGACGGTAACCACCGTGACGTGGCCGTCGCGTCGAAAATGCCACTGCTCCGCGCCCTGGTTGTGGTCGATCACCCGCATGCCGCCACGACGACTGCCGCTCGTGCGCGGGCGGCGTCGATGTGATTTCGAGGTGGGCTTGCCCAGCAACTCGGTAACGCGCTCCCGGCTGTCACCGGCGGTGAGCACCTGACTGCCCACCCGCAAGGTACTGGACGCCTGCACGGCGACACTGACGACAAACAAGGCAACGATGAAACTCATGCGCATGACCTGCTCCCTGGTCGGTGGTGGATCGGGACATCCCTATGCCGCGCTGGCGCCTTCGCTCAGAATCCCGCGCCTGCTTGCTCCAGACAGGACCGCCATGCCGGCGCGTCCCAGCACGGCAATGCGATGCGGAAAGCGGCCGAAGCGCGCGATCACTTCGCGGTGGCGTCGAGCATAGCCCGGAAAGCCGGCGTAGCGCATGCGCTGTCCGCACCATGCCGCCGCGTGCAAGGCCTCGAACAAAGCCACCGTACGCTGCTGCAGTCCCATGTCCTCGGCGGGTTTCCAGCGGCAGGTAGGCGAAGACCCGCTGCAGTGGCGGCAAGGGCTGGTCGAAGCCATCGTCCAGGCCTGACAGCGCGACGCGCGCTGTCTTGACGTCGGCGACCCAGGCGCGCCCACTGCCGCGCTACAGGTTGCGTGGAAACGGGTCGAGCTGAATCAACCGCGCCAACCCGCGGTCCGGGCTGGCCGCGAAGTCGTCCCATTGACGCTGCACCGCTTCGTTCGCGGCCCCGCTCAAGCGTTGCGAATCTGTGCATCGAAGCCCGCGTCCGCCGCAAACCAGTGCGCGGCGTGCGCCGGATCGAAGCGGAATCCGAGGATATCTTGTGCACGTGCCGGCCTGCCGCTGCCTCAACCAGGGTTCCGACCCGATGGCGTCCTTTCTGCCGGATGCGGCGCAGACGCAGCAACCGACCGCACCGTACTCGCATCGACTCGCCGAGTCGGTCAATCCGACACGGCGGGCGCGGATTTTCCGGTCTGGTCCGCGCCCACCTGCAGCAGGTTCAGCGGCTGTCCCGCGCTATCGTGCAGGCCCTGCTGCAAGCGGGCAAGCCGCTGGATCGCCGGACACAGCGCGTCGATCTGCGGGCGCAACGCCTGCATGCTCTGCTCCAGCCGCGGCTTCAATCCGTTGGCCAGCGAGCCGGCGCGATCGCGCAACTGGGCCGCGGTCTGCAGATCGCCCGTGATGGCCGTGTTGATCGCCTGCTGACCCAGGTCAGCGGCCACCAGCGGCATCAGGTCGGCGGTGACCTGATCGGCATACCGCTGCATCGCGTCACCATCCCAGTCATGCGTGCTCTGGCTGCGCGCAATGCGCTGTTTCAGCTCGGCCGCCTGCGTCGCCAACCGGCGATCGAACTCGGCGCGCGTAGCGGCATTGAGGCCCAGGCCCGCCGCTTCGGCGTGCAGCGCCTGCACTGCCATGTCCACCCCGTTCTGCGCCACCCTTCGCGCGCGCGGCGCCAGCACCCGCAGATCACGCTCGAACAGGCTCAGCCGATCCTGCTGCGCCGGAGTCAGCGTCACCGCGGTGCCATCGATGCGTAGATTGTCATGCTGCATCTCCACCCGCGTGGGCGCCGGCGAGGGGCGATCGAACAGCAGGCTGTCCGGGCGCAAGGTCACGTCGTAACTGCTGGTGGCGTGGCAGGTCGTAGCCAGGTCCTGCGCATACGACGGTGTCGTGCCCAGTATCGCCAGCAGCCCAGTCAAAAAGAGCATACGCATGGAATCCGTCTCCGGGAGGTTGCCGGACCAAGATAGCCACCGCAGTGCCAACCCAGGCCAAACGCGTGAAACTGCCTGAAACAACAACGTCCTGCGTGGACAGGACGTTGCCTTTCCGCGCAGGGCTGGCGCGTCAGCTCCCGCCGAGCTTGCTGAGCAGGTGCAAGCCGCTCGTTAGCGAAAAATTACCGCCCGGCGGCGTCGAATCTACGTTGGCAATGATCAGTTTGCTGGTTCTTCCGGCGGGTAGCTGGTCGAACCAGGGCGCAGTCTCCACCGGGCCAGGAATGTAGACGTCCCAGTGACCGTAAGCCGGGTCACGCTGCTTGCTCAACAGGAACGTGACGGGGACTCGTCCCAACCAGTTTGGGGCGGTGGCGTCGGGACCGGTTGTCGGAATGTTGAAAGTCCACCGCTTCACGGCATTTGTGGCAGCCTGAGCAAGCTGCCTTCTGAAGTTCTTCATGAGGCTGTCGCTTGCACGACATTCAGATTTACTTGCTGGGCAAGAGCATGTTCGACACGCCCCTGACGGTTAACCAGCATCAGGACATAAACGGTGCCGCTGACACCCGAGCCTGCTGCTTGCCACGGATATGACACAGCGAACGTCCGCTTTTCGCTGATTTCGTCCGTGACGATCTTTCCGTTCCCTTCCGGCGCCCCGAAATCAACGCCAGCAACCTTGATCTTGTAATTCCCGTTCCCAACCGGTTCGGCGACAACGCGCAGACTCATGCGTGATTTGGCCAGCACCGGCTTGCCAGCGATTTTGACCGGCTCGAACATCCAGCCGGGTATCGTCTGACTGATCAGCTTGACCACCAGCGGCGGCAGCTTGGACGCCTGATCCAGATCGTAATGCGCCACCTCGCCGCTGGGTGCCACTTCGATCCATCCGGTCACCAGCATGCTGCCGACCCCGCTCTTGCGTACCGTATTCACCCCAGCGGCCAGCAGTGGAGCCGACAACAACAGACAGAACATACCGAGTAGCCAGCGTTTAATGTTCATCGTTCCCGGTCCACTATCGAACGGCGCAATGCGGCACGCCAGAAACTACTCCTGAACACCAAATCAGGACACTCTGCTCCCGATCAGTGATGGCGACGGAACTGCGCACGTACCAAAGACCGCCCCAGCAACCATGCCAACCACAGTAGCACCGGCACGGCGACCGCTTTCAGCACCAGTGCGGCCAGATAGGTGTGCCGTGCATGCACGAGCGCCTGGCGCAAAGCGGGGTCGCCATGCAACTGGCCAAGGGCGTCGGTACTGGCGCGCTCGAAGGCCGGCCATTGCACCAGCATCGCGCCACCGCTGGCCAGCATCCACAAACCCAGCAAGGCGGCGGCCACCCGCAACGCCGGTCGTGCCCAAGCCTGGCGCAGAATGCAGCCTGCACACAGCACGATGAGCACACAGGCAGCCAGCAAATAGGCGATGTCCCACGCCAGCATCACGTGCAGTGCAGCGCTCGCTTCGAGGTTGGATGCCAACGCCTGCCGCTGCGTCCACAGCAGTTCGGCATGACTGAAATACTGCAGGCAACCGAAGGCGGCAAGCAGCAGCAGCAACCAGACCACCACGCGCCAGAGCGCGAACGCACGCCCGTGGCTCACCGGCTCGGCACGCGGGGCCGCCGGCATCAAGGCGCCGCCTTCAACGCCGCCAGATCAGCCGTCACCTGCGCCGAGTTTTTCTCGGGATCGACATCGACGTAGACTTTGGCGATCCGGCCCTGGGGGTCGATCAGGAAGGTGGTCCGCTTGGCGTAATGCTGGCCCTTGTACGAAGCCAGCACACCATAGGCAGTGGCCGTCGTGTGGCTGGCATCGGACAGCAAGGGAAACGGCACGTGGTATTTTGCCGCGAAGTCGGCGTGCGATTTCACGTCGTCGAGACTCACCCCCACCACGTCGGCGCCAGCCTTGCGCAGCTTGGCGATATCGTCGCGAAAGGTGCATACCTCGGTGGTACAGCCGGGGGTGAAGTCTTTCGGGTAGAAATACAGCACCAGCCAGTGGCCCTGGTAATCGGCCGCACTGCGCCAGTGCCCGTTCTGATCCTGCAGGCGGAACGTCGGTGCGGCCTCCCCGACCTGCGGCGCCGCAGCAAACGCCGGCACGCCCCAGGCGCAGGAGAGAGTCACGATCAGCAGGTAGGCAAAGCGGTGCATGGCAAGTTCTCCCGTGATCGAATCATCGGTGCAACCGGCGCAGTGTACCGCTGCCCCAAACAACAAGGGCGCCCTGGGCGCCCTTGTTGTTTGCCATATTTGCGCGAGATCAGCGCCGGCTGATGGTGAACTTGCCGGCCGAGATACCCAGGTTGATACCCTCGCCGGTACCGGCCAGCGCCAGCGAAACGGTGCCCTTGGTCAGCACCTGCGCCTGCGAACTCTTCACCACACCGGCGTTGGCGCCGGCCTCGGCGTAATCGCCGAACACTTCCTTGATGCCATGCACATGACTGATCTCGCCCGTGCCATTGTTGATGCGGTATTTGCCGGCGGTGAGGCCGCCACCGACCACGGTGATCTTGACATTGGCCCGCTGCCCGTTGTTGCAGGTGACCGTGCCGGTACCCTCGGCATGCTTGTAGATCAGCGACCAGCCCGCAAGGTTGTAGACCAGATCGCATTTCACGGTGGCATCGGCGGCGTGGGCATTGCTCACGGGCAGCGCGCTCATCGCACCGGCACAGGCCAACACCAGGGCAGCCATTCCAAAGGTACGCTTGATCATCGCTTCTCTCCTTGTCACGGGCGGAATAGGATTTGTGGTCGACGCGGCGCCGGCAATGCGCAGAACGTCTGGCAGCGACCGCAACGATGTGAAGATGTTGTGCGCGAGTGCGTGACAACAGCGTGCACAACGATGAACGCGCGTTCATCCCGGGCGACTGTGCGGCGGTCGCCGCCACGAGGCTGTCGGCGTTCGGTGGCGGAGCCGGAAATTCGGCGGTGCGAGGACAGATTCCTGCCGATTCGCC
>CAJDVU010000001.1_pt1 | contig 55454 bp, 43 predicted proteins | sample 7391431 | NCBI WGS metagenome assembly CAJDVU01 (sample SAMEA7055700, study PRJEB34461) | soil metagenome | biome: terrestrial ecosystem; feature: Peninsula; material: soil | place: Antarctica | collected 2016
TCGGGCACTGCAGCGCGGCATGGAATGCTTCCACGCCCTGGGCCAGCGGATCGCCTTCGGAGAGCGTGACCAGAGTCGGGCAGCGGATCTGCGCGATTCTGTCGCGCATGTCGAATGTATCGATGCTCTGAAGGAAGCCGCGCAGATTGTCGGTGCCGTGCACCCAGTAGCCGCGACGAACGATGCTCCAGCGCAGGACGCGATCGTTGTCGATGACTTTTTGCAGACGTTCGAGGATCGCACCGTCGAGCTCGCCCAGATGCATGGCAGCCTCCGAGGTCGCACCCATCTTCACGGCGGTGGCCCGGAAGCTGTCCGCCATCGCCGCTTGCGCCGGATCGGCGATGCACGCCGCAAGGCGATGCTCGGCCGAGGCGGCACGAGGCACCAGATAGCCGCCCAGGCTCCAGCCGCTGAGCGCGATTTGGCTTGCGTCGACCTGCTTGAAGCTCAGCGCATAGTCGACGATGACCTCGATCACGGTTTCCCAGTCGGGCCTCAGCGGCACGCCCTGCTCGATCAACATCCCACCCTGCCCGGGCCCGTCGAAGATCAGGCAGTGATATCCGCGCCGGGTCGCCGCCACCGCCGACGCGAAATAGAGGTCGGTGACGGTGCCGTCATAGCCGTCCGTAAGGATCAGCAGCGGCCGCGTTTCGCAGGCGCGACCCTCCGCACGGAGAAAGTAGGCTGACATCGACGCTGCGCCGAACGGAATCTGCAGCGGCGACACCGGTTCGTCCGCCAAGGAGAGTGCTCGCTCGAAGGAAGCAACCTGATGGCGATATCCCGCCCTCAGCCGTGCGTCCAGCGGCAGGCCGAACAAGGGGCGGTAAGACGTTGCATAAAAGCATGCGGCGCGCAGCAGCAACTCGCGGGCACTGATCGGGTTCCCTGCTGCTGCAGCGTGTCGGCCTGCCCGACGAGCCGATCCGCCGCACGCGTCCACGCTGCATGAAACGCATCATCGTCGCCGTCACCGACCGCATCGGCAATCACGGATCAGTCTATTGACAAAACAGGGGTCACAGTGGAATGGCAGTTACTCAGGATCGTCATCCCCGCGAGGCGCCTTTCAACAGCCGAAGGGCTGGTCAAGCGGGGATCCAAGTTGCTTCACCGTGCCTCATAGCCCCGAAGTCAATGGATGACCAGCATTCGCTGTTGAAATGCTCCTCCCGCGTTCGCAGGAATGACGACTCTTGAGGGAATTGCCGTTAAGCAAGTGCCAGTCGAGTCAGGATCAGTCAGTGCAATGTCCGCCGCCGACAACAGCCATCTGTCGGCCAACGTCGCGGACCGGCCAACTCCGGACGTTTGACAGTTCAAGCGAATCGTCACGAGGCGGACGGTCACGAACGACGAGATACGCAACCACCAATCTGCCGATCAAGCGTCGGATACCTGTCACGAGCGATAATTCGCGTTGCACTTGCTGTCGCTACAGGCCCGTCCGACTGATCATTTCGAATGCTTCCGGAGCTCACTCTTCCGTGAGCCGAGGCGGCGAAGGCGATGTCAAGTCGCATGCCGTGGCCAATGGCGAAGCTGCAAAACAAGCAGTGCGATCAACGAGAGCGCTGCGGCCGCGATGGCGAAGCCGGTGCCGGCGAAGCGCAGGCCCAGCGCGTTGGCTGCAATGCCGACGCCGATGACGGGAATGGATATCGCGATGTAGAGCACGATGAAGAACGTTGACGTCACCTCCGCTCGTCGATCAGCAGGGCAGGCAGTCGACACTTCAGCCAGACCTGCACGAAATCCCAGCCCTTGTCCCAAGCCGGACAAAATCGCGCCGAGAATGATGAGTGTCAGCGATTCGACGTTGATAGCCGCACCCACCAGCAATGCGCCAACCGCGAGGACCACGCAGCCGCCCGGAAGGGCCAGCCGCCGTGGTACGACTTCCAACGCCAACTGACCCAGCATGGAGGCTGCGAACACGATGAATACCACGAACCCGATCAGGGCAAGGTTGGACAAACCGAGGACTTTGCCCAGGAAGGCTGGCGTTACGGCGCTGAAAAGACCGAGCACCGCGAATCCTGCAAAACCCGCAATGCAGGCCGGGATAAATACGCTGCGCACCTCGGGCGGAACACTCAGCCTTTGGACGTGAAGTTGTGGTTGCGTCGTGCGGGCGACGGTCTCACGCGTCTTCAGCAAACCCGCGGCGGCAATCATGACCAGCGCGAGATCGACGATGAAAACCAGCTGCATCGGCCACGGCGCGTATTGGGCGAGGATGCCGCTGAGCAGCGGACCGAGGCCAAGCCCACCCATGTTGACGGCCGTTGCAATCAGTGTTGCCATACCGCGCCGGTTGTCCGGCGCAAGCTCAATCACCATGACCGTGGCTGTGCCAGTGGCGAGGCCCGCCGAGATGCCCGAAAGGACGCGTCCCAACAGTAGCAAAGGCAAGCTTGAGTCGAACAGAAATATGACACCGCTGGCCGCGGAAAACGCCAGCGCTGCGAACATCATGATGCGCCGCCCTAGCTGGTCAGACCAACTCCCGGCGAGGATGAGGGCAGCAACGGTACCGACAGCGTATACCGCGTAGATGACGGTAATCATCATCTCGGAGAGTGCGAATTGGTGCTGGTACAGCGGGTAGAGTGATGTCGGCAGTGTAGTGCCGATCATGACCACGAGGAACGCGAAACTCGCCAGCGTGAAGTCCCTGTTCCAGAGCCGCGGCATCGTTCGTGCGGCGGCGGACGTGGTTCGCGTCACCATAGGGTTACTCCGCCGCGCCGGCGAGAACGCGTCGGGAACTCGCTGCACCTTTCGTTACCGCGTTGTCGCAACGCAAGGACATGGCAAGGACGGGCGCTGAAATCGAACTTGGCGAATCCTGTCATACCGGGGTCCTGTTCGCGGGCGTGTCACAAGTAGCTGTTATGCAAGCTCACGAATAATACGTCGACGTGCAAGCGTCTGCATAGATCACTTGTCAGTGAGGCGAACAGCAGCTTGTGCAATGTAGCGGTGAGTGTGCGACTGGACTGGTATTGGCACGAGCGGGCGACGCTCGGGCTGCTAGTCGAGGTTCGGCCTACTACCTGGTTACTCGCTAACGGCGAGAATCCGTCGATAAAACATTGGCAAGTAGCGGTCGCTTACCGGCCATTTTTGGACAGTCCCTCACGGAATTTCATAGGAAGAAAGCTGCCATTGCGCGAGTCCGCGGTGAAGTCCAGCGCTCGCTCACTCGAAGCTGGCGATGAGCCCGTCGAAACCGACGGCGGTGCTCGTCAGATCCTTCATGATTTGAGTGCGCGGAGTTCAGTGGCGCGCGGACGAACCATGGTTGACGCCAGCGGACACGGTGGCCTGGATCGCGCACGTTCGGATTACTCGCGCAATCCCGGCGACTGTGGCACATCCGCCGAACCTTCCGCGCGGTCGCGCGACAGCGCGGCGCGCACCAGCAGCATCAGAGTGATCGGCGTGGTCAAAGTGAGGAAAACGCCGACCAGGATTTCGTTGAAGATCGGGCGGCTATGGAGCACCGAGAAGCAGGTGATCGAGGCGGCCAGCATGAAGAACGTGCCCAGGGTGGTGCTCAGGGTCGGCGCGTGCACGCGCTGGTAGAAATTTTTCAGCCGCAGCAGGCCGATCGAGCCGACGAACGCGAACAGCGCACCCAGCAACACCAGAACGGCGACGACGATTGCGGCCCACGGCGGCAGGGCATCGAGATGGTTCATTCGATCACCTGCCCGCGCATCAGGAATTTCGACAACGCGACCGTGGCGGCGAAGCCGAGCAGCGCGATGATCAGGCTGGCTTCCACGTAAAGCAGGCTGCCGGTACGGATGCCGATGGTGAGCAGCAGGAGCATCGCGTTGACGTACAGCGCATCCAGCGCCAGCACGCGGTCCTGCGCGCGTGGGCCACGCACCATGCGGATGATCGAGCAGCCCATCGCCAACAGCAGCAACAGCTGCGCCAGGATGATCGCGGCTCCGAGCAGTTGGTGGCTCATTGGAAGATCTCCAGCAACGGGCGTTCGTAACGTCGCTGGATGGAGTCGATCCAGGTTTGTTCGTCACCCAGGTTCAGTACGTGAATAAGCAGGATGCTGGCACCGGAGTCGTGGCTGACCCAGATCGTGCCCGGGGTGGAGGTGATGATGCATGCCAGCATAGCGAGGCCATAGGGATCGGTGAGGGTCAGCGGGATCGCCACGAAACCGGAGTTCGCTCGACTGTCGCGACGCAGGATCAGCTGCGCCACGGCGAGGTTCGATCGCACGATGTCGAACACCACGCGCACGAACAGCCGCGCCAGCAGCAGGTAGTTGCGCACGCGCGCCTTGGGTGGGCGCAGCAGGCCGAACACCTTCGCCAGCACCAGGGCGAACACGACGCCCGTCACCATCGTGCCGGGCGCGAGGCTCTGGTTGAAGACCAACCAGATCAGCAGCAGCAAGAGAGACAAGAGCGGATACGGCAGCCAGCTCCTGATCATGGCTGCACCTCCATGGCAGGTAACACCTGGTCGACATAGCCCGCCGGTGCGTGCAACTGGCGCGCCGTCGCATCCAGATAGCGCAGCGGCACCCCGACCCACACGCTTAGCAGCAGGCACAGCCCCAGCAGGATCAGGATCGAGAGCGTCTCGCCCGCACGCACCTTCGGAAACGTCCGCTCGGGATCGGCCCAGAACACGTGGATGCCGGCGCGCGCCATCACGATCACCGTGCACAGGCTGGCGATGATGATGACCGTGAACAACACCATCGTCCCGCTCTTCGCGGCAGCCCCGGGCATCGGCGCCAGCAGCGCCAACTTGGCCAGGAAGCCTGCAAGTGGCGGCAACCCGGCCAGCAACAGCGCACAGGCGAGAAAGCCCAGACCCAGCATCGCCATCGGCGCGGTGACCACCACGCGGCTCTCGTCCTCGTGCGCGTACAGGTTCTCGACCAGCGAAGCGTGGCCAGCTTGCTCGTAGGGTTCCAGCAGCAAGGTGTCGTCGACCTCTTCCTCGCCCGCGTGCGCGAGCACGCCGGCGAGCAGGAAGAACGCGGCGACGGCCAGGGTGGAGATCACCAGGTAGGCCAGCGCGCCGGCGGTCACCGCCGGCAGCTGCAGACCGATCGCGCCGAGCAAGGTGCCGGAAGAAACCACCACGTTGTAACCGGCCAGCTTGCCCAGGTCGCGCGTGCCCAGCATGCCGATGGTGCCGGCGAGCACGGTGGCGACCCCGCCCCACAGCATCCAGCTGCTGCCGAAATGGCTGGATGCCGGCCCCGCGCCATCGCCGAACAACAGCAGGCTCAAGCGCAGCAACACGTAGATGCCGACCTTGGTCATCAGCGCGAACATCGCCGCCACCGCGGGCGACGCAGCAGCGTACGTGCGCGGCAACCAGAACCCCAGCGGCCACATCGCGGTCTTGATCAGGAACGCCACGCCGAGTATCGCTGCGCCCACATGCAGCAACGCGCGAGTGTGCACCGGCACGGTCGGGATCAGCTGCGCCAGCGCCGCCATGTTCAAGGTGCCGGTGACTCCGAAAATCAAACTCACACCGAGCAGGAACAGCATCGAGGCGGTCAGGTTGACCGCGATGTAGTGCAGGCCCGCGCTGACCCGCCGCGCGCCCGAGCCATGCAGGACCAGGCCGTAGGAGGCCGCCAGCAGCACCTCGAAAAAGACGAACAGGTTGAACAGGTCGCCAGTCAGAAAGGCACCATGCAGCCCCACCAGCAGGAATTGCAGCAAGGGCTGGACATGCCCGCCGCGGTGCCGCCAACGGGCCAGCGCGGCCGGCAGCACCGCCAGCGCCAGCACGCTGCTCAACAGCACCATCAGCGCCGACAGGCGGTCGGCCACCAGCACGATGCCGAAGCGCGCCGGCCAGTCGCCGATGCGGTAGACCGCACTCGACGCGCCCGTGCCTGACACCGACATCAGCAGTGCCGCCGAAATCGCTACCAAGGCCACGCACGACACGATGCTCAGCGCCGTTTCCGCACGCCGGCTCTTCTCGCCGACCAGCAACTGCAGCGCGGCCACCAGCAGTGGCAGCAGGATCGGCGCGATGATCAGCGGGCTGTTCACGGCGTGCCGTCCTCCCCATCGACGTGATCGTTGCCGGTGAGCCCGCGCGAGGCCAGCAACACCACCAGGAACAAGGCCGTGGTGGCGAAGCCGATCACGATGGCGGTGAGCACCAGCGCCTGCGGCAAGGGGTCGGTGTACTGCGCGATGTCGCCGGCGGCGCCATGCAGCACCGGGTCGGCGCCGGTGCGCAGGCCGCCGGTGGAGAAGATGAAGAGATTCACCGCGTAGGAGATCAAGGTCAAGCCGATGATCACCTGGAACGTGCGCGGACGCAGCAGCAGCCACACCCCGGAAGCGGCAAGAATCCCGATGGCGGCGGCCAGCACCAGCTCCATTACGGTTGGCCCTCCGTTTCGACGGAAACGCTCTGGCGCGGGCGGCGCAGCGACTGGTGCGCCAGCGCGATCAGGATCAGCGTGGTGGCGCCGACCACCACGGCGAACACGCCCAGGTCAAACAGCACCGCCGAGGCCAGCGGCAACTGACCGAGCAGCGGCACGTTGGCAACCTGGAAATGCGAGGTGAGAAACGGACGGCCAAACCACAGCGAGCCGAGCCCGGTGCCCACCGCGAGCAACAGACCCACGCCGATCCAGCGCACCGGCAGCACGCGCAAGTGTGCCTCCACCCAGCGCGCGCCACGCACCATGTACAGCAAGATGAGCGCCACCGACACCGTGATCCCGGCGACGAAACCACCGCCGGGCAGGTCGTGTCCACGCAGGAACAGGTGCAGGCCAAACAGCAGGATCACCGGAAACATCAGCTGCACGATCAGGCCGGGGATCATCAGCGAGTCGGCCAGCGTATGGTCAACGTCCGGACCGGGCTGAGCCGAATCGGATGCGATCCGCCAACGCTGCTGCGCCGGCGCATGAACGCTCTCGGCAGCCGGGCGGAACCGGCGCAACAACGCGAACACCGACAGCGCCACGATCGCCAGCACGCTGATCTCGCCCAGCGTGTCGAAGCCACGGAAGTCGACCAGGATCACGTTGACCACGTTGCGTCCGCCGCCCTGCACATACGCCTGCTCCAGGAAAAACCGCGAAACCGAATCGGCCACCGGATGCATCATCGCGGCGTAGGCAAGGCTGGCCACGCCGAGGCCCGCCATGGCTGCGATCAGGCCGTCGCGCCAGCGGCGGTAGCGATACAGTCGATCATTCGGCGACAGCCCCTGGATGCGCTGGGGCAACCAGCGCAGACCGAGCAGGATCAGGATCGTGCTGACCACCTCCACCAGCAACTGCGTGGCGGCCAGGTCCGGCGCGGACAGCCAGACGAAGCTGATGCACAGCACCACCCCCGCGCCGCCGGTGAGGATCAGCGCGGCGAGGCGATGGAACTTGGCCTGGGTCGCCGCGCCGATCGCGCAGGCGGCGCCGAGCAGCCACAGCAGCGCAAACGCCGGATCAATGCTGGACCAGCGCGGACGCACGGCGAACGATGCGCCACCCGCCGCCAGCCCGCCGGCCAGCAGAGCAACCAGCACAACCAGCAGCAACTGCGGCTGCAGGCGTCGGCTCGGCCAGGCGCGTTCGAACCAGCGTGGCAGATCGGTGACCAGCGCACCAAGCGCCTGCTCGAATACCCGCTTGCCGCTGACCCGGCCGATCAACGGCGTCACCTCGCGGGTCGCGAAGTAACGACGCAACCACGCATACAGCAGGCAACCGGCGACGAAGGCGAACAGGCTCATCAGCAGCGGCGTGGTCACACCATGCCAGACGGCGAGACTGTAATCCGGAATGCGCGCTGGCCCCAGCACCGCCGCCACCGCGGCTCGCAACGACGGCCCGATCACCAGCGCCGGCAGCATCCCCACCACCAGGCAGGCCAGCGCCAGAAAGCCGATCGGAAAGCGCATCCACAGCGGCGGCTCGTGCGGAGTGCGCGGCAGCTCGGTGGACAGACGGCCGAAGAACACCTCCCTCACGAAGCGCACGGAATACGTCACGCCGAATGCGCTGGCCGTCACCGCGATCGCCACCGACGCGACGTCGAGTAGCGGCCCCTGCTGCGCCGCCAGGGTTTCGGCGAAGAACATCTCCTTGGACAGGAAGCCGTTCAACAGTGGCACGCCGGCCATCGCCGCGGCAGACACCATGGCCAGCGTCGCCGTGATCGGCATGACCCGGCGCAGGCCACCCAGCTTGCGCAGGTCGCGCGTGCCGGTTTCATGGTCGACCGCGCCGGCGGCCATGAACAATGAGGCCTTGAAGGTGGCGTGGTTGACGATGTGGAAGATCGCCGCGACCACGCCCAGCGCGCTGCCCAGACCGACCAGCATGGTGATCAGGCCCAGGTGGCTGATCGTCGAATACGCCAGCACGCCCTTCATGTCCTGCTCGAACATCGCCGCATATGCGCCCAGCAACAAGGTCACCAAGCCGACCCCGCCGACGATCCAGTACCACTGCGCGGTGCCGCCCAGTACCGGCCAGAAGCGCACCAGCAAGAACACGCCAGCCTTCACCATCGTGGCCGAGTGCAGATACGCCGAGACCGGCGTCGGCGCCGACATCGCCTGCGGCAACCAGAAGTGGAACGGAAACTGCGCGCTCTTGGTGAACGCGCCGAGCAGGATCAACAGCAAGGTCGGCGTGTACCAGGGATGCGCGCGGACGAGGTCGCCGGCAGCGAGGATCGCATCCAGGTCGTAGCTGCCCACGATATGTCCCAGCAGCAGCACGCCGGCGAACAGGCACAGGCCACCGCCGGAGGTGACGATCAACGCCATTCGCGCGCCGTCCCGCGCCGAGGCGCCGTGATGCCAGTAGCCGATCAGCAGGAACGAGAACAGGCTGGTCAGTTCCCAGAAGAACACCAGCTGGATCACGTTGCCCGACATCACGATGCCGAGCATCGAGCCCATGAACGCCAGCAGCAGACCGAACAAGCGTGACAGCGGATCGTCGGCGGGCATGTAATAGCGGGCGTAGACGCCGACCAGTGCGCCGATGCCACAGATCAGCAGCATGAACAGCCAGCTGAAACCGTCCACGCGCAGGCTGACGTCCAGGCCCAGGCCGGGTGCCCACGACATCGCCTGGCGCAGTGCGCCGCCGGCGACGATCGCCGGATACATCCACAGCGAAAGCAACAGGCAAAGCAGCGCCGTACCGGTCATCAGCCACGTCGCGGCACGGCGACCGCGCCCGCCCAGCACGAACACCACGAGGGCGGCCGCGAAGGGCAGGCAAAGGATGACAGTTGGCACGGCGTGGTGCGGCATCAGTCACGGGCGCTCATTGGAAGAACAGGCAGTGGTGTCTGCGGCCAAAACCGGCGGCGCAAACCAGGGCGCTCATGCGCGTCCGCATACTTCACGCAGGCGAAGCGTTTGCGACGCACGCACCACGTTGGCACGAACCGCACCTGACGTCGCTGGCCCGAGTCTAGCAAGGCGGCCCGACCGGCGGGCAGATGCCACATGGTCGCGGCACGCCGCGGATTGTGCGATGGTCGAGCCGATGCCGGCGCGCAACGTTGGCCGCCGGTGGGAGACTGACATGAGCACGTCCGCGATGAATATCGTCCGCCCCGACAGGATCCTGCTGGCCAGCGACCTCAGCGCCCGCTGCGACCGCGCGCTGGATCGCGCCGCCCGGCTTGCCAACGAGTGGCAAGTACCACTGCTGGTGGTGCACGCGATGTCGCGCGAGGCGGCTGACAGCTGGCCGACGACCGACGACACGCCGTCGTGGCGCCAACCTCCGGACACGCTGGCGACGATCGAGCGGCAGATCCGGCGTGACCTGGCTTGCGACATCGACCAGCTCACCGTCCACGCGGCCGGGGGACAGCCCGCTGACGTCATTCTTGACCTGGCGAAGCGCGAGGCGTGTGAGCTGATCGTGCTCGGTGCCAGTCACGAGCGCTCCGGCCACAACTTCCTGGGCAAGACTGCCGAGGCTCTGGTGCGCAAGTCGCGCGCCTCGGTACTGGTGGTCAAGACTCGCCCACGCCAGGCCTATCGGCAGATCCTGGTCGGCACCGATTTCACCCTCGAATCGCGGCACGGCCTGCACGTGGCCACCAGCTGGTTCCCGCAGGCCCGTTTTGCACTGATGCATGCGCTGGATATCCCCTACAAGTCGCTCTGGCTCGACCCCGCGCGACGGCAGGAATTCACCAGGCTGGAACTGGCGACCATCGAGGATTTCCTCGCCGACGCCGGGCTGCCCGAAACGCTGCGCCAGCGAATCCAGCCCATGGTTGAACACGGTCACCCGGAGATGATGCTGCGCAACTACGTGCAGGAGAAAGGCGCCGACCTCACCGTGATCGGTGCGCTGCGCCGCGGCCTGACTTTCCACATGCTGATTGGCGGTACCGCGCGCCGCATCGTGCAGGCGGTGCCCAGCGACATCCTGGTGGTACGCGCAGCGGCAGCCCCGGTGACCGGCCCGACGCCCGGTTGAAAGCAACGATGGTGCGCAGCGGGCGCCTGTATGGGTACCGTGCTGGCGCGCGCGCATTGGATCTTTAATACGCGCCGATGGCAAGTTGTCGCATGCACGCTGCCGGCATGTCTGTCCTTCGTAAAATGGACGGTGGAACCGCGTGGAAATGGCCACCTCACCATTCCGATGCCGCCCTTGCCATGGCTCCAGCAGAGACGGCCGATGATCCACGCCCGCTGGCGCCAGCACCGATGCGTTCGTGGCATCCTCCCCTTCATAGTGCTGGCCGGCGCCAGCGGCGTGGCGGGCGCGCAGCAATCGCCCGCGCTGAGTCGTCTCGACCTTTCGCTGGGCGGCTACTACGCCAGCGTGGGCACCACCATCGGCGCCAGCACCATCAATGACGAGTATCACGGCAAGGTCAACCTGGAAGACGTCCTGGGGTTTCGTCGGCGCAACAGCGTCCCGCGCGCACGGCTGGATCTCCTGATCGGCGACAGCCAGGGCTTTTCGTTCAACTATTTCAGCGTGAGTCGGTCGCACCGCAAAACGCTGAAGCAGCGGATCAGTTACGACGGCAACAACTGCGATGCGATGGCTTCCGTTCGCGACAAGCTGGATTTTGATTTCGGCAGCGCGTCGTATCGCTGGTGGTTTGGGCCCGGCAACGACGTGTTCGGGCTGGGTGGCGCGTGGTATCGCGTGCAGGCGAGCATCAGCGGCGAAGCTTCGGTGAACGGCGGATTTATGGGCGAGACTTCGGCCAGCACCAGTGCACAGGCATGGGCGCCTGAGTTGCAATGGGCTGGCGCCACGCCTTCACCGACCAGTGGCGGATGTATGCCGATGGGTCCGGGGTGAAAAAGAATGGTGGCCGCCTGTATGGCCACATCTACAACGTCGACCTCGGCCTGGCGTGGTTCCCGTGGCGGAACGTCGGCTTCGGCGCCGAATGCCACTACACGCGGATCAAGCTCAACCAGCATCGCACGAACTACGACGACTCCCTGGACAGGCGGCTCAACGGCCCGTCGCTGTTCGTGAAGTTGCGCTTCTGAGCCGCCGCTCCCCGCTCTCCGCGCGAGCATGCCTGCTCGGATCGGCGATGCCTGAAACCAGGCCCCGCAGGTACCGGATCGCCGGACCACCTTGCGCTGGTTGCCGCATGCCCGGTGCACGGCGAGCACCAATGATGCATGATCCCCGCACAGGTATCTCGCGCAGTGCGAGGGCTGAGTGGGAGACCGGATGCACAATCGAATCGCCACCTCGATCGCGCTGGCGATGGGTGCGCTGGCCGTCATCGTGCCGATCACCGCTGCGCTGTACCTGGCTCATCGCCAAAGCATGGAACAGGCCGCCGACCAGGCCAGGGCCCTGGCCGGCGAGGTGCTGCGCCGCACGGATACGGTAGCCGAACAGGCGCTCGCCGCACACCGGCGAATGGCCCGGGTCGAGACAACCGATGGCTGCTCCGACGCCAAGCGCGAGCAGATGCGCGAAATCGCGATGAACTACAGCTATATCCAGCCCATCGGTTACGTCTCCGGCGACCGGATCACGTGTTCAGCTGTCGGGCCCGGCGATGACGACTTCGACATGGGTCCGCCCAGCTATGTCAGCCCGGGCGGCACGCGGATCTACCTCGCGGCAACCATCGAGGGCAGTCGACCTTTTCTGGTCATCGAAGGCGGCGGCTTTGCCGCCGCGATCCACCCGGAAACTCTGCTCGACGTGTCGACCGGCGCGGCCAATCTCTCGCTGGGCGTGTACAGCCGCCGCTCGCACCTGTCGTGGGCACATCACGGTACGTTTGATCCGGCCTGGATGGACGCGCTGCAGCACTCGTCCCGGGTGGTATTTTTTGACGGAAAGTACCTGGTGGCCGTCCAGGCATCGGACCAGTTCGATCTGGTCGCTTACGCCGCGCTTCCGCGCGCTGACCTGAATTCACGCTTGTACGCGTTCATGATCATCCTGCTGCCGATTGGACTGGCACTGGGCGCGGCGATGGCAGTCGCCATCGTGTTCCTGGCGCGCCAGCGCAGTTCATTGCCGTCGGTGCTGCGGGCGGCACTGAAACGCAAGGAGTTTGTGCTCCACTACCAACCGATCGTGGAGCTGGCTTCGGGCCGCATGGTCGGCGCGGAAGCACTGTTGCGTTGGCCTGTGAACAAGCAGATCGGCCTGCGCCCGTCGCTGTTCGTCCAGGCGGCCGAGGATTGCGGCCTGATCCGGCGCTTCACCGAATACGTGCTGGACCAGGTGGCCATCGACGGACCAGGTTATTTCAGCCGGTATCCGGGTACCTACCTCAGCGTCAACCTGTCTTCAGCGGACCTGCACTCGGACGACGTGGTCGAATGGTTGCGCCGTCTGGTCGCGACACCGGGCATCGCGCCCGGCAACATCGTCGTCGAGGTGACCGAGCACTCCTTCATCGACCCGGCGAGCGCCAACCGGGTGATTGGCAAGATCCGGGCGATCGGCATCCGCGTGGCGATCGACGATTTCGGCACCGGCTTCTCCAGCCTCTCGCACCTGACCAATCTGAGCGCCGACCTCCTGAAGATCGACAAGGTGTTTGTCGATGCGATCGGCACTGGCTCGGTGACCAGCGAAGTGGTGCTGCACATCATCGACATGGCACGCTCGCTCAACCTGACCCTGATCAGCGAAGGGGTGGAAACCCAGGCGCAAGCCGATTTCCTGCGCGAGCACGGGGTGACCTTTGCGCAAGGCTGGCTGTTCAGCAAGGCGCAACCACTGGCTGATCTGTTGCGTCCGGAAAGTTCAGGTTGACAGCTTGGCCGAGCCGGCACGACGCAGGCTGCGTTACGGGCTGGCGGTGCGACCCAGCGCCTGCACGCGCAACGTGGCAAATGCGCCGTCACGAGCGAGCGCGGTGATCCGGTAGTGGCCACTTCGCGGCAGCGTGATCTTCATCAACGCATCGCCCTCGCTGCTGCCTTGCAGGCGACCGTTGAGCAACCACTGCACCGAACCCCGGGTGCCCAGCGCATTCAAGGTCACCCGCAATGGATGGTCGCTGTTGGGCGCGCGGCGCAGCGTGACCCCGGAGCTCAGGCCGGCGATGCGGATCGGACTGGCGAGATCGAGCGAATCGACGGCGCAGTCGGGGGCCAGCGGTGGCAGGGTCGCGGCGCGGCGGTCATCGAGGCTGAGCCAGGGCGTGGCCAGCACCGGCCAGCGGGCGATCCGGATCGGGTGCTCGTGCACCGCATGGCAGGCAGCGCTCAGTCGCTGACCGTGCTGGTTCACGCGCAGCGTGAGCAGGCTGGATGACCACGCGCCGGGATCGCGTTCGGCAAACGTGGGGGGGATGGCGTCATCGAGCACCCACGCCGTGTGGCGCTGGCGGCACAGCGGCGCGGGCGTGGTCGCGGCCGCACCACCCAGCGGCCAGCAGATGTCTACTGCGCGCACGCTGGCCGGCTGCGCCGCATGCGTACGGCCACCGCGTTGCGGCAGCATGTCGGCGATCTGGAACAGCAGCGGCAGCGCGGTCACCGCGCCGTACTGGCCGGGCGACGGCGTGCCGTCGGGGCGGCCGATCCACACACCGATGGTCCAGCGGTCGGTGACCCCGATCGACCAGGCGTCACGGTAGCCGTAGCTGGTGCCGGTTTTCCACGCCACGTTGGCGTGGCGGTCGATGACGCCGGCGAGCGGTGCGCCTTCGACGTCAGCCGGGTTGCTGCCGAGGATGTCGCGGATGATCCACGCCGCGCCCGGTGACAATAGCCGACGCGGGTGGGCCGACTGCTGCGGCGTGTAACGCGGCGTGCCGGCCATGCCGGCGTTGGCGAAGGCGGTATAGGCGCCGACCAGATCTTCCAGCCGCGTCGCCGCGCCGCCCAGGATGATCGACAGGTTCGGCTGCGCCCCGGCGGGTAGTCCGAGGTCGATGCCGCCGTTGGCCAGACGCGCCACGAAGCGGGTCGGGCCGACGCGGTCTAGTACGTCCACCGCTGGCACGTTGAGCGAGCGCTGCAAAGCTTCGGCCGCGCTGACCGGGCCACTGAACGCCTCGTCGAAGTTGCCGGGCTGGTAACCGCCAAAATCCTGCGGCGCATCGACCAGCAGGCTTTGCGAGGTGATCAGGCCGTCGTCCAGCGCCAGGCCATACAGAAACGGCTTCAAGGTGGACCCCGGTGAGCGCGCCGCGCGCACCATGTCGATGTAACCGTGTCGCTGCGGATCGGCGAAGTCGCTGGTGCCCACATACACCCGCGTCTCCAGCGTGGCGTTGTCGACCACCATCAACGCGGCGGTGCTGTGTGCGGGCAGGCGCGACAGATAATTGCTGACCCGGTCCTCCGCCGCATGCTGCAGGTTCGCATCGATGGTGCTGGTGATACGCCGCTCGCGCGGATACTGCTTGCGCAGACGCTCGGCCAGCAAGGCCGCCGACAGCGGTGTGCGCAACGAGCGCGCCACCACCGGCTCGATTTCCGCATCGCTTACCTGGGCGGCACTCCACACGCCGAGGTCACGCATGCGCCCGAGCACCTTGTCGCGCGCGGCGCGCGCCGCCGCCGGATGACGGTCCGGCCGTAACCCGCTGGGCGATTGCGGCAACACCGCCAGCAGCGCCGCTTCAGCGCGCGAGAGCCGGCTGGCCGGTTTGCCCAGATAAGCCCACGACGCGGCTTCGACGCCTTCGATCGGGCCGCCGAACGGCGCGTGGTTGAGATACAGATCGAGGATCTGCGCCTTGCTCAGGTGCGCCTCCAGCTGCAGCGCGCGGAAGATCTGCACCAGCTTGCCCCGAACGGTATGTGGGCGGAACCAACGGGAGCCCGGTTGAAGGATTCGAGCGACCTGCATGGTCAAGGTGGAACCTCCGGACACGATATGCCCGTGCACGATGCCGCCGGCGAGGCCACGCAGCAACGCATACGGATTGACGCCGGGATGCCGGTAGAACCAGCGATCCTCGTAGTTGAGCAACGCACTCAGGTACAGCGGCGACACCTGCTTCGCGCTGGTCGGGTAACGCCACACGCCATCGCTGTCGGCAAACGCGCGCAGCGGCGTGCCGTCACGCGAGAGCACCACCGTGCTGCCGCTGTCCGGCGCCGGCAGGTGCACCGGGAACAGCCGGTCGAGCAGCACCGCGATCAGCAGAAGAACGACCACACCGATCGCGCCGGCGCGCAACCACCGCCACCAGCGCGAACGGACTGGCGGCGCACACCCGGCGTCAGAAGCTCTCATGCGCCCTCGTTCACCGCATAACCCACCGATACGCCGTTTCCGAACACCGAACACTGTTCCTCACGGCTCGACCACCGTGATCTTTGCCGGATCCGCGCTGCCAATCCCGCGAATCGCCGGTCGGTACATATCCTCCACCAGCGGCGGCGGCACGGTATACGTCCCCGGTGTCACCGCACGAACCAGGTAGAACACGCGAGCCTTGTCGCCACGACTGAGGTTGAGCGCGGCGGCGTAACGATCGTCGCGGTATTGCTCGTGCACCACCTGCGCGGCCCTGGCGTGCTGGTCAAGGTCGATACCATCGATTACCACGCCGGCCCATTGTTGCGCCCCACCGAGGTTGAGGTTCTCCACCTCCAGCCCGCCAGGCAGCAGGTCGGTGACCAGAGCGTTGGGGATGGCCATGCGTGCCTCGATGTTCAACTCCACGATCAGGGTGTCGCCTTCCTTCAGCTGGGTGCCGGCCCACGGCTTGCCGTCCGTGGTGAAGTAGCTGCGGCGTACGTCGATCTGGCTGCCGTCCGGCGCCGGCGCGCTGTTCGGAATGCCGGCCACGTCGAGCGTGGCGAAGATCGCCGCGGGGCTGGTCGGCTGCACGCCGACGCCGGCGGTGAGATCGGCGGCGCTGAGCTCGCGGCTCCATACCCGACTGTCGGGCGGGGTTTCGCTCTTTCCGGCCACGGTCATCGTGGCCGCCAGCGGGGCGTTGCTCCTGGCATCGAAGGCTGCCGCGACGCGGGCGATCGCGGCCTGTTCCTGCGTGCTCAGGTACGACCACGACCAGCGGTAGTTCTTGTCTTGCTGCTGGCGCGCGCGCACGTTGGCGCTGGCATTGCGCGCCCAGTCGACCAGCTTGGCGTCGTACTCGGGCTTGCTCATGGAGTAGTCGTGGGTGAGCGCGACCATCAGCGCCAGGTCACGCAGCTCCGAGCCGTAATCGCCGACATACCAGGGCCGTTCCTTGTTCCAGGCAAACGCTTCGGCAATCGCCTGCTGCGCACGCTCGTTGTCGCCCATCAGCTTGAACGCGATGGCGAAGTGGACCAGCGGCAGCGGGGCCACCAGCTTCTGCCGTTCGTTGTCGAAGATCGCGCGCAACGTGCCCAGCGGGGCGCGGTTGACCCGCGCCAGCACGAAGCCGGAATAGGCCTCGTCGGCAAGGCGCATCTGGTCGTGGTACTCGTAGCCGTAGTACGGATGACCGCCGGCGAGCAGGTCATCGTTGAGCCGCTGCAAGGCCTTCTGCAGCACCTCCTGCGGCACCGCGAAACCGGCGTCGCGCGCGTCGAGCATGAAGTCGACCACGTACGGCGTCATGAACGTCTCGATCGGGCTGGCGCCACCCCAGAAGCTGAAGTGGCCGTTGCTGGCCTGGAACGAGGCGATCCGCGACAACGCGCTCTCGACGGCCGCCTTGCGCACCGCATCGCTCAGCAGCGGGCCACCCAGGGCCTTGGCCGTGGCGCCATCCAGGATCAGCGCGGCGTAGCCCTTGCTGGTGGTCTGCTCGATGCAGCCGTACGGATAGTTGAGGATGCCGCGCAACGCGGCGCCGTACGGAAGCGGCGGCAACGTGCTGAGGGTGAGGCGCGCGCGCACCGTGGCCGGCAGCAGACCGGCCACCGCACCGGCACCGAAGTGCTCGCTCTTGCCCGCTTCCAGTGCCAGCGGGGTGGTGCGCACCACTTCGGGCCACGCCGGCCGCACCGCGAACTCGACGTGGCGGTCCACTTGGTAGTCATTGAGCTCAGCATGGATGTCGACCGTCGCCACCGCGGCACCTGCTTCGGCGGTGACCGGCATGTGCAAGGTAGTGCCGGCACCGTCCTGCAGTGCCACGCTCTGGGTGGCCTTGTCGATCTTGATCAAGCCGCCGCCGGTGACCGTCACCTTGGCCGTGCCGTCCTTGCCAGACAGGTTCTTGAGATCCAGGCTGATCAGGGCCTGGTCGCCGGCGGCCATCACCCGTGGCGTACTCGGCTCGACCACCAGCGGCGCACGCACGGTGACGTTGCCCTCGGCGTTGCCGTAGCGACTGTCGGTATACGCCAGCGCGGCCAACCGCAGGCTGCCGTTGAAGTCGGGCACGTCGACGTGCAGCGTGGCGCCGCCCTGTGCATCGAACGCCACGGGCCCGGCGAACAGGTCGACGATCTGCACTTTCGGGTTGAGCCGTGCTGCCTTGGGCAGCGCCTTGCCGCCCATGTCGCCGCCGTAACGCAGCTTGGCCTGCGCGCCGTCCATCGCCTCGATGATGCGGCTGTACAGGTCGTACGCATCGATGCCCAGCGCGCGCTTGGCGAACAGCCAGGCCCAGGCGTCGGGCATCGGATAATCGGTGATGTTGAGCACGCCCTGGTCGACCGCCGACAGCGTGACCCAGGCTTTCTGGCCGGCCAGTCCGGTGGCCTGCACCTTGACGTCCAGCGGGGTGCCCGGCCGCAGCACCGAAGGCGCTTCGAGCTTGAGCGGGATGCGCCGACTGTTGCGATCCATCGCCACATATTCAATGCCCATCGCGCGGGCCGGCGTGGTGTGTTCACTCGCCTCACCGCCGCGGAACACCAGCGCGGTGACATACACGTCGTGGCGCTCCCAGTCCTTGGTCACCGGGATCTCGAACGTGCTGCCGCCCTTGGCGTCGATGTTCTTGGTGTAGAGCAAGTGATCGGATTCGACCAGCAGCACGCCGGGGCCGTCATGCGGCGCGGTCACGGTGACCTTCATGGTGTCGCCGGCGAGGTAACGCGCCTTGTCCAGCTGCAGCTTGACCTTGTCCGGGCGCGCCTCCTTGCCCAGGTTCTCGTCCTCCCAGCTGTAGCCGGCAAAAAACGGGAACACGGTGGTGAGCTGGGTCGCCGGGTCATACACCTCAACCCGATAGCTGCCCCACTGCACCGGAAACTCGACGTGCGCCGACTGGCCCGCGGCCACGTCGACATCCTTCTCGTCGATCAGTTGCAGGCGCTGGTTGGCGTCCGATTTCCAGCCACCGTTCTGCTCGTACAGCCAATAGAAATCACGCAGCTCGCGCTGCAGGCGCACCTTGAGATGCGAACCGGCGACCAGCTTGCCGTCGGCATTCGCGCGCACGATCTCGAAACCGACCGGGCTCTCGCTCTCGGCGCCCTGCTTCGGATCGAACAACGGGCGCACGCCGACCAGCGCATCGGCCGGCCAGTAGGTGCGCTTGAGCAGTCGGGTGACCGCGCGCCCGCCGCTTTCATAGACGCTGCCGGACACGGTTACCGCCAGCGGCGCGACTGGCTTCACGTCGTCCGGCAGCGGCACCTCCTGCTCAAGCACACCCTGCGCATCGAGCCTGGCATCGACCACGTCGTCGGCGCTCCTGGGCAGCTCGACCAGCGGGTTGCCGAAGAACGTGTCTTTCATCGTCGCGATCGGATGCACGTCCGGCGCGACCAGCAGTTTCGCGGTGAAGCGGTTGCCCTCCGCGGGTGCACCGTACAAATAACTGGAGGCGACCTTGAGCTTGAGCGGCTCGCCCGGCGCCAGTCGCGCTTGCGGGCTGGACAACTCCACCTTCAGCCGCTCCGGCAGGAACTCCTCGACGTGGAACGGGAACGCCTGCACGGTTTCCCTGGCGGCCGGATCAAGCCGGAATTCCAGCTGCCACAGGCCCGTCGGGGCATCCGCCGGGATGACCTGGCTCAGTTCGAAATAATTGAGCTGCTCCGGCTTGAGCTGCTGCTCGGCCAGGGTACGGCCATCGGGTTGCTTCAACCGCACGAACAGCGACTGCGGCTTCATCGGCCTGCCGTCGTCGTCGCGCAACAAGGCCGAGACGCGCAACGTTTCGCTTGGCCGATACAAGTCGCGACCGGACCAGGCATACACCTCGAAGGGCGCCTGCTTGCGGCCGCTGATGTCGAAGTTGGACACATCCAGCGCCGGCTTGTTGAACGGCAGCACCGAGATGTCCTTGCCGTGGCGCGCCACCAGCACGTCGGCGACCTTGACCTTGTAGGCGATCAGCGCATTGCCGTCGGCGCCGGTGGTGGCCTTGAGCTTGCTGCGACCGGTCTCGTCACGGATTTCGATATCGACCCCGCCGACCGGCGAGCCGTCGCGCAGCGAGGCGACGTGCAGCAACGCGTTGTCGCGATAGACGCGCAAGTGCAGGCCCAGATCACTGACGAAGAAAGTGGCGGTGTCGTAACCGCCCTGGAACGTGCCGCCGGCCTTGACCACGGCCATGTACACGCCCGGTTGCGACAGCTCCTTGATGTTCTGCACCGGCAGATAGGTCACCGTGCGCTCATTGGGTTCGCCGCCCAGCGTGTAATGGTTGGCGTAGACGGAATCGGCGATCTGCGTGATCGGCAGCTTGCTGCGACGCTGACCACCCTCGATGCAGTCGTTGTAGTAGTTGACCTGGTGGTCGAGCTCGTAGCTGTCACGATGACCATTGCGCGGATAGGCGCAAAACAGGTCGGACAGCGCATCGTCGTGCACGCGGAAGAATTCCACGTCGGCATCGTGCACGTTCATCGACACCAGCGGCAGGCCGCGTGTGCCGCGCGCCGGCAGCACGCTGCCATGCGAGGCAAAACCCACCGCTGCCGGCAGGTTGCCCGAATACACTTCGTCCTTCAGCGCATGGCCCAGGGTGCTTCCGTCGGCCGCGAGCAGGCTCGATTTCAACTGCACCACGTAATGCGTGTTGGCCTGCACGAACGGAAAACTCAGCGTCTTGCCATCCTGTTGCAAGCTCCAGCTGCCACTGACAACTTCGCCGTTCGGGCCGGTTACCGCGATCAAATCGTCGAAGGTCTGTGCCGAGGCCAGCGCGGCGTTGAAGCGCAAGGTCAGCGCCGTGCGCGAACCCTCGGTGGTGGAACTGGCCGAGACCAGGGCGAATCCGGGCTTGGCGGCCGGTTGCATGGCCGAGCTGGCCGGCGCGGGCGTACCTTGCACTTCCGGCGGGTTGCCATCGCGACTGTGCCCGCAGGCGACCAGCAGCAGGACCAGCAGCATGGCGGGCAACACGCGCGAGACGCGAGCAATTGATCGGCCGGACATGAAGACCACTCCGTGAGACTGAGGCAAAGTATTGCCGACATTCATGACGCGCAGATGGCACGCATCGGGCGCGCGCCTATCAGTGGCGCAACTGCCGTCCCAGCCAGTCGCCCAGCTGCATCAGCACCTGGCTGCGGCCCGGCTCGGCCTCGTTGAACAACTCGTGATACAGCGTGGAGAAAAAGCGCGTGGTCAACTGCCCAGTTGCCGCCGCAGCCTTCGCAAAGGCGCGGCTGCCGGCCGGGTCGACCAGCTCGTCGCTGTCGGCCACCAGCAGCAGCGTCGGAACCGGCAAGCGGGCGGCGTCGGCGAGGCAGGTGGCACCCGCCTTGAGGATGAAATCGGCCAGTCGCGGAGTGATCCAGCCGTGCCGCAACGGATCGTCCAGGTAATCCGTCATTACCTGCGGGTCGTGCGACAGCTTGCTGGCATCCAACCCATTGCGCAGCGGCAAGTTGGGCAGGATGCAGCTCAGCACGGACGCCAACCGGACCATCCGCGGCGACTCCCAACTGCGCAGCGCCGGCGACGACAACACCAGCGCGGGTGGTACGACCGCGCCTTCCAGCACCGCCCGCAGCGCAACCAGGCCGCCCATGCTGTGACCCAGCAATAGTGGCGGCTGCGCCACGGCGGCGGCGTAATGGGCATACACGGCAGCCAGATCCGTCAGCAGGTCGTTGCCATGACGCAGCGCGCCACGTCGCCCGGGCGACTGGCCGTGACCGCGCTGGTCGTAGCTGCGCACGGCATAACCACGCCGATTGAACCAAGACGCCAGCCGCGCGTGGCGACCGCTGTGCTCGCCCAGCCCATGCACGATCAACGCGGCGCCGCGCGCGTGCGCGCGCGGCCAGTTGCGCAGGAACAATGGCTGTCCATCGGACATGGTTACCCAGCCGGTGCGTGCGGCCCCATCCGCATCGCCGGCAGGTTTTGTCGTTTGTATCGGTTGCTCCACCCGTCGCTCCCCACCGCGCTATCGCGGGCCGCGCACGCCGACCCACGAAGAAAAGATGCTCACGCCATGCCCGTGTCCGCACTCCGGCATGGCAAGCCTGCAGATCACGGCCAGCAACTCAGTGCTCGTGGACGTGCACATCCTTCATCAACTGCTGGAACATCGCCTTGACCGTAGCCGGCGGGGTACTTCCCTCCACGCCGTAGAACACGGTATAGCGCACATCCGGCGAAGCGCCGGCCGCCAGTGGCAGCGCCTTGACCACGCGCATCTCGCCATCCACGCTGTGCGGCACCCCGTCGAACGGGTGTTGCCCCTGCACGACTTTGCGCCATCCGCTCTGGAAAGCGTCGTCCAGATCGGTGGAGGGCTGCACGTGACGTTCAAGGTTAATGCGGTACGGATCGCTGGTATCCGCCTTTACCCGCACGTCGCCCACATCCCAGACCACCTTGCCGTGGTCGCTGAAATAGCCCAGACCCAGGGTCAGCGTGCTGTTCGCCGTGATCGGCTGCAGCGTGGGACCGAAGCTGAAGTCCAGTCGCGGCGAGGCGTAACTGAAGCGCCGGCCATAGTCGGCATCGACGCGGGTGTCGTGCAGCACCGCCGGCAGCAGCGCGGTCTGACCCAGATAATCGCGCCATTGCGCCATCGTGCCGTCGTAGGCGACCTGCACGAAATCAGTGAGCGCGCGCATGTCGATCAAATGGTCGTGTGCGCTCGCGGCCGGGACCAGTTGCAGCAACGTGGCATAACCGTCCGGCACCGGGAGCGAAAAGCTGATGATCAAACCATTGGCATACGGCACCGGCCACACGCGTACCTGCCAGTGTCGCTGCCAGGCGTCGGTGTAGACGGTGTCCTGATCGGGTTTGCCGAACCCGGTGATCCGCACCCGCTCGGTGCCCACCGTGCGGCGCAGGAATCCGGTCTTCGCCACCAGGTCGATCAACTGCGCCGGATCGCGGTAGAGCTGCTGCGCGGACACGCTGTCGGGCTTGCGCAGGTGAAACAGCAGACTGTGTCCGGCCTCGCCTACGGCGATGTAGCCATTGCCCGACAACGGCGTACGCGGGCCGAGCCGGGCGGACAGGCCCCAGTCGCCGTTGCCGTTGCGCACGATCAACCGGGGAAAACTGTCCAGCTGCGGCACCGCGTGCAACAGGCGGCTGGAGCCAGCACCGCGCGGAAACAGCCGATCCGATTCCTGCGCCAGCAAGGCCTTGAGCTGGCTGTCGGCATACGCGTTGCGCGCCTTCAGGAAACTCGCATTGAAGTCCGCCAGGCTCGCCGGCAACGGGAACTGCGCCTTGAACACATTGCTCAGCGTCGTGTCGAACACGGCGAACTGGTAAGGTGCGCGCTCGTCGATCACCGCCTGGTGCTCCGGCGCGTTCAGCACTTCGCTGATTGGCAACGCGTAATTGAGGTTCTCGTTGGCCGACTTCATCAGCACCACGCCGATCACCTTGCCGCCCTGATCCAGCAGCGGTCCGCCACTGTTGCCGGGCGAGGCGGCCGCGGAGAAGCGCAGCCACTTCCACTGTCCATCCTGCTGCTCGGGCGTGTCGGAGGTGTACAGCCCATCGCGGATCACCACGCCGGTGCCCAACGCGTTGCCCACCGCGTAGACCGCCGTGTTCACGGCCGGCTTGCTGTCGATGGCCAACGCCAGCGGACTGTCGGGCTGGCTGACCAGCGAGAACACCGCGAAGTCCTTGCGCAGCGAGAACTTCTCGATCCTGTCGATCGCGTACACCTTGCCCTTGGCGTCGCGCAGCTCGAGCGGCCCCCACAGGCTGCCCACGCCCGCCAGCAGTACATGCCCGGCGGTGACGTAGCGGTTGGCGCCGATGGCAAACGCCGTGCCGATGGAATGGTACTTGTCGGTGCGCTCCTGATACGGCAGCAGGTCCAGCGGCAGCGGCTTTTCGTAAGTCAGCGGATCGGTAGTCGGCTTGGCCTGCACCACCTCGAATGTGGCTGCCTCGATCCGCGGCAGCACGGCCGGATCGAGGGTAGCGGCGTGCGCCGCGGCGAGCCCGGCCAGGCCCGTGCCGAGGAACACCAGCCACCGACACGCCGTGAATCGAAGTGCGGCGGTCCTGCGGACAAACCCATTCGTCGCGCGCATATGCTTCCTTCGCATGAAGATCGCCGTCAGGCTATCGGAACATGCCGATTCACGGCGATCGGGCACGCATGATGACATGGCCCGCGGCCGCCCGCGAACGGAGCGGGTTTACGACACGATTCGCGCGTCATCGACTTCGCGGGTTGTTGGTCTGCCCGATGAAGCGAGTGACGTTGTCATGCAACACGTTTTATCGACGGCTCGTGCGCGCAGACCATGCGCCGGACGGATACCACGCGTCGCTGATGAAGGTGATCGGTCGCTTTTGCTCGCGTCCACACCTTTCTTGAAGTAGGCCACGTAGAACGTGCTGATCCCGGGATCGTGCTCATGATCGCCACTGCCAGGCAGCACCGCTCATCGGCCAGAGGTCACAGCTGCGATGAGTCCGCACAGCGTCTCACGGCCAGGCGATGACGCCGATCGCTGCCATCGCCAGCGCCACGGCGCCCAGGTTGAGCCGGCTCAACCGCTCGCGGAACAGCAGCAGGCCGACCACCGCACCGAGCGCGACCACGCCGATATTCATGCTGGCAAACACCAGTGCCGGATGCGCCGGTAACGCGCGGTGACCGCGCAGGTAGAACAGGATGTTGCCGAAGTTGGCCGCGCCCAGCACCACGCCGGCCAGCGCGCTGCGCGTAGTGAAGCGAACCCGATCACGCAGGTGTCGCCACAGCTGCATGGCGAAGGCGACCAGCAGGGCCAGTGCGAACATCGCCTGCAGTGAATCGCCCAGCGGGATACCGGTCAGCGCCACCCGCTTGAACAGGATGTCGATGACGCCGAAACCGACGAACACCAACACCGGATACAGCCAGCCGGCGGCACCCGTCGCGACAACCGTATTGCCGCTGCGCCAAATCATGCCAAGCAAGGCGAGCAGCCCGAGCGCGACACCGCCCAGCTTGATCGCATCGAGGTGCTCGCCGAACAACACGAAGGCAGCGAGCAGCGAAAGCAGCAGCGACAACCGTTGCGCCGCATCGCTGCGCACGATGCCGGCATGGCGTACCGCTGCGGCGAGCGCGAGAAAAATCGTGGGCAGCAGGATGCCCAGTGCAACCAGCGCCAGCCACGGCACGCCGGGGCCGCGCAGAGTACTCAGCGTGGGCTGCAGCAACCATGTCGTGAGTACGCTGGTCACCACGTAATTCCAGGCGATCGCCTGACCCACGTCGATCTTGAGGCGACGCGCCAGCTTCAGCAGCACCGACACCAGCACGCTGCAGATCACGCTCAGCAACACGAAAATCATCCGGCACCCCTACTCCGCGAAGCCGGCATTGTGACGCAAGCCATGCCGAAGGCCGCCGCTGTCTGCCGGATCACGCGCGCAGGCTTTTCACCAGCATCAGGATCGCCACCGCGATGATGGCCAGCGCAAAGATCAAGTTCAGTGCACCGCGCGTCCTGGCCAGCCGCTTCGCGCCCAACGCACCCAGCCAGCCACCGGCGATGCCTCCCGCGATGAACTCGGCCGCCACCGGCCAGTCGACCAGACCGGACACCGCATAGTTGATGGCCGCCGTCAGTCCGAACGCCCCCACCGCGAACAGCGAGGTGCCGATCGCGTAGATGATCTCCATGCCGGTGGCATACATCAGCCCCGGCACGGTGAGGAAACCGCCGCCGATGCCGAAGAAGCCGGCCAGCGCTCCGGTCCCCAGGCCCACTGCTCCGAGTCGCGGATACATGCCGGGCAACGGATAGCGATCCGCCCCACTGCGCCGGCCACGCAGCATGAATCCGGCCACCACCAGCATCAGCAGCGCGAACAGCACCAGCAGATGCTGGCCGTTGATGGCCTTGCCGATGCTGGAGCCGACATACGCGCCGAACACGCCGACCGCCGCAAAGGTGAACGCTACCTTCCAGCGCACGTGGCCGGCGCGGGCATGCGGAATCAGGTTGGCGAAGGCGTTGAACGAGACCGCCAGCGCGCTGGTGCCGATCGCCAGATGCGGATCGTGCACGCCGACCACATAGAGCAGCAGCGGCACGGCGAGGATCGAGCCGCCGCCGCCGATCAACGCCAGCGAGAAGCCCACGGCTGAGCCGCACACGACGGCGAGCAAGGCCTGCAAGGTCAACAGATGATCCATCAACGATCCGGACTGGGAGGAGTGGGTATGGCGCCGGTCAATGCTGTGGGGTTGTTCGAGCGGCGGGACAACCACGCTTGCACGTGCAGGATCCGCGTTCGGCTTAGCCGCCGCTCAGGTACCCCAGTTTCGTTCCAGCCACGATCGCAACATCGACAGGTCATAGCCGGCTGCGCGTGCTGTGGCCAGGATCGCGTCGGCGGAGCCTTCGGCCTGCAGCGCCCACAGCGCACTGCAACGGGTGCCGCTGCGACAGAACGCCAGCACCGGGCCGGGCAATTCTTTCATGGCGGCGGCAAAGCTGCGCACCTGCTCCTCGGTGAACTGCCCGGAGATCACCGGGATGTGGCGCCAGCTCATCCCGGCCTGCTGCGCCGCCTGTTCCAGCTCGCCATTTGCCGGCTGGCCTGGTTCTTCGTCGTCGGGGCGGTTGTTGATGATGCTGCGAAAGCCGCGGGCAGCCAGTGCCACGACGTCGGCCGCGTCGATCTGGGGAGCGACGCTCAGTTGTTTGTTGAGCGGATGAATCTGCACGGGGGGTGCTCTCTTGATGGTGGGGTGCCACGGATCGTCAGAGCTGATCAAGTGGAATTTTCAAATAGCGCAAGCCGTTGTCCTCGGCTGGCGGCAACTGGCCGGCGCGCATGTTCACTTGCACCGCGGGCAGGATCAACTGCGGCATCTCGAGCGTGGCGTCGCGAGCTGTGCGCATGGCTACGAATTCAGCTTCACTGATGCCGTCGCGCACGTGGATGTTGCCGGCACGTTCCGCGGCGACCGTGGTCTGGTGGGCGAACTCGTCGCGCCCCGGTGCCTTGTAATCGTGGCACAGGAAGATGCGCGTGGCGGCCGGCAGCGCAAAGATCTTGTGGATCGAACGGTACAACGTGGCCGCATCGCCGCCGGGAAAGTCGCAGCGCGCGGTGCCGTAGTCGGGCATGAACAAGGTGTCGCCCACGAACGCGGCGTCACCGATCAGGTGGGTCATGCACGCCGGCGTATGGCCAGGCGTGTGGATCGCCATCGCCTCGATCCGGCCCAGCCGGTAGCGCTCGCCATCGGCGAACAGATGATCGAACTGACTGCCGTCGCGGGCAAAGCCGCGGCCGGCATTGAACAGCGTGCCGAACGTTTCCTGCACTGCGCGGATCTGCTCGCCGATGGCCAGCCGACCGCCCAGCCCAGCCTGCACGTACGGCGCGGCGGACAGGTGATCGGCATGCACATGGGTGTCGATCACCCACTCGACGCTCAGCCGCTGCGCGTGCGCGAAGGCGACGATCTGGTCGGCTGCGTGGTGGCCGGTACGCCCGGAGGCAGCATCGTAGTCGAGCACCGGGTCGATCATGGCTGCCTGCAGGCTGGCCGGGTCCCACACCAGGTAACTGAAGGTGTTGCTGGGTTCATGAAAGAACGCCCTGACTTCGGGACGGTGCATGGTCAACTCTCCATCACCCCGGTCCGAAACGGATTCGCGCCGGGTAAGCGGCCACCGAGAAACCGGAGTATGCAACCGCGCCGGCGGCGAGTCATCCGGCGACCGCGGGCGAACCCGCCCGTTCGACGTTCATGCGGCTGCTGCGGCTGCTGCGACCGGAAGATGCCGGCCGCCGCCGCGCGACAGCCAGACGTAGTAAAGCAGCGGGATCACCAGCAACGTCAGCACGGTGGACACCATCACGCCGAACACCAGCGACACCGCCAGGCCCTGGAAGATCGGATCGCTGAGGATGAAAAACGCCCCGAGCATCGCCGCCAGTGCGGTGAGGATGATCGGCTTGGCGCGTACTGCACCAGCGGTGACCACCGCCTGCTCCAGGCTCAGGCCCGCGGCCAGCGAGTGGTTGATGAAGTCCACCAGCAGGATCGAGTTGCGCACGATGATGCCGGCCAGCGCGATCATGCCGATCATCGAGGTGGCGGTGAACTGCGCACCGAACAGCCAGTGTCCCGGCATCACGCCGATCACGGTCAACGGGATCGGCGCCATGATGATCAGCGGCACCACGTAACTCTTGAACTGGCCGACCACGAGCAGATAGATCAGCAGCAGTCCCGCCGAATAAGCGATACCCATATCGCGGAAGGTCTCGTAGGTGATTTCCCACTCGCCGCTCCAGCGCACCGAGTAGCCGGCGTCGCTGGTCGGCGGCCCGGTGAACTCCTGGGTCAGGTGATGGCCGGCCAGACGCATGTGGCTGATCTTGCTGACCAGGCCGAACATGCCGTAAACCGGGCTGTCCTCACGGCCCACGTCATCGCCGGTGACGAAGCTGTAGGGCAGCAGGTCCTTGTGGTAAATCGCATCGGCCCACGGCTTGTCGACCACCTTCACCACTTCAGAGATCGGTACCAGGTGGCCCCCGCGCGAACGCACGCGCAGGCTGAGGATCGCGCTCATCGAGCCCAGATCCGCCTGCGACAAGCGCAGCATGATCGGCACCGCATACTTGGCGTTGTCGTCGGCCACGTAGCTCGCCGGATCGCCGCCCATGCCGGCACGCAAGGCAGCGACGATCTCGGCCTGGCTCACGCCCAGCATGGCGGCGCGCGCGCGATCGACTTCGATCAGCTGACGGGTGGCCTGCGGGTTCTCCACGCTGAGGTTGACGTCGGCGATGCCCGGAGTGTGCTCGAACAATTTTTCCATCGACAGCGCCACCGCGCGCTGGCCTTGATAGTTCGGCCCGTAGATCTCGGCCACGATCGGCGCCATCACCGGTGGCCCCGGCGGCACCTCGGCCACCACCAGATGCGCGTGGAAGCGCTGCGCTACTGCGGTCAACGCCGGACGTACCGCCATCGCGATCTGGTGGCTTTGCCGCTTGCGCTCTCCTTTGTCGACCAGGTTGACCTGGATGTCGCCCTGATAAGGTTGGTTGCGCAGGTAGTACTGGCGCACCAGGCCGTTGAAGTTCATCGGCGCCGAGGTGCCCGCGTACAACTGATAATCCTTCACCTCGGGCACGTGGTTCAACACCTGGCTCATGTCGACCAGCGCGCGGTTGGTCTGCTCCAGGGTCGAGCCCTCGGGCATGTTCAGCACGATCTGGAACTCGGACTTGTTGTCGAACGGCAGCATCTTCAGGATCACCAGCTTGACTCCGGCCAGGCCCACGGCCAGCAGCACCAGCACGGTCATGCCGAGGAACAGCCGGTGCCGGTTGCGCGCGGCTTTCGGCGTGCCCAGGAACGGCCCCATGACGCGCACGAACAGGTGTTGCAGGAAGCGATCGATCTTTGAGGTGTCCGCCACGGGCGAGCCGGGTTCATCAACCGCTGGCTCGGGCAGGTGATGGCGCAGCAAGCGGAACGCCAGCCATGGCGTGACGACGAAGGCCACCGCCAGCGAGATCAGCATGCCGATCGAGGCGTTGATCGGAATCGGCCGCATATACGGCCCCATCAGGCCACCGACGAAGGCCATCGGCAGCAGCGCGGCGATCACCGTGAAGGTAGCCAGGATGGTCGGCCCACCGACCTCGTCCACCGCCTTCGGAATGGCCTCAAGCAGACGCTTGCCGCCCAGCGCCATGTGTCGATGGATGTTTTCCACCACCACGATCGCATCGTCGACCAGGATGCCGATCGAGAAGATCAGCGCGAACAGCGACACGCGGTTGATCGTGAAACCGACCGCCCACGAGGCAAACAAGGTAATCATCAGCGTGATCACCACCGCCACGCCGACCACTACGCCCTCGCGCCAGCCCAACGCGAACAACACCAGCAGCACCACCGCGAACGCGGCCAGCGCCAGGTGCAGCATCAGCTCGTCGGCCTTGTCGTTGGCAGTCTGTCCGTAGTCGCGGGTGATGGTGGCATGCATGCCCTCGGGGATGTCCACCCCACGCAGCGCAGCCAGCCGCTCGCGGATGCCGGTGGCGATGGTGTGCGCGTTGCTGCCGGCCTTCTTGGCAATCGCCAGGGTCACCGCGGGAGCCAACCCGGTGAGTGGACCGGCTCGGCCCGGCGGCGTGCCGAAGGACGCCAGCCGCGTCGTGTAATTGGTACCGGAAACCACCCGCGACACGTCGGACAGATAGACCGGATGGCCGCCGGCCAGGCCGATCACCAGTTGCGAGACCTCCTGCGCGTTCATCAGCAAGGTGCCGGCCTTCACCGGTCGATCCCGGTTTCCGGCAATTTCGCTGCCGATATCGGCGGCGACGTTGGCCGCCTTCAGGCTGGTGGCCAGATCGCCCACGCTGAGGTGATAGCTGGCCAGTTTGGCGGGATCGATCTCGACCATCACCGCACGATCCGGCGCGCCAATGGTGAAGACGTCGCGCGTACCGGGCACCCGCTTGAGCTCGGTTTCCAGCGCGTGCGCGACCTTGGCAAGTTGGTCCGGCGTGGTCTCGGGCCGGTCGGACCACAAGGTGACCGCCATCATCGGCACGTCATCGATGCCCAGCGGCTTGACCAGTGGCTGACCCACGCCCAGCCCGGGCGGAATCCAGTCGGCATTGGAGTAGAGCTTGTTGTACAGGTCGACCAGGGCTTGCTGCCGCGGCACGCCGACATCGAATTCCACCGTCACCACGGACATGCCCGCGCGGCTTGTCGAGTAGATATGCTTGACGCCCTTGATCTCGGACAGCTTTTGCTCCAGCGGGAAGCTCACCAGGTTCTCCACGCTGCGCACGCTGGCGCCCGGATACGGCACCAGCACGTTGGCCATCGTCACCTCGATCTGCGGGTCTTCCTCCTTCGGCGTGATGATCGCCGCGGCGATGCCCAGCAGCAGCCCGGCAAGCGCCAGCAAGGGGGTGATCTGCGAGACCTGGAACGCCCGCGCGATGCGCCCGGAGATGCCCAGCTTGGCCGGCTCACTCATGGCCGGACACGTCGCTGGCGTGGTGCGTGGCCAGCCAGGCGATCGCTGTTTGCGGGTCACCGGCCACGCGCTCGCCGTCGTCGAGCCCGGCCAGCACCTCGACCTCGTCGCCGTCGCGGTTGCCGAGGCGCACCTGGCGCAAGCTGACGCCGTGCTTGCCGATCACATACACCGCCACCAACTCCCCGCGCTGCACCAGCGCCGAGGCCGGCACTAACATGCGCTTGGCCTCGCCGATGGCAAACGCCACCTTCACCGTCATGCCCGGATACAGGCCGCTGTCGCCGGCGGGCAACTGCACCCTCACATTGAAGGTATGGGTCGTCGAATCGGCATACGGAAACACCTCGACCGTGCTGGCCGCGACGCGTCGGCCGCCGTCCAGCAACACGTTGGCAGCATGGAACTGGCGGATCGCGCCCACGGCGCTTTGCGGCACCTGCACGTTGACCCGCAGGTCATCCAGCGCCTGCAACTGGATCAGCGGCTGCGGTGAGGGCGGACCGGCCTGAACCGCCTGGCCCACGTGCACGAAGCGGTGCGTGATGACTCCGGCGAAAGGCGCACGCAGCACGGTGTAATCGAGCTGCTGGTCGACCGCACCCGACTGGGCGCGTGCTGCCGCCAGCGCGGCCTTCGCGGCATCGCGCGCGGCACGCTGCTGATCCATCTGCGCGGTGGACACATAGCCCTTCGCATAGACTGCCGCGATCCGCTCATACGAAGCCTGCGCATCGGTGTAGCTGGCCTGCGCCGAGGCGATCTGCGCCTGCGCCGCATTGCGTGCGGATTTCTGCTCCACGTCGCTGAAGCGCACCAGCACCGCACCCTTGGCCACGACATCGTTGACCTCGTACGGCAGTTCGAGCACCCGCGCGTTGGTCTGGGCGGTGATCGTCACCTGATTCACCGCCTCGACCACACCGTCCCATACCTGTTCGCGCCGCGACGGTTGCGCATGCACCACGGCTCCGGCCAAGGCCGGGGGAGACGAGCCCGCACCGGCGTCGGATGGCCTACCACCGCAGGCCGCGAGTACGGCCACGGCAGCGGACAGCGCCAGAAGGCGCAGGTTGAACTTCATGGTCGGGACTCGCTGCAAGCAGTGATGGGTCAGGAGCGGAACGCGCAACCAGGCTTCACGCCCATCCAGCTGAGGATTCTCGCCAATGGACAAAACCCGGTGAACGACGACTGCAGCAGGTTGGCACCGACGAACACCGCCAGCAGCAGCCACCATTGCGAGACGAAATGACCGAGCGCTACGCTCAGCAACACCACGCTGCCGGCAAAGGCAAAGACGACGCGGTCGAGATTCATGTTGGTTTCCTCAGGTATGACGGCGATAAGTAGCAGCCGACAGGTGATCAGCGCGCCTCGTCAATCATCTCGCGGGTGACACGCTCGACCTCGGCGGCAATCGTTGCCAGGCGCGGATCGTCGGACAACTGGGCCAGCATCTGCTGCGGCCGGATCATGCCCAAGTAGGTCTTGCCGCCCTTCGAATACACCGAGATGCGGCACGGCAGGGCCATGTTGAGCTGCATGTCGATCGCCATGACCTTGGCCGCCTGTTGCGGGCTGCACACCTCGAACACCTTGCACTGGTCGGCAAAGTCGATGCCCTTGCTGCGCAGGGTGGTACCGAGGTCGTGTACATGCAAAACGCCGAACTGGTGGCGCTTGACGGCGGCATCGAGGTCCGTGCTGGCTTGTTCGAACGACTTGCTGGTTTCAACGGTGTAATACATGGAAAGCTCCTGGCCTGATCAGGCCATAGGTGATGCCCGGTCGATCGGCAGCGCCGGTTTGGCGGCCTTGCGCCGGGGCAGCATGCGCAGCAAGGTGTTGTCGGGCATGAAGTAGTGGTGGTACAGCGTCGCCGCGGCATACAGTCCGATCAGGTAGTAGCCGATCGTGCCGACCGTCTCGTGGACGTCCTCCAACGAGCTTGCCGATGTCTTGTCGGGGCGCATCAGTGCCGGTAGCTCGAGACCGAAGAAAGGAATCACTCGACCCTTGACGCTGAGCGTGAGCCAGCCCAGCACCGGCATCACGATCAGGAACGCATAGAGCGCCAGATATCTGGCCTTGGCCAACAAAAGTTGCCAGGTCGGCGGTGGCAGCGCGATGGGCGGCTCCCGGAACATCAGGCGTAGCACCAGCCGTCGATACCCTGCAGCGCATCGGCGCCCGCGAACGACGGCAGCAACCTCGAGAACGCGAACGGCAGCGCATGGGTCTGCGGCACCTCACCGTAGTCATCAAGCTGCTCGACGTTGATTTTGTCCTGCTCGACCGAGGTCACACGCGCATTAGTGACCCACTTGATGTGACGCTGGCGCAATTCCGATTCGAGCAGGCCCTTGGAATCGCCCATACCGCCCAGCCCCGTGTGGCCGATGTACGGTTCTGAGGTCACATAGGTCACCGGTACCCGGTCGCGCAGCTTGCGCCGGCGCAGGTCGGTATCCACGATCATGGCGAACTCGTAGGCCGGGCCGAAGCAGCTCGCACCGTGCACGGCACCGATCACGATCGGGCCGGGGTGCTTCAGGAACTCCTGATAAGTCTGCCAGACGACATGCGCATGCGGACCGGTACACACCGACCGCGAATAACCTTCCGGCCCCGTGCCCGGCACCCGTTCGAACGCCACGCGCGGCCCCGTCGTCACGACGAGATAGTCGTAATCGAGCTTGCGTCCATCTCGCAGCAGGAACTGGTTGTCCTCGCGCAGCACTTTCGCGGCCAGCACGTCGATGAAATGGTTGCCGCGTCGCTCCAGCGGGTCTTTCACGTCCACCCGGGTATCGCCCTGATCGCGCCAGCCCACCGCGACCCAAGGGGTGGATGGAGTGAAATTGCATCGTGGCCCTTCGCCCACCACCGTGATGTCGTGTTCGCTACCGAGCAGGGCGCGGATCTCGTACGCTGTCGACATGCCGGCCAGTCCTGCGCCCAGAATGATGATCTTTGTCACGAGTCCTGCCTCCCGACCAAGGTGACCATGAAACCGGTACTGCGACGCAGGCTTGACAGCACGCGGCAGCCGCAGGAACATTACTAGCACCTAATTTAGGGTTATCTTAATTATATGGACATGAAGAAGTCAACATCGCGGCAGTCCCGTTCAGATGCGGCCAACGACCGCAGCTCCGCACCTGCAATGCCGGACATGAGCCGGATGCAGGAGCGTGCTGAAGAGGCATCGGAGCTGCTGAAGTCGCTGGGCAATGCGCACCGGTTGCGAATCCTGTGCCTGCTGGTCGACAGCGAAATGACCGTGGGCCAGATCAATGAACATCTGGTCGACCTCAGCCAATCGGCACTGTCACAACATCTGGCACGGTTGCGCGATCAAGAGCTGGTGCGCACCCGTCGCGAGGCACAGACCATCTGGTACGCCCTCGTCAAGGGGCCGTCAGAACGCATCATGCTGGCCTTGCACGACATCTACTGCGGCGCCGGACGCTGACTTGTCCTGCTTCGGCGGCGATCGTTTGCATCGGCTGCCGGGGCGGGAACGGGCGTCGGCCATGAAGCCGCTGGACAGTTCAACCGCGCAATCGAAGGGCTCCTGATCCATCCTTGTTTGACGGAGCGAAACCGTCGCGGCGACACTGGTAGTGGCATTTCCGGTCCCCACCAAGCATGAATCACCGGGGCAATCCGATCCGGCGCTCGATCGCGGCGAAACGCGCGTCGCCGCGCAGCGGATCCCAGCGACGGTCGACCTTGAGGAAGGTCATGCGTACGTCGTGCACGGCGTAGCCACGCTCAAGCCAGTGCAGCGCCTGCTCGTTCTGATCCATGCCGCAGTAGATCGTCGCGATACTGGTGGGTGGCACATACTCCTTCTGTGCGCGCTGCAGCAGCTTGTCGAGCACGGCTTGCGCTTCCGCTTTTCGGCCGGTACGGGCCAGCGCGAAGCCGAGCATGGAGACCGCCTGTTGACTGCCGCCAGACAGTTTGTCGGCCTTGCTGAAATCATCGACCGCCTCGGCGTAGCGCCCAGCATCGCTGTCCAGCCAGCCGAGCACGAGATGGGCGATCCAGAAGTCCGGGTGTGCACGCAGCACGCCTTCGGCCTGCGCGCGCGCTTCGTCCGGGCGTCCGGCGTAGGCAACGAAACTCGCCTCCAGCGCGACGTACAGCGGAGACGTCGGGTCCAGTTCGCGCGCGCGTTGGCTCTCGCGCAAGGCCTCGTCGTTGCGGCCGAGATTGGACAGCAGCGCGGCGTAGCCAAAATGCAGGTCGGCGAAGTTCGGCTGCAGTTCGATGCCGCGCCGGAACGCCGCCTCCGCTGCGGCCCAGTCCCAGTCGTACCAGAAGTGGACGAAACCCAGCGGCACGTACGCCTCGGCCAGCGTGTCGTCGATTTTCAGCGCGTGCAGCGCGGCGGCCCTGGCCAACGGCAAGACGATCTGCGGATCGGCGTCGCTGATGATCGCCTGACGCCGGTAGCCCTCGGCCAGACCCACGTAGGCCAGCGCATAGTTCGGGTCGACCTTCAGCGCGCGCTGGAATGAACCAATGCTGCGCTCCAGTTCCGGCGGCGTGGCGTTCTGCAAGTGCAGCCGGCCTTCCACATACAGCCGGTAGGCGGCGATGTTGCTGGTGTAGTTCTGCTGCATGCGCTGGCGTTCGTCGCGATCGAGCTTGAGCGACAGCGCTGCGGCTACCTTCTGGGTGATCGCGTCCTGCAATGCAAACACGTCGCGGAAGCTTTCGTCGAAGCTGCCCGTCCACAGCGCCGCGCCACCGGGCACCGCCAGCAAGCGCGCATTGACGCGCACCCGGTCCCCCTGCCGCTGCACATAACCCTCCAGCACGGAGCCGACGCCGAGTGCCTGACCGGTGGCAATCGCGTCGCGGCCGGCGCCGGTATAGCGACGTACCGCGTCGAGCGAGCGCACCACCACGTGCGGGTTGGTGCTCAGCTTGGTGATCAACGTGTCGGCCATGCCCAGCTCCAGCACCGCGTCATGCGCACCCGGCAGCAGCGGCTTGAACGGCAGTACGGCCAGGCTGGGAATCGGCGGCAGCACAGCGGGGCGGGAACGCCAGAACGACCCCGCGGCCGCGACCATCCCCAGCACGACCAGACCGGCAACGATGATGGCGGCGCGGCGTGGCAGGCGTCTGATGGTCGTCGGCGCTGACGGCGCAGGATCCAGTGTGAGCACGCGTGGCTCCGGGGCCGGAGCGCTGGCGGGCGCCTCGTCCGGGGCGTCGAGCCGACGCACCGGCTCGACGAAACGGTAGCCCAGTCCCGGCTCGGTCAGGATATAGCGGTGGTCGCGGGCGCTCGACCCAAACACGCGCCGCAGTGCCGAAATGTTCTGCGTGAGATTGTTCTCCTCGACGATCCGGTTCGGCCAGATCGCCGCGATCAGCGCCTCCTTGCCCAGGATCTTGCCGCCGCTCTCGACCAGCAGCAGCAAGGTATCGAACACCTTGGGCGGCAGCGGGATCGGCGTGCCGTCGTCGTGACACAACTGCCGTGACCGCGTGTCGATGCGGAAGTCCCCGAAGGCATAACCGAGGCATTGAGACTCGCTCACATCGACTCCTCGACCAACCAACACCTGCCTGAAACCGTTCAGCGACAAAACGCCCGACCGACCGCCAAGCCATCTGGCGAGCGGGCAGACGCGTCCCACACCCCGGCCCCAGAAGAATTCAGCAAACTTCAGCCAGTTTGCCAACGACATTCAGCAGGGCCCGGGGGGAGTGTACGCGTCGCCCGGCGACATGCGTGACCAAGTCGTTCCGAGGGCACCAAGCTCCAACCCTTCCGAGGTGGCTGACATGAAATGCATGATGATGAAGTCCGTGCTACTTGCCTGTTCGATCGCGCCGCTGCTGGCGTGGGCCCAATCGACGCCAACGGCAAGACTTGCCGACACCGAGGACGTTTCGGCAGCCTCGCTGTTCTCGTCACATCGGATCGAAGGCCTGTGGGACGAGCAGGTGGAACAGGTGGACTGCCGCAGCGGCGCGCCACTGCACCCGATCGGCCGCGGCACCAACCTGTTCATCCGTGGTGGTGCCCTGATCGCCACCAACAGTGCGCCGCCCACCGTCATGGGCGTCACCCTCGGGCAGTGGCGCTACGTGGGCGGCCACGGCAACCGGTTCCGCGTGCGGATGCGCCTCAACCTGTTCCAGCCGCCGCTGGAAACGTTCATCGGCTATCGGGAAATGGACCGGGAGATCACCTTGTCCGATCACGGCGACAGCCTGTCCGGCGTGGTATCGGTGCAGGATTATTTCCCGGAGGGGTCGCCGAACGGAAGTCCGTTCTGCGCCAGCGAAACAGGCACGCGAATCGCTTCGCCGTAGAGCCGTAGAGCCGCATGCACGCGCGGCGCGCGAACTCCATTCGGCGCCGCGCATGCGGCGCCGCAAGTCGGGGCGGCTGGCCCCGCACCCGACACGGGAGAGGCTGTCGGTCTACCGCATGGCCTCGCTTTGCAGGTTGATGCTGGCCAGCCGCGACACGATGCCCGGGCGGACAAACACCCCCGGGCGCATTCGCTGTCGGTGTGAATGCCCGATGTGGGTGGCGGTACCCACGCAGCCCGGCGTGCCCCGCTCGATCGGGTCGGCCGACCACGCGGGCGGGCCCTTCAGGAGCGATTCGAGCTCGCCGACCAGCACCGCCGCCCGGCCGACAGGTACGGCGGCAGGTACGGTGGCGGCTTGATCGCGCCGTCCTGAGCCGTGTTGTCTGCGCGGGCCAAGGCGGTCCAAAGCGGTCCAAAGCGGTCCAAAGCGGGGACGTTACGCCGGTCGTCGGAAAGTTTCACGTGCTGTTTGACACCTTGCGCCTCGCGTATGGACGTCTATCCTTGGCGACTTGAATGTCGCGTGCAACGCGGGCCGTCAGGACAACTGCACGACAAGCCGGGAACAGAAACGGCACCCACGGCGCGAGTTCGTCGCGCCGCTGACGGGGCCGATCCCGCTTCCATTGACTACCACAACAAGTCGGAGACGATTTGCCGGGGGTTGCGCTTGGCGTGAGGACGGCCCGGTCCGACTGCTGTCGTTTGACGAGGCTGGGTGGCTTGCTGCATATCTGGCGCTGTCGTCACGGCACAGCGGCAGCACGTTCGTGTCGGCAGCGGGGAAGTGCGCGGTTGCCACCGGGTGGCGAGGGACGAAGATCTTCATCCAGCGCAACCCGCGCTTGCAGACATGCATTCGTCATACCGGATTTTTCAGTCACCCCATCAGGAAACCATCCATGCCTTCGAAAGCTGCCGTCACACGGACCCTGCTTGGAGTCGTGATCTCGCTGGCTTGTGCCGGGGTCAACGCACAGGACAACACGCCTGTGCCATCGAGCAGAGACACCGCGTCGGCGCCGGCGAAAAAGGACACTACCAACCTGTCCGCCGTAGTGGTCACCACCGGTACGCGTGCGTTGAATCGCACCGAAGTGGACTCGCTGGCACCCGTCGATGTGCTGTCGCAGGCGGACCTCAAGGCCACCGGCGCGCCCAATCTGAGCATGGCGCTGCGCACGTTGCTGCCATCGATCAACTTCGCGCAACCCTCGAACGTCGATGCAACCGAAGCAGTGCGTCCGGTGCAATTGCGCGGCTTGTCGCCGGATGAAGCCCTGGTGCTGATCAACGGCAAACGCCAGCACAGCACGTCCGTGCTGGGCGTGGACGACGAATCGTATGCCAGTGGATCGTCGGGGGTCGACCTGAACGCCATTCCCATGAATGCGATCGACCATATCGAGGTGCTGCGCGATGGTGCCGCCGCGCAGTATGGTTCGGACGCCATTGCGGGCGTCATCAACATCATCCTCAAGGGCGGCGCCGGGCACGGCTCGGTCAGCGTGACTCACGGCCAGTACAGCGCCGGCGATGGCAGCACGTGGCAGGGCAGCGCGGACGGCGGCTTTGATCTCGGCCAGCATGGCTGGGTGCACCTGAGCGTGGACGAGCAGCACCAGGATCCGACGAATCGTGCCGGTCCGGACGTCCGCTTTCCTGGGGACCCCACCTACGGCAAGGTGACGTTCCATGATGGCCTGCCGTTGTCCAGCTCCAGGCAGGGCGCGGTCAACTTCCAGTACGACTTGACGGCGCATGCACAGTTGTACGGGTTCCTGATGTTCAGCAAGCGCAATGTCAGCGGCCACGGCTATTTCCGCTCGCTGTCAGCGTACAAAGACGAAAACCCGGCTGCGATACCGGTATACCCGAACGGCTACCTGCCCACCGAGAACAGCGCCCTGCGCGATGATTCCGAAGTCCTTGGGCTGCGCGGCACCACCATCGGCGATTGGCATTACGACCTCAGCGCCAACGAAGGTGGCAGCCACTGGAAGTTGCACACGGCCAATACGTTCAATTACTCGCTGGGGGCGGACTCACCCACAGCCTTTTACATCGGCACAACGGCCACACGCGACAAGATCCTGAATGCGGATTTCAGCCGGAACTTCCGCCCCGGCTGGTTGCAGAATCCGCTGACCGTGGCCTGGGGGCTGGAATACCGCGACGAGACGTACGCGTTGAAGGAGGGCGATCCGGCTTCCTACTTCGGTGAGGGAGCCCAGGTTTTCCCAGGGTTCCAGCCCAGCGACGCCAGCACCCACTCGCGGCAGAACAAGGCCGTCTATATCGACCTGGAGACCGACCTGACCAGCAAGCTGACCGCGGAGCTTGCCGGACGTTACGAGCATTACAGTGATTTCGGCAACGCCAAGCCGCTGAGCCTCTCCGGCCGCTACGCCTTTACCGACACGCTGGCCTTGCGCGGCACCGTGGCGACTGGTTTCCGCGCGCCGTCCCTGGCGCAATCCTGGTACTCGAGCACATCACTCAACTCCTTCAACGATCCCGTCACCGGCAAGCAGTTCCTGGCGACCGAGCATACGTTTCCGGTGAACAATCCGGCGGCCATAGCCCTGGGCGCACAGCCGCTGAAGGCAGAAAAGTCGCACAACTACAGCCTCGGCATGGTCTTCACGCCGCTCAACGGCCTGTACGCCACGCTGGACGTCTACCAGATCAGCATCGCCGACCGCATCCGCTCGAGCAGTTTCCTCACCGGCCCGGAAGTGCAGGATTATCTGACGTCGGTAGGGATTCCGTTCGTCGCGGGCGGCGCGTTCTTCACCAATGCGGTCAGTACGCGCACGCGCGGCGGGGATCTGGTGGTCACCTATCCGTTCGATCTGGGCAGCGAGGGCACACTCAAGCTTACCGGCGGCGTCAACTACAACCAGACCGACGTCACCAAGATCAAACCGAACCCGCCGCAGCTGGGCCTGGTCGGACTTGTCTTGCCGGTAGTGGACAACTCGACCTTGCTGCTGCTCACCGACAGTACGCCGAAAACCAAGATGTTCATGGGCGCGACCTGGCAAGTGGGCAACTGGACGGTAAACGGCACGCTTACCCGCTACGGCACGTTCGTGGTTCCCGGCACCACGGCGATCAGCAACCAGTCGTTTCCGGCGCGTTACGTGCTCGACGCGAGTGCCAGCTACAGTCGGAATCGATGGACGTTCACCCTGGGTGCCAATGACCTCAACGACGCTTATCCCGGCAAGAACAACGCCGACAACAATTTCGACGGCATCTTTGTCTATCCGCACCGATCGCCGATGGGCGACGGCGGTGCCTACGTCTACGCCACGGCGGCGTATGGCTGGTAGCGACCCATGCGCACGTGGCGGGTGGACAACCGGCCTGCCGCCACGCTGATTCTCGTCCGGATCTTCCTGCTGAGGTGTGTGATGCGCATTTTTCCGTCCTTGCTTGCTGCCGCGGTACTGGTCTCTGTCACCGCCTTCGCCAGCGATACGCCGATCAACGGCTTTCCTCCGCCGCTGCTTGCCGCCGATCTGGTGTTGCGCGATGCCGTGATCACCACCCTGGATCCGTTGCAGCCACAAGTGCAAGCGCTGGCCGTTCGCGCCGGCCGGATCGAGGCGCTGGGCAGCAATGAGGCGATCGCGCACTACATCGGCAAGGGCACCCGGGTGCTCGACCTGCATGGCGGCTTTGTGACCCCGGGCTTCATCGAAGGGCATGGTCACTTGCTCGACACCGGGCAGGCACTGATGCAACTCAACCTTGGCACCGCGCCCAACTGGGACGCGGTGGTGGCGATGGTGAAAGCCGCGGTGGCCAAGGCCACGCCGGGGCAGTGGATCGTCGGGCAGGGCTGGCAGCAGGCCAAGTGGAACCAGGTACCGGAGCCGAATATCGATGGCTTGCCGTTGCCGGCCAGCCTCGACGCGGCATCACCGAACAATCCGGTGCTGCTGTCGCACGCCAGCGGCCATGCCATCTATGCCAATGCCGCCGCGCTGAAGCTGGCCGGCATCACGGCCAGCACGCCCGACCCGGTGGGCGGCACCATTGTGCATGACTCCCACGGTCAGCCGACCGGCATGCTACGCGATACCGCCGGCGACCTGGTCGCCACCGCGTACGCCCATCATCTGGCCACGCTGCCGGCCGCGGACAACGCGGCCAGGCGCGCGAAGGAGTTGCGCCTCTCGGTGCAAAACGCGATCAGCAAGGGCATCACCACGTTTGTCGACATGGGCGAGACCTTCAAGACCGTGGACTGGCTGAAGCAGCAAGCGACGACCGGGTTGCCGCTGCGTTTGTACATCAACATTGCCGGAGAGTCGGTCGCCGCCATGGATGCGCATCTGGCCGACTATCGCACGGTCGGTTACGCCAACGGGTATTTCACCGTGCGCGGCATTGGCGAGATCATCTCGGACGGAGCGCTCGGCACGCACAGTGCCTGGTTCCTCAAACCCTACAACGACGCGCCCACGATCAGCGGCAAGAACGTCGTGCCGATGAGCGAGATCACGCAGAAGGCGAAGATCGCCGCGCGTGATGGATTCCAGGTCTCGGTGCATGCCATCGGCGACCGCGCCAACCACGAGACGCTGGATGTGTTCCAGAAAATATTCAGCGTCAACCCGGCGGCGCACGCGCTGCGCTGGCGCATCGAACACGCCCAGCACCTGAGCCCGACCGACATCCCGCGCTTCGCGCAACTGGGCGTGATTGCGTCCATGCAATCCATCCACGCCTGCTCGGACGCGCCCATGGTGGTCGCGCGCCTCGGCGAGGAGCGGGCACGCGACGGCGCCTACATGTGGCAGACCCTGATCAAGAGCGGCGCGATCGTGCTGGATGGCACCGACACGCCAGTGGAGGACATCAATCCCATCCCCAACTTCTACTGCGGCGTGACCCGTGCCTACGGCAACGGCAAGACGTTCTTCCCGGATGAGGCCAAGACCCGCCTGCAGGAGCTGCGTTCCTACACCTGGAACAACGCCTACGCGCTGTTCCAGGAGAACGAACTGGGCTCGCTGTCGCCGGGCAAGCTTGCCGACATGGCGGTGTTTTCCGGCAACTTGCTCACCCTGCCGGCACAGCAGATCCTGCGCACGCGCGTGCTGTACACCATCGTGGGTGGCAAGGTCGTGTACCAGCGCGCGGGCGCCGATGCGTGGCGCAGCGGCCAGCTGTTTGCGCCGATGCCGGAATTCGACCACGTGAACTGAGCGGAGAAACGGTCCGAAGATGCGCGCGCCAAGGCCAACCCGGGCCACCGGTATTCCTGTCAGGGGTCGAGAGCACATTTTCTGAAGCCCCGTTGCGGGGGCCAGGAGCAGCGCACCCGCCCTCGCGGGGGCACGTTCAACGGCCGACGACGGCCGGCGTCCCCAGTACATGCCCATGGACTTCGGTGCCGTACAGCGACATCGGCGAGTCGTGGTATTTCCGGCGCGTCTCGCTCACGCTGCCGTTGAAACGCGGATCTTGCGGCCGCTCGTGTGCGTCCATGAACTTGGCCACGTCCCACGCATCCTGGTCGCTGAGGGTGTCGCCGCGACTGAACGGCATGTTGGCCTTGATGAAGGCAGCCGCGTTGTCGAGCTGGTGCATGCCGGCACCCCAGTTGAACGACTGCGGACCCCACAAAGGCGGAAACACATTACGCCCGGCGACCTGCTGGCCCTGGCCGTCCGCACCATGGCACAGCGCGCAGTTCTTCTTGAAGACTGTCTCGCCGCGCGCGTAATCGGGCGGCTGCGGCGGCTTGAAGCCGTGCTTGGGATAACCGGCCCCCTTCAGTTTCACCCCGGTCGGCGCACCCTGGCTCAACCACCATGCATAGGTTTGCAATGCCACCATTTCGGGGCTGTCCAGCGGTGGCGCCTTGCCGTTCGTGCTGTATTCGAAACACCCCTGCAGGCGCTCGCCGAAGGTGTTCACGTGGCCGTTCTTCTTGCGGTATTGCGGGTACATCCCCCACGCACCCCAAAGCGGTGCGGAGTTAGCCAGCCGGCCGGCGTCCAGATGACAGTTGCTGCAGCTCAGCGTGTTGCCTACGTATGCCTTCGCCTGGGCCGGCGTGTCGGTGAAGATCGCACGGCCTCGGCGGATCACCTCGCCGAGTGGGCCGGAGGGAATCGCGGACTCCGGCGGCGGAACAAACGTGGGCCCGGGCGGTTTGGCGGGAACCGCTGCTGGAGGAGTCGTCGCTGCGACCGCGGGCGTTGTGCTGGCGTTGTCGGCAGCCGGTGGCGGCGTGCAGGCAGCAAGCCACGCCAGCACCAACAGCGCCGGAAGCCTGACCGCACGGGGGTTCATGGCGTCGCTCCGGCGGCGGGCAACGGTTGCGCGGCAAACCAGGTGGCGACGGCGTCGATCTCCTGCGCAGTGAGTGCGCCGGACAGATGCTGCATCAGTTGCAGTGGATCGTTGTGCCGGCTGCCGCTTTGCCAGGCCTTCAACTGCGCTTCGATGTAGGCGGCGGGCTGGCCGGCCAGCGGCGGGAAGTGTGCGCCGACGCCGACCCCACCGGGACCGTGACATTGGACGCAGCCGGGTATGTCCCGACCCCAATCTCCGCGCGTGGCCAGCACGCCACCTATGCTGCCCGCAGCCGGCATCGGCGTGGCCGGCCTGGCCAGGGCTGGCGGCAGCGGCAGTTTGCTGTAATAGAGCGCCAGCGCCTGGCGCTGGTCCTCGCCGAGCGCGGTGGCATTCGGCTTCATCACCGTGCTTTCGCGCGCACCGCTCGCGAAATCGTCGAGTTGCTTGTGCAGGTAAGCGGCGTCGAGCCCGGCCAGGCGCGGATAGCCGGCCGCTGCCTGACCGGCGCCATCGACACCATGACAAGCCATGCACGGCGCGGCACCGTTGCCGTTGCCCTGACGGGTGATCGCGGCCGCGTCGGTGGCGGCTGCCGCCAGCGGCAGACCGAACGCGCCGAGCACGATGAGTGGAATCAGGCACGGAGGCATGACGATCTCCTCAATGCACGCTCTGGAAGCCGTACTTCCGATACACCGCCTGCGCGGCAGGACTCTGCATGAAGGCCAAGAAATCCTTTGCCGCCTGTTCATGCGGCGCATCCCTCATGCGCGCGGCCGTATAGGTAGCCACGGCATTTTGCGCCGCCGGAATAGCCACGGTCTCGACCGGGTGATGCAGGATCTGCTGCTGGAAATAAGCCTCGGTCGACCACACCGGGGCCGCGTCCGATTCGCCCTCAAGCACGCGCAACGGCGATTGGCGGTGGTGGATGTGGGTGAGGAAGGTGCTGCCATCGGCCACCTTGGTCTGCATGATGGTGTGGTCCAGCGCCTCGCCGCCGGCCTTGCGATAACTCGCCTCGATTTGCTTGGCGATGCCTTCCCACGCCGGGTTGGGCATGCTCACGCGCACGTCGGCGCGACCGAGATCCTTGAGGCCTTCGATGTGCTTCGGGTTGCCCTTGGCGACCAGGATCGCCAGCGGGTTGCGCGCGTAGTCGTACGTGTCGGCGAACCAGTCATGCTTTTTCTGGTTCTCGGCAATCGCGCCCTTGCCGGCCGTATAAATGTCCGGCTTGAGCGTGATGCGCATATTGCCCATGACCAGCACACCGCTTTCGATCTGTTTGGACAGGATGCCTGGCGGCAAGGTCTCGACGAAGATGCGTCGGTAGTGCGGATGCGCGCCCTTGAACGCGGCGATCAGGTCATGCACCACCATGAACTGGTTGCCGGCGAAGAACACCACCAGCTGCGGGTCGACGATATCGCCATGCAGATCCGCAATCGCGTCAAACGGCGGCACGCTGAACTGCAGGCCGGCCGGGGGCGGGTTCCACGGCGGCAGGAAATTCTGGTTGACAGCGGCGTCTTTCGTGGCGGCGCTGGCGCCGAAAGCCAGCGTGCCCGAGATGGCGGCCAGCAACAGCCGCGGGAGCCAATGACGCATACGGGTTTCCTCCTTCCGGTGAATTTACTGCGGCGACAGTGCGTAGCCCTGTTGCTGCAGGTCGATGACGGTGGTCAACCCGGACAGCGCCAGCGTGACATGCGAATCCTGCCAGCCGTAGTCGAAGTGATGCTCGGCCATGGCCTGGGCACACACCGCCACGTCCACGCCGGCCTTGCGCAGTTGCGCGATCACCGGCAGGTTCGGGTTCGCCACGCCGTACTTGGCCCGATACTGCGCATCGTTCAGCACGATCGGCGTGGCCGGACCAGCCGCGATCGCCACGAACTTCAGGTGCGACAGCGGCACGCCCGCGTTGACGTACAGATTCACCGCGCGCGCCACATGCTCCAGCGACGGGCTCACCTCGGTGGGCTTGGCGCCGAAATGGCTCAGGCTGAACACCGCCTTGTAGGTGGCATGGGGGTCGGGTTGATAGGCGGCCTGCGGCATCGGATGGATCTTGCCGGCGCCGACAATGGTCGGAGTTTGCCAGAAGCTGTCGCCGGCCAGGGCGGCGGTGGAGAACAAGCCCAGTGCAAGCAGCACGGGTACAAGCATACGGATCATGGCGACCTCGCTGAATGGGCGGCAACGCGGAATAGCGCGAACGCCATGCTATGCCCGTCCCGGTCCCTCGACCAAGGATGGATTCGTGATCTGGACTATAAGGACGAGTTATAGGCGGCGGACGCTGCCATCACGCCCGAGCCGGGCGCTGCGCGCAATAGCGTGCCGCGGGGTGACCGAAATGGCGCCGGAACAGGGCCACGAGGACGTTGACGCTGGCATAGCCCAATGCGTCGGCCACTTCGCTGACCGGTTCGTCCACCACCCGGCGCTCCCACGCCCGACTCAGGCGCACCCGCCTGACCGGGAGCTCGCGGGACGGTAGACGGCGAGCGCTTGCATGCCCCGATAACGTTGCCGACACAACAATCAACATAAATATATTTGCATTGACAATTATACTTTCGGCAATAAAATGCCGGCATGAATCCGCCCACCGCTTCCCGCAATTCGCCCGCGCCAGACAAAGCGCATGCACCCAACCTGGGCATGCTGTTGACCATGGTCCGCTCGGAAATCGTGCGCGCGATCGAGGCCGAACTGACCGCCCAGGGCCTGGACCTGAGCTTCACCCAGTTCCTGATCCTCAACAAGGCGCAGCAGCTTGGTCCGGCCTCGGCCACGGAGCTGGCCCGCGCGGTGGAGATCGATGGCGGCGCGATGACGCGCCAGCTCGACCAGCTGGAGCGCAAGGACTACCTGCGGCGTACCCCGGATACGCAGGATCGTCGCGCATTGCGGATCACGCTTACCGATGCTGGCAACAAAGTGTGGCGGAATACTGCCTCCGGCTGCAGTCAGCGGGTGATGAACGCAGCGCAGCGCTCGCTCGACAAAACCGAACAGGCGCAACTACACGACTATCTGCAGCGCGTGTTGCGCGCGCTCCGCGACAAACCATGAACCTTGCCGGACTTCTTTCCATGCGCCCGCATCTGCTCGCGGCCACGGCCGTGCTGACCCTCGCCCTGGCCGCTTGTGCCAGCAGCGGCGGCCTGCACCCCGACGGCACCCCGACCGACCCCGCCACGCTGAACAGCGCGCGCAGCCTGGCCGCTGTTACTGATCCCGGCGCAGCGTGGCCAACCGCGGATTGGTGGAGTGCGCTGGGCGATCCCCGGCTGGATGCGCTGATCAAGGAAGCGCTCAAGAGCAACCCGGGCCTGGCCGTGGCCGACGCACGGGCCCGCGCCGCCCAAGCCGAAGCGGGTATCGCCGACGCAGCGCGCCGCCCGAGTGTGAATGCCAGTGCCAGTGTGTCCGGCGCCCGCATCCCCGCCGCGGTGCTGCCGGGCGGCCACTTCAACGTGGCCAAGTACGCCTATGCCAGCTTCAAGTGGGGGCTGGACTTGTGGGGCGGCAAGCGCGCCGCGTGGCAGGCTGCACTGGGCACCGCGCGTGCCGCCGACATCGACGCGCACGCCGCGCGCATCGAACTGTCCGGCAATGTCGCGCGTGCCTATGCGCAGCTCGGCTACGCGTTTGACCAGCAGGATCTGGCTGCCGGCGAGCAGAGTCGTGCGCAGCAGTCGCGCCAGCTGACCGCCCAGCGCGTGGCGGCCGGCATCGACAATCAGATCACCTTGAAGCAGGCCGATGGCGAAGTGGCGACCGCCGAGCAGGACGCCGCGTTGGCCCGGCGCGCGGTGGATGCCGCCCGCTCGTCGTTGTCGGTGCTGCTGGGCAAGGGCCCGGATCGCGGCGACGAAATTACGCGTCCGAATCGGCTCACGCCTGCCGACGTGGCGGTGCCGGACCACCTGCCGGTGGAACTGATCGGCCACCGCGCCGACCTGGTCGCCGCGCGCTGGCGTGTCGAGGCGGCGGGCAAGGACATCAAGGCGGCCAAGACCGAATTCCTGCCCGACATCAGCATCGGCGCGCTGGCCGGAGTAATCCGGCTCGGCGGCGGCAACCCGTTCACCCTGCCGTCGCGCTTCTACCAGGTCGGCCCGTCGCTCAGCCTGCCGATCTTCGACGGCGGTCGTCTGCGTGCCAATTTGTCCGGCAAGGATGCGCAATACGACCTGGCCGTGGCGCAGTACAACCAGACCCTGGTCGGCGCCGTGAATGAGGTCGCCGACGATGTCTCGGCGCTGCGATCGCTGACGCAGCAGATCGCCGCCCAGCAACGCGCGCAGTCCGCCGCGCAAGCGGCCTGGGACCTCGCCATGCAACGCTACAAGGCTGGCGTCGGCAGCTATCTGGAAGCGCTCAGCGTGCGCCAGCAATTGCTGCTGGCCGACCGCGGCGTGGCCGCGCTGCAGGCGCAGCAGGTCGACCGTTCGGTACAGCTGATCCAGGCCCTGGGCGGTGGCTACCGCCCGGAAAATCAAACCCGCCGCGGTGGCTACCGCCCGGAAAATCAAGCCCGTCACGGTGGCTACCGCCCGGAAAATCAAGCCGGCCGCGATGGCTACCGCCCCGTAAATCAGGCCGACCGCGGTGGCTACCAGCTGCAGCCCGACGCGCCTGTGCCTTCCTCGTCAACTTCCGCGCATTCCTGAGGCCGTTTCCATGTCCGCCCAACCCACCTCCGAGTCCCAAGACGGCGAGGCCGAGGTCAACACGACCACGCCGCCGAAGAAGAAGAAATCGCGTGGCTTGATGCTGCGCCTGCTCGGCATCGTCGTAGTGCTGGCAGCGATCGGCTGGGGGCTGTGGTATTTCCTCGACGGGCGCTGGTACGAAAGTACCGACGATGCCTACGTCAACGGCAACGTGGTGCAGATCACCCCGCAGGTACCCGGCAGCGTGGTCAGCATTGGCGCCGACGATGGCGACCTGGTGCATGCCGGCGATACGCTGGTGAAGCTCGACCCCAGCGACGCCGACGTGGCGCTGACCGAGGCCAGGGCCAACCTGGCGCTGACCGTGCGCAAGGTGCGCGGCTTGTATTCCAGCGTCAACGGTGCGCACGCCGATGTCGATGTGCGCAAGACCGCGGTGGACAAGGCGCGCGCCGATTACCAGCGCCGTGTGGCGCTGGCAAAATCCGGCGCGATCTCGGCCGAGGAGCTGGCCCACGCCAGCGACGCGTTGACCACCGCCCAGAACGCCCTGATCACCGCCCAGCAGCAATACCAGACCAGCAAGGTACTGGTCGACGACACCGTGGTCGCCTCCCATCCTGACGTGCAGGTGGCGGCCGCGAAGTTGCGCGCCGCCTATCTCGCCGATGCGCGCACCGTGCTGCTCGCACCGGTGGACGGCTATGTAGCCAAACGCTCGGTGCAGGTCGGTCAGCGCGTACAGCCCGGCACGCCGCTGATGGCGGTGGTGCCCCTGCACGGCGTCTGGATCGATGCCAATTTCAAGGAAACCCAGCTCACCGACATGCGCCTCGGCCAGCCGGTGGAGATCGAATCGGACGTCTACGGCAGCTCGGTGAAATACCAGGGCAAGATCGAAAGCCTCGGCATCGGCACCGGCAGCGCGTTCTCGTTGCTGCCGGCGCAGAACGCCACCGGCAACTGGATCAAGATCGTGCAGCGCATCCCGGTACGGGTGGTGTTCACCGATCCCAAACAGCTGGAAAAGCATCCGCTGCGCCTCGGCATGTCGCTCAACGTCGAGGTGGGCCTGCATGACCAGAGCGGCCGGACGCTGGCGCAGCAGGCCCCGACCCAGCCAATCTTCAGCACCGACATCTACAAGCAGCAACTGGTCAAGGCTGACGCAGCGATCAAGCAGATCATCCACGCCAACATGGCGGGCGGGAAGTAGAACCGCGGATAGCCGGGGATAGCGGCGTAGATCGGCCTCCGGATGACGAACGTTCATCGAATTCCGGCAGAAACCGCTCTTGGGCGATGCTCCTTTTCTGACCTTTCAACGAGTCATCCGGGCCACCGCATCGCGCGCGCCGGCGCTCCTACGCTTTCCTTTTTGACAAGAACCGATGACCACGCAATTTCGCCCACCCAACCTGGCGCTGAGTACGATCGGCCTGTCGCTGGCCACGTTCATGCAGGTGCTGGACACCACGATCGCCAACGTCTCGCTGCCGACGATTGCCGGCAACCTCGGCGTCAGCAACGATCAGAGCACGTGGGTGATCACCTCATTCGCGGTGAGCATGGCGATCTCGCTGCCGCTGACCGGCTTCCTCAGCCGGCGCTTCGGCGAGGTGCGGCTGTTCACCGCTTGCACCTTGCTGTTTGTGGCGGCCTCGTTCATGTGTGGCGTCTCGCAGAGCATGGGCATGCTGCTGGTGTTCCGCGCCATCCAGGGCGCGGTGGCCGGCCCGATGTATCCGATCACCCAGAGCCTGCTGATCGGCATCTATCCGACAGCCAAACGGGGTATGGCGCTGGCGCTGCTGTCGATGGTGACGGTGGTGGCGCCGATTGCCGGTCCGATCCTGGGTGGCTGGATCACCGAGAACTATTCGTGGCCATGGATCTTCTTCATCAACGTGCCGATCGGCATCTTTTCCAGCGTGGTGATCGCGAACCAGTTGCGCGGCAAAGTGGAGAAGCTGGAGCGGCCGAAGATCGATTACGTGGGCCTGATCACCTTGATCATCGGCGTGGGCGCGTTGCAGATCGTGCTGGACAAGGGCAACGACGCCGACTGGTTCCACTCCACCTTCATCATCATCACCAGCATCATCTCGGCGATTGCCGTCGCGATCTTTCTGATCTGGGAACTGACCGACGCCGACCCCATCGTCGACCTGAAACTGTTTCGCCATCGCAACTTCACCACCGGGACGATGGCCATGGTCATGGGCTACGCCGCGTTCTTCTCGATCGGTTTGCTGGTACCCCTATGGCTGCAGCAGAATCTGGGTTACACCGCCACCTGGGCCGGGTTGGCCACCGCACCACTGGGCGTGATTCCGGTGCTGCTGACGTTTTTCGTGGGCAAGTACGCCACGCGCATGGACCTGCGTCTGCTGGCAGCGGCTGCATTCTTCGTGATGGCCGTGACCTGTTTCATGCGCTCGGACTTCTACCTGCAGATCGACTTCTACCACGTGGCGATGGTGCAGCTATTGCAGGGTCTCGGCGTGGCGCTGTTCTTCATGCCCACCCTGACCATCCTGCTGTCGGATCTGCAGCAGGACGAGATCGCTGCCGGTTCGGGCCTGTCCACCTTCCTGCGCACGCTCGGCGGCAGCTTCTCCGCCTCGATCACCACCTTGATGTGGACCCGCGGTGCGGTCCGTCACCACGAACAATTGGCCGAACACATCACGCCGTACAACCCGATCAGTCAGGCCGCGATGCAGCACCTGGGCCACGGCGACGCGCAACTGGGCGGCGGCATCATCAACGACATGATCACCCAGCAGGGCTTCCAGATCTCCTTCAACGAGGTGTTTCACGCGCTGGGCTGGGTCTTCATTGGCCTGGTGCTGGTGATCTGGCTGGCGAAGCCACCGTTCACGCCCAAGACCGGGCGCGTCGTCGGCGGGCATTGAGCGGGCCGGGGGCGCGACCGACTACAGGTCGAAGCCCACGCCGATCAACGCCATGGTCTCACCGCGATTGGGTTGGTGCAGGTGGCCGTTGGAGACGTGGCGAATCTGGAAACTGAAGCGACGTCCCTGCCAGCCCAGGGTGGTCACGAACTCATAAGGACTGCTCAGGGCTTGCGTACGCGCGCTGTTGTACGCGGCTTGAAAACCAAGAAACAACTGCCGGTACCAATCACCAGCGTCGCCGTAGCGGATGCGGGCGCCCGCGGCAAGCAGCCAGGCATCCGGCCGGACGGTATAGCGGCCGGTGCGGAAACGGGCGATATCGCGACCCTCGATCCAGCCCAGTGATACATCGGGCGACCAGTTCCAGCGGCTGTCCCCGATGCGCTGCTCATTGAACACGCCTTCGATGACCAGTGCATTGGTGGCATAGCTGTCCATGTAACTGCGACCGGCCTGAACCTCCACACGAGCGGCCACGGTGGGCAAGCTGAGCGCAGCGAGAGACAACACCACAGCGACCCGAAGACACATTCTGAAGTTATGCATGACGTCGAAGACCGTGCGAGTTGTGGGGCCGCATCGTTGACAGATTGGCGTCGCGCGCGGTTTCGCGCATGGGATGCAAAACCTGCGAAAAGGGTTCCACGGACTGCCGCGGATCATGCGCGTTCCCGATCACGCGCTCAGTGGCAATGCCACAGGCTCGGGTAAAGCGCTTCGTGGTCAACTTTTGGTATTTGGGCGTCCGAATGGAACAGGAAAGATAGCATGCCTGCTTGAAGCACGTCGTGCGTGCGCGAAACGAAGGCCGCACTCGCTTCAGCGCGGCGTCCGCCCAGCGTGACGCACGCGACACCGTACCGCCGGATTGGGTCTCGCCACCGTCACGGTCTGTTCCCGGCGACACGGAATCCCGGCGCAGGCCGGCCTTGGTGGACTATCTCATCGCTTGCCGGTGGCCTGCAGGTCGGGGCTGTCCAGCTCCAGCGCGGTGGACTCCAGCAGTACCGCCTTGGGGTGTTCCTTGCGGATCGTCTTGGCGAACTGCGTGGCATCGCCCACCACCACGACGTGGCCGGCATCGCTACCCAGGTGCTTGCGTGCGTACTTCTCGATCTGCTTTGGCGTGACCGCCTGCACCTGCGCCACGTATTTGCCGATCTCGTCCAGCCTCACACCATAGACCGCCAGCTCGGCGACCTGATCGGCCAGCCCCGCCGTGGTTTCCAGGCTGCGCCCATAGCTGCCGATCAGGGTCGCCTTGCGCGCAGCCAGTTCGTCGTCGGCGACGCGCGTGCTGCCAAGCAGCTTGAACTGTCCAAGCATCAGGTCGACCACTTGGGGAGCTGAAGGATTCTTGGTCTGCGCCGAAGCCAGCCAGATGCCGGCGTCGCCCAGTGCCTGCAGGCGACTGCTGGCGCCGTAGGAGAGACCACGCTTGATCCGGATTTCCTCGTTCAGTCGCGCCGAATACGAGCCACCAAGCACCGCGTTGGCCACGCTGCCGATGTAGTAATCGACAGCGCGACGCGGCGGTGCGGCGTGCGCCGCGACCACGCCGGCCTGGCCCGCGCCGTGCTGGTCGATCAGCAGGATCGCGGGCAACTTGCTCGCGCTGCTGCCGGCCGGACGAGGTGGCAGTGGCGTGGCCGGCTTCTGCCAGTCGCCGAAGCTGGCCTGCGCCAACTGCGCTGCCTGCGCCGGGGTGATGTCGCCGGTGAGGATCAGCATCGCGTTGTCCGGGCGGAACAGCTCGCTGTGCAGATGTTGCACGTTGACGCGCGTGATGCGCTCGATCGAATCCGGCGTACCGTTGCGCGAGTGGCCGTAGGCGCCTTCGCCGAACACGCCGCGATTGGCCACCAGCGCGGCGAGCGCGGCGGGCCGGCTCAGTTGCAGGCGCAGCTCGTCGACCGCCTGCGCCTTGGCACGCTGCAATTCAGCGGCACTGAAGTCCGGCTGGCGCACCACCGCGGCCAGCAGGCCCAGGGCCGCAGGCAGTTTCGGGGTAGTCACGGTGATGCCCACCGCGCTCTCGTCCCAGCCGGCAGAGGCATCCAGGGTGCCGCCCAGCGCCTCGGCCGCAGCCGCGATCTGCGGCGCGGTCCGGCCTGCCGCGCCCTTGCTCAGCAGATTGGCGGTGAGGTCGGCCAGCCCGGCCAGGGTCGGCGGGTCCATCTCGCCACCGCGGCGCACCACCAGCTGCGCGGTCACCAGCGGCAGGTCGGCACGGCGCACGCTGATCACCTGCAGGCCGTTGGGCAGACGCTGCGCGGTGGGAGTCGGCACGGCCATTTGCGGGGCCGGCCCCGGGGGCGGCGGCGTGGTGGGAAAGCCGCTGGCCGAAGGTGGACCTGCGAGCAGGTTGGCGGAAGCCAGCAGGATGGCCGTAAAGATGGCCGTGCGAAGAAAGGTGGTGTGGCTCATTTCGCGGCTCCCGTGGCGGCCGCTGGTGCGGCCTTGGCCTGCGGCAGGTAGTCGATGGTGACTTTCTTGGTGCCGGTGATGTATTTCTGCAGCACCCGGTGCACGTCCCTCGCACTAACTTTCTGCAACGCGGGCAGATCGTCGTTGACATGCTCCACGTTGCCGTCGATCAGGCTCGCCTCGCCCAGCGCAAACGCGATGCCCTGCGCAGTCTGGCGCTGCTTCAGCTCGCCAGTCAGCAACTGGGTCTTGACCTTGTCCAGCTCGGCATCGGAGATCGGCTGGGTCGCCAGCCAGATCACCTCCTCGTTCAGCAGCTTCTCCGCCTCGGCCGGCGGGTGTCCGCTGGCGAGGATCGCGTAGACGGTGAACAGGCCCGGCCCGACCCGCGCATCGGCATCGGCGCCGGCCTGCTGGGCGACCTGGTGGCGATACACCAGCGACTGGTACAGGCGCGAGGAATTTCCCTGCGACAACAAGGCTGCGGCGACCTGCAGCGGAATGCGATCCGCGCTGTCTGACGCGGGCGGGATCAGCCAGGTGATCGCCACCGCAGGCAACGGGGCAGTTTCGCTGGTGATGGTGTAGCGCAGGTTCTTCCTGCGCACCGGCTCCTTCGCCGTGACCTGCGGGATCGGCGTGGACGGCTTCGGGATCCAGCCGAAGTATGCATCGACCCAGGCGTTCAGTTGCTTCGGGTCAAAGTCTCCGGTGACGATCAAGGTGGCGTTGTCGGGGCGGTAGAACGTGTGGTGAAACGCAATCACGTTCTGCAGCGACGCCGCTTCCAGGTCGGGGATGCTGCCGATGGTCGGGCGCTTGTACGGATGCACCGTGTAGGAATGCGCGTCGATTGCGTTGAACAGCTTGCCGTACGGATTGGCCAGCACGCTCTGCCGGTACTCCTCCTCCACCACCGCGCGCTCGGACTTGAAGTTCTTCTCGTCCACCTTCAGGTTGGACAGCCGCTCGGCCTCGGCCCACAACAGCGTGCGCAGGTGGTTGCTCGGCACGATCTCGAAATAGTTGGTGACGTCGTCGCCGGTAGACGCATTGTTGGCGCCGCCCACGTCCTCGGTGAGCCGGTCCATCTGCTCGGCGTGCATGTGCGTGGTGCTCTTGAACATCAGGTGTTCGAACAGGTGCGCAAAGCCGGAGCGTCCCTGCGGATCGTCCTTGGAGCCCACGTGGTACCACATCTGCACCGCCACGTTGGGGCTGGCATGGCCTTCCGCGCTGAGCACCTGCAGGCCGTTCGCCAGCGTCCGCTGGTGATACTGGATCGGCGGGATGCGCAACTCGGCCGCGGCGGCGGGCGCGCCCACCACCGCGAGCAGGAAAAGACAGGCCAGCAATGTGGCGGGTTGCAGTCGCATGGTCATTCCTGCGCATTCCGTTCGGACGTAATGCCCCACGATAGCAAGCCGGGCCGCCGCTGCGGGCATGACTTCCGGCCCATTCGCACCGGACGTCGCCCGGGTGTCCCATGACGGTGAGCGTGAAGGCCACATCCCTGGGGCGCGTCCCGGCGGGAACATCGGTGCCTTCCGCTTGCCCGCCGACTCGCCTCGCTGCGCCGCCGGCGCCATGCCCGGGACGCTCCGATGCGCGCACCGGTCACAACATGCTCGCCAAGCACGACTTGCGCCTGTTGTCCGGCGGCCGAGTCGCGGCAAGCACAAGCAAACCCTGTCCAACGGGGCGACGTGATCCAGGACGCATGGCACCAGGTTACGCCGCGAGATGTCGTGCATCGCAAATGCAACCCGTGAGGATCTGCCCATGAAAACCGCTTCCATCCCTTCGCTGCGGGTCGAGCCGGCACTGCGCCAGACCGCGGCGGCGGTGTTGCGCGAAAGCGAAGTCTGTCGAGCTTTCTGCAGACACCGCCGCGTGCGCAGGTCGCGGAACGCCAGTTGCAGCAGGCATTC
>CAJDVU010000004.1_pt1 | contig 54200 bp, 47 predicted proteins | sample 7391431 | NCBI WGS metagenome assembly CAJDVU01 (sample SAMEA7055700, study PRJEB34461) | soil metagenome | biome: terrestrial ecosystem; feature: Peninsula; material: soil | place: Antarctica | collected 2016
CCCACCTGGTGCGCCACGCGCTCGGTGGTTCGGACACCGCGGATGCGACCCGGGTCGAGAATTTCGAGTGGATGCCCGCCGTCCACCTCGATATCACGCTGCGATTGGGACCGCTGGAATCGTTGTTCGGCACCCTGGTGCTGACGGTCGGCGTTCTCGTCCTGGTGTACTGCGCCGGGTACTTCCACAATCCGCCACCCGGCAAACGTCGCCGCCTGGGCTCTTTCGCGGGCCAGATGGTGATGTTCGCGGCGGCGATGTACGGCCTGGTCATCTCCGACAACATGCTGCTCATGTACGTGTTCTGGGAGATCACGTCCGTGCTGTCGTTCCTGTTGGTCGGTTATTACGCCGAACGCGCGTCCTCGCGGCGCTCCGCCGCCCAGGCCCTGCTGGTGACCACGCTGGGCGGCCTGGTGATGCTGGTCGGCATCGTCCTGATGGGCCATTCCACCGGACACTGGAACTTCTCCGACCTCACCGCCCCGGGTGCGCTGACCATGGAGCTGCTGCACACCCCGGCCGTCGCCACGGCCGCGGTGCTGCTGGTCATCGGCGCACTGTCGAAGTCCGCCATCGCCCCGTTCCACTTCTGGCTGCCGGGCGCGATGGCCGCGCCCACGCCGGTGTCGGCGTTCCTGCACTCGGCCGCGATGGTGAAGGCCGGCGTCTTCCTGGTCGCCCGCCTCTCACCCACGTTCGGTCACACGGACACCTGGCATTTGGCCATCCTGCCGCTCGGCCTGCTGACCTATCGAGCAGGCTTTGTGCCACGCTTCCTCGGGGTCTGGCTGATCATCAACGGCTTGACCTATGTCGTGTTGAGCGCCGTCGGACTGCTGTGGCCACACTACCCCGCCATGATCGACACGATCACCGCACCCATCCTGCTCGGAGAAGTCGCGTACACGCTCTGGCTGCTGATTGCGGGTGTACGCACGCCACCGTCGGGCGTTGCCGCGACGTGATCGCTTGCAGTCGATGAAGCCGCCCGTGGCAAAAGACCCGTCACCGCGCCGCATCAGCGGTCCTGCTGCGAGGCATATGGCTGGCTTGCTATCGTTACGCCATGGCTACTGTTGATTCCGATCGAAAACCAGAAGGTTTGGCGCGGGTGCTGGGCTGGCGACGCCTGCGTTATCCGCTTGGCGCGGCCGTCCTGCTCGGCCTGTTGTTGACGCCGGGAGCCCTGGCCGCAACCATCGCGTTCGGGATCGTGGAACGCTGGCCGGCGCATGCACCGCGCTGGATTGCACGCTGGGTGCGCCAGGTGATCGCGGTGGCCATGACGATTCCAGTGGCCACGTGGATTGCATATGCCATCAGCACGTATGGCAATCCGGTGCCGTTCTGGCATGACAGCGACTACCTCACCGGCTTCGCGACAATCAGCGTGTTCGGCTTGCTGGTCGCGCCGTGGATGGCGGTATCGGCGCTGATCGGACAGATCAGTGGCGAGGCGCAACGGCAGGCGCTCGCGTTCGAACTCGAACGCAGCGAGCTCGAACGCAAGGCGCTCGACGCGAGGATGCGCTTGCTGCAGGCACAGGTCGAGCCGCACTTCCTGTTCAACACACTGGCGAACGTGCGCGAGCTGGTGGACTCCGGCTCGCCGCAAGCATCCATGGTGCTGGGCAGCCTGATCGCCTACCTGCGCGCCGCCGTGCCACGCCTGCACAACCCCGCCACCACGCTGGGGCAGGAACTCGACCTGGTCCGCGCGTACCTTGAGGTGATGCATATGCGCATCCCCGACCGGCTGCAGTACGTCCTGCATGTCGATGATGCCGCTCTCGGGCTGCTTTGCCCGCCGATGACACTGTTGACGCTGGTGGAGAATGCCGTGCGTCACGGCATCGATCCCAGCGAGGATGGCGGCCGGATCGAGATTCGCGTGACGCTGCGCCATGGCCGATGTCTCGCGCAGGTCATCGATACGGGGGTCGGACTGCGACCGTCCGGCGCCAGCCTGGGCACCGGGCTGGCGACACTGCGCGAACGCCTGCAGCTGATTTTCGGCGATGATGCACGACTGCGACTGAGCGAACTCCTGCCACACGGCGTTTGCGCCGAGCTGGAATTCCCCGCGCGCAAGGAGGCCGCATGACCGAGCGAAACCCGACCGCCCTGATTGCCGACGACGAGCCGTTGTTGCGCAAGTCGCTGACGCGCCTGCTGGCGCAGGCTTGGCCAGAACTTCAGGTCGTGGTGCAGGCGCGCAACGGCCGCGAGGCCGTCGAGCAGTTCGAAGTTCTGCTACCGGATATCTGCTTTCTCGATGTGCAGATGCCGGGCGTGTCAGGCGTTGAGGCAGCCCGTCATATCGGCCGGCGAGCCCGCATCGTGTTCGTCACTGCGTTCGACCAATATGCGGTGCAGGCCTTCGAGCACGGCGCACTCGACTATCTGGTCAAACCCGTGGAACCGGCACGCCTGGCAGATACGGTGGCACGGTTGCGCGAACGATGGCTTGCCGCGCAGCCCGTGCTCGACACCGGTGAGCTTGTCGAACAACTCGCAGCGCGTCTTCGCAAGGACAACGCGCCGGCGGCGCTGCAATGGATCCGCGCTTCGGTCGGACAAAGCGTGCGGATGATTGCCGTGGACGACATCGACTTCCTGCGCTCTGACGAGAAGTACACGCGAATCGCCTGGCGCGACGAAGGCAAGCCAGCCGAGGCACTCATCCGCATGCCGTTGAAGGAACTGCTTGCCCAACTGGACAGTGCGCAGTTCGCACAGGTGCATCGCGCGGTGGTGGTGAACCTTCGCGCAATCAGCCACGTGACACGGGGCGAAAACGAAACGGCACAGATTCACCTGAAGGCTCGCCGCGACGTGCTGCCGGTGAGCCGCAACTACCTGCATCTCTTTCGCCAGATGTGACTGCCACATCGCTCGCAAGAGCACGCGGTGTCCGAGCAACCGCGTGCATGCAAATCTTCAGTCACATGTCGCGGAGCAATCGCGCGCGCAACGAAGCGGCGTTGAAAATGGGCAAAGCCCCGTCGGCCGATGAGATCAGGCGCGGACCGTTTGACCGCGCCGACCGGCTGCGGGGTAGCTCCGCAGATGCCGCCACGGATAGAGCACATCGCGCGTTGAATCGACCTCGGGGCGGTCGTGCACGCCCGGTTGACAGACGTTGCGCAAACTGCACGTCATGAACGCCCGACTTGATGATGCCGATCGGCAGTTGCACAAGGAGATCCGCGGTGCGGGCCTGGTCTACGTCTGCGACGACCAGCCGGGCATTCGGCGCGTGCGTCATGGCAAGGGCTTCAGCTACCACGATGCCGGCGGCAAGCGCATCAGCGACAAGGGCGAGCTGCAGCGCATCCATGCGCTGGTAGTGCCGCCGGCCTACGTCAACGTCTGGATCTGCGCCTGGCGCAACGGTCATCTCCAGGCCACCGGCTACGACGCTCGTACGCGCAAACAATACCGCTACCACCCGGAGTGGCGCGCACTGCGCGACAGCGGGAAATTTGGTCGCGTCCTCGACTTCGGCGCCGCGCTGCCGAAACTGCGCCGCCGCGTCCGCCAGGACCTGGCGCGCAAGGGGTTGCCCCGGCTGAAGGTACTCGCGCTCACGGTGCGGCTGCTCGACGAAACGCTGATCCGGATCGGCAACGAGGCCTATACGCGTGACAACAAGAGCTTCGGCCTGACCACCTTGCGCTCGCGCCATGTGCGCGCGGAGCGTGGTCGGTTGCGCTTCTCATTTCGCGGCAAGAGTGGCCAGGAGCGTGACGTGGAATTGGGCGACCGGCGTCTGACGCGCATCGTGCGCCGCATGCAGCAGCTGCCAGGCCAACGCCTGTTCCAGTATCTGGACGACGACGGTCAGCGCCAGCCGATCGACTCCGGTCAGGTCAACGAGTACCTGCACGAAGTGTGTGGCGAGAGCTTCAGCGCCAAGGATTTCCGCACGTGGGGAGCGACCGTGCACGCGGCGGGGGTACTGGCTGGCACGCCGTTGCCCGAAGGGAATGACGAGCGCGCGGTGCGCAGTACGCTGGCCACCGCGGTCAAGCAGGTGGCGGCCGCGCTCGGCAACACACCGGCCGTATGCCGGGCGTCCTACATCCATCCGATGATCCTGCAGGGGTGGCAAGATGGCAGCCTGCATCGCATGATCCTGCCGCGCGTGGCCAGTCATCCGCGCCAGCTGGAACAGCGAACCCTGCGTTACTTGCGCCGTCAATTGCGAGCGGCTAATCGCCATCGCGCAAGCTGAAATCCCCGGATGAGGTTTGATCAAGCCTTGGCCGGCAGTCGACCGCGCAGCGATGCCGCATCGAACGGGCCGGGCTCGGCGATCAATTCGCGCGCCGCATCGACCTGATCCCACACGTTCCACAACAGCACGCCACGGACGCGCCCGGCTTCGAGGTAATACACCACGCCCTCGCGGTACGGTTCGCGCCAGTCCTCGACCACCTCAAGCCGCGTATCGAGCAGACCCACCGCCTCGTAACCCAGGTCGAACAGGTCGGAATAAAAGAACGGCTGCGTGGTGTACTGCTCGGGCTTGCCAGCCATCGCGCGACCGGCCAGCCGACCCATGCCGACGGCCGCATCCTCGTGCTCCACGCGCAGACGGCGATCCAGGGCGACGCTGTAGAAATTGGCGACGTCACCCGCGGCCCAGATAGCTTCATCACTGCTGCGCAGTTGCGCATCGACCACGATGCCGTTGTCCACCGCCAAGCCGGCGTGTTCGGCCAGCGCGGTGTTCGGCGTCACACCGATACCGGCCACGGCGGCCTCCACGCGCAGCAGGTTGCCGTCGGACAAGGTCAATTCCGCGCCGCCGTCGGTCGGATTGCTGCCGGTCACCTGCACGCCGCTGCGCACGTCCACCCCGTGCTTGCGGTAGTAGTCATCGAGATAGTTCGCCAGACTTTCCGGATAGCGTCCGGCGCCGACCGTCTTGCCGGGGAACAACATGGTGACCTTGCAGCCCAGGCTGCACAGCGAGGCGGCCAGTTCGCAGCCGATGAAGCCGCCACCGATCACGGCGATGTACGCGCCCGGTTGCGCAAACCCGCGCAGCGCCTGGTAATCGGCCAGCGTACGGAAGTGGATGATGCGTTTGCCGCCCTCGAACGGCAGCCGCCGCGAGGTCGCGCCGGTAGCGAGCAGCAGGCGACGATAGCGATAGGTGTCGCCGCGATCATCGCGCGCGGTATGCGCCGCGCGGTCCAGCGATTCGACATGGCGCCCCAGGTGCAACGTCGCGCCACTGCCGGCCGTCGCCAGATCGATGTCGGCCGGCGACTTTTCCCCTTTCCACAGCGCCTTGCTCAACGGCGGACGTTGATAGGGCGCCGAGGTTTCGTCACCAACGAGCCCGACGTTGGCAGAGGCATCCACCTCGCGGATGGCCTTGGCTGCAGCGTCCGCGGCCATGCCCGCGCCGACAATCAGGTAATCGTGAACGTGTTCCATGTCCTGCTCCCGTGCGAATTTATCGGCTCATCATGCATAACGCGCGGAACAAAGATGTGAAATCCTGGCGCAGACGATGAGACGTGGGTGGACCTACACTGGGCGCCACGACCCGGGAACCACTCCATGCCGCTCAACGAAGTCCTGCTGATCATCCTCATCATCCTGGCGATACTGATCGTGCTGCTGCAGATCGCGGCGCTGTTGCGCGGCCGCGGCGATCCGGCGCTGGGTGGACAGTTCGACGCCTTGAAGGAAGCCAGCGCTCGCGTGGAACGTACCCTGCACGAGGAGCAGCGTGCCGGGCGCGAGGAACTGCAGCAGAGTTTCGATCGCTTCCGTGGTCATCTTGGCGAGCAGCTCAACGGCATGTCGCAGCAGCAGGCCGAACGTATCGATGGCTTCGGGCAGCGCCTCAACCTGTTGACCGAGCGCACCGACGCCGGTTTGCAATCGCTGGCACAACGACTGGTCGAGGACGCGCGCAAGAGTCGCGAGGAATCGACACTGGCGTTGGGCCGCTTCGGCGAACAGCAGCAGCAGCGCCTGGCCGCGCTCGGCGCCGAACACGAGAAGCGCATGGGCGAAGTGCGCGCCACGCTGGAAGCCAAGCTCGGCGCGATCCAGCAGGACAACGCGGCCGCGGGCGTGGGCGATCTGAAGCGCGTGCTGACCAACGTGAAGAAGCGCGGCATCTTCGGCGAGGTGCAGCTCGGTGCCCTGCTGGAGGACATGCTCACCGCCGAGCAATACGCCTCCAACGTGGTCACCGTGCCCGGCAGCAACGACCGGGTGGAATTCGCCATCCGCATGCCCGGACAGGAGGAAGGCGATCACGTCTACCTGCCAATCGACGCGAAGTTTCCGGTGGAGGACTACCAGCGCCTGCTCGACGCCCAGGAAGCTGCCGACGCCGACGCCGCCCATGCCGCCGGTCGTGCGCTGGAAGTGCGCGTGCGTGAGGAAGCCAAGCGCATTCACGACAAGTACGTGGCGCCGCCGCACACCACCGACTTCGCCGTGCTGTACCTGCCCACCGAAGGCCTCTACGCCGAGGTGATCCGCCGCCCCGGTCTGTTCGAGACGCTGCAGCGCGAGCACCGCGTCACCGTGGCCGGTCCCACCACCTTGAGCGCCTTGCTCAACAGCCTGCAAATGGGATTCCGCACGCTGGCGATCGCCAAACGCTCGAGCGAGGTATGGAAATTGCTCGGCGCAGTGAAGAGCGAATTCGGCAAGTTCGGACTGGTACTTGAGAAGGCAGAGCGCCAACTCAACACCGTTCGCAAGAGCATCAGCGACGCAGGCAAGAAGACGAAGACCATCGAGAGGAAACTGCGGGGGGTCGAGTCACTTTCCAGCGACGCGGCACAGGATCTGCTCGGGGAGCCACTATCGGTTCAAGAAGACCCGGAGGACGACGCCGTAGCCCCTGCATCACCCTGAGCAGTCAGCCAAGCGCGGCATCCGGGTAAACTTTCCTTTCGAACTATCCAAGGAGGCGGCATGAGCGACCACATCGAGCACCCCGAAGTCACGAGCGAGCAGGCAGAGGACGCCGTGCGCACCTTGCTGCGCTGGGCCGGCGAGGATCCCGCGCGGGAAGGCTTGCTGGACACCCCCAAGCGGGTGGTCAAGGCTTATCGCGACTGGTTCTCCGGTTACGAATCCGACCCGGCCGAATTCTTGCGGCGCACCTTCAAGGAAGTGGCCGGCTACGACCAGATGGTCGTACTGCGCGACATTCAATTCGAAAGTCATTGCGAACATCATCTGGCACCCATCATCGGCCGCGCGCACATCGGCTACATGCCGACCAACCGCGTGGTCGGGATCAGCAAGCTGGCGAGAGTCGTCGATGGTTTCGCGCGGCGTCTGCAGGTGCAGGAAAAACTCACCGCCGAGATCGCCCACTGCATCCAGGAAACCCTGCAGCCGGCGGGCGTGGCGGTGGTGATCGACGCCAGCCACCAATGCATGACCACCCGTGGCGTGCACAAGCGCGGCGTGTCGATGGTGACCAGCCAGATGCTGGGCAGTTTTCGCGACGATGCGCGCACCCGCACCGAGTTTCTGCAGTTCATCGGCATCCATGGCGGCAACCACTGAACGCGGGTTGCTGCGGATTTTTCCTCGCCATGCTGCTATTGCCCGCGGCGACGGCGCTGCGTGCGCAAGGTTCGCGCATGGACTATCTCAGGCAGTTCGACAGCAATGGCGACGGCAAGGTCAGCGAAGCGGAATACGTGGCCTACATGAGCCGTGGCTTCGTTCGCATGGACCGCAACGGTGATGGCGTGATTTCGCGCGATGAACTCCCCGGGAGCCGAGGTCAGCCGATCACGCTTAAGGCATTCCAGCGCAACCTGCGCAGCCAGTTCCACAAGCTTGACCGTAACCGTGACGGCTTTCTCGACGCGCGCGAGCTGACTGCGCCACCGGGCTGAGAACCAGGAGCCGGTCGGGCGGTTGGTGGTCGAGTCGAGAATTCAGCTGTGCGAGGACGGCAACCGACGCTTTGCGGGTCCATCCTGGTTCCATGGACAACGAATCGGCAGGAATGTGGACCGCGCAACCGAAGTCGCAGACCGGCCAACCAACGGTCCGACAGGCTCCTACCCGTGTAATGAGGGTGACAGCCCGACGCGCACCAGGATTTTCGCCATGCGCGGATCGTTGCGGAAGGCATCCATGATCGGATTGACGGCAACCGTGTCCAGGTGCCGCGAGCGATCCAGCGCAGCACGGTGGAGCCATCCGAACAGCTGCGCCGCATCGCCGAGACCGGCATAGACCTGGGCGATGTCGTACGGCGGCACATAGCGCTCGCACTCCAGCAGAACGTCGAGTTGCGCCTGCGCTTCGACGCGGCGTCCCGCCACGGCGTGGGTCCAGGCGACCAGCCACAGGGCCGCGTCGTTGCCCACCAGTTCGTTCGCCGCCTGTGCGCTGGCGGCAGCCGCAGCATAGTCGCCGCTGATTGCATGCGCCTGGGCCAGCCAGTAATGCGCCATCCAGAAATGCGGCTCGCGCTCAAGCGTACGCCGCAGATGTTCGATCGCTCGCGCGTATTGGCGATACCAGTAATGGAGGAAACCTTCGGTGACGTCGATCGGCAGCGAGGTGGGATCCAGTTCGCGCGCGCGCCGGATCTGTGCGAACGCCTCGTCGGCGCGCCCTGAAGTCATCAGCAGGATCGCGTAGCGGTGACGGGCGTTGCCACAGTTCGGGTCGAGTTCCAGCGCGCGGCGATAGGCCAGCTCGGCGCCGGGCCGGTCGTACTCGTATTGCACCAGCGCGTGGCCCAGCGCGTAGTGCGCCCCCGCCAGCCGTTCGTCGATCGCCAACGCATGCAACGCCTCCTCGCGCGCCAGTGGCCCCACCTCGTGCGGCGGCCGCGCGCCCATCACGCCCTGGATCGTGTAGACATCGGACAGCTCGGCATGGGCCAGCGCGTAGCCGGGGTCGAGCGACAACGCCTGCTTGAAGCAATCCTCCGCCCGCTGCAGCGCCCGTGGCGAGCGTTGCTCGACGAAGAAGCGCGCCCGGGCATAACAACGCCAGGCTTCGGGATTTTCGGTGTAGCGTCGGGTCAGCCGGATGCGCTCGTCGTAGGTGAGCCGCAACGCCAGCGCAGCGGCCGCCTTCTCCGCTACCGCATCCTGCAATGCAAAGAGATCATCGGCTGCGCCATCGAAGATCGCGGCCCAGTGCTGGCGACCCTGGGCGACGTCGAGCAGGCGCATGCTCACCCGCACGCGCTCGCCAGCCTGCTGGATGGTTCCCTCCAGCAACGCGTCTACTCCAAGCCGGCGACCGATTTCCTGCGGGTCATGGGCATCCACGCCGAACCGGGTTACCGCCGACAACGGCCGCACGATCAATTCACCGAGGCCGCTGAGGCGCGTGATCAAGGTATCGGCCATCCCGGTTTGCCATGCCTCGTCCGGCGCCGCGTGCAGCAGCCGGAACGGCAACACGGCGAGCGTGCGCAGCGGTCTTGCGGCGGGCGGCTGATCGGTCAACGACGGCTCCTGCACCTCACCAACGAAGCGATAACCCCGTCCGGGCACGGTCAGGATGTAGCGGTGCTCGCCGTGCCGTTCGCCCAAGGCGCGACGCAATGCCGAAATGGCCTGATTGAGGTTGTTCTCCTCCACGACCCGCGCTGCCCATACCGCCTGCATCAACTCGTTCTTGCCCACCAGTTCGCCATGCCGGGCGAGCAGGTGCAGCAAGGTATCGAACACGCGCGGGGTCAACGCAATCGGCACGCCGCCACGGCTCAGCGCGCGGCCTGCCACATCCACGCGGAAGTCATCGAACGCGTAGTGGATCACGGCCAACTCCTGCGGGTGATGACGCAATTTTCAGAAATCTTCAGGCCGATTCTAAGGACTCTGCAGCCCGGCAACGGGAAAGATGGGGACACGGTGATCGTCCAGCCGTAACGCCGTCCCGATCCTTGCCCGAGGCCTACCTCATGAAACTGTCCCGCTTCAGCACGAAATCTCTTGTAGTCACGGCCGCACTGGCCGCCGCCATCGGCATGAGCGGCAGCGCCAGCGCCGCCACCGCAGCCAACGCGCCAGCCTCCTGGCTTCCCGCGCCATTGCGTCTGGTTGGCGTGTGGGACGTCAGCGTGACCTTGCGTGACTGCATCAGCGGTCAGGCGATGGCAACGTTCCCGGCCATGAACCACTACGCCGCCGATGGCAGCCAGCTGGAATTCGGCGTCAACATGTCGCCCGCCTCGCGCTACCCCAGCCTCGGTACGTGGCGTTTTACCGGCATGCGCAAATTCACTTCGGAGTTCAGCTTTTTCCGCTTCAACCCGGACGGCAGCTATGCCGGCACCCAGGAAGTGACACGCACGATCACGCTGAGCTACGACGCCGACCGTTTCACCACGGTCACCAGCGTGGCGATCTACGACCCGCAACACCATCTGGTGAAAAGCGGCTGCGCCACCGAGGCCGCAACGCGTCGCTGATCGACGGGGCACGAGTCACCGGACCTTCCTCTCTTGCTTGCAGGGGAGGCGCGTCTTCTTCGAGCCGAAATCGCCGACTTCTCCGAGCGATACCGCAGGATGCTCGCCAGCACCGCCAGCACCGCCAGCAGCGCTGCCAACGCGCTGCCGGCCAGACACCAGCCGAGTTGTTCGGCGGTCACGCGCTCGTCGCACAGCAGTCGCATGATGCCCGGGTTCCGCCCCAGCATCGGCGCTACCTGCATCCACGACTGCGTCTTGATCGGAAACAGCGAGAGCAGGAGGCGCGCGCTGATGGGGCCCTGGATCAGCACGGTGCGGTGGGTCTGAGCGATGGGCGCTTACTCCTCTCCCGGCACGAAGATGGCCTCGATCGATTGCCCGAACAGGCGGGCGATCTTGAACGCCAGTGGCAGGCTGGGGTCGTACTTGCCGGTCTCGATCGCATTGACCGTCTGCCGCGACACATCCAGCCGCTCGGCCAGCTCGGCCTGCGACCAGCCTTGTTCACTGCGCAGTTCACGCACATGGTTGTTCATTGGCCGCGATTCCGCAGCCAGGCACGAAGCCGGGAAGTGGGTCGCGAAACCGCCAGCGTGCTCGTCGTCATCCCCGGTCACCCACCGTGAAAGCGCCGGCGCACCCACCAGTTGGCGATCCCGTAGGCCGCGAACAGCGCGGGCAACACCCACATCAGCGGATTGTGGATCGGCAGCAGGCCGGCGTCGCGCAGGAACGCCGCGGCGAAGCTGAGCAGGCCCACGCTCATGCTGGCAATCGAGATCGCCTCCAGTTGCAGGCGACGCTCCAGCTCATCGCTGGCCAGCACCAGACGCACCATGGCACGCACCACGAACACGATCGGCAGCACCGGCAGCAGCACGATCAGCACGGTCAGCGCTGTCGAGTGCACGTGCTTGAGCAGCGCCGCCGATGCAAACAGCAACAACACATACGCCGCCATCGCCGGGAAGAACTCACGGATATAGCGGCGCTGTGCGCTACGCATGGGCTCGTCGCGGGTAAAGCGGGCGCAGACCAGCCAGAACGCGCCGGTTGCCAGCGCGATGACACCGCCCCAGACCGTGCTGCGACTTCCAAACCATGCGCCCGCACCTGACAAGATGAGGCCCAGAACCACGGCGAGGCTGCCGAGAACAACCAGCATGCGACGATTGCTCATGAGTTTTCGCGGGTTGCCGTTCATCCTTGTATTTCCTCTGTGTACGGGAGTGCCAGGCGACGCCTCCATCAACGATATGCCGGTCAACGGGGTGCACCGATGCGGGCGAGGAACCGATCCAGCACCTGCTGGAACTTCACCGGCTGATCCAGCATCACGTAGTGCCGCGACGGACTGATCGACACGACGCTGGCATGCGGCGCGTTCGCCAGCAGGGACTGGTAGTACGCGACCTTCTGCGCCTCGCTCATCACCATCGGCGGCTCGCTGAAATCAGGTGCGTAATACGGGGAGATCTCCAGGATCGGCACGTTCGCATGCTTCAAGCCCTCTCGTCCGTCGAACACCAGATCTTCAGCCATGTACTGTGCGCTGGCCTGGATGTCGCTACGCGCATTCATCGACGCATATTTCGCGGCCAGTTGCTGGTCTACCACGCCGATTTTCTGCATGTACGCCAGCGTCTGCGCCTTGAACTGCTCGGGCGTTGCCGCCGCCATCTGCTGTTGCATCCGTTTTGCCGTCGCCTGGCGCTGTTCCGCGCTGGCGCGCTCCATGCCCGGAAAGATCGGCAGTCCATCGACTGCCACCACGCCGGCAATCAGCTCCGGATGCTCACTGGCAAAGCGCAAAGCCAGCGTGCCACCGAGGCTGTGGCCGACCAGCACGGGTTGGTCAAGCTTGTCCTGCTTGATCAATTGCAGCAGCGATGCGTCGGCGCGGTCGAACAGATTGCCGCCATCCGCCGGCGCCGGCACGCCGTCGAAACCAGCCAAAGTGAGCGCGTACACCACATGGTGCTCGCTCAGATGTTCAATGGTCTGTTTCCAGACCCACGATCCGCCCTGCAGTCCCGGAATCAGGATTACCGCCGGACCCTCCTCGCCGTGACGTTCCACGGTCAGCGTTCCGACCGTTGACACTGCCGGTTGTGCCACGGCCGGCACACTCACAGCGATCAGCAGCAGGACCGGAACCACCCACCGGAAGCACCGCCGGGTCGAACGAAAATACGTGATCATCGTCATGCACTCCTGAAAGGAAGCTATGTCAAGCACGCTTGACACGCACAGCGTATTCGCGACGATCCCATCATGTCAAGTTACCTTGACACACTTCATGAATCAGATGCGGCGGACTGCCGCGGGCAGCCCGCGCCGGCGGAACGAAATACATCGATGGGCAGCATGCCTTGTGCAATGACCGCAGCGCTTGACAGTGCCTGTCACCGTCGCGGGTAACGTCAACCACGGCGTCGCGTGGCCGGCGGCGAACAGAAAGGTCGCCGTACGATTGAACGGGGACCGCCATGCGCCCGCGCCGTTCGACACGTGAAGATCGACCGCGGCGAGCGCGACTGCACGCCGAACGGAGCACGCCGGTGAGCCGTTGAGCCGATCACCACCTATCGCCGAACTTGCTCAACGCGACGAAATGTACTTCTCGCGCCGGATCTGCCGCACCGGCAAGCCGAACTCCTGCAGCGTGGCATACGCGGCGTCGACCATGTTCGGGTTGCCGCACAGATAGGCGATGTCGCGCTCCGCGCTGGGGCCGAGTTCGGCCAGCACGTTCTGCACGTGACCGCTGCGATCGGTAGGGCGCGGCACGCTGCGCGCCTGGCGGCTCAGGCAACCATGAAAGAAGAAACCGGGATGCGTCTGCGCAAACGCCTCGAACTCGTTGTCGTAGAGCAATTCCACTTCGCTGCGCGCGCCGTACAACAGCACCACCTCGCGCTCGCCCGTGGCCAGCACTTTCTCGATCTGCGGCAGCATCGCCCGATATGGCGCCACGCCAGTGCCCGTTGCCAGCAGCAGGTAACGCGCGGCAGTATCAGCCGCCTGCAAGCAGAAGCGGCCGTACGGCCCACTGGCGTCGATGACTCCGCCCACCGGCAACTCGCCGAGCAGTCGGGTGGCGGCGCCACCTTCAACATAACTGACCACGATCTCGATGTGCCCCACGTCCACGGACACGCCCGGCGAACTGCCCGCGCCTACGGTGGCCACGGAATAGCTGCGCTTGGTCGCCGAGCCGTCCGCGTACTGGAAGTGCACCTGCAGGAACTGGCCGGGCTGGTACGCCAACGGCCGACCATCGACGCGTTCGAACACGAGGTGGCGTATCGACGGAGCGGGCATGTAGCCGTCGACGAGACGGAGCTGGAAGCGATCGACCATGAGGTTTCCGAAACAATGGGTGCGTCGGGCGAACCCGGACGACGGGAGTCAGCCCCGTATAATAAGCGGCTTGACCCCTTCGGCGCAGCCCATGTCCGCACAGCACAACGATTCGCCGCCTGCCCTGGTCGTGGAGAACCTGCGCAAGACCTACTCCAACGGCGTGGAAGCGCTCAAGGGCGTGAGCCTGACCGTGCAGCAGGGCGACTTCTTCGCCCTGCTCGGCCCCAATGGCGCGGGCAAATCCACCCTGATCGGCATCCTATCCTCGCTGGTGAACTCCACCGGCGGCGATGCGCGGGTGTTTGGCGTGTCGGTGAACAAGCAGCGCAGCGAAGCGATGAAACTGATTGGCCTGGTGCCGCAGGAGATCAACTTCAACCAGTTCGAGAAGCCGTTCGACATCTGCGTCAACGAGGCCGGCTTCTATGGCATCCCGCGCCAGATCGCTGCGCAGCGCGCGGAGAAATACCTGAAGGAACTGCGTCTGTGGGACAAGGCGCACCACCAGGCGCGCGAGATGTCCGGCGGCATGAAGCGCCGCCTGATGATCGCCCGCGCAATGATGAACGAGCCGCGCCTGCTGATCCTGGACGAACCCACCGCGGGCGTGGACATCGAGATCCGCCGTTCGATGTGGCACTTCATCACCGGGATCAACGCGGCCGGCACCACCGTGATCCTGACCACGCACTATCTGGAAGAAGCCGAATCCCTGTGCCGCAACATCGCCATCATCGACCACGGCACGATCATCGAGAACACCAGCATGAAACGCCTGCTGTCCACGTTGGACGTGGAGACCTTCGTGCTGGACCTGACTGCGTCCGCGCCGATCGAACTGCCGGTGGTGGCCGGCATCATTTTGCGCCGCATCGACGAGCGCACGCTGGAAGCGGAGATGGCGCACAAGCAGGACCTCAACGCGCTGTTCACCGCACTCACCCACAGCGGCATCATCGTGCATTCCATGCGCACCAAGACCAACCGGCTGGAGGAACTGTTCGTGCGGCTGGTCGAACACGGCCGCAATGAGCCGCAGCGGGAGCAGCTGGCATGATCCGCTCAACCAATCTGGTCGCCCTGTACACCGTTGCCCGCCGCGAAATCGTGCGCATCCTGCGCATCTGGACGCAGACGCTGATTCCGCCGGTGATCACGATGACGCTGTATTTCATCATCTTCGGCAAACTGATCGGCAGCCGCATCGGCAAGATCGAGGGCGACTTCAGCTACATGCAGTACATCGTGCCCGGGCTGGTGATGATGAGCATCATCAACAACAGCTACATGAACATTTCCAGCTCGTTCTACGGCGCCAAGTTCCAGCGCTCGGTGGAGGAGATGCTGGTGGCACCGATGGCGAACTGGGCGATCCTTTACGGCTACGTGATCGGCGCGCTGGCGCGCAGCCTGGTGGTCGGCGCGCTGGTCCTGGTGGTCGCGTTGTTCTTCACTTCGCTGCACGTGGCCCACCCGTTCATCGCCCTGGTCTCGGTCATCCTGGGCGCGGTCATCTTCGCGCTGGCCGGCTTCATCAATGCGGTGTTCGCGACCAAGTTCGACGATATCGCCCTGGTGCCGACCTTCGTGATCACCCCGCTGACCTACCTCGGTGGCGTGTTCTATTCGATCAACATGCTGGGCGAGCCGTGGCAGGCGTTGTCGCGCATCAACCCGATCCTGTACATGGTCAACGCGTTCCGCTACGGCATCCTGGGCATCAGCGACGTGTCGGTGGTCGGGGCTTTCGCCGTGATGCTGGTGTTCATCGCCGGGCTGACGATCGCCGCGTTGCACTTGCTGCGGCGGGGTGTGGGGCTGAGGAGCTGACCGAAGCGGGAAATGGAAAATGGGGAACGGGGAACGTGTCGTTTGCGGCGAGCACCACTGACCCGCCCGATTCCGCTTCCTGATTGGCGTCGAACCTCAGTTACCGAAAGCCGCCATCGTTAGGCGACCTTGAGAGTCCCGTTGCCGGTGAGAGGCGTCGGGGGATTGTTCGGGCGGAGCGAACTGCCGTAGCGCTCAACGCGGCGACGCCACGGCTTTGCACGTAGCCTCATGCGGCGCTTCGCGACACGCGGGGAGAAGAATCATTTCAGCCGAGGTTCGCGACCAATCCGATTCCGCCTTCAGGAAGCGCGCTCAGGCCCGTGGCGAACGATCGCGGCGTCCCATGCGTTCCCCCGTTCCCGCACCCCGTTCCGTGCTTCCAGCTCGACCCTCAACGTGGCGGAATACGCGATTCCCCAGTCTCGGCATACGAAACAGAACGCAAGCCTTCGACCTGACGCAGGCCGTCCACCAGCGCGGCCAGCTGTTCGGCACCCACGCTGCGCTCGAACAAGATGTCGACGATGTCCTCGCCACTGTCGCGACGACGCAGAATGATCTTGAATGTCGCCAGGTGATGCCGCGACAGGACCTCCTCCACGGCGGCCAGCGCCGGCGCGCCGCCGAGGCACGCGGTCACCCTTGGGCGCCGGTTGCGGGTCTGGATGAAACGCCGCTCGATCGGCTTGAGCAGGGCCAGAATCACCCAGATCAACGCCGTGGCAATGATGGCGGCCAAAAACAGTCCGCTGCCGGCCGCCAGGCCGATCGCGGAGACGGCCCACAGACCCGCCGCCGTGGTGAGTCCGCGGATCACCTGTTCGCGCTGCAGGAACAAGATCGTGCCGGCGCCGAGAAAGCCGATGCCGCTGATCACCTGCGCCGCGATGCGCGAAGGATCGAGCACGATGTCCGGACGATGCAGCACGTCGGCAAACCCGAACGCCGAGACGATCATCGCCAGCGCCGCGCCCACGCTCACCAGCATGTGCGTGCGCAGGCCAGCGGCCCATTCCAGCCGACCGCGATTGACGCCGATCACGGCGCCCAGCGCGGCCGCCAGCAGCAGTCGGATCAGGATTTCATGAGGCTGGATCATGCGGGAACACCACGTGGCCGGTCGTAGCTGTCCATCGTAGCAAGCCGCGCGGGCGTCTTACGCCGCGGGCAGGCTCTGCAGATCCCAGCGCGGGCGCACCTGGATGGTGGCGTCCTGCTGCTGGCCGCCGGCCAGGCGGATCGCGCCGGCCAGCGCGATCATGGCGCCGTTGTCGGTGCAGAAGGCCAGCCGCGGAAAATACACGCGAAAGCCGTCGTGTTCGGCGGCTGCCGCCAAGTCCGCCCGCAACCGGCGGTTCGCGCCCACGCCACCGGCAATCACCAGCCGCTGTACACCACTGGCCTCGAGCGCGCGGCGGCATTTGATGATCAAGGTATCGACGATGGCCTCCTCGAACGCACGGGCTACGTCGGCGCGGGTCTGCTCGCCCTGATCGGATTTCTGCCAAGCCAGCAGCACCTGCGTCTTCAGACCGGAAAAACTGAAATCCAGCCCGGGCCGATTGGTCATCGGCCGCGAAAACCGGAACGCCCCGGGTTGGCCTTGCTCGGCCAGCTTTGCCAGCGCGGGACCACCGGGGTAAGGCAGGCCCATCAGCTTGGCGGTCTTGTCGAACGCTTCGCCCGCGGCGTCGTCCAGGGTGTCGCCCAGGATCGTGTAGCGGCCGATCGCCGCGACCTCGACCAGCATCGAGTGCCCGCCGGAAACCAGCAAGGCCACGAACGGCGGCTCGGGCGGGTCCTCTTCCAGCAACGGCGCCAGCAGATGACCCTCCATGTGATGCACGCCGATGGCCGGTATGCCCAACGCCCAGGCCAGCGCGCGCCCGGCCGAGGCGCCCACCAGCAGGGCGCCGACCAGGCCCGGTCCAGCGGTATAGGCCACCCCGCCCAGATCCCGCACGCCCAGCCCGGCCTGGGCCAGTGCCTCGCGGATGAGGGGCAGCAGCTTGCGTACGTGGTCACGGCTGGCGAGCTCCGGTACCACGCCGCCATAGTCCGCGTGCAGCTTGATCTGGCTGTACAGCGTGTGCGCCAGCAGGCCGCGCCCGGGCGCGTCAGGCTCCCAGCGCAGGATCGCCACCCCGGTTTCGTCGCAGGAGGACTCGATCCCCAGGACCGGCTTCATCGTGCCGGCCTTTATCGCGCCGGGCTTTGAAAAAATTCTGTTATCCACGGTATAATTCGCGGCTCACCACATTCCACTGTCCCGCCAGAGCGGGTAGATTACCACCCGGAGTTTCCATGCCCAACGTAAAAGTTCGCGAGAACGAGCCGTTCGAGATCGCACTGCGTCGTTTCAAGCGTACCTGTGAAAAGGCCGGCGTGCTGGCCGAAACGCGCAAGCGTGAGTTCTACGAGAAGCCGACCCAGGAGCGCAAGCGCAAGCGCGCTGCCGCCGTCAAGCGTCACCTGCGCCGCCTGTCACGCGACGTGACGCGCAAGACCCGAATGTACTGAGTTTCCCGGTCCGCCGCCCACGCGGTGGATCACGCGGCGCCGCAGCCCGGCGAACCGAAGGAAACCCGGCCGGCGCGGTCACTCGCAGCCGCCACCAGCACAGTCGCCACGACCTGGCCGGTGTTGTCCTCAAGCGACAACGCCGGCTTTGTCGTTTTCCGCCGTACCGCTTTACCCATCCTTTGGCCAAGGCCATCGCCATGACGCTGAAACAGCAAATTACCGAAGACATGAAGACCGCGATGCGCAGCCACGACAAGCCGCGTCTGGGCGTGATCCGGCTGATGCTGGCCGCGCTCAAGCAGCGCGAGGTGGATGAGCGCATCGAACTGGATGATGCGCAGGTGATGACCACGCTGGAGAAGATGCTCAAGCAGCGGCGTGATTCGGTCAGCCAGTTCGACGCTGCCGGTCGCGACGACCTGTCGGCGATCGAGCGCGCCGAAATAGTGGTGATCGAGGCCTACCTGCCAAGCAAGCTCGACGAGGCCGAGATCGACGCCTTGATCATCGCGGCCATCGCCGAAACCGGCGCCAGCTCGCCGCGCGACATGGGCAAGGTGGTCGCCGCGGTGAAAGTGAAGGCCGCTGGCCGCGCCGACATGGCCAAGGTCTCCGGCAAGATCAAGGCGAAGCTCGCCGGCTGAATGCTCGGCTGCGACCGGGCATCCAGACCGCGCCCAGGACGGTCAGCTACCCGCAACCAACCTCTGCGCCAAGCGTCGCCGACGAGGGCGCTGCTGCTGCGCTTTGATCACGCCGGGCAATGCATCGCGTTCACGATGTCTCCTGTAAAAGTCGAACCTCGCCCGTAGCGCATTCCGTCAGTCAGGCATCTTTCGCGGGGAGAAACTCATGCTGAAGTGGGCCATCATTCTTGGCATCGTCTCGTTGATTTCCGGCTGGCTGGGCTTTGGCGGCATCTCCGGCGTCACCGGCACCATCGCCAAGATCCTGTTCTTCCTGTTCGTCATCCTGTTTGTGCTGGCGATACTGGCTCTGTTCGCTATCCTCTGACCTCTATGCGAGACGCCTGATGGCACGCCACTGCATGGGACGGTCGCCCCGAACCACATCTTGCGCATGGGCCAGCCATGAACGGCGCTGGTGGACCACTCCAAACCCCTGCTGCTGATACAGCTGCCGGGCTTTGCCGCTGGTGAAGCCGCATTGAACGCACCCTGGCTCCGGATCAGGTGAAATTGTCTGTCGTACCGGCGCCCAGCCAACGCCCCCGCTCCTGCCAGCAGCGCAATCACCGACTCCACGTTCAGTCCACGGCTGATCACGTCGCCGGCTTGGCGTCAGTCACAGCGCGTCAGGATTTGCTGCGTTGCCGCCAGGGTGAACGCCCACTTGATCGCCCCGCTGTAACCCGCGCGCGCGGCCACCACCACGCCATCCAGCTCGCCGACCGCATGGTTGCGCCAGCCGAATTCGCTGCGACGGACAACGACATGCGGCAGGAAGTCCTGCGCAGAACCCATCGCGCACCCCGAACGCGCACTCTGGCGCCGTCGGGTTGGAGCTGCGAACGAGCGCGGCACCACGGTATCGGTGTGCCGCCAGCACGTGCCGGAAGATCAACCCAGCCATCAATGTCGCCTCCCGCACGAGGGTTCCCCGAAACAGTGGCACGGGCCAAACCGCGGTGGGGCCAGCGACCGACTAAACTAGGCGCCTCATGCGCGGCCTGATTCCCGACAGCTTCATCGATGAACTGCTCGCCCGCGTCGACATCGTCGACGTGATCGAGCGGCGGGTGCCGTTGAAGAAGGCCGGGCGCGAGTGGACGGCCTGCTGCCCGTTCCACAACGAGCGCTCGCCGTCATTCACGGTCAGCCCGGGCAAGCAGTTTTTCCACTGCTTCGGCTGCGGCGTGCACGGCAGCGCGATCAAGTTTCTGATGGATTACGACCGCTTGGAGTTTCCGGACGCGGTGGAGGAGCTGGCGCAGACGGTGGGCCTGACCGTGCCGCGCGAAGGCGGCCGCGAGGCGTGGACTGGATGCCGAAACGATCAAACACTTTCGCCTCGGCTGGGCGCCAGCGGGCTACGATGGCGTGCTCAAATCGCTCGGCACCAGTGATCGGCGCAAGGCACTCCTCGAGGAAGCGGGCATGGTCGCTACCGCCGACCGGGGCAAGTACGACCGTTTCCGCGAGCGGCTGATGTTTCCGATCCTGGACCGTCGCGGACGGGTGATCGCGTTCGGCGGGAGAATTATTGAAAAGTCCGGCGAGGGATCGCCGGTTCTTGATTCGCGCGCGCAGGACGCGCGCAAGAGTGACGGCCCGAAATACCTCAACTCGCCAGAGACCCCACTGTTCCACAAGGGCCGCGAGTTGTTCGCGCTGTGGCAGGTGAAGCAAGCCAACGCGAAGCTCACCCGCATCATGGTGGTCGAGGGCTACATGGATGTCATCGCGCTGCACCAGGCCGGCCTGCCGATCGCGGTGGCGACCCTGGGCACCGCGACCACGGCCGAGCACACCGAGCTGCTGTTTCGCGCCGCGCCGGACGTGGTGTTCTGTTTCGACGGCGATCGCGCCGGGCGCGCGGCGGCGTGGAAGGCGCTGGAAGCAGCGCTGCCACGCCTGCGTGACGGTCGTCAGGCGTATTTCCTGTTCCTGCCCGACGGCGAAGACCCGGATTCACTGGTGCGCAAGGAAGGCAAGGACGGGCTGGAGCAACGCATCAAGGAAGCAATGCCGCTGTCGGACTATTTCTTCAACGAACTGTCGCACGACGTGGACATGGCCAGCCTCGACGGTCGCGCCAGGCTCGCCGAGCGCGCCCGTCCGCTACTCGCCAAGCTGCCCGATGGGGCGTTCCGCGACCTGATGGCACAGGAGCTGGAAAAGCGCAGCGGCGCCCGCGCGATGCTGCAGGCCGACCCCGCCGCGCGCCGCGCGGTGCAGCGCCCGATGGCGGTGCAACGCAGCCTGGTGCGCAGCGCAATCTCGCTGCTGCTGACCCAGCCCGGCCTGGCCGGCCAGGTCGAAAAACCTTACCGCTTCCTGCGCCTGGACAAGCCGGGCGTGGAGTTGCTGGCCGAATTGCTGGACCTGGCGCAAGCGCGGCCCGGCATCAATCCGGCGATGCTGGTCGAGCACTTCGCCGAGCGGCCTGAATATCCCTCATTGCAGAAACTGATGGCCGCCACCGCGGTAGGCGAAACAGAAGCACAGACGGCCGAGTTCTTCGCTGCGCTGCAACGCATGGAAGAGCAGGCCGTCACCCAGCGTCGCGGCGCGCTGACTGCCAAGAGCCGCGAGGGAACGCTGGACAGCGCCGAAAAAGCGGAACTGCGCGAACTGCTGGCCGCACGCGTGACGGTGCCGGCGGCCCGGACATGAGGATCACGAGCTTGCACATGTCCCGTACCGTCCCGCGCCAGGCTGCCAGCGCCCGCTGCGAGGAAACCTCAACTGCGCCTGCACCTGCGGACGCAACCAGACAGCTGCGGCGAGAGGCACAAAAGCGCTGATGAACCTGCTGCAGCAACTGGTGACGATCTTCGCCGAGAACGGCTACGTAGCCGTCTTCATTGCGCTGATGATCTGCGGTGCGGGCCTGCCGCTGCCCGAAGACGTCACCCTGGTCGCCGGCGGCGTGATCGCCGGGCTGGGCTACGCGAATGTGCATGCGATGTTCGCGCTGGCGATGTTCGGCGTGCTGCTCGGCGATTGTGCCATCTTCCTGCTGGGCTATCGCTACGGTGCGCGCATCCTGCAGTGGCGCTTCGTGGCGCGCATCCTGACCCCGCCGCGCTACGCCAAGGTGCAGGAGAAATTCCACCGCTACGGCAATCGGGTGCTGTTCATCGCGCGCTTTCTGCCGGGCATGCGCACCACGGTTTATCTGACTGCCGGCATGACCCACCGCGTCTCGTTCCTGCGCTTCCTGTTGCTGGACGGCAGCGCTGCGCTGATCAGCGTGCCGTTCTGGGTCTATCTGGGCTATTTCGGCGCCGACAACCACCAGTGGCTGGCGACCTGGATGCATCGTGGGCAGACCAGCATGTGGATCATCCTGGGCGCGGTGCTGCTGGTGCTGCTGATTGCCTGGTGGCGGCATCGGCACCGCTCGGACTGCGCGCCGGACTGATTGCGGGCGTGCAGCGGCGAGGATTCATCCGCGGCAACTTCGCGCCCGCGCCGCCGCTGACCCTCTTCCGCCGTTGCAGCAGGCCTGAGCAGCCTCGGTTTCGCTGGCGACCGCCGTCCCACTTCGGGAGAGCGCACGCGCGGGCGGTTGCGCTTGCTCTTGCTCTTGCTCTTGCTTGCGAAGCCCGATTCCCGATGCCCGACCAATCGCAGCGCCCGCAAGCGGGCTGCGCGAATACGGTCTCGCTGCGATCGGAACGCTACAGCCAGCGGCCGTAGCGGCGCATGTAAATCACCTTGACCAGCTGGGTCAGCGCGCAGTACGCCAACACCGTCGCCGCCAGCCACGCGAAGTACACCGGCGGCATCGCCATCATGCCGAGCTTCGCGCCGATCGCGGTGTAGGGAATCAGCATGCCGAGCACGATGATCGCGGTGGTCAACCCCAGCACCGGAGCGGCGGCGGCGCTTTGCACGAACGGAATCTTCCGCGTGCGGATCATGTGCACCACCAGGGTCTGGGTCAGCAGGCTCTCGATGAACCAGCCGGACTGGAACAGCGACTGGTGCGCCGGGCTGTTCGCGCCGAACACGTACCACAACAGCGCGAAGGTGGTCATGTCGAACACCGAACTGGCCGGACCGATCCACACCATGAAACGGCCGATGTCGCCGGCATCCCACTTGCGCGGTTTGCTCACGTACTCCTCGTCCATGCGGTCGAACGGAATCGACAGCTGCGAGATGTCGTACAACAGATTCAGCACCAGGATCTGCAGCGGCAGCAACGGCAGGAACGGCAGGAACGCGCTGGCCACCAGCATGCTGAGCACGTTGCCGAAGTTCGAGCTGGCGGTCATCTTGATGTACTTGATGATGTTGCCAAAGGTGACGCGCCCCTCCAGCACGCCCTCCTCCAGCACCATCAGGTTCTTTTCCAGCAGGATGATGTCGGCCGACTCCTTGGCGATGTCGGTGGCGGTGTCCACCGAGATGCCGACGTCCGCATCGTGCAGCGCCGGCGCGTCGTTGATGCCGTCGCCAAGGAAGCCGACCGTGTGGCCCTGGCGCTGCAGCGCGCGCACCACGGTCGCTTTCTGCAAAGGCGACATCTTGGCAAACACGGTGGTGCGCTTGACCAGCTCATCCAGCGCGGCCTCGGTGAGTCCCTCGATGTCACGTCCCTGCACCGAATGGGTGACATCCAGCCCGACCTCGCGGCAGATCTTGCGGGTCACCGCCTCGTTGTCGCCGGTGATCACCTTCACTTCCACGCCGTGATGATGCAAGGCGCGGATGGCCGTGGCGGCCGAATCCTTCGGCGGATCGAGGAAGGCCAGGCAGCCGACTGCCACCAACTCGTTCTCATCGGCCACGCTGTAAGGCTGCTCGTGGCTGGGCTCGCGCCGCACGGCCACCACCAGCACGCGCAGACCGTCCTCGTTGAGCTCGTGGGTCATCGCCTTGATCTCGCTGCGGCGTGCCTCGGTCATCGGCTCGATCACGTCACCGACCTGGGCAAACGCACAGATCAAGAGCATCTCCTCGACTGCGCCCTTGCAGATCAGCAGGTGTTCGCCCTCGCCCGTGGTGACCACCACCGACATGCGCCGGCGCTGGAAGTCGAACGGGATCTCGTCGATCACCCGGTAGCGTGCCGCGGTCGGCTCCAGGTCGCGATGGGCGAGCACCGCCTTGTCCATCAGGTTCTTCAGGCCGGTCTGGAAACGGCTGTTGAGATAACCGTATTCGAGCGCCTCGTCGGACTCCTCCCCGTTCAGATCGACATGCCGCTCCAGCACGATCCTGTCCAGCGTCAGCGTGCCGGTCTTGTCGGTGCACAGCACGTCCATCGCACCGAAGTTCTGGATCGCGTTGAGTTGCTTGACCACCACCTTGCGCTTGGACATGGCCAGCGCGCCCTTGGCCAGGTTGGCGGTGACGATCAGTGGCAGCATCTCCGGGGTCAGCCCGACCGCCACCGACAGCGCGAACAGGAACGCCTCGCCCCAATCGTGCTTGTCCAGGCCGTTGATCAGGAACACCACCGGCACCATCACCGCCATGAAGCGGATCAGCAGCCAGCTGACGCTTTTCACGCCGCGATCGAAGCTGGTCTGCACGCGCTGGCCGCTCAGCTTGTGCGCCAGCGAGCCGAGATAGCTGCGCGCGCCGGTCGCCAGCACGACGGCCGTGGCGGTGCCACTGATCACGTTGGTGCCCATGTAGCAGATGGTGGGCAAATCGAGCGGATTGCCCGCGGCAAACGGTTCCTGTCGCGGTGTCGGCGCGGCTTTCTCGACCGGCAGCGACTCGCCGGTGAGGATCGCCTGGCTGATGAACAGATCCTTCGCGGACAACAGGCGCAAGTCGGCCGGCACCATGTCGCCAGCCGCCAGATGCACGATGTCGCCGGTGACCAACTCGACCACCGGCACCTCGATCTGCTCGCTGTGCCCATCGGACGCCTGCCGCGTCACCGCCGCGGTATTGCGCACCATCGCCTTGAGCTTTTCGGCGGCGCGCGTGGAGCGGTATTCCTGGCTGAAACTCAGCAGCACGCTGATCGTCACCATCACCGCAATGATGATCGGCCCGGTCAGATCCTCCTCATCCGTCGCCAGTTGCACACCAGCCAGCACCAAGAGCACCACGATGAACGGGTTCTTGAACGCACGCAGCAACTGCAGCCACCAGTGCGGCGGTTTTTCGTGCGATACCTCGTTCAGGCCATCGCGATGCAGGCGTTCGCTGATCTGCTCTTCGTCAAGCCCATGCAGGGTGGTTTCGAGTGCGGCGAGCAGCGATGGCGTATCGGCAAGCGCGTGTTGCGCCACGGTGTCATGACCCGGCCGCCATGCATCGCCGCCGGCCGTCCTGGCGGCAGTCGGCGTGGAAATCTTGCTCATGACTCGCTTCCGTATTGCGCTCTGCTGATGGGAGAGGCACTGCGGGCCTCAGCGCGTTGTTCCGGCGTGCGGTCTGGCCACCCGGGCAAACACGGGGGCAACTGATAGCGACGGACCGCATGACCCGGGCGCAGGCCGCCCCTTGCGTTGAAACGCGGGCACGATCAGCGCCCGCTGACCCACCGCAGACGACGCGTCGTTTTCAGGAACGACGCTGGCTCACGGCGAACCGAACGGGTGTCCGGCAACGCGACGATCGTCGACGGTTCGATCCTCCCACCGGCCAACGGCGCAGGCACGGTCACGCTGAAGTCGCGCGGGATCATCGACCGCCGATCGGCGGCACGGGCAACACCTGCTGGTCGCAGGCGGAAAAGATCGTGAAGGAGTTTCATCGGCCCATCTCCTCGTAACGACGCCGCTGGCGTCGTCCTCGGAAGGGCGGGGCTATTCCTGGATCAGGAAAGCACCAGCCGACCGCAGGCGGTCGCCACAGGCGTTCAACAGTTTGTTGTGCGGCGCCGGCACCCGAAGCGAGCGGATGTCGACGTTGCGACTAGGATAAACGTCCATATGCCTTGGTTTGTCAGGACTGGAAGCCGACTGGCGCGGTTGCGCCGGAGGGCGCGGGCATTGTCATGCTGCGGCGCGCCAGTGTCAATGTCGCGGCGAGCGAAAGTTCCTTCGCCAGAAGCCTAAGGTCAACTTACTTGATGCAGCAACAGCCCATGCCGCACCAACGGGTCGACCAGCCAGTGATCCAGCAGCAGGAACGCGAACAGCGCCATCAGGTACACGATCGAATACTTGAACATCTTCATGGCGAACAGCTCGTCCGGCGGGTTCAACAGACGGATCGCGTAGTACAGGAAGCCGATGTCGAGCACCACGGTGCCGCCCAGGTAGATCGACCCGCTCATCCCGGTGATCGCCGGCAACAGGGTCACCAGGGTCAGCAGGATCGTGTAGAACAGCACCTGCCAGCGCGTGTAGACGACGCCGTGCGTCACCGGCAGCATCGGCACGCCGGCACGTGCGTAATCGTCGCGGCGGAAGATCGCCAGCGCCCAGAAATGCGGCGGCGTCCACACGAAGATGATCAGACACAGCTGCAACGCAAACGCGTGCAACTCGCCGGTCGCCGCGGTCCAGCCCAGCACCGGCGGGATCGCGCCAGCCAGGCCACCAATCACGATGTTCTGCGGTGTCGCCCGCTTCAGGTAACGGGTGTAGACCAGTGCATAGCCGATCAATCCGGCGAAGGTCAGCACCGCGGTCAGCGTATTGACCAGCAGCGCCAGCACCACCATCGAGGCAATCCCCAGCAGTACCGCAAACAGCAGCGCCTGATGCGGCGTGAGCTTGCCGGTGGCCAGTGGACGCCGGGCGGTGCGCGTCATCAGCTTGTCGATGCGCTCATCGATCAGGTGATTGAATGCGGCGGCCGAACCGGAGGCCATCCAGATACCCAGCGTGCCGAACACCAGCGCGCGCCACGGCGGAATACCCGGCACCGCCAAAAACATGCCGATCACGGCACAGAACACCAGCAACGCCACGATGCGCGGCTTGGTCAACTGGAAATATTCGTGGATCAACTCCATCTCAACTCCACTCCGCTGGCAGCAGCACGGCACGGCGAGTGCGCGAGAGCGTGGCCAGCAAGGTAAACAACAACAGGGCCGCCACGCCATTGTGCGCGGTTGCCACCGCCAACGGCAGGCCGAAATACACGTTGCTGATGCCCAGCAACACCTGGCACAGCAGGGTCAGCGCGATCGCGGCCGCGTAGCCGTGCAGGCCGCGTCGTGCGGTCTTGTACACCAACCAGCCCAGATAGCAGAACACCACCAGGGCACCGATCCGGTGCGCAATCTGGATCGCGCTGCGGGCGGCCATATCCAGTACGCCACCCTCGTAATTGACACCGATGCCGCGCCACAACACGAAGCCTTGGTGGAAATCAGTCGGCGGCGCCCACTGACCCAGGCATTGCGGGAACGAACCGGGCCCGTAACCACAGGCCAGCGCCGCGTAGTTCGACGACGTCCAGCCGCCGAGCGCAATCTGGCACGCCAGCAGCACCACGCCAAGGAGCACCCATCCGCGCAAACCCGCCAGTTGGCTGTCCGGCGCCGCCACGCCGGCGAAGCGCAACGCCGCATACGACAGCAGGCCGAAGGTGAGCATGCCGCCCAACAGGTGGCCGGTCACCACGAGCGGCTTGAGCAGCAACGTCACCGTCCACATGCCAAGCATGGCCTGGAAGATGACCACCGCCAGTGCCAGCACGCAGATTTTCCAGGCGCCCGGCCGCGGCAGCCGGAACGCCACGATCAGCGGCACGGCGATTGCACAGGCCGCCAGCAGCGATGACCATCGGTGCTCGCCGCTCATGTACAAACCCACCCCGACCGCCGCAAAGACAGAGCCGACGATGACCCCGAGCACCGCGTAACGCCGACGCCAGCTGGCCAGCAACGCCAGCCCCAGCACCATCACGCCCAGCGTGCCGGCGAGGAAGCGGTGCACCTGCTCGCGCCAGGCCTTGTGCGCCTCGTAGGGTCGATCGGGAAAGGCGGCATCGGCGCGCGCGACGGCCTGTGCGTGCTCGGGCCAGGTGACCTCGCCGTAGCAAGTCGGCCAGTCCGGACAGGACAGGCCGGCGTTGGACAGCCGCACAAACGCGCCGAACATCACCAGCCCGAACGCAAACACCGCCGCCAGCAGCGACAAACCGCGCAGGATCTTCAGCCGGCGCGCAGACATCACTTGATCACCTTGCGCAGGTCGCGCAGCAAGCCGGCCGCATCAAACCCGGCGGGGTAGAACGACAAGGCGGTGCCGTTGGATTCCACCAGCACCGCGCTGACGCTGTCCGGCGTGGTGGGCCGGAAGCGCGCGAGCTTGCCCTCGACATCCTGGCCGATCTTCCAATAGGTCTCCATCGCCTGGCGCGCGGCCGCGTCAGCGGGCGGCGCGCCCAGGTAGAGCAGGCGCAGGCGCGACTGTTTGTTGTTCAACATCACTCGTGCCTTGGCCATTGCGGTCAGGGTAGCGAGGCAATGCGCGGCGCAATCCGGGCCGGCCAGCGCCAGCAAGGTCATGCGCGGTTTGCTGTCGCGCCACGCGTAGGTTTGCCCGTCAGCCAACTGAACGCGCAGATCCTCGTCGACGAAATTGCGCTGCGGCGAGATCGGCTGCCCATTGCCCTTGGCGCCCGGTTGCCAGCCGCCAACGACCAACAGGCCGGCGACAATCATCGGCGCGAGAAACACCAGGGCGATCAACAACAGAGACACGCGACTCTTGCGCGACGGTTTGGAATCAACAGTATTCATGGAGGATATTCAACACGAGGAATCAGGTGGGCTCATCAGGTCTTTTTCGGCCCGCGCTTGCGATGCAGCACCAGCAGGATCACCACCGCGGCAAGCGCGAAGGCAAACCACTGGAACGCGTAGGCACGATGGCGCGCCGGCGGCATCGAGAGATCAAGCGTGTGCTGGCGCACGTAGATCGTGGAAGTATCGGCATCCAGGGCCAGCACGTGCGGGTACAGCGGTCGGCCGAGGTCGCCGGCGACTTCGGCCATGGTCAGGAAGATGCTCTTCTTCGGCCATTGGGTTTGCCGCGCCAGCGCATTGCCGCCCATTTTGAAGCCGGTCGGCGGCGGCGGCACGTACAGCCCGCGCAGTTCGACCGGAGCGCCCGACAACGGCGGCAGTTGCGGCGTCTGGTCGTTGCCCTGGCCCGGCAGGAAGCCAAGATCGACCAGCAGCAAGTGCGACTGGCCAGGCAGTTCGAACGGTGCGAACACCTCCACGCCACCCCGCGTATCATGCTTCGGATTGTCCAGCAGGTACAGGCGGTCGACCAGATAACGCCCCCGCACCTGCACGCGTGGAAAGCTGTCCGCAGACGGTCTGGAAGCCACCGCGGCGAAGTTCTGCAACGGCGCCGACGCCGCTGCGGCATAGCGTCGCAGCAGCGACTCCTTGAAGTCAGCGCGCTGCAGCTGCCAGACGCCCAGGCGTATGAACAGCAGCGCGCCCGCCACGGTCAGCAGCAGCGCCCACCACGACGGACGGCGAAATCCGTTCACGCGGCGCGGTTGCCGCGGGTGGCTATACTGCCGCAGTCGAAATCGTCCGGACTTGTCACGTGGGTACCATCTACAAAATTGCGCTGGTGGTGATGCTGCTGGTGGTGATCTTCAATCTTGGCCAGGCGCTGTACTTCATGATGACCGACCAGGACGACGACAGACGCACGGTATGGGCATTGACCCGGCGGATCGGCCTGTCGCTGGTGTTGATCGCGATGGTCATCCTGGGCATCTGGATGGGCTGGCTGCAGCCGCACGGCCTCGGCCAGTAATTGTAGCGGTTGCGCCGGCCTGGTGCCGCTTCGGAGCCTGTTCGAATGGCACATGCGCCTGGAGCGGCCTGGCGATTCCAACGACACATGAGCCGGAATGCTTTTCGCCGGAGAATGATCGCGACTCTGCATGCGCAATCGTCGCCGCCGCTACGCGGGGAAAGGGAAAAGATCATCAGACCGGAACTCGTCGAACTTTCTCAAGTTCGTCGAAACTTCGTCTGGCCGAATCAATCGGCCGGTACCCGATAGTAGTCCCGGTACCAACGCACGAAGTTCGCCACGCCCTGCTCCACCGGCACGCCGGGGTTGTAGTCGACCGCTGCCGCCAGCGCCGACGTGTCCGCCTCGGTATCCGGCACGTCGCCGGCCTGCAGCGGCAGCATCTCCGTCTGTGCCTTGCGGCCCAGGCACTGCTCCAGCACCTCGATGTAGCGCAGGAGCTCCACCGGTTGCTCGTTGCCGATGTTGTAGATGCGATACGGCGCCACGCCACTACTGGCCGGGTCCGGTGCCTTGCCATCCCAGTCAGGGTTCGTGCCGGGCACCTTGTCCAGCACGCGGACAACGCCTTCGACGATATCGTCGATATAAGTGAAGCTGCGCTTGTGGTGACCGTAGTTGAACACCTTGATCGGCTCGCCGGCCAGGATTGCGCGGGTAAACAGGAACAGCGCCATGTCCGGCCGCCCCCATGGCCCGTAAACGGTGAAGAAGCGCAGGCCGGTGCAAGGCACGCCGTACAGGTGCGCGTAGCTGTGCGCCATCATCTCGTTGGCTTTCTTCGATGCCGCATACAGGGTCAGCGGGTGCTCGGTCGACTGATGCTCGGAGAACGGCATCGCGGTGTCCGCGCCGTACACCGAGCTGGTCGAGGCATACACCAAATGCTCCACGGCGTGATGACGGCAACCCTCGATGATGTGCAGGAAACCGGTGACATTGGTCGACACGTAGATATGCGGATTCTCCGCCGCGTAGCGCACCCCGGCCTGCGCCGCCAGGTTGATCACCCGCTGCGGCTTGTGCCGGACGAACACCGCCTCGACCGCGGCGCGATCGGCGATGTCGATCGGCTCATGCCGGTAAGCGGGGTGCTCGATGAAGCGCGCCAGCCGCGCTTTCTTCAGCTCCACGTCGTAATAGTCACTCAGGTTGTCGATGCCGACCACTTCGTCACCGCGCTCAAGCAGGCGTAGCGCGACGTGCGAGCCGATGAAGCCGGCGGTACCGGTGACGAGTACTTTCATGATTTCTGGTGTTTGAGTTGGGGGGTGTTCTTTGTTCTTTGTTCTTTGTTCTTTAGTTCTTTGTTCTTTGTTCTTTGTTCTTTGTTCGGTGTTCGGTATTCCGTGTTATTTCGCGAGCGTCGGGTGCTTTTGCCTTGGATGCTTTTTGAAAGAGCGTGAAGCAGGGCGGCGATTTGCTTGAGGTCGGCGGGAAGTCGGGATGGCTGCTGGTTGCTCAGGATACCGACTCGCGCCGCGATGCAGACCTGGGTGCGAAGCTCGGCGGCTGATCCCTTGGCGATATTGAGGAACCGGATGACGTCGGAACCTGCCGTTCGTTCCGCGCCCGCGCGATGTTGGCTGCAATGGAAACAGCCGCGCGGGTCATCTGATCCCTCAGCGCGCGATCGTCGCCATGGTGCAGGTCAGCGTACAACCCGGATTGCCAGCCGGCACGAAAGCTTCCAGACCTCTAGGAGTCTGTCGGGCTTTGCTGGTCGAGGCGAGAATTCGGCTGCGTGAGGACAGCAATCGACGGTTCGCCGGTCCATAGTGGTTCTATGAACCGGCGAATCAGCGAAAATATGGACCATACAGCCGAATTCGCAGACCAGCCAACCAAAGCCCGACAGACTCCTAGATCCTCAAACGAATGAAACGCCACCCATCCTCCCTGAACTCCAATCCATCCTAATCATGGAACACCGAAAACCAAAAGCCGCCCTACAACCTCCCATCCACGGTTTCGTGTGGCAACACATACTTGACGTCATACAGTACGCTTGAGGGCTTGCCGAGCGCCCGTATGCCGGCGCTGCCCAGCTCGGCAAACTGCCGGTGACCCACGGCCACGATCATGGCATCGTAGCTCCCCGGTACGGGAGCGTCGATCAGGTCCAGTCCGTATTCATGCCTAGCCTCAGCCGCGTCGGCCCAAGGGTCGAAGATATCCACCTCGACGCTGTAGCCGCGCAAGGTCTCGACGATATCCACCACCCGCGTATTGCGCAGATCCGGGCAGTTTTCCTTGAATGCCAGTCCCAGCACCAGGATGCGCGCGTGCACCGGATTGATGCCCTTGCGCACCATCAGCCGGATTACCTCGCCGGCAATGTACGGTCCCATGCTGTCGTTGGTGCGACGGCCGGCCAGGATCACATCCGGATGGTGACCCACTTCCTGCGCCTTGTGGGTCAGATAGTAGGGATCGACGCTGATGCAGTGGCCACCGACCAAGCCGGGGCGAAACGGCAGGAAGTTCCACTTGGTGCCAGCGGCCTCAAGCACTTCCAGCGTATCGATGCCGAGCTTGTTGAACAGCTTGGCCAGATCATTGACCAAGGCGATGTTGAGATCACGCTGGGTGTTCTCGATCACCTTGGCCGCCTCGGCTACCCGGATGCAACTGGCCTTGTACGTGCCGGCGGTGATGATCGATCCGTACAGGCGATCGACGAAATCGGCGACGTCGGGGGTCGAGCCGGAGGTGACCTTGAGGATGCTGGTGACCCGGTGTTCCTTGTCGCCCGGGTTGATGCGCTCGGGGCTGTAGCCACAGGAGAACGTGTTCGGTGTCGGGTGATCGCCGCTCAGCGTGCCGGTGTTGTAGGTGAGGCCAGAGATGCGTTCGAGAATCGGAACGCAGACTTCCTCGGTGCAGCCGGGGTACACCGTGGACTCGTAGATCACCACGTCGCCAGGTTTGAGGACGCTGCCAATCAACTCGCTGGCCTTGACCAGCGGGGTCAGGTCCGGACGCTTGGCGCTGTCGATCGGCGTAGGCACGGAGACGACATAGACCTCGCAACCGCGGATGTCCTCCAGATCGGCGCTGAACTTGAGATGCGTCGCCGCCGCCAACTCCGCGGCACCGACTTCCAGCGTGTGATCGTGCCCGCTGCGCAGTTCGTCCACCCGCGCCGCACGGATATCGAAGCCGACCGTGTCGTACCGCTTGCCGAATTCCACCGCCAGCGGCAGGCCGACATAGCCCAGTCCGACAATCGCAATCCTGCTGCTTTCCAGCTGTCGCATACGTAGTGTCCTCGTGATTTTCGATGATCAAGTGTATTCAGGCGGGACCTGACGATCCCCGGCTGTCGGCTCCGGCGCGCCTGACCGTCCTCTTCAAACCGGGCAGCTGTGTTGGCGACGCTCGCCAGCGGCGGTAATTTTTTCATCGCATCGCTGCGCTTCCCACGGTGGTGCCCTGCTCAGGTCGAGGAACACGAGGCGCCACGCGAACCTGCGCGAAACGCGCTCGCGCTACAAAACAGGCCCGCCGAGGGCGGGCCTGTTTGACCAAACAGGAGTCGACACCGCTCAAAGAATGTAGACAAACAGGAACAGGCACAGCCAGACCACGTCGACGAAATGCCAGTACCAGGCCACGGCCTCGAAGCCGAAGTGGTGATCCTTGCTGAAATGGCCTTTCAACACGCGGAACCAGATCACCGACAGCATGATCGTACCCAGGGTCACGTGGAGGCCGTGAAAACCGGTCAGCAAGAAGAACGTCGAGCCGTATACCCCACTGCCCAAGGTCAGGTTGAGCTCGTGATAGGCCTCGATGTACTCATGCGCCTGGAAGTTTATAAACATCGCGCCAAGCAGCACGGTCAGGCCAAGGAACACCAGAATCCGGCCACGATGGCCACCGCGAAGTGCGTGATGCGCGATGGTGATCGTCACGCTGGAGCTGAGCAGGATCAGCGTATTGAGCAGCGGCAATCCCCACGCCGGCACAATCTCGAACGGACCGCCGACATGCGCCGGACCATTGCCGCCTTCGGCACCCCATGCCCCGGCGTAATCGTTCCAGAGAAACTGATGGGTCAGTACGCCGTGACCGTCGCCACCCAGCCATGGCACCGAGAAAATGCGCACGTAGAACAGCGCGCCGAAGAACGCACCAAAGAACATCACCTCGGAGAAGATGAACCACATCATGCCCATGCGGAACGAGGTGTCCACCTGGTGGTTGTAGTCGCCCGCCAGCGATTCGTTGATGACCGAGCGGAACCAGCCGAAAAACATGGCCAGCAAGCCGATCACGCCAACGGTCAGTACCGTCTTGCCAAAACCGGCGCCGCCCGGCTCGGCATTGAGCCAGTGGCCGGCACCGAACATGAAGAGGAACAGGACCACCGCGGCAACGATGGGCCAGTAGCTCCTGACCGGAACGAAGTAAACGTCGTGTTGCTGACCCATGTTGAGACCCCGTGGATTTCTCTTGTTGACGCTGCCCCGCGTGCCGCCGGGGAATAACTGCCGGTCATGCCGACCCGGGCAACTGAAGTGGAAACGACTGGTGCCGCCGAAACGCTATTTCATCAGCAAGATCTGCAGGAACGCCAACAGGTAGAAAAAGATCGCCACGACGACCAGGATCGTCACCGTGCGTCGCACGCCACGACGACTGGCCGCGGCGTGCTGGTCTGGAATCGGTTGAGTCATTTCCACAAATGTCCCGCCTGGCTCAGGCATGCACGTCACCGTGCGCCAACTCTTCGTCATGGACCACCGGCGGCACCGTGAAGGTGTGGTGCGGCGCGGGCGAAGGCACCGTCCACTCCAGACCCTTGGCGCCTTCCCACGCACGATCGGCAGCCTTCTTCTTCGAGAAGAACACGCAGTGAATCACCACGCCCAGGAAGATCAACTGCGAGGCCCCGAACAGGAAACCACCGATCGAACTGACCATGTTGAAGTTCGCAAACGCCACGTTGTAATCGGGAACGCGTCGCGGCATGCCGGCCAGGCCAAGAAAGTGCTGTGGAAAGAACAGCACGTTCACCCATATCAAGCTGTTCCAGAAGTGCACCTTGCCCCAGAATTCGCTGTACATATGGCCACTCCACTTCGGCAGCCAGAAATATGTCGCTCCGATGATCGCGAACAAGGCACCGGTCACCAACACGTAGTGGAAATGGGCCACGATGAAATAGGTGTCCGTGTACTGGAAGTCGGCCGGCACCAGCGCCATCATCACACCGGAAAAGCCGCCGATCGAGAACAGGATGATGAACGCGATGGCGAACAGCATCGGCGTCTCGAACGTCATCGATCCGCCCCACATGGTGGCCACCCAGTTGAATATCTTCACCCCGGTGGGCACGGCGATCAACATCGTGGCATACATGAAGAACAGGTCCGCGCCGACCGGCATGCCCACGGCGAACATGTGGTGGGCCCACACCGTGAACGACAGGAACGCAATGCAGGCGAGCGCGAACACCATCGCCTTGTAGCCGAAGATCGGCTTGCGCGCGAACGTCGGCACGATCTCCGAAATGATCCCGAACGCGGGCAGGATCATGATGTAGACCTCGGGATGGCCGAAGAACCAGAACACGTGCTGGTACAGCACCGGGTCGCCGCCGCCGCCGGGATTGAAGAAGCTGGTGCCGAAGTACTTGTCGGTCAGCAACATCGTCACCGCGCCAGCCAACACCGGCATCACCGCAATCAGCAGGAACGCGGTAATCAACCAGCTCCACACGAAAATCGGCATCTTCAGCAGATCCATGCCCGGCGCGCGCATGTTGAGGATGGTCGCGATGATGTTGATCGCACCCATGATCGAGCTGATGCCCATCAAGTGGATTGCGAACACCGCGAAGGCCAGCGAATTGCTCTGCAGCGACAGGGGCGGGTACATCGTCCAGCCACCGGCCGGGCCGCCACCCGGCAGGAACAGGCTCGACAACAGCAGAATGAACGCGAACGGCAGGATCCAGAACGACAGGTTGTTCATGCGCGGCAACGCCATGTCAGGCGCGCCGACCATCAACGGGATCATCCAGTTGCCGAGCCCCACGAAGGCCGGCATGATCGCGCCGAAAATCATGATCAGGCCGTGCATGGTGGTCATTTCGTTGAAGAAATATGGCTGCACCAGCTGCAAACCAGGCTTGAACAGTTCGGCGCGGATCATCATCGCAAAGCTGCCACCGATGAAGAACATCGTCAGCGCGAAGATCAGGTACAGCGTGCCGATATCCTTGTGATTGGTGGAAAACACCCAGCGTTGGAAAAAATTCTGCGGCGCGCCGTGGTGATCATCGTGCTGATCATGAGTGGCTGCGTAGGACATGGCCGTGTACCTCTAACCTGTTATTGAATGCGACTGCAATGAAACGCGGTGAAAGTGGACTCAGCCTCGCCCGGCTGCTGTAGGCGCGCTGGCGGAAGCAGAGGCCGGCGCGGCCGCATCGAACGGCGCGGGCGGTGGCGGGGCCTTCTTGGACTCGGCCTCCTGCTCGCTCAGCCACTTGGCGAAATCCGCCTTGGACTTGGCCACCACCACGATCGGCATGAAGCCATGATCCTGACCGCACAACTCGGCGCACTGACCGCGATAGGTGCCAGGTTTCTCAATGTTGGTCCAGGCGGCGTTGATGATCCCCGGGATCGCGTCGAGCTTCCAGCCCAGCGCCGGCACCCACCAGGAATGGATCACGTCGCCACCGGTGATCACGAAGCGGATCTTGGTATTGATCGGCACGACCAGCGGCTTGTCCACATTCAGCAGATAGGTGTTTTCGTTGCCAACCTTGACCGCATACGGATCCATGCCCGAGCCCAGTTGGCGGGTTTCGTCGCTCTGCTTGTCGAGCTTGGACATGAAGCCAACCTTCTCGATCGGCTTGCCCAGGTAGCTGACGTAGTCGTAGCGCCACTTCCATTGATAACCCGTGACCTTCACCGTCATCTGTGAACCGGTGGTATCGGCCCAGCTGGTGAGGCCGCCGGTGGCCAGATACGCCAGCACGATCAGGATCAGGACCGGGATCGTGGTCCAGGTGACTTCCATCGCCGTGTTGTGGGCCCACTTCTCGGCCACCGCGCCGCGCGATTTGCGGAAGCGGAACATCGCGACGAACATGGTCCCGAACACCAGCACGCCAATCACGGTGCAGATGGCCAGCGCGATGTTGTTCAAGTCATAAGGTACGTGCGACCAGGTGCTGGCGCCGCGCTCCATGTTCAGCTGCCATGGATGTGGATTCGCGTGGACGACACCACCGAATAATGCAAGGACAAAACTCGCCGCTGCCATGAATGATCGCCGGATCCCGCCAGATGTCATGTTTTGCACCCTTGTCATAGCTATTTGTGCCACTGCCTGGCAAACCCAGCCAGCAACACCGTGAGTCGCTGCGCCAGCTCGACGCGTTCCGGCTGCGCCAGAAACGCGCCGATTTCCAGATCGCGACCATGCGATGACAACACCAGCCGTCCATTGCCGGTTTCCAGCCGCGCGCGCACCCAGTACGACTGGAAACGCGTGCAACGCGGGCCAGGCAACGATTGCACCTCCAACGACGACCCGTCGAGGGTGATGCGCTCGCAGCGGTCGCCAGCCCGCCAGGCCACGCTCAAGGCGACGGCCATGGCAGCGGATTCCACCAGGGCAAACAGCGGAGCAAACACGTTCCCCTGCAAAGCTCCCAGTTCTGCCGTTGTCAGCGCCAGTACCACCAGAATCACGATCAGACGACGCAGCCCGCGCCGGCTGAGCGAGCGATTCGGCTTGAGCCACATCGTCACGCGGGGCAAGCCGGCATTGGCTGGTCGAAGCACGATCATTGCAACTCGGCGCGCCTGGAACTGACAGAATGATAGGCCGCGGCGACGCAGTGGGCAAGAATGTCGCAGCCGATCGACAGGAACCAACGGACCATGTCTCGTTTGCGACCCCCGCTTTACATTTGCGAATGGTCGTTGCGAGCGCAGGTTCGACACTGGTTTGCCGCTCCTGCTCGGTCCCGATCCGATGGCGCCGGGCGTACAATGGCGGGCTTCGCCAACCGCCGCCCGCGGCACGCATCGGCACGACCGTGACCTCAATCATCCTCAGCCCCGAACTTCCGCTTCAGATCGCGCCCGCGCGCGCGCGCATCACCGCCGCCTGGCTGCGCGACGAAACCGAGGCCGTCAATGACCTGCTCGACCAGGCCGACCTGCCGCCGGACGAACGCGAGCAGGTGATCGAGCGCGCCGCCGCGCTGGTCGAGCGCGTGCGTGCGCGGGTGGATGACCAAAGCGTGGTCGAATCCTTCATGCGTCAGTACGACCTGTCGAGCGAGGAAGGCATCCTGCTGATGTGCGTGGCGGAGGCGCTGCTGCGCATTCCCGACAAGACCACCACCGACAAGCTGATCCGCGACAAACTCGGCGACGCGAACTGGCGCAAGCACCTGGGCCGCAGCGAATCGCTGCTGGTCAACGCCTCCACCTGGGGTCTGCTGTTGACCGGACGCCTGGTCAACCTGGCCGACGGCACCCACGACGACTTCAGTGGCGCGTTGCGCCGGCTGGTTACCCGCGTCGGCGACCCCACAATCCGGGTGGCAGTGCGCCAGGCGATGCGCATCATGGGTCACCAGTTCGTGATGGGCCAGAACATCGAGGAAGCACTCGACCGCAGCGTGAAGAAGGAAAACGCGGCCTACCGCTACTCCTTCGACATGCTGGGCGAAGCGGCGATGACCGCCGCAACCGCCGAGCGTTACCAGCAGGATTACCGCAACGCGATCGACGCCCTAGGCGCACGCGGTCCCTATGCCAACCATGCCGACGCCCCGTCGATCTCGGTGAAACTGTCCGCGTTGTTTCCGCGTTACGAGGTGGCCCAACGGGCACGGGCCCGCCCGGCACTCACCGAAAAGCTGCTGGAACTGTCACAACTGGCGATGAAGCACGGCATTGCGCTGTCGGTCGATGCCGAAGAAGCCGATCGCCTGGAGCTGTCGCTGGACGTCATCGGCGAGGTCTTCAAGCACCCGTCACTGGAAGGCTGGAACGGCCTGGGCATCGTGGTGCAGGCCTACGCCAAGCGCACGCCGTTCGTGATCGACTGGCTGGTCGAGACCGCACTGGCATGCAGACGGCGCTGGTACGTGCGGCTGGTCAAGGGTGCCTACTGGGACGCTGAAATCAAGAAGGCCCAGGAGCAGGGTCTCTCCGGCTATCCGGTATTCACGCGCAAGCCGAATACCGACGTGTCGTACCTGGCCTGCGCGCGGCGCCTGTTCAATGCCGGCGGCAACTTCATCTACCCGCAGTTCGCCACGCACAATGCGCACACGATTGCCGCCGTGCATCACCTGGCGCAGGGGCGGGCGTTCGAGTACCAGCGCCTGCACGGCATGGGCATGGATCTGTACGCGGAGGTGATCGGCAAGAGCAGCTTCAACGTGCCGTGCCGCGTGTATGCGCCGGTCGGCACGCACGAGGACCTGCTGCCGTACCTGGTGCGCCGCCTGCTCGAGAACGGCGCCAACACGAGTTTCGTCAACCGCGTGGTGGACCAAGCCGTGCCGGCGCGCGAGCTGGTCGCCGACCCGTGCGAGACGGTGCGGGCGTTCGACCATATTCCGCACCCGCGCATCCCGCTGCCGGCCAATCTCTTCGGTGAACTTCGGAAGAATTCCATGGGCGTCAACTTTGCCAACGACAACGAACTGAACGAACTCGCCGCCGCGGTCAATGCGCAGCAAGGTCCGTGGAACGCCGGCCCGCTGGTGCCCGGCGCCAACAGCAAGGGCGCCACCGTGCAGGTCACCGACCCGTCTGACCGCCGGCGCACCATCGGCAGCTACGTCAGCGCCGACCAGGCGACGGTGGATCTGGCCATAACCAACGCCGTCGCCGCGCAGGATCGCTGGAACTCCCTGCCGGTAGCCAATCGCGCCGCCATGCTCGAATACGCCGCCGACCAGCTGGAGGCGCGCCGCGCCGAGTTCATCGCCCTGTGCGTACGCGAGGCGGGCAAGAGCCTGCCCGATGCGATTTCCGAGGTACGCGAAGCAGCCGACTTCCTGCGCTACTACGCCACCATGGCACGCCGCCTGTTCGCCGAACCCGAGCAACTGCCCGGCCCCACCGGCGAGACCAACCAGCTGTACCTGGAAGGTCGCGGCGTGTTCGTGGGCATCAGCCCGTGGAACTTCCCGCTGGCGATCTTCACCGGCCAGGTCAGTGCCGCGCTGGCCGCCGGCAACACGGTGATCGCCAAGCCGGCCGAGCAGACCAGCCTGATCGGCTACCTCGCCACCCAACTGCTGCACGAAGCCGGCATCCCCAAGGATGTCTTGCAGTTCCTGCCGGGCGATGGTCCCACCGTCGGCGCCGCGCTGACCCGCGATCCGCGCGTGGCCGGCGTGGTCTTCACCGGCGCCACCGAGACCGCCTGGGCGATCAATCGTGCGCTGGCGGCGCGCGACGCGCAGATCGCCGTGCTGGTGGCCGAGACCGGCGGCCAGAACGCGATGATCGCCGACTCCTCCGCGTTGCCCGAGCAGATCGTCAAGGACGTGATCACCTCCGCGTTCCAGTCCGCCGGCCAGCGCTGCTCGGCGGCCCGCGTGCTGTACATCCAGGAAGACATTGCCGACAAGGTGATCGAGATGCTGGCCGGTGCAATGGCCGAGCTGAAGGTAGGCGACCCGGGGCTGCTCTCGACCGACGTCGGCCCGGTCATCGATGAGGAGGCCAAAGCGATCCTGGTCGCCCATGCCGAGCGCATGGACACCGAAGCGAAGAAGATCGCCCAGGCGCCGATGGACCCTGCCGCCACCGAACACGGCACGTTCTTTGCCCCGCGCGCCTACGAAATCCCCTCGCTGTCGGTGCTCAAGCGCGAGGTGTTCGGCCCGGTGCTGCACGTGATCCGCTTCAAGGCCACGGATCTGAAAAAGGTCGTCGACGAAATCAACAGCACCGGCTACGGTCTCACCCTGGGCGTGCACAGCCGCATCGACGCCACCGTGCACTACATCAGCCAGCATGCCCGCGTGGGCAACTGCTACGTCAACCGCAACCAGATCGGCGCGGTGGTCGGCGCGCAGCCGTTCGGCGGCGAAGGCCTGTCCGGCACCGGCCCCAAGGCCGGCGGTCCGCATTACCTGCTGCGCTTCGCCGGCGAGCGCACGTTGACGATCAACACTACCGCCTCCGGCGGCAATGCCTCGCTGCTGACGATCGGCGAATAATTGTCACCTCCGCGTGACCCGCCGCATTGCCACCGGCGCGACGCAGCGAGTACGTTTCGCGTATTCGCGGGGGTGTTTGCATGTCGAAACCAAGAAAAGGCACGGCCGAATTCGTACGGTGGATGGGACCATTGCTTGACGGCTTGCGCGCACTCGGCGGGTCGGCAAAACCTCATGAAATTTCGAGCTGGATCGCAGGTGAGCTGAAGCTGTCCTCTGCGATTACGGAGAGCACCCTCAAATCAGGCGGAAGCCGCTTCCACAACCAGGTTCAGTGGGCGCGCCAGTATCTGGTGTGGGAGGGCTTGCTGGACGACAGCAAACGCGGCACTTGGACCTTGAGCCCGCTGGGCTGGAAGACCCGGCTCGATGCTGACGCATCGCAATCCATTTTCCTCAAACGCGTCAAGATCAACCAGGCTCAACGCAAACAACGCGCGGCTTCCAAAGCAGACGCGGAACCCGGGCTTGAGTTTTCCGACACAGCGGATCCGGCAGCAACGCAAGACCTGGACTTGCTGGATATCCTCAAGTCTCTACCGCCCTACGGCTTTGAACTAATCTGCGGCCGCCTGCTGCGCGAGCATGGATTCGAGGATGTCGAAGTGACGCAACGCTCGCGCGACGGCGGCATCGACGGCTATGGCCTGTTGCGCCTGAGTCCGTTTGTCAGCTTGCGCGTCGCGTTCCAGGCCAAGCGCTACAAGGATGTCGTCACCCGCAGCGCGGTGGGCGAGTTTCGCAACGCCTTGCTGGGCCGAGCCGAGAAAGGAGTGTTCATCACCACCGGACGCTTCACTCTCGACGCCGAAAACGAGGCCGGCCGCGATGGCGTGGTACCGATCGAACTGATCGACGGCGAACAGCTGGTGCAGCTGTTTCAGGACAAGACCATCGGCATGAAGCCGAAAACCGTGTATGAGATTGATCACGCGTTTTTCGACGAATTCCGCCGCGACCCCTGAGCGGTCGTGCACGGCGTAAAAAACGACAGCAAGAGCCGTCCTCATGTGAACTTCCGCCGCGTCGACGCATGTTGCAGACTTTGGCTAGAGTGGCACTCATGACGACCGTTACCGCTACCGATCTCGCCAACCGCTTGCAGCAGTTGCGCGCCGCACAACGCAAGCAGCCGATGCCGGACTGGGCCACCCGCGCGAGCCGCCTGCGTATGCTGGAAGCCATGCTGCACGACAACCGCGAACGCGTCATCGAAACGATCCACGCCGACTTCGGTTGCCGCCCGCGCGAGGAGACCGAAATGCTGGAGTTGTTCCCCAGCCTGTCGGCGATTCGCTATGCACTGCGCCATGGTCGTCGCTGGATGCGGCCGCGGCGCTCGCTGGCGGGTCTCGCGTTCCTGCCGGCGCGCAACGTGCTGATACCGCAACCGCTGGGCGTCATCGGCATCATCGTGCCGTGGAACTATCCGTTGTATCTGGCAGCCGGCCCGCTGGTCGATGCCCTGGCCGCAGGCAACCGCGCGATGGTGAAGATGAGCGAGTTCACGCCGCACTTTTCGGCGCTGTTCGCCGAACTGGTCGACCAGTATTTCAAGGCGGACGAGGTCGCCGTGATCAATGGTGATGCCGCGGTGGGGCAGGCGTTCTCCGCGTTGCCGTTCGACCATCTGCTCTTCACCGGCTCCACCGCAGTCGGCCGCCTGGTGATGCGCGCGGCGGCCGCGAACCTGACCCCGGTGACGCTGGAGCTTGGCGGCAAGTCGCCGGCGATCATCGGCCCGAGCGCGCGCTTCGACAACGCGGTGGAACGTATTTTGTTCGGCAAGCTGGTCAACGCCGGACAAACCTGCATCGCACCGGACTATGTCCTGCTGCCGCGCGCACGCATGACGGAATTCATCGATACTGCCGGCCGCGTGATGCCCCGGATGTACCCCCAGCTCGCACAAAATACGCAATACGCCAGTATCGTGTCCGATCGCCGGTACCAACGGTTGGTCGACTTGCGCGACAGCGCGGTGGCCGCCGGCGCGCACGTACACGTGCTCGGCGACGCCGCCGAAGATGCGAGCCGCCGCTTGCTGCCGCCACAACTGCTCAGTGGCGTCAGCGACGACATGTCGCTGATGCAGGAGGAAATCTTCGGCCCGCTGCTGCCGCTGGTACCGTACGACTCGATCGACGAAGCCGTCGCCTACGTCGCCGCGCGCCCGCATCCGCTCGGGCTTTATCTGTTCGAGCAGGATCGTGCGCTGATCGACCACGTGCTGACCCATACTGTCGCCGGCGGCGTCAGCGTCAACGACACGCTGTTTCATTTCGCCCAGCACAGCCTGCCGATCGGCGGCGTCGGCGCCTCCGGCATGGGCGGCTACCACGGCGAAGCGGGGTTCCGCACGTTCAGCCACATGAAACCGGTCTTCCGCCAGGCCCGCTTCAACGGTGTCGGGCTGCTCAATCCACCGTATGGAAAACGTTTTCGGAAGATGGTCAACCTGCTGCTGAAACGGGGTTGAGGCGACGCGGCAGGGCGCGCTCCTGCTACCCTCTCGAGTTGTGCCGCGGTTTCCCGGCAGCGCGCCACGATGGGTATCGTCATGCAATGTTTCGTCTACGCCAGTCTGCACAAGGCCGACACCTACCTGTGGCTGGCCGAACGTGATGCGCTTGACGTGCTGCCCGAGCCGCTGGCATTGATGCTGGGCGAGCTGCGCTTCGTGATGGAGGTGCATCTTGACCCACAACGCGAATTGCCCGCGCAAGACACCCGGCAGGTGCTCGACCATCTGCGCGCCAAGGGCTGGCACTTGCAACTACCACCGAAGGAAACGCTGGCTGCCGCCAACCAGCTCGATTACAAGCGCCAGTTGCACGACGACCGTGACGCGTAAAATCAGCGCAAGCAAACTGACCAGCGGGCCAGTTAACGGGAGGTTACCCTCTGCACAGCCCGCGATTTCTATACTGCTGCCATGACCCAGTCCAAATCCCGTCGTCGCCCTCCTCTCCTGCACGCACTGGCCTGGTTCATCCCCGGACTGTTGGCGGTCGCCGCGGCCGGCCTGACCACCCATCCGCTGACCTTGCTTCTGCTGCTGGTGGCCAATGCACTGACGATGGCGGCGATCTGCCACGCCATCGGTTTCGACCCCGAGCCCCGATTCACTCGTACGGTGCTGCGCCGTGGTGCCGCGTATCTGGTGATGTTCACTGTTTTCACGGCGCTGGTATTCGCGCTGGTGGCGTGGCCGATGCTGCAGCTGAGCCACGCCACCAGTCTCCGCGCCGCCTTGTTGCTGGTGGCAGCGCTGGTGTTGGCGTTGGCGGTACTGTGGCGGCTGTGGCCGGCATTCGGGCTGGCCTTCCTGTGGGACGATGCCTATCCGCCACAGCGCGACGGTTCGTGGATCTTCACCGCCACCCTGCGCTGCATGGCCTTCGGTCGTCATCTGTCGCGGGAAGAGCGTTTCTTCAGCCACTTCCTGCCGACCGCCGTGTGCCTGCTGGCACTCGCCTTCGGAGCCATCGCGCTGACCGGCCTGGTGCGCGTGCTGCCCGAAGAAATGCGCGTGGCAGCGCTGGCGATCTATGCGCTGCTGATTCTGCCCGTGGCTTGCCTGGTAATCGCCAACCGCACGCTGCACGCGCTGCTGTGCGAGCGGCATCCCCCGCGCCGACGCGCCGACCAGGACTCGCCGGCGATCAATATTTTGCGTCCCGTGCTGACCGAAGGCGAACGCGTCGCCGGTACCCCCGAGCAGGCGGCGGCCTTGCTGGCTGCCACTCGCGACGGCGATATCGAACGCGCACTGGCCCTGCTGGAAGTCGGCGCCGACCCGGATACCGCACCGGACTCGAGCGACCGTGACCAGCGCCCGGTGCTGATGCTGGCGGCGATGCTGCCCGATACCCACCTGCTGCGTGCGTTGATCGCCCGAGGCGCCAATGTGAATCGCGCCAGCGGCGGTATTACACCGTTGCTCGCCGCCACGCGCGACAGCTGGCACGGGCGCGCCGAGGCGGTCCTGACCCTGCTCGCCAATGGCGCCAGTCCGGTGGTCACCGATGCCGACGGCAACACGCCGCTGCACGGCGCGATGCTCAGTGCCGACCCTGGCGTCGCTGCCATGCTGCTGGATGCCGCCGCGCCGATTGACGCCTTGAACCAGATGGGCCTGAGCCCGCTGGCCACGGCCTGCCGCGCCGCCAACTGGCCGCTGGCGAAATACCTGCTCGAACACGGCGCCAAACCCGCGCCGCCGGGGGGCGAGCCGGCGTTGGTCGCGGCCGCCACCATCGCCGACGACGACCCTGCCGGCGTCACGCTGCTGCTCAAGCATCGCGCCGCCGTCAACGCGCTCGACGCGCGCAAGCGGCACGCGCTGCTGGGCGCCGCGGCCGAGGGTCACGAACAGATTGCCCGCGCACTTTGCGACGCGGGGGCTGACGTCAAACTGGCGGACGAACACGGCACCACGGCATTGATGGAAGCGGCCCGGGCCGGCGCCACCGGCATCGTGCAGCGCCTGGCCGAGGCCAAAGCCGGTGCGCTTGCCCGCGACCAGCACGGCCGCGATGCCCTGTTGCTGGCCTGCCAATCGCCGCATGCCCACGGCGCCACGATCAGCGCCCTGCTCGCCCTGGGCGCCGCGGCGAAGACCCCTGGCGGCGACGGTCGCAGCGCGCTGGACCACGCCACCGCGGCTGGGCGCTGGGATCTGGTCGCTCTGCTTGACCCTGATACCGCCCTGCCCGCCAATCTCAGTCACGAACTGCTGGACGAGGGTGCCGACACGCCGGCGCACCTGTTTGACGCGTTGCGTTTCGGCCACTGGGCGACCGTGTCCGTCTTCACCGAACGCGTGCGGACATGGCCGCAGGCGCAACTGGCCCAGCTCTATCTGGACCTGGCCACGCCCGGCCTCGGCGCCGCCCGCCGCTGGCTGCTCGACCACGGCCTGGACGCCGAAGCCCGCCTCGAGGTTCCGCACGTCGATGGCGCCGAGTCCGGCGAGGCAGCGCCACCGCCGCCACTGGGCCGGCGCCTGTTCGACGCGTTGTTGCAGCACCTGCCGGATGCCACCGAAGCGGTGGAAGACTTGCTGCTCGCCGGCGCCAGCCCGGCCGGCGCCGGCCTGCTCGCGCTCGCCGTTGCCCAACTCGGCACCGCGGCGCAGGGCATCGCCTTGCCGCTGGACCTGCTCCAGCGCGGCGCCGACCCATTCGGTCCGGATACGCACGAGCACACACCCCTGCATTTGGCGGCCAGCCACGGCCACGGGCCACTGCTGCGCGCGCTGCTGGCCTGCGGTTGCGATCCCGACGCCCGCGACAGCGACCAGCGCACGCCGCTGTTTGCCGCGCTGGAACACGGTGCCGCGGCGCTGCCGCTGGTGCGCAGCCTGATCGCCCGCGGCGCCGACCCGGAGGCCGCCGACACCCATGGCGAGACTCCGTTGGGACTGGCACTGGAACATCCCGTACTGGAGCGCTGGCTGGACTGGCGCGACTGGCCGCTGCCGCATCGCGCGCTGCGTGGCGACGATCTGCCGGCCGCGGCCGCCGTGGGTGCGTTGGGTGCCGTGCAACGCCTGCTCGAACTTGGATTTGCCGTCGACACACGCGACGCGCAAGGCGCCACCGCCTTGCTGCGCGCGTGTGGCGCAGGCCATCGCGAGGTGGCGGCCTGCCTGCTCGATGCCGGTGCCGACCCCAGCCTGCCGGCACACAGTGGAGTGACTGCGGTGGTCGCGGCGGTCACCGCGCGCCGCGAGTCGCTGGTGGCATTGTTGCTGCAACGCGGCGTCGTGGTCGACCAGCGCCTGCCGAACGAAGCCACCGCACTGATGGTGGCGGCCGCGCTCGGCTACCCGGATATTGCCGAACAACTGCTGGAAGCGGGCGCCGACGTCAACGCGGTCGATGCCTCCGGCCGCAGCGCGCTGCATGCAGCCGCCCAGTTCGCCTTCGAGCACAACGACAGCCTGCGTGCGCGCCGCCAGTTCGACGCCCTGCTCAAGCGCGGCGCCGACACCAACCACGCCGATCGCGAAGGCAACACCGCGCTGCTGCTGCTGCTGGGCGCACAACTGCCCCCTGGCAGCGATGGCGACGCCACCCATCTCGGCGCGCTGGTACCGCTGCTGCTGGACGCCGGCGCCCAGGTCGGACATGCCGATCAACGCGGCGTCACCGCCTTGCACGCCTGCGCCATGCACGCGCTGCTGGCACCGGCGCGAGTGCTGCTTTCGCGCGGCGCCGATCGCCAGGCGGCCGACGCGTTCGGACGCAGTGCGGCAGATGTGGCCCGGCAACTGGGCTTCGTGGACATCGCACATGAACTGGGTACCCGTGGTCCGGTCATTCCCAGTGTCCGGCAGACGTTGCGTCAGCCGGCGCAACCGGCCGACTGACGCGACCGCAGCGGTTTACTCGGGGTCTGCCAGCTCAGCCCGACCCCTCGCGCGTTCACGCTCGCGTTCGGCGCCGGGCTGCGCATCCGCCTCGAACAGCTGCTGCAGATCGACCAGCGCATCGCGGGTGCTCTGGATCAGCTTGGTCTCGTCGTCGTAGACCAGCGCCTGCTTCTTGAGCAGATCCTCGTCGTAACGACGAAAACGTTCGACCCGGTCCACCGCCAGTTGGTGCGACAGGCCCAGCGCCTCCAGCGTCATGCGGGTCATCTTCAAACTGGAGTGAAACGTCTCGCGTACCGGATCATCCACGCCCAGATCCAGCAGCCGGAACACGTGCTGACGGTTGCGTGCACGGGCCACGATCTTCAGATGCGGATACTGCCGCTTGACCAGCCGGGCGGTACGCAGGTTTGTCTCCGGATCATCGGTGGCCAGCACGAACACCTCGGCGGTGCTGGCCTGCGCCGCCCGCAACAGCTCCGGGCGCGCCGGGTCGCCGAAGAACAGATTGACCGTGCCGAAGCGTCGCGAAAAATCGACCTGGTCGGCCGAATGTTCCAGCGCCACGAACGAAATGCCTTGCGCGCGCAGTACGCGGGCGATGATCTGGCCGACCCGGCCGAAACCGGCGATGATCACGCGCGGCGGGCTGGTGTCGATGGCGTCGAATTCGCGTGCCGGCTGGCGCGGGTGCACGTTCAATGCCTTCGCCGCCAGCACCACCAGCAACGGGGTCAAGCCCATGCTCAGGGTGATTGCCAGCACCAGCGCATCGCGCTGGCTGATGCTGATCAGCTGCTGTTCGGCGGCCAACCGCAACACCACAAACGCGAACTCGCCACCGCAGGCCAGCAGGACCACCAGACGCAGCGTATCGGAGCGATTGAGCCGGCCCAGCAGCCGGCCAAGCGGCCACAGCAGCACGCCTTTCCCCAGCAGCAGCGCCGCCACCAGGGCGAGCACCAGGGCCGGCCGATGCCACAGCAGCGACAGGTCCATCGACATGCCGACGCTGACGAAGAACAGCCCCAGCAGCAAGCCCTTGAACGGCTCGATGTTCGATTCCAGCTCGTGACGATATTCCGAATCAGCCAGCAACATGCCGGCGAGAAACGCACCGAGGGTGGCGGAGACGCCGGCCAGTTCCATCAGCAAGGCCACGCCCATCACCACCAGCAGCGCGGTGGCGGTGAACACCTCGGCCGAATCCGCCTTCGCCACGAAGCGGAACACCGGCCGCAACAGATAGCGGCCGCCAACCACGACGGCCAGGATTACTCCCACCGTGCGCACAATCCCGAACAGGTCGAAATGCGTCGCCGTCGACGTCGCCAGCAATGGCACCGCGGCAATCAAGGGAATCGCCGCCAGATCCTGGAACAGCAGGATCGCGAACACCTGGCGCCCGTAGCCCGAGCCGGCCTCCTTGCGCTCGGCCAGGATCTGCAAGCCGAATGCGGTCGACGACAATGCCAGGCTGCCGCCGACGATGATGGCCGCCTTGGCGCCGAGCCCGGCCAGGTAATACGCCACTGCGGCGATCGCCACACAACTGGTCAGCACCTGCAGCAGGCCGGTGCCGAACACCGAACGCCGCATCACCCACAGTCGCTGCGGCGAGAGCTCCAGTCCGATCACGAACAGCATCAGCACCACGCCGAACTCGGAGATCGTGGCGACCCCCTCGGTATCGCTGATCATGCCCAGCAGCTGCGGTCCGATCACCACCCCGGCCAGCAAGTACCCGAGCACGGCACCAAGACGGAAACGCTTGGTCAGCGGCACCATGATGACCGTGGCCAGCAGAAACACCACCGCCGTCTGCAACATATGATGGTTGTCCACGCTTGACCTCGCTGCTGTCGGCCCGGGTTCGATTATTCCATGTCGGCAACGATGACACGGCACGCGACGGCGGCGTTTGAAGCAACCGATTCACGTCGAAGATCAGCTTAGATGGCCCCTCTCCCGTTGGGAGAGGGATTGGGGAGAGGGTACCGGCGGAGCGAACCGCGGCAGCACTCCACGTTGCGACTGCACGCTTCGCCCGCACCGCTCATCCGGCGCTTCGCGCCACCTTCTCACCCCCCCAACGGGCCTCCCAAGGTCGCCGAGGGGAGCAGGGCCGCCACCGCTGAGAGTCAGCGCCAAGCCGGTGAAACAATCAGGCCCGCACAAGGCGGGCCTGATTGTTGCTGTCGTGCTGTCGTGCCCCGCGATTTACTTCTTCGGCGCGTCCTTCAGGCCGCGGTTCTCCAGCATCGGCTCGATGCTGGGAGCCTGGCCGCGCCAGTCCCGGTACATCTTGGCCAGGTCTTCGGTGTTGCCGCGCGACAGGATCATCTTGCGGAAACGGTCGCCATTGGCGCGGGTCAGCCCGCCGTGCTGCTGGAAGTCGACGAAGGCGTCATCGGCCAGCATCTGGGTCCATAGATAGGCGTAATAGCCGGCGGCATAGCCGTTGCCCCAGATGTGCTGGAAGTAGCTGGAGCGATAACGCGGCGGCACGTAGCTCAAGTCCACGCCGTCCTTCTTCAGCGAGGCCGCCTCGAAGGTATCCGCGTTCTGCAGCGGCGCGGCAGCATTCAGCATGTGCCAGTTCATGTCGAGCATCGCCGCGGCGACCAGCTCGGTCATGTCGTAGCCCTTGTTGAACTTGCTGGCCTTCCGCATCTTGTCGACCAGCGCCTGCGGCATCGGCGCGCCGGTCTTGTAGTTTTTCGCGTAATTCGCGAACACCTTGGGATTGCTGGCCCAGTGCTCGTTGAACTGCGAGGGGAACTCGACGAAGTCGCGCGCGGTATTGGTGCCGGACAGGGTCGGATACTCCCCGTCGGCGAACATACCGTTCAACGCATGACCGAACTCGTGGAACATGGTGATCACGTCGTCAAACGACAGCAGCGCCGGCTGGCCGGCGGCCGGCTTGGTGAAGTTGGCCACGTTGTAGATCACCGGCCGCGTGTCGAGCAGCCTGGACTGCCCCACGAAGTTGTCCATCCAGGCGCCGCCACCCTTGTTGTCGCGCTTGAAGTAGTCGGTGTAGAACAGCGCCAGCGACTTGCCATTCTGGTCGAACACCTCGTACACGCGCACATCCGGCTGGTACACCGGAATGTCCTTGCGCTCCTTGAAAGTCAGCCCGTAGAGCTGGTTGGCGGCGTAGAACACGCCGTTCTTGAGCACGTTGTCCAGCTCGAAGTACGGCTTGATCTCGCTCTCATCCAGGTCGTACTTGGTCTTGCGCACCTGCTCGGCATAGTAGTTCCAGTCCCACGGCTGCAGCTTGAAGCTGGGCTGCTTGAGCGCATTCTGGTCCGCATCGATCCGCGCCTGGATGTCGGCCGCTTCGCTCCTGGCGCGCGCCACCGCGGCCGGCGCCAGCTTGTCCATGAAGTTCATCGCCGTCGCCGGCGTCTTGGCCATCTGGTCCTCGAGCTTCCACGCGGCGTAGTTGGGGAAGCCGAGCAAGGCCGCCTCCTGCGCGCGCAGTTGCGCCAGTCGTTCAATGGTCTTGCGGGTGTCGTTGGCGTCGCCCTGCTCGGCGCGGTTCCACGACGCCTCGAACAACTGCTGGCGGGTGGCGCGCTCGTTCAGATCCTGCAGCTCAGGCTGCTGGGTGGTGTTCTGCAGCGGCAGCACGTAGTTGCCATCTTTCTTGCGGTTTTCGCCGGCCCGCATGGCCGCGGCCAGTTCGGCGTCGGACAGCCCGGTCAGTTTGCTCTTGTCGCTGAACACTGGCGCGGCATCCTTGGTCGCGGCCAGCAATTGGTTGGTGAACGCCGTGCTCAGCGTCGAGGCCTCCTGGTTCATCGTCTTGAGCTTGGCCTTGTCTGCGTCGGACAGCTTGGCGCCGGCATGGACAAAATGGCGGTAGACCACATCAACCAGTCGCGCCGACTCCGGATCGAGCTTGAGCTTGTCGCGCTGGTTGTAAACCGCCGCGACCCGCTTGAACAGCTTGTCGTTGAGGAAAATCGCATCCTGGTGGGCGGCCAGCTTGGGCGCTTCCTCTTTCTGCACTTTCTGCAGTGTGTCGTCGGTATTCGCCGCGGTCACCCCGTTGAACACCGCCATTACCCGGTTGAGCATGACGCCGGATTTCTCCATTGCCACGTAAGTATTCTTGAACGTCGGCGGTGCCGGGTTGTCGGCGATCTTGTCGATCTCGGCCAGCTGGCGCTGCATGCCCTCCTCGATTGCCGGCTGGTAGTCGGCATCGGTGATCTTGTTGAACGGCGGCGCCTGGAATGGCAGTGTGCTGGCACGGAAGAACGGGTTGCTGGTCATGGCAGTGGCCGGTGCAGCGGTGCGGGCGGGCGCCGCCGAAGCGGTGGTCGCGGGAGTCGTGTCAGTGGCATTGGCTTGCCACGAGCAGGCAGCCAGGGCGACCGTGGTGGCTATCACGAGCGAGCGGAGACGAAGCATCGGGTTTCCCAAGTTTAAGAGCGTCCGCGGCGGGACAGGATGGATTGGCAGCCCCTGACTGTACTGATACCGCGGCGAGTTTCCAAACAACCGCAGGATCGTGCGACTCGGGCCGATCAAGCTGCCCGCACGTCGCGCAACTGCCAGGACGATCCGATCAGCAGGTAGAGTCGATGGCGTACCGTGCTTATCGGCAAATCGGTGTCGAGTTCCACATTGGTGTGCAGGTCGGCAACCTTGGCGGTCACTTCAGAGGCCGGATCGGTGGCGCCGAGACTGGCATCGACCGCATCGGGGTCAGGTTGCACCGCACGCCAGCGCTGGAACAGCGCATCGCTGCGCAACGCCTGCTGCAACGCCGCCGCAAAATCATTCGGGCCGGCACCGTCGTAACTGAAGCGGGCATCCGCGCCGCGTGCATGGGCCAGGTCGGCGATGGAGAGATAGTAGCGATTGCGAGCCATGTTGCCTCCGGATGATGGAATGGCGGTCAGCGATGCCGCGCCATTGCGGCACGACACCTGACCGGACGACCGCGAATTCAGACCACCTGCCGACTCGGACAAACCGAGGGCGGGACTGGCGACAGCGGCCGGAAAAGCGTAATAAACACCGTTCAACCATCCGCGATGATAAGGGGAGCTTCGCATGGCACGCGTGATTTCAACTTGCTTGTTCACCCCTGCAGGCTGCGCCCTGATTGCCGCTATCGCAGCCTTGGGCGCGTGTTCCAAAGCGCCCGCACCGACAACGACACCGGCTGCGACGCCACCTGCCGCGACCGCGCCCAGCGTGACGCCGGCGGCCCCGGCAAGCGCGGCGCCCACCCCCGCCATCGCCGCGGGCGCGCCCATCACCGCAGGCAGCGGCACGCGCCTGCTGCGCTTTCCGGATATCTGCGGGGATCGCGTGGTTTTCACCTACGCCGGGGACTTGTGGCTCGCCTCGAGCCAGGGCGGTACCGCCACGCGCCTGACTGCCGCACCAGGCCTGGAAATGGCCGCGCGCTTCTCGCCCGACTGCAAGCAGATCGCGTTCACCGGGCAATACGGCGGCGACAGCCAGGTCTATGTGGTTTCCGCCGATGGCGGCGTACCGACCCAGCTGACGTGGTACCCGGCGATGGGTCCGCTGCCGCAGCGCTGGGGCTTCGACAACCAGGTGTATGGCTGGGCCCCGGACGGCAAATCCGTGCTGTTCCGTTCGTGGCGCGACTCACGCAACATCTCCGACCCGCGCGTGTTCACCGTCCCCGTGACCGGCGGCCTGCCGACCGTCATGCCGATGCCACAGTCGGGCACCGCGCGCTTCTCGCCGGACGGCAAGCAGATGGTGTATTCGCCCAAGTTTCGTGATTTCCGCGACTGGGACCGCTACCAGGGCGGTTGGGCGCAGGACTTGTTTATCTACGACTTCGCGGCAAAAACCGCGAAGAACATCACCAATGACCCCAACACCGATCGCGACCCGGTGTGGATCGGCCAGGAACGACCCCAACACCGATCGCGACCCGGTATGGATCGGCCATGACATCTACTTCCTGTCCGACCGCGGCCCGCATCTGAATCTCTATCGCTACGACACCAGCGACGGCAAGACCACCCAACTGACGAACTATGCGACGGACGATGCGCGTTGGGCCAGCGGCGACCAGGCCGGGCAGATCGTGTACGAAGTCACCGGCGCACTGCACGTCTATGACACCCGCAGCAACACCGACCGCGCACTCGAAATCCATGTGCCGAGCGACCTCGTCGCTACCCGCGCGTCCGAGCGCAACGTGAAGAAATTCATCGAAGACTTCGCGCTCAGCAACAACGGCAAGCGCGCCGCCTTCACCGCGCGCGGCGACATCTTCAGCGTGCCGCTGGAGCACGGCATCAGCTTGGACCTGACCCACACGCCCGGCGTGCATGAGCGCGAAGTGAGCTGGTCGAGCGACGGCAAGCGCGTCGCCTACATTTCCGACCAGAGCGGCGAGGAAGAGGTGTGGGTGCGCGATGCCGACGGCAGCAATCCGCTGATGCTGACGCAGGGTGTCATTGGCCGCCTGTACGGCACGACGTGGTCGCCCGATGGCAAGAACATCGCCTTTGTGGACAGCGCCAATCGAATCCACGTCATCGGCTCCTCGGCAGGTGCCGCCGACAAGGTCGTGGCGACGGATCCGGGTCACATGCCCGGCGATTACACCTGGTCGCCCGGCGGGCACTACCTCGCCTACTCGCTGACCGACAAGGACACGTTGCAGCCCCGGCTGTACGTGTATGACGTGGCCGCCGGCAAGGCGACGGAACTCGGGCGCCAATACTTCAACGCCCACAGTCCTGCGTTCTCACCCGACGGCAAGTATCTCTACTTCCTCGGCGATCGCGAGTGGACGCCGCTGATGTCCAGGGTGGAACTCGACTACGCCAGCAACCGCAGCACCGAGATCCTTGCCTATGCCTTGCGCAAGGATGTGGACAATCCGTTTGCACCGCGCAACGACAGCGCCACCGGCAAAAGCGACGCGCCACAGCACGGCGACAAGGACAACGACAAGGCGAAGCCCACGCCGGTCGCACAGGTCAATGACCGCATCGACTTCGACGGCATC
>CAJDVU010000002.1_pt1 | contig 49423 bp, 45 predicted proteins | sample 7391431 | NCBI WGS metagenome assembly CAJDVU01 (sample SAMEA7055700, study PRJEB34461) | soil metagenome | biome: terrestrial ecosystem; feature: Peninsula; material: soil | place: Antarctica | collected 2016
TGGCCATGCGCGCGCAAGTCGTCCAGCTCGCGCGCCAATCGTTCATGCAGCAGCGACGCCGGCAGCTGGCGTTCGCCCTCGAGCAGCAGCGCTTGCAACATGGCGGCGATCAACGGCGCATTGTCCGCCGCCAGCAGCTTCCAGGTCGGCTGCTGGCGCAGACGCTGCCAGGTGGCGATGCGCGCGCGGGGCTTCATCTCGGCATCGTATACGGCGCCGTTGCCAGCCTCTGATGGGCGGGAACGAGTGGGCTCTGACTGGGTTGAAGAGATGACATGGTCTGCAGGTCCGCCGGTGGCTTGCCGCCAAGCAGCTCGACATGCCCACGTCCGGCCAGTGTAGTCGGCCACGTCCCGGATGTTGCGGCAGATCGCCGCTTCGGGCGGGTCACGCGTGGGCGCTCGGCGCCTGCCACTGCGTAATCGGCGCGGGCCGGCCGATCCAGTAGCCCTGCCCCATGTCGCAGCCCATTGCCTGCAGCGCGGCGTACTGGATTTCCGTCTCGATGCCTTCGGCGACCACCTCGATATTCAGCGCACGTGCCAGCGCGAGCACCGCTGCCACCACGGTGGTACTGCTGGTGTTGGTGCCCTTGTCGAGTTCCTGCACGAACGCGCGGTCGATTTTCAGGATGCGCAGCGGCAGCGAATGCAGATAGCTGAGCGAGGAGTAGCCGGTGCCGAAATCGTCCAGCGCCGCGCCGATACCCACGGCACGCAACCGCTCCAGTGTGGCCCGCACGCTCTCGGGGTTGTCGAGCAGCGCGCCCTCGGTGACTTCCACCACCAATCGCGACGGTGGCAAGCCGGTGCGCTGCAGAACCTCGAGCAGGCGCGCGTCGAAATCGTCATGGCGCAGATGCAATGCCGACACGTTGATGGTCATGAACGTGTCGGCGCGATCGCGTTGTTGCAACCGCTCGCAACTGAGTTCGAACATGCGCCAGTCGATCAACTCGATCAGCCCGCTGTCTTCGGCGATCTTGAGGAAGTCGCCGGGCGCCAGCACGCCTCGTTGCGGGTGGTTCCAGCGGATCAGCGCCTCGTAGCCCACCTCCCGGCCATCGCTCAAGCGGCTGATCGACTGGAAGTACGGTTCGAACTGATCGTACTTCAGCGCCGCGCGCAGCTCGCCTTCCAGGGTCAACACGTCCACCACGTTCCTGGCCAGGGTCTCGTCGAACAACTGATAGCGCTTGCGGCCGAGTTCCTTGGCCCGGTACAGCGCGATGTCGGCGTCACGCAACACCTCGTCCGCAGCCAGGTAATGCCCGTCGCCGATCGCGATGCCGACGCTGACGGTGATTTGCAACTCCTTGCCGCTCAGCGGCATCGGTGCCGCCAGCGCATCCATCACGCGCTGCGCCACGGCGTTGGCATCGACGGGCTGCTCCACCACTTCGAGCAGGATCGCGAACTCGTCGCCGGACAGCCGCGCCACCAGGTCGGGTTGTCGCACACAGTCGGAAAGGCGCGTGGCGACCTCCTTGAGCACCTCGTCACCGGCGAGATGGCCCAGGCTGTCGTTGATGATCTTGAAGCGATCCAGGTCGAGATAGAGCAAGGCGCAGCACTGTCGGGGCTCGGTCCGCGACGAGGTCAGCACGCGGTCGATGCGGTCACGCAGATAGCTCCGGTTCGGCAGCCCGGTCAATGGATCATGCATCACCTGATGCTTGAGCTCGTCCTGCACGCGCTCGCGCTCGGTGATCTCCTTGCGCAAGGCCAGCGTGCGCTCCTCCACCCGATGCTCCAGTTGCTTATAGGCGCGCTGCAGTGTCTCGGCCGCCTGACGTCGGGTCAGGCTGCTGGCAACCTGCGTGGCCACGAAACTCAGCAACTCCTGGTCGGAGGAACCATACGACACCGCTTCGCTGTAGCTTTGCACCGCCACCAGCCCGATCACCTCCTCGCCGACGATCAACGGCACACCGAGCCAGCACATGGCCGGTGACCCCACGCGCCCCAGCGCCAGCTCGCCGCCGCGTTCCAACTCCTCGATCGCGGTATTGTCGGCACGTAGCGCGGTGCCGAGACGCAACACGTATTCGCTCAGACCGCGCCCCAGCGGACGGCTGGTCGGCGGCCGTTCGACCGCGTCCACCGCGTACGGGAACAGCAGTTGCTGGCGGTCGTCGGAAAGCAGCGCAATGTAGAAGTTCTCCGCGTTCAGCAACTCGGCAACCACCGCATGCACGCGCCGGTAGAACTCGCCGCGATCGATGCGCGTGGTGGCCAGTTCGGCAATCCGGAACAGCGCTGTCTGCAGATGCTCGGCGCGCTGGCGCTCCATGATCTCCAGCTGCAGGCCGCGATTGGCCTGCGCCAGCTCGGCGGTGCGCACACGTACGCGTTGTTCAAGATCGTCCTTGCCCTGCTTGCGCTCCAGCGCGATCAGGATGTGGCTGGCCACAAACTCCAGCAAGGCCAGGTCGCTGTCGGTGTAGCCGATCTCCGGTTTGTAGCTCTGCACCACCAGCGCGCCGCCGGGCCGTCCATTGCGCAACATCGGCACGCCAAGCCAGTCGTGGCTGTCCGGACCGATCACGGCCACCGGGCCGTACGCCTGCTGGCGCAACTCTTCGGCATTGCCCATGCGCGCCTTGCCGTCGCTCAGCACGTACCAGGTCAGCGTGTGCTCGATCGCACTGAGTGGCATCTCCTGGCCTTTACCCGGTGCCGCGGGATCCTCGACATCAACGAAGTACAGGAAGCGGATCGTATCGCGTTCGACATCATGCAGAACGATGAAGAAGTTTTCCGCGTACATCAGGGAGCTGATGATCGCGTGGATACCGCGCAGCACCGTGGGCATGTCGTGGTCGGAGCTGGCCAGCTCGGAAATCGCGAACAGCGCCCGCTGCAGGTTCTCCGAGCGCTCCAACTGTCGGTGTGAATGCTGCAGTTCGACCCACTCCAGCGCCCGTTGCAGATGTTGCGCTGCCAAGCGCAACGGCGTGGTCAGACTCTCGAAGAACCGCGCGTTCGCTCGCGCTGGTTGCAACTGCAGGAGCAGCAGTGCCGGCTCGGGCGATTCGCACAAGCGCAACGCCACGCGAACCTGGTCGGGATGCCACTGCGGCGCGGGCGACTTGGCAGCCCGCTCGAGCCAGGGCCAGTCCGCCGCGTCGATTCGTGTGGAAGGAACGCTTTGGCAGGCGGGCCGGTCACGAAGCCGCCACAGCACGCAGGCAGACTCGCAGCCCGCGCACTCGCGCGCCAGCTCTGCGATGGCCTCGGCGACCTCGCCGGGCGCATGAGCGGCAATCAGTCGCGTCAGCCAGGTCAATTGCAGCGACTCGTCGAGTGGCGTCGACTCCATCCTGCGTCCTCTCATCGTTGCCGGATGTGCCCGGATCCTGCCATCCCATGGCGCGGATCCAGCATACACGGATGTCATTGTGCTTCACGCAGCATGGTGTCGACCGCGTCGGCATCATCAGCACGGCTGCGGACGGGTTCTCACCTCCGATACACTGGGCGGCCCGCGGCGGGGATGCCGTGCGTCCGACTCCGCCGGCCCGGCGCAGGACGCCATCGCCTCGTCCCACACCGCGCCACAGGTTTGTCACATTGCATGCTCGATGATTCCACCAAGGATGCCATCCGCGTTGCCTACGCTCGCCTGAAAGAAGGGCTGCCGGGCTTTCGCGTGCGTGCTTCGCAAGGGCGCATGATTGCCGAGGTGGCCAAAGCGTTCGGCCAGACCGGCGGCGTGGCGGTGATCGAGGCGCCCACGGGCACCGGCAAATCAATGGCCTATCTGATCGCCGGCGTGGCAGTGGCACGCTTCCAGAAGAAACGCCTGCTGATCGCCACCGCCACGGTGGCCCTGCAGGAACAACTGGTGCGCAGCGACATCCCGCTGTATCTGAAGCTCAACCGGATCGAGGCGAAAGTGGCGCTGGCCAAGGGCCGCGGCCGCTACATGTGCCCGCGCAACCTGATCACCGCCGCCAACAGCATCAACGACGCGCAGTTCGGCCTGGCTGGCTTCGAAGCAGACCTGCTGCTGTGGAACAAGCCGCCGCAGCCGCGCGACAAGCAGGCGTTGGCGAAACTGCGCGAGGCATTCGACCACAACGAGTGGGACGGCGACCTGGACAACGCACCGGCGCCGGTCAGCGATGTGCTGCGGCCGATGATCACCACCAGCGCGGGCGGCTGCACCAACCGCAAGTGCAGCCAGTTCATGATCTGCCCATTCTTCACGGCGCGCCGCGCGGTGGACGATGCCGAGATCATCGTGGCCAACCAGGATCTGGTGCTGGCCGACCTCACCATGCCCGGCGAGGACGAGGGCGGGGGCGTTCAGGCGTGGGGCGGCGTCATTTTGCCGCGACCGGACGAGACGCTGTACATCTTCGACGAAGGCCATCACGTGCCCGGCAAGGCGATCGACCGTGGCGCGGCGGAGGTCTACCTGGGCGCCAGCGTGCGCCAGCTGGGCCGGCTCGGGCGGCAGGTGCATGCGGCGTACTCACTCACCGACAAGGAACGTCTGGGCCGGCTGAGCCTTGACCAGGGTGACCAGAAACTGCAAGGCCTGAGCAACACGTTGGAGGAACTGGAGAAGGAGATCCACCTCGGCTGGTTGCCCGATCCTGCCGAAACCGAACCGATGTATCGCGGCTCACTGGGCGAACTGCCGGCACCGTGGGTAGAGCACGCGCGCGGGCTGGACGTGCTCACCGTGGAAGTGCAGCGCTGGCTCACCGCCGTGCGCCGTGCCGTGGTCGAGATGACTGACGGCGGCCCGACCCAGGAGGCGCTGTCACGCGAACTCGGCATCGCGCTGGAGCGCATCGGCCGCCAGGCGGCGTGCTGGCGCGCCTGGTCCAGTGACGACCCCGACGACACCCCGCCGCTGGCGCGCTGGGTCACCTTGGGCGCCGACCAGCAACTGGTCTGCCACGCCTCGGCGGTATCCGCCGCCGGCCTGTTGCGCAACGTACTGTGGGGCAACGCCAGCGGCGTGGTGATGACTTCGGCCACGCTCAGCGCCGGCGGCAATTTCCGCGGTTTTGCCGATGCCATCGGCCTGCCCGACGACGCGGTGACGGTGAGCCTGCCCTCCCCGTTCGACCTTGCCGCGCAAGCGCGGCTGGAAGTACCGGCGATGCGCACCATGCCGGACGCGCGCGAGGCGCATGCGGAGGAAATCAGCGAATGGCTGGCGGCGAATCTCGACTGGGATGCCGGCAACCTGGTGCTGTTCACCTCGCGCGCGAAACTCGATCGCGTGTTGCAGATGCTGCCGATCGCGCAGGTGCGCAAGGTACGCGCCCAGGGTTCGCGGGGAAAGTCGCAACTGGTTGCCGAACATTGCGCCGACATCGAGGCCGGCAAGGGCAGCACCCTGTTCGGCCTGGCCTCGTTCGGCGAAGGTCTCGACCTGCCCGGCAAGCTGTGCGAGACGGTGGTGATCACCCAGTTGCCGTTTGCGGTACCGACCGATCCGGTTGGCGCCACCTACGCCGAATGGCTGGAATCGCGCGGACGCAACCCGTTCTTCGAAGTCAGCGTGCCCGAAGCCACACGACTGCTCATCCAGTACTGTGGGCGCCTGATCCGCAACGAGACCGACCAGGGACGCATCGTGCTGCTGGATCGCCGGGTGGTAGCCAGGCGCTATGGCAGCGGCATGCTCAAGGCGTTGCCGCCGTTCCGGCGCGTGATCGAGCGCAGCGCGTGATCATCCGCCTCGCTGATTGCCGGTCGCGGCCATGGAAGAACGGCCTCGGTCGTACCCGCGAAATAGCCGTTCAGCCGTCCAGTGCTGGCACCGACGATTTTCTGTGGCGAGTCAGCATCGCGGAGGTCGACTGTGCCGTACCATTCTCGCGTTTTCCCGGCGTCGAGCGGCAGATCGTGTTGCTCGAGGGCGCCGGCTTCACGATGACGCTCGAAGACCGCCGCACGCATGCACTGACTACGTTGTTCGCACCCTTCGCGTTTCCGGGCGAGGCAAAGGCGGAGGTGGCACTCGTCGGCGGTGCCACCCGCGACTTCAACCTGATGGTTCGACGCGCGCATGGGTGTGGCGACGTGCAGGTGTGGCGCGGACCGGCGACACGCGCGATCGACGAGACGACGGTGCTGGTGTTCTGTGCCCGCGGTGAGGTCGATACCGTCGACGGCCGCCTCGGCGTGGGCGACGCATGGCGTCCGTCGTTGTCCGCCAGCGACCCGATGACGCTGCTCGACGAGGCTATCGCCCTCGTCGTCCGCGTCGAACCACGCGCCGCCTGACCACGCACCGCACTCGCCTATACTCGGAAACCTCACCGTAGCGCGGGGCGAACGTCATGACCGTATTGATCCTCGGCCTGCTGATCTTCCTCGGCGTGCATTCGCTGCGCATCTTCGCTGACGACTGGCGCGAGCGGCAGCGGGCCAGGCTGGGCGAGATGCGCTGGAAAGGCCTGTTCGCGCTGGCCTCGCTGATCGGATTCGTACTGATCTGCTGGGGCTTCGTCCTGGCGCGCCAGCAGCCGATGGGGTTGTACACACCGCCACTGGCGCTGCGCCACCTCAATGCCTTGTTCACCTTGTTCGCCTTCGTGCTGGTGGTCGCCGCCTACGTTCCGCGCAACCACCTCAAGGCGAAGTTCGGCCACCCGATGCTGCTGGGCGTCAAGCTGTGGGCGTTCGGCCATCTGCTGGCGACCGGCATGCTGCGCGACGTGGTGCTGTTCGGCGCGTTCCTGCTGTGGGCGGTGGTGCTGTTCGTCGTGTCGCGCCGGCGCGACCGTCGCACCGGCACCACCTATCCAGCCGGTACGCTGGCCGGCGACGCGGTCGTGCTGGTGGTTGGCGTGGCGGCGTGGGTCGTGTTCGCGTTCTGGCTGCACTGGTGGCTGATCGGGGTGAGGCCGATGTTCTGAGAGCCTGTGAAAAAATCGCCCACCTACTGCGACCGCCGCGGAACGCCCGTGCCGGCGGCGAGCTGCGGACAAATCCGAGTCGTCTAGTTCACTAAACTCCCCAAATCTGCCCACAACGCGCCTTGTCACGAACGCCCGACGACGCTCTCGCTAAGGCGGTCGAAATTTTCACAGGCTCTGAGGGGTGCCGGGAGTCATCTGCGCACCGGCTCCGCGGTCCACTAGAATCGTGCCACGCCCCTACCGCGAGGATCGACGCATGGCTGCTTTTCTACTCTGGTTGTTGCTGCTGGTGGTCTGCTGGCCGCTGGCGCTGTTGGCGCTGGTGTTGTATCCGATCGTGTGGCTGGTGCTGCTGCCATTGCGGCTGGTGGGCATCACGATGGGCGCCGTGTTCGCATTCCTTGGCGCGCTGCTGATGCTGCCGGCGCGCGTGCTGCGCGGTCACCCGGTCTGAACCAGGCTGGGCGTGGACAAGCCGCACTCGGCGTCGTGCGCACGCAACCGCGAACCGATCCTCGAGGTGCTGCGCGAGTACTTCGCCGATCGCCGACGTGTGCTGGAGATCGGCAGCGGTACCGGCCAGCACGCGGTGTATTTCGCCGCTGCCCTGCCACAGCTGACCTGGCAAAGCTCGGATCGCGCGGAGAACCTGCCCGGCATCCGCGCCTGGCTGGGCGAGGCGGCACGGGCGAACACGCCTGATCCGCTGGAACTCGATGTCGGTGGCCGCTGGCCGACCGGGCCATTTGACGCGGTCTTCAGCGCCAACACCTTGCACATCATGGCGTGGCCCGAGGTGCGACACTTTTTCGCGCAACTGCCGGCGGTCACCAGTGCGAGCGCGACCTTGGTCATCTACGGTCCGTTCAACTACCACGGCCGCTACAGCAGCGACAGCAATGCCGCGTTCGACCAGTGGCTGAAGAACCGCGGTGCACACATGGCGATCCGCGATGCCGCGGATGTCGATGCCCTGGCGATGACCGCAGGGTTCAGCCTGATCGACGACCGCGCGATGCCGGCCAACAACCGTTGCCGCGTGTGGCGACGCACGAAGTAACGGGACCCGGCCTGCACGAATCCGTTGAACCGGGTACAACGGCGCCATGAAATCGATCGACACGCTGACGCCCTGCCCGTGCGGCAATCCCGCCGGTTACACCGCGTGCTGCGGTCCCGTGCACGACGGTGCGATTGTCGCTACCGCGGAACAACTGATGCGCGCGCGCTACAGCGCGTATGTGCTCAAACGCGAGGATTACCTGCTGGCCAGCTGGCATCCCGATACCCGCCCCGCCGCGTTGAAACTGGCCGCGCAGCAACCGCCGCCGACCTGGCTCGGGCTGCAAGTGCGGCGCCAGCAGCGCGTCGACGACGAGCATGCGGTCGTGGAGTTTGTCGCCCGCTATCGGCTCGGCGGCGGCCGCGCGCAACGCCAGCATGAAACCAGCCGTTTCGTGCGAGTCGACGGACGCTGGTATTACCTGGACGGCGAGTTGAAAAGCTGAAGTTCAGAAGCCCTGCACTCCGGCCACGTGCAACCGAGCCGCCAAGACCCGCAGCGCGGCACCATCGAAGAATTCCACCAGTTGTTCGGCACGGCCTGCGCCGACGCCATCCAGCGCCTGCCAATCATTCGCGCCGCGGCGGCTCGCGGCGGCCCAATCCGGCAGATCCTGCGTCACACCCTCGGGCACGCCAAGCGCCTGCAGCCAGCGTGCAAAGGGCTGCTCCCGCGCCACCGCAAACGTGCGCGCGAGCGCTGCTGCGCGACGTGGACCGAACCCGGGCAGGGCCGCGAGTTGTTCCGGCGACAGCTCCATCCAGTCCAGCAACCCGTGGACCAATCCGGCTTCGATCAAGGCTTGCCAGGTGTCGGCGCCGAGTCCCTTGAGGCGCAAACCCTGCTTGCCGCCCAGCCATACCAGCCGCGCCAGGAACTGCTGTTCGCACTCAGGGCTCACGTTCCAGCAGGTCAGCGGCGTGTAGGCCTTCGCGTCCGGCACACTCACAGCGACCCGCTGCTGCGCACGCCAGATCACCGACTTCAGCCGTGGAATGGTGAGCCCGGCGAGTACCACCTCGACCTGGTCGCCGGGGCGTATATCCAGCTCGCGCCAGCGATGCAGCGAACCGACGCTGACCCGCTGCACCCGGTGATCATCCAGTTGCACCGGTTCGAGCTGCAGCACCGGCGTGACACGACCGCTGCGACCGATCGTGAAATCGACTGCAACCACCTCGGCCAGCGCGGAGGCCGCCGGATACTTCCAGGCCACCGCCCAGTCCGGCGGAGTCGCCCGCCAGGTGGCAGCCGCTGGACGATGCCCCTGGCGCAGCACTGTGCCATCGGCCGCAAACGGCATCGGGTGGCGATACCAATGCTCACGCCAGCGCTTGACCTCGGCCAGCGTGCTGACCGGCTTGGTATAACGCACGCTGTCGCTCCAGCCCATCGCTCGCAGCCCTGCCAGCCGTGCCGGCATAGCGGCCGGCCCGTCGGGCCAGTCCCACACGAACAGACCGATGCGTGCCGCCGTGACATCGTCCAGCCGATCACGCGCCAGCGCACCGGCCACGGCGGAGCGTGCGTTGACGCCACCGGCATCGGCTTGCACGTGGCCGGGCAAACGCCAGTACAGCTCGCCCTGCAACACCACGCGTGGCGGTGCATGGGACAACTGCTTCGGGATCGCGCCGATACGCGGCGCCAATGCCGTCCAGTCCGAACCATGCAGGCCGTCGCCGCGACTGCTCGCCTGGCGCAACCGGCCGTCCACGTACAGCAAGGTGACCGCCACGCCGTCGGCCTTGGGCTGCACCCACAGATCGCGATCGCCGCGCGCGTCCATCCACTGCGCGAGCGCTGCGGCATCGGGGAGTTTGGCCAGCCCCGTTTGCGCCACCGGCGCGGTGATCTGGCCACTGGCATCGGCAAGATGCTTCAGCGCGGCTGGCGCCTGCGCCGGAAAGCAGCGCTGCCATTGTTCCAGCCGCTGCAGCGCCTGGTCGTACACCGCGTCATCGACCGGCGACTGGCCGTCGACGCGATACGCGTGGTTCCAGCCATCGAGCCGGTCGTGCAGCGACAGCAGTTCCTGCCCGGCGCGGGCCGGCGACCAGTCAGGACAATCTCCCGCATGCGCGCCGCGAGCGGCCAGCACGATGATGCCGACCAGCAGCCAGCCTTCCCTGCGCATGCCGATGCCCCCGTGGATGGATTGAAGTGCCAGCCTAGCGAGCGGCGCGCGGACGCCACATCCGGCAACACCGCCGCTTGGCGTAGGCGCAAGACCCCGCTTACAACAGCGGCTGGTTGCCGAAGTGCAGCATGGTTTCGCCCTGGAAACGCCCATGCGGACCGAAGCGCCGCTCCACGATCACGCCGGCGCCGGCCCGGTCGATCGCCACGATGGTGCTGGCGCGCGTCCCGTACTCCGCGCGCCGGATAAACGCGCTGGACAGTTGGCGCTCGAGTTCCAGCCCCACCCCGGTGTCCGGCAACTCCTCATCCGGCGCGACCTGCTCATCCGCCAATGCGGCGAACAAGGCGGTGAAGTCGGCATCTCCGCCTTCATCGATCCAGCCTCGCAGACGCTGCATCAGAATCCGGGTTTTTGGCCAGGGTGCATCGAAGTCGGCGTTTGAAAGGCCATGGATGCCGGCCGTCACTGCATGGGCATGCGGCTGCGGGCGATTGCCCAGATAGAACCCCGCTTGCGCATCGAAGGTGAGCAAGTTGAAGGGGCGGTAGGCGGCGGCAGCACGCAGCAGCTCGTTCGCGTGCGCGGTTGCGCCCGCCTTGCCGACCAGATAGTCGCGGATGAGCAACCCGCGTGAGCTGCCGGTCTGAGCGTCACGTGGATCGCGCACGTTCGTCACCACCGCGCAGCGCGCGGCGTCGGTGACGCCCAGCCAGGTGCCGCCCGCCTCCAGATCGCGGCCGCCGATGATCGGCAAGTCATCCCAGCGCGCCAGCGCCGCACTCGGACGCGCATGCGACTCGTCGCGATTGCCGGCCAGCAGCAAGCGCCAATGCGGATGGGCATTCCAGGCAAACGCGATCAGGCACATCGGATGAACCCGCACGTCAGAGAGGGAAGGCCCGGGAAATGACGGAAAAACCTCAACAGCGCACACCCAGACCGCCACGGCAACCCGACCTGAGTATTCTGGAACTGTCTTTCACTCATCGTTGCACTGCTCCGACTTCTTCGGTTCACACTTCAGACAAGGTGCCGCGCCTGCGCATCCAACGTGACAGAGTGGAAAACAGCCGCGCACCGCGGCCACGCGGGTCCTTCCCTGCCGGTGAGCTTACCCAGGCCCGCCACGGATCGGCCAGCAGCAGCCGCGCATCGGCAGGAATCGAGGGCGGCGCAGGTGCGCTCGCTCCGCGCCTCCCGCTCGGCGATAATCGGCCGATGCCCAACCGCCTCCGTTGCTCCCGCCATCTTGCCGGCGCCTTGCTCGCCATCCTCTGGCTTGGCGCACCTGTTCCCGCGCCGGTTCATGCCCAGCAAGACGGAAAAAGCCGGACCGAACAGACTGCGGCAAAGCAGAAGCTGGCCGATTTGCGCCACAAGATGGAGGCACTGGCCAGCGAGCAGGCCGATACGGCGGCCAAACGCGACAGCGTCAATGCCGAGCTGGCGAAGCAGGCCAACGCGCTGGCGGCCGCGGCAAAGGCAGTACGCCAGACCGACGCCGAGCTGGCCGCCAAGCAGCAGCAACTCGAACAGCTGCAGCAACAACGCAGCACACTGCAGCAGACGCTGCACAGCCAGCGCGCGGCGATTGCCGACCTGCTGCGCGCCACCTATGCGCTGGGCCATGGCTCGGATCTGCGCATGCTGCTGGGCGATCAGGACGTGGCGCGCATCGCCCGCGCCCTGGTGTATTCGCAGTACTTCCAACGCGATCGTCTGCAACGGGTGCAGAAGTTGATGGGTGAGCTGGCGCAACTGCAGGAACTGGAGGCCTCGATCACGGCCGAGCAGCAGGCGTTGCAGGCGGCCAGGGTGCAGCGCGAGGAACAAGCGAAGAAACTGGCGCAGCAACGCGCCACACAGCAAAAGCTGGCCGCTGCCACGGATGCCCAATACAAGGATCAGGCGCAGCGGCTGGCCGCGATGAAACAGAACGCCGATTCGCTCAACCATCTGCTCGCCCAGCTGCAGAAGGTGATCGACGAAGCCGCCGCGCAGCGTGCGGCAGCGGCAAAGGCGCGCCCTGGCCACCGGCCACCGCCGCTGGGCATCGGCGGAGCGGGCGCCGACATCCGCGGCAACCTGCCGTGGCCGGCCAGCGGCGTGGTCAACAGCTTCGGCAACGGCGTGCTGATCAAGGCCACCGGCGGCAGCGAAGTGCATGCCGTGGCGCGCGGCCGGGTGATCTATGCGGGCTTCCTGCGTGGCTACGGCATGCTGCTCATCGTCAACCATGGCAATGGCTGGATGAGCATGTACGGCAACAACGAAAGCCTGCTGCACGGCGTCGGCGACGAAGTCGAGGCCGGCGAGGCGATTGGCACCGCCAGTGCGGTCACCGGCGTCAACACCGGCGTGTACTTCGAACTGCGCCAGGGCGGCAAGCCGGTGGAGCCGCGCACCTGGCTGAGCAAGCAACGCTGACGCGCACTCCGGCTCTTCCGTAGTGAATTACTGCAGCATCCGGCGGTCTCACGCCCTGCCATACTTGCGCAGCCTGTCGAACCTGGGCAGCCGAGTCGAGCATTCGGCCGGGCGAGGACAGATCCCCGGGTCGCGCCGCAGCGCGACGTTTTTCCCAGTTGAGCGGAGTGACCTGCATGCACTGTTCCCACCGTCAAGCGAGTCTTGGTCTGGCTGTCTTGCTGTTGCTGGCGACATCGGCGGTACAGGCGCAGAGCGCCCCGGCCACCAACGCCAGCGTGCCGGCGCCGCCGGTGGATGTGCCCTCCGGCAGCAGTCACGCGCCCGCCAGTGCCAGTTCCGCTGCCAACGCCGACCAGGTGGATCTTCAGGACATTCGGAATTTCAGCCGCGTCTACGAGCTGGTGCGCCAGGCTTATGTGGAAAAGGTTTCCAACAAGACCCTGATGAAGGATGCGATCACCGGCATGCTGGCCGGGCTCGACCCGCACAGCGAATACCTGGACAAGGAAGGCCTGCAACAGCTCAGTGAGGATACGTCCGGCCAGTACAGTGGCCTCGGCATCGAGGTGTTGCAAGTGGACGGCGGCCTCAAGATCATCTCGCCGATCGACGACACCCCGGCGGCGCGCGCCGGCATCAAGCCGGGCGACAGCATCGTCAAGATCAATGGCAAGCTGGTCGACCCGCAGAACATCAACCAGATGTTCCAGCAACTGCGCGGCAAGCCCGGCAGCAAGATCGGATCACCCAGTTCCAGGACGACACCGCCGCCGACCTGGAGAAGAAACTGGGCGAACTGGTGACAAAGGACGGCCCGCAGAAAGGCGCCGTGCTGGATCTGCGCAACAACCCCGGCGGCCTGCTCACGGCAGCCGTCGGCGTCAGTGACGACTTTCTCAACTCCGGCGTCATCGTCACCACGCGCGGGCGGCTGGCGGACGCCAACATGAGTTTCAGCGCACACCCGGGCGATCAGCTCAACGGTGCGCCGATGATCGTGTTGACCAACCATGGCACCGCTTCGGCGGCGGAGATCGTCTCCGGCGCGCTGAAAGACAACCACCGCGCCTTGACCATGGGTCAGCGCACCTTCGGCAAGGGCGTGGTGCAGACCGTGCTGCCGCTGGACGCCGATCACGCGGTGAAGATCACCACCGCCCGCTACTACACGCCGAACGGCACCTCGATCCAGGCCGAGGGCATCAAGCCGGACATCGCGCTGGCTGATCTCACCGTGAACCCGGCCGACAGCCCGCCGGTACTGATCAGCTCCGAGGCTGACCTGCCCAACCACCTGGCCAACGAAAACGCCAAGGCCGGCAGCGACATCGACAACGATGGCAGCACCGCCGACGCGAAGCTGGCGACCAGCGACTACGCGCTGGCGCAGGCGCTCAACGTGCTCAAGGGCATCGCGTTGCGCCAGCCCGCGGCGACCCGACACTGAACGGGAAACGCCTTCGGGCGGGTTGATCCACGGCGCATCGACATTGCGGTGGTCAAACTGACTGGATGAACCCTGTCGCCACCGACCATGCCACCCCGCCGCACGTGCTGATTCTCGGCGGCGGATTTGGCGGCCTGACCGCGGCGCGACGCCTGGCCAGCAGCCAAGCCCGGATCACCCTGGTCGACCGGCACAATCACCACCTGTTCCAGCCTCTGCTGTACCAGGTGGCCACCGCCAGCCTGGCCGCGCCGTCGATCGCCGCGCCGTTGCGCCACATCCTGCGCCGGCAGCACAACCTCACCGTGCTGATGGAAGAGGTGACCGCGGTGGACCTGACCGCAAGACAGGTTCAATGCGGCTCCGTCGCGCTGCACTATGACTATCTCGTCGTCGCCACCGGCGCCACCCACGCCTATTTCGGTCACGACGAATGGGCGCGTTTTGCACCGGCGCTGAAGAATCTGGATGACGCCCTGCTGATCCGCCGGCGCGTCCTGCTCGCGTTCGAGCAGGCCGAAATCGAGAACGATCCCTCTCGCCGCCAGGCGTGGCTCAATTTCATCGTGGTCGGCGGTGGCTCCACCGGGGTGGAGCTGGCCGGCACCCTGATCGAACTGGCGCGCCATACCCTGGCCGGCGAGTTCCGGCGCTGTGACCCGCGCTCCGCCAGCGTACGCCTGATCGAGGCCGGCCCGCGGCTGCTGGCCGGCTACGATCCCTCGCTGTCGGAAAAGGCACGCCGGCAACTGGAGCAGCTCGGGGTGGAGGTGCACACCGGTATCGCGGTCAGCGCGATCGACGCCGACGGCGTGAAGCTGGGCGAGCGGCGCTTGTCCGCGCGCACGGTGCTGTGGGCCGCAGGCGTGGCGGCTTCCCCGGTGGGACGCATGCTGGGCGTGGCGCTGGACAAGTCCGGTCGGGTGCAGATTCGCGATGACCTGAGCGTGCCCGGCCATGCGGAAGTCTTCGTGATCGGCGATCTGGCTCATGTCGAGCAACCCGATGGCAAGCCGGTACCCGGTGTGGCGCCGGCCGCGAAGCAGATGGGCAAGTATGTGGGCGACGTGCTGCGGGCGCGGTTAGGCGACAGCGACACGCAACCGTCGCCGTTTCGCTACCACGACGACGGCTCGCTGGCCACGATCGGGCGCATGTCCGCGGTGGCGCAGTTCGGCAAGCTGAAGCTTTCCGGGCTGCCGGCGTGGATCATCTGGCTGCTGGCGCACATTTACTTCCTGATCGGCTTCCGCAATCGACTGGCGGTGATGCTGGACTGGGCGTGGGCTTACTGGACGCACCAGCGACAGGCGCGCATTGTCAGCGGGACTGGCGATGATGCCGACAGCCAGGATTGACCGGCATATATCCGCAAGCACCAACGCAAACGCAAACGGCCCGGTTTCCCGGGCCGCCTATGCCTTTTCCGAACGTCCGCACATAACGGTGCGCGTCCTTGTGCGCGACTCACATCACGCCGCGAACAGGCCGCGCATCTTCTTCATCGCATTCGCCTCGACCTGACGGATGCGTTCGGCGGACACACCGTACTCATCAGCCAGATCCTGCAGCGTGGCCTTGTGCTCGTCGTCCAGCCAGCGGCGCTGGATGATGTCGCGCGAGCGGGCGTCCAGATGCTCCAGCGCATCGGTCAGGTTGTGCAGCTGATTGTCCGCGTAGTCCTCGTTGGCGGCGTTCTCGTACGGATCGGCGTCGTGGTCGATCAGGAACGCGGCGGGCGCAGGCTTGGCATCGTCGTCAGCGTCCACAGGAGCTTCGAAACCGATGTCACGGCCCGACAGGCGCGATTCCATCTCGCGCACGGTCGCCTCCGGCACGCCCAGATCCTTCGCCACCGTCCTTACTTCGGCCGCGTTCATCCAACCGAGGCGCTTCTTGTTCTTGCGCAGGTTGAAGAACAGCTTGCGCTGCGCCTTGGTGGTGGCGACCTTCACGATGCGCCAGTTTTTCAGGATGAATTCGTGCATCTCGGCGCGGATCCAATGCACGGCAAAGCTGACCAAGCGCACGCCCACATCCGGATTAAAACGCTTGACGGCCTTCATCAGGCCAATATTGCCTTCCTGGATCAGGTCGGCCAGCTGCAGCCCATAGCCGGAATAACCGCGTGCCACGTGCACGACGAAACGCAGATGCGCCATCACCAGCTTCTTCGCTGCATCAAGGTTGTCTGCTTCGAGGTAGTTGCGTGACAACGCCTGCTCCTCTTCCACAGTCAGCACCGGGATGCGGTGCACCGCGGAAATATATGCATCCAGACTGCCCACCAGGCTCGGTAGTGGGAAGTTGGCAGTCACCAAGGATTGAGACATGGATGAAACCTCCTGCAAGACATTGAACTTTAGCACTCGAACGATTGGAGTGCTAAAACGCCTATTGGTTCGACCTGGAACCAAATCGCGCATTAATGAACTGCATAGTACAGAAGAAATCCACGCTTGTCGAGTGGCCGGTCAGGCCCAGATGAGGCCACCTGGACCGCACTCAAGCTTCGCCCAAATCAGCTTGCGCCGAGCACAACGACGGCAGCGACCAGTCGATCGGCGGCAGGCCCCGGCTATCCAGATAACGGTTGACGGCGGAGAAATGGCCACAACCGAGGAAGCCACGATGGGCTGACAGCGGCGAGGGGTGCACCGAACGCAATACACAATGGCGATGGCTGTCGATCAACTGGCCCTTGCGTTGCGCGTACGCGCCCCACAGCAGGAACACCAGCCCTTCGCGCTTGCAGTTGAGCGCGTCGATCACCGCATCGGTGAAGCCTTCCCAACCCCGGTTGGCATGCGCGCCGGCCCGTCCTTCCTCCACCGTCAGCACGCTGTTGAGCAGCAGTACGCCGCGGTCGGCCCAGGCGCTGAGGCAACCATGCGCGGGACGGGTAATACCGAGATCGCGTTCGATCTCCTTGAAGATATTGTCCAGCGAGGGCGGCACCCGCACGCCGGGACGCACCGAGAAGCACAAGCCATGCGCCTGACCCGCGCCGTGGTAGGGATCCTGGCCCAGGATCACCACGCGCACCGCATCGAACGGCGTGTGCTGGAATGCGGCGAAGATCTCCGGCCCCGGTGGATAGATACGCTTGCCCGCATGCTTCTGCTCGCGCAGAAAGCGCGACAGCGCCTGCATCTCCGGGCGCCGCAGATAATCACCCACATGGGCTTTCCACGACGGCTCCAGCTTGACCGGGACCTCGCTCATGCGTCGTCGCGGGTGGGCTCGCGGTCGGTGGGCTCGCGTTCGCGCAGATGCGCCGCCACCCGCAACTGGAACACCAGCTTGGTGACCAGCAGTTTCTCCTCGACCGGCTTCTCGACCAGGTCATTGGCGCCGGCGCGGATCAGGGCGGCCTGATTGGCCGGGTTCTCGTCGCCGGTCATCACCAGCACCGGCAGACGGCCCTTGCCGTAGCCAAACTCGTTGCGGATGTGTTCGAGCAGGTCACCGCCGGTCAATTCACCCTTCAGGCTGACGTCGGTCAATACCACATCGGCGCCGAGCACGCCCTGCGCACGATCGGTCTCGAGCAGGGCGATCGCGTCCTCCACGCTGACCACGTGGCGTACCGTCAAACCGATCTTCTCCAGCATGCGCCGCGTGGCCAGCGCCACCACCCGGCTGTCCTCGACGTACAGCACGGTGCCTTTGGCACGAGCCTGCGGGCTGACATAGCCGCGGATGAACTCGGCCAGCGCCTGGAAGCCCAACGACTTGTCGACATAATCGGTGACATGCTCGCCCAGCGAACGCCGGTGCAGCCGGTCCTCGACGTCGCCGGAAACCGCCACGATCGGCACGTAGGCTTGGGTCGCCGATTCGCGCACGAATTTTGCCAGCTCCAAGCCATCCATGTCGGGCAGGCGCAGCGCGATGGTGATGAAATCGAACGCGCCCTCGCCCAGCACCTGTTGTGCCGCCTTGCCACTGCCGCAACTGACGACTTCCACCCCGGGCAGCTCGTCTTTCAGCACGCGGCTGATCAACTTGCGCACGACGCGCGAACCGTCAACCACCAGCACCCGCGGTGCGTCGGTCAGCAGACGACGGCTGATGTTTGTACTCATGCCTACTCACCCACATTTATCGTGGCCAACCTTACCCGCATGGACCTCGAACGGCCTTGAAGCGTCATGATTCCCACGCACGCGGAAACGGCGGCAAAAATACTGGTTCATCGAGTCTTGCCGCAGAACCGGCAAGCGCACTCCATGCACGAACCCGGACTGGAGATGGTGCACCGAATGTCCCCACGACGTTGCGATTCACGTCACCGCACCGGCAAGCCGTCAGGCGGCCTTGCGCAGTTGCCACGCACTGACCAATCGCGCGCCGAGCCAGCCCAGCAGCGCCGCAGCCAAGGGCACCGCCAGCAACAGCCACGGTGGCAGGCCGCCCACCTGCAGCCGACCCTCATAGGCCTGGCTCAAGCGCGCGACGGGCTGCGCCAGCGCCCATTCGATCGACACCGCCAGTGCAGCGGCGAGGATGCCGCTGAACAGGCCGTACCAGATCCCCGCATACAGATAGGGCCGGCGCACGAAAGCCCTGCTGGCACCTATCAGCAGCAACACGCCGATCTCTTCGCTGCGACTGGCGATGTCCACCCGCACCGTGTTGCCGACCACCAGCAGGGCCGCCAGCGCCAGCAACGAGGCAACGATCAACACGATGCGGTTGCCCACGCCAAGCAGGGCGTCCAGGCGCTGCCGCCAGTGCCCGCTGTCCTGCACCAGGTCGACGCCGCGCATGGCGCGCACGTCGGTCACCAGGCGGTCGAGCGCGAGCGCGCTCGCCTCGGGCCGCGGCTGCAGTTGCAGCACATACGGCAGCGGGTTGTCGTCCAAGGTCTGCACGGCGCCGGAGAAGCCCTGCATCTTGGCCAATTCGTCCATGCCCTGCTGCGGCGTCTTGGTCGCGACCGCCGCTATTTCGGGGCGCTCGCCAAGCTGGGTGGCCAGCAGCTTCGCCTGCTGGGCACCCTGATCGGGCTTGAGAAACACGCTGATCGCCTGAGTCTGGCCCAACGCGTCACCGAGTTTCTGCACGTTGCCCAGCAGCAAGTAAAAGATCAGCGGCAGGGCCAGTGCCAGCCCCATCACGGCAATCGTCAGCAAGCTGCCCAACGGACGCGCGGCCAGCCGGCGCAGGCTCGCCGCCGCGCTCCAGCCGTGGTGTTCCTGCCAGCTGACCAGACGGCGGCCGCGGCTGTGCTCGTTGCGTGCCGGCACGGCGGCTGGTGCAGCGGGAGTCTCCGGCGTCGTGTTCACAGCACCTCCTGCGCGGACAGGTCGGCCACCAGCCGGCCGTGATCGAGCACGATCACGCGTTTCTTCATGCGCTTGATCAGCGGCAGGTCATGACTGGCCACCAGCACCGTGGTGCCGACCTGCTGGAACTCGTCGAACAGGCCCATGATCTCCAGCGCCAGTTGCGGATCGAGGTTGCCGGTGGGTTCGTCCGCGATCAGCAGGATCGGTCGCGCCACGATCGCGCGGGCGATGCCTACGCGCTGCTGCTCGCCAGCGGACAAGGTGTCCGGTAACTGCCGCTCGTAGGCCAGCAGACCGACTTTCTCCAGCGCTGCGCGCACCCGCCGTTCGCGTTCGGCGCGCGCGATGCTGCCGATCACCAGCGGCAACTCGACGTTGGCGAACACGGTGCGATCCATCAACAATCGGTGATCCTGGAACACCATGCCAAGCTGCCGGCGCCACTTCGGCACGCCACTGGCGCGGATCTTCGACAGCTTCTTGCCATCCATGCTGATCACGCCATGCGACGGCCGTTCGATCAGGCCGAGCAGCTTGAGCAGGGTGCTCTTGCCGGCGCCGGAATGACCCGTGACAAAGGCCATTTCGCCGCTGGGCACCTCGAACGAAAGTTGCGACAGCGCCTCATGGCCACCGTCGTAGCGTTTGCTGACTTGATCGAACTGGATCACCGCGTATCCCCCTGCTTGGGAGCCTGTCGGGCCGCTGCTCGGCCGGTCTGCGATCTGCCTGTGCGGTCCACTACCTGTCGATGCCTGGCCCATGGAACCACGGTGGGCCCCCGCAAACCGTCCGGAATCCGTTCTCGCCCCGTCGAACTCTCGACGGGACCGCCAACGGCCCGACAGGCGCCTGGATGCCGCCATGCCAAGCGCAGAGGATAAGCGAAGCGGGCTGCGAGATGCGGGTATCGATCGCCGCGGGTTCAGCCGCGGTGACCGGGAAGGCTCAGCGCCCGGTAAACAGCCGCGTCAGCCGACGGAACAGACCGGGCTTGTTCGGATGCGCGTGTTCGCCGGATTTGCCGGAGGTGACCACGACCTGGCGCGACGGGCGTGCGTGGTGGTTGCCCGAGGGCTCGCCCGCGGTGCGCTCGCGCGGCGGACGCCGCTCGCCGCGCGCGGTGTGATGACTGCCGGGCGCCGCCTGCGTCGGCGCGTTCGTCTCGACACCCGTGGCCGGCGCAGCGTCGTGCCGGCGATTGCGGCCACCGCGGCGGCGGCGCGGCTTGCGCGTGCCTTCGGTGACCGTGCCGTCGCTGGCCGGTGCTGCCTGGGTCTGCAGTGCGGGTGCGGGCTCCGCCGCGGGCGACGCGGCCTGGTGCACCTCGACCGGCTTGTGCTCGCGGCGCGGCCGCGAAGTGGCGTGACTGACTCCGTCGCGCCCGCCATGGTGGCCAGCACCCCCCGTGCGGCGCGGCTTCTCACCAGGCCGCGGCGGCACCACGTCGCCGAACGCGGCACTGTCGGCGGCCGAGTTCGCCGCGAACTCGGCATCGATTGCATGCGGCCTGGGCATGATCAGCAAGGCCGGGTCCATCGGTGCCACCGGAATGCTCTGGCCGATATAGGCTTCAATATCCGGCAGCGACATCGCATACAGATCGCAGGCAAAGCTGATCGCGTCGCCCTCTTCCCCGAGGCGCGCGGTACGCCCGATACGATGCACGTAATCTTCCGCCTCGTGCGGCAGGTCGTAGTTGAAGACGTGGCTGACATGCGGGATATGCAGGCCGCGCGCCGCCACATCGGTGGCCACCAGTACGTCCAGCTGGCCATCCTTGAAGCGCTGCATCAACTTCTGCCGCTTCAGCTGCGGCACATCGCCGGAGATCGCGCCGACCCGGCAGCCATGCCGCCGCACCCGCTCGGTGACGCGCTCGGCCGCGGCCTTGGTGTTGACGAAGATGATGCTGCGGGTGGGCTTGAGCCGGTCGAGCAGATTCAGCAGCAGCGGCGTTTTTTCTTCCTTGGCCGGGAAGTAGACCAGCTGGTGCACCTTGTCGGCGGTGACGTGGTCGCTTTCCACCACCAGCTTCTCGGCCTCGTGCATGTGCTCGTAGGCCAGCTCCAGCACGCGGTGGCTGAGCGTGGCCGAGAACAGCAACACCTGACGTTGCTCGCGGGGCGGCAGCTTGCGGAAGATGAAGCGTACGTCGTTGATGAAGCCGAGGTCGAACATGCGGTCGGCCTCGTCGATCACCATCACCTCGACGCTGTTGAGGTTGAACACGCCTTGCTTGTGGTAATCGAGCAGCCGGCCGGGCGTGGCGATGATGATGTCGCAGCCGTCGCGCAACTGCTGGCGCTGCTTTTCGTAGTCGACGCCGCCATAGATCAGCGCGATTTTCAGGTCGGTATGCTGGCCGATGTTGCGCGCATCCTTGTCGATCTGGATCGCCAGCTCGCGGGTTGGCGCGATGATCAAGGCGCGCGGGTCGCTGTCCTTGCGCTCGGCCACGGCCGGCGTGGTCAGCAGGCGATTCATCAGTGCGACCAGGAAGGCGCAAGTCTTGCCCGTGCCGGTCTGCGCCTGGCCGGCGACGTCGCGCCCGGCCAGCGCCGGCGTCAGGGTCATTTCCTGGATCGGCGTGCAGCGGGTGAAACCGCAATCGTCCAGGCCCTGCTGCAGCAGCGGATGCAAATTGAAGGTGGCGAAAAAGGTATCGGTGAGTACAGTCTGGGACATATGCGGATGGGTAACCTTGCCTGACGGCGGCGTGATGCGCTGCACCCGCTCCGGCGACGTGGAGTCGGCGCGAAACGGTGCAGAACGGATGCGCGATGCGCGGTGAAGTGGCTCAATGTCAGCATCAACCAGGTCGCGCCGCGACCGGGAGTCTGACAGGCGACGGTGCAAGCCGCCCTTGAATCGTGCCCGGAGTTGCGCTGGAATGAGCGCCTGCCGCCTTGGCCTGCCCTGCTTCCCGCCCAACCCACGCTTCATGGGCGCCTGAGTGTAGCTGATGACGTCAATCCTTGTATTGCCGCGTCGGTCACCCCATTGTGTCCTACCCGCAAGTTTTGCGCCCCCAGCCACGGAGATCCCCGGTGAGTGACCTGATTACCCATGTGAACGACGACGCCTTCGAACAGCAGGTGCTGAAATCCGAAACTCCGGTGCTGCTTGATTTCTGGGCTGAATGGTGCGGCCCGTGCAAGGCCATCGCCCCGATGCTGGACGAGTTGGCCCAGCAGTACGAAGGCAAGCTGCGCGTCGTCAAGGTCAACATCGACCAGAACCAGCAGACGCCGCGAGCCTATGGTGTGCGCGGCATCCCGACCTTGATGGTGTTCAAGAACGGCAAGGTCGAAGCTACCCAGATCGGCGCGGTCAGCAAGGGGCAACTGACCAAGATGATCGACAACGCGATCAAGGTCGAAGCGACCCAGACCGGCGCCGTCAGCAAGGGCTGACTGAGGCAGATGATCGGCAACGCGATCTGAATCGCCTGAACCCCACCCGCTGCTGGCAAACCGTCCCGCGACACGCGGCCGCTCGCCAGGGCTTTACGCCAACACGCGGCGGGTGCTAGATTGACGCCCGTCCGTCGGGACAGTCTTGTCCCCTTGCGCCTTCCGCGCGACGCACACCTTCCCTCCTGCAACTCAACGGCGCCCCGCGAGGATTGCCCGTGTCCGATACCGATAACCAGACCCCGCCCGCAACCCGGGGCGCCGACGCCACCGCTGTGACTGAGGGCAAACGCGAGCCACGCGCCCGCGCACCCCGCCGCACTGCCGCGGCAAAGTCCGCCGCCAACCCCGACAAGGCTGCAGCGAGCGACAAGGCGCCGGCAGCCGAGAAGCCGCCCGCACCGGCGCCGGCTGAACGCCCGGTGCCCGAACGTCCGGCGCCTGCGACGGCGGCCGCGGCGCCGGCACCAGCCAGGACCGACACGGCACCGGCTGGTGAGGCGAAGGAATCCGGCGCTTCCGGCTCCGACTCGAACGCCAACCAAAGTCAGAACGCATCGGGCTCCGGCCCGAACGTGAACCAGAGTCAGAACACAAACCCGAACCCGGGCCCCGGTTCAAACCCGGGTCCGAACAGCCCTCGCGACGTCCGCGAAGGTCGTGGCCGGCGCCGCCGCAACGAGCGTGGCGAACGCAGCAGCAACCAGCCGCGCCCGCAGGGCGAGCGCCATCCGCGTCCCAACCCGAACGGCCTGCCGGTGGACGACGACAATGCCGATCCGGGCAGCAATGACCGGGTGATCAACCTCACCGAGCTCAAGCGCATGAAGGCGCCGCAGCTGCTGGAGTTCGCCGAGTCGCTGGGCGTCCACGAAGGCATCGCCCGTGCGCGCAAGCAGGACGTGATCTTCAACGTGCTCAAGGCGCACGCCCGCTCCGGCGGCGGCATCTGGGCCGAGGGCGTGCTGGAAATCCTGCAGGACGGCTTCGGCTTCATGCGCTCGGCCGATGAGTCCTACCTGGCCGGCCCCGACGACGTCTACGTCTCGCCCAGCCAGATCCGCCGCTTCAACCTGCGCACCGGCGACTACATCACCGGCCGCGTGCGCCATCCAAAGGAAGGCGAGCGCTACTTCGCCATGCTGCGGGTGGAGACGATCAACGGCGACCCGCCGGAAGCATCGAAAAACAAGATGCTGTTCGAGAACCTCACCCCGCTGTTCCCGCGCAAGGCGTTCAAGCTCGAGCGCGGCAACGGGTCCAGCGAGGACATCACCGGGCGCATCCTCGATCTGATCTCGCCGATCGGCAAGGGCCAGCGCGGCTTGATCGTGTCGCAGCCGAAATCCGGCAAGACGATGATGTTGCAGAACATCGCCCAGGCGATTACCTACAACCATCCCGAAGCGCACGTGATGATCCTGCTGGTCGACGAGCGCCCGGAAGAGGTGACCGAAATCGCCCGCACCGTGCGCGCCGAAGTGATCAGCTCCACTTTCGACGAGCCCGCCGTGCGCCACGTGCAGGTCGCTGAAATGGTGATCGAGCGGGCCAAGCGCCTGGTCGAGCACAAGAAGGACGTGGTGATCCTGCTTGACTCGATCACCCGCCTGGCGCGCGCCTACAACACCGTGGTACCCAGCTCCGGCAAGGTGCTCACCGGCGGCGTCGACGCCAACGCCCTGCAGCGCCCGAAGCGCTTCTTCGGCGCTGCGCGCAACCTCGAGGAAGGCGGCAGCCTGACCATCGTCGCCACCGCCCTGACCGATACCGGCAGCAAGATGGACGAGGTGATCTACGAGGAGTTCAAGGGCACCGGCAACATGGAAGTCCATTTGAGCCGGCGCATCTCCGAGAAGCGCGTCTTCCCGGCGATCGACATCAACCGCTCCGGCACCCGTCGCGAGGATTTGTTGATCGAGCCGGACATGCTGGCCAAGATCTGGATCCTGCGCAAACTGCTGCACCCGATGGACGAGCTGACCGCGATGGAATTCATGCTCGACAAGATGAAGAACACCAAGTCGAATGACGAGTTTTTCAATTCGATGAAGCGGTGAGGAGCCGGGAATCGGGATTGGGGATTCGGGAATCGGAGGAGCTCGATCTAGTCTGAATTGAGGCGCAGCTACGGTGGCCCTTCTCCCGTCGGGAGAAGGTGGCGCGCAGCGCCGGATGAGGGTACGGGCGAAGCATGAAGTCACTGTCTTGCGCACAGCGATCTTACGCTCCGCCCGCACCCTCTCCCCAACCCCTCTCCTGCGGCGAGATGGGCCTTTCACAGCTGGACCCCACCCAAATCGGATGCCGCAAAACAACGAAGGCCTGCATATCGCCAGCCTCTCGAGACGAGACATAAAAGGGCGACTTGCAGCCGGCTCTCTTATTTCCTCCTTGCAGCCCAGCGCTAAGGATCAATGCCAGCCGATCGGCGTGGCACCGGTGCTTGCAGACAGCCGTTTTTCGCCGCCACGCGGTCAACCTCAGCTGTCGAAATATGGCGTTTGAGCCGTTCCTGCCTCGTCATGTTCCGCCACACATCCACATCGATGCAGTGCCTGTTGGGCACACCAAACAAATGCTGCAGCGTTCGCGCGATGCCAGCGAAGCCTCGCATTTTCGGGTCAACAAAAGGCATACCGGCGACCAACGGCACAGCCGATCCCGGCAAACGCGTCACCGGTAATCCGCGACTAGCGTTCTCCAGCTGGCCCTGGAAATCCGCGCCGCCTGCCGCATACCCCGATGCCTGCGATGGAAGCGTCAGATTCAAGGCGGGACTCGTCGGACGAGCGATCGGCGCGGAACGATCCACGTGCGCCGATCGATGGGCTTTGACTCCCGGTATCACGGGACGCGTTGGCGCCGCCGCAGGATTCGACGGAAGCGGTTGGGTTCGCGGCGACGGCAGGAAACGCCATTGCAGCGCCTCATCGCGCGAGCCTGCGTCCGCAAGCCGGGGCTGCCAGTACGCTGCCGGCACCATCGCCACCATCAGCCCGAGCAGATGCGCTGCGGCCACCACGCCCCATACAACGCCTCGAATCGCTGCCTGATTCGGTTCGGATGGATCCGTGCGGTTCATCCGTGAACTCGCTTCGTTCATGGGCGACATGATCGTCGATTCGGACCAGGCGGCAGCCACCTCCAGCGGACATCACTCCACTGACCCACGCGTTGGATCCGTAGTGCCCGCGGCAAGTCTTCAGGGTCCGTCAACGCCACCACCTACGGGCACTTGTGGATCGCAGGGCATTCCGTTGCAATCCCCGGCACTTCACACCGGAGTCACCACGGGTGCGTGCTCTCGTTCTTTTTGGTGTTTTCGCGGTATCTGCCGTGCTGTTTCCCCACGGTGTGGCGGCAGCGCCTCAGCCACGGTCGAGCCCGTGCCAGCAGGAGCGCCCGATGGTTCGCGACATGTGGCAGCAAGGCGTGTTTGAGGCACCGTCCGCCGTTTCCGCGCTGATGCTCAACGCGATGGACGACAAGGTGGCTGCGGTGCGCCGACAACTCGCCGAACTGAAACCGGGCGACGCCGTGCGCTGGCGCCAACTCGCCATGCTCACCGCGGCCCACCAGGGCCAAAGCGCCATGGTGGAGGCGCTGCTCGACGATGGCGCAAGTGTTGACGGTGTCGGGCAATTGCCTCCTTTCAAGGCCACCTTCTACCAGGCGACCAACGCGGACATGGCCAACGATCCCCGCGTCGGCGGCCCCGCCACAGTCAAGAAACTTGAGACGGCGGGTGTGCTCAGCAATCGTGCCCACGCCTACGGGCCGGCTTTGATCGTCGCTGTCGGTTGTGACGACGTGGCCACGCTGGATGTGTTGCTGCGCCATCACGCCAAGGTCGCCCAACGCGAGGCGCCGAATGTTGCCGATGCATTGACCGTGGCCACCATCGGGGGCGATGCGGCTGTGGTGCTGCGCCTGCTGAATCATGGTGCCGATTCGTGCGCGTTCGATCGGCACGCCGTCGAGTTCCACCGCGAGCAGCCGACCAGACCGATGCACACGCTTGCGCAGATCGGCCGCCGCACCAAGCTTCCCGCTGCCTTGATCGCACGGCTGACCTGTCCGGCAATCACCGCGACGCGCTGAGCCTGCGCTGCCTGATCCAACGCAGGGAGCAACCCGTGCACCGCTGATCCAATGAGATGTCCAAACCGGCGTCGCAGCCGCCAGCATCCAGCATCGCAGCGGACTGACCCACACCCTGAGACGAGAACTGCGCTGTTCGGCCACCCGGCTCCGCATTGATCCGAGGTGTCCCGTCTCATCGCCGACACGGAACGTGAGTTCAGCGAGCAAGCTCTCTCACGCAAGAAATCAGAGATTGAGAGGTTGCAGGCTGTACTTTCCAGGCTAAGTAACGTATAGGTTTCGTTATGAAACCTATACGTTATATTTTATCGAAGCTCAGAACCCGGATATTCCCAACCACGGAGGCGACCACCATGAAGCACGATGCCCTCGATGCCACCGAAACTCTCACTCGCTTTGCCCGCCGCGGCCTGTGGCTGGCGTTGCTGCTGATCCTGTCGCTGGGCGTTTACGCCTTGCTGACGAACGTCTTTCCACAGAGCAGAGCCGCCCATTACGGCGGTTGGTTGATGAGCCTGCTGCCGATCACCATCGTTTTCGCCATCGTCTGGCTGCGCTCGTCGCTACGTGGCGAGAATGCCCATGCGGCGAACGCAGTCATGCATGCGGTGCTGCACGACGAATTACGCCAGATCAGCCTGCACAAGGCTTATCGCGCCGCGTTTTTCGGCATGCTGCTGTGCCAGCCGATCCTCGGTTTCGCGCTGGCGTGGATGCCGCTGCCGGCGGCACCGCAGATCATGGCGACGGTGACTGTGCTGGTGGGCGCGAGCGTGTTTCTCCTGACGTTCCTGCTTTGCGATCGGGCCTAAGTCGATGCCGATCGAGCAGTTGAGAACGCAGCTGAAGGTGCAGCGCGCCATGCGTGATCTGACCCAAGCCGACCTCGCCGCCATGAGCGGGACGACCCGCAAATCGGTGAACGCCATCGAGATGGGCCGCATGGTGCCCTCGACCGTGCTGGCGTTGAAACTGGCCAGGGCTCTCGACGTATCGGTCGAGACCTTGTTTGCGCTTGCTGACAGGGACGATCGAGCACAACGCACCGGCGGAGATTAGAGGCGGCAACAAAACCGCATTCCTGATCATCTGTACTGTCACGTACATTTATTTCGGGTACACCCCTTTTCGCCGCTGCGCGCCGCCCCCATAGTGTCGGCCTACCCAGCGAGGCTTCATCCGTGTCCATACCCAGCGCCGTCAAGAGCACCCCGATTGCGGGGCGACAGCAATTGGCCGATTACCTGGCCGCCGGAGAGAAGCCGCGCGCGGCGTGGCGGATCGGCACCGAGCACGAGAAGTTCGGCTTCCGCACCGACGACCTGCGCCCACCTACGTTCGAAGGCGAGCGCGGCATCAAGCTCCTGCTCGAAACGCTGGCCACCCGCTACGACTGGGCGGTCGCCCGCGAGGGCGAGAACCCGGTGGCGCTGTCGCGCGAAGGCGCCTCGATCACGCTGGAGCCGGCCGGCCAGTTGGAACTGTCCGGCGCCATGCTGGAGACGATCCACCAGACCTGCGCCGAGGTGAACTCCCACCTGAAAGACGTGCGCTCGGTGGCCGACGACCTGGGTCTGGGCTTTCTCGGCATGGGCTTCCAGCCGAAGTGGCGCCGCGACGAGATGCCGTGGATGCCCAAGGGCCGCTACAAGATCATGCGCGACTACATGCCCAAGGTCGGCTCGCTCGGCCTGGACATGATGACCCGCACCTGCACGGTGCAGGTGAACCTGGACTTCTCCAGCGAAGCGGACATGATCGAGAAATACCGCACCAGCCTGGCGCTGCAGCCGATCGCCACCGCGCTGTTCGCCGATTCGCCGTTCACGGAAGGCAAGCCGAACGGCTATCTTTCCTATCGCTCGCAGATCTGGACCGATACCGACCCGGACCGCACCGGCATGCTCGACTTCGTGTTTGCCGACGGCTTCGGTTACGAGCGCTACATCGACTACATCCTCGACGTACCGATGTATTTCAGCTTGCAGAATGGCGAGTACGTCGATCTGGCCGGGCAGGACTTCAAGAAATTCCTCGCCGGCGAACTGCCCGCCCTGCCTGGCAAGCACGCGACCATGACCGATTTTGCCGACCATCTCACCACCACCTTCCCCGAAGTACGGCTGAAGCAGTATCTGGAGATGCGCGGCGCCGACGGCGGCCCGTGGAACCGGCTGTGCGCGCTGCCCGCGTTCTGGGTCGGCCTGTTGTACGACCAGGAATCACTGGATGCCGCGTGGGACCTGGTCAAGGATTTCAGCAGTGCCGAACGCCACGCGTTGCGCGATGGCGTGCCGAAGCAAGCCTTGAAGCTGCCGTTCCGCGGCGGCACCGTGCGCGACCTGGCCGAACAAGCCCTGAAGATCGCCGCCCATGGGCTGAAGCGCCGCGCCCGCCTCAACGGCAACGGCGCCGACGAAACCATCTTCATCGAACCCCTGCTGGAAATCGTGGGGGCCAACCAGACTCCCGCCGAGCGCAAGCTGGAGCTGTTCCATGGGGCGTGGCGCGGGAGTGTGGGCCCCGTGTTTCGGGAGTTTGCGTATTGAGCACGCCGTCGGAGTGTTGATCAGATCGCTCCGAACGCTGGACTCAGGCGGCAATATCCACGTATTCGACGCGGCTGCTTGGCGGCGGGACCGGTGCGCCATCCTCTCGAAGTCCGTCCAGATGGAAAGCGATGGCTTCACGGATCTGTGTCTCAGCTTCTTGGACGGTGCTGCCAGTGGCAACGCAACCTGGAAGATCCGGGACACAGGCGGAATAGTTGGCCGCGGCCTGCTCGATGCCGATTGCGTAGCGCATGACGTTACCTCTTGAGGCCAATTTGCTTCGGGACAGCGGTCAGGTTCCTTTACCGCACGGGAGTTAATGACCCCTTTTCTGTTTGACGGCGCCCGCAGCGCTGCATCGAGTCGTCAGAACCCCTTTCGGTCCGCTGGATGGTTCACACCGTCATTGGTTCGGACGTCCCCCAAGTCGAAAGGATTGACGCCCTCCAGGCAACCGACGTTGTATCCATACTGTTCGGGGTTGGAGCGCCGCTGATGATGCGTGTGAATGCCGCAGACGGAGCAAAAATAGTGCTTGGCCGTGTGCGTGTTGAATTCGTATACGCTGAGGTGCACGGCACCCTTGGCGACGTGCAGGCCGCTTAGTGGCACGGACGCCACGATCGTGCCTCGTCGCCGACAATAAGAACAGTCGCACCGTCTCGGGTTGACGATCCCATCGGGCAGATCAAGCAACAACTCCACAGCACCGCAGTGACACGTGGCGCGATGCCTGGCTTGTATCACCGTGCCACCGACTTTCTTGAGGTCCATGGTTGCGGCTCCTGAGGTCCAAAGCTGGAGCTGAGCGACGCTCGGTCTCTTGCGTGGAGAGTTCCTGCGAAAAAGTAAGCAACGCAGGGCAAACGCATTGCGCCCCGAACTAGATTGCTGACCCATACCTCAAGACCGAGTGCAAACGGTGCGAGTTGCAGAAACTGGTGTGGCTGTACAAAACAGGTACCCACCAAAGATGTCAGGTTCATTTTCCGCATCCGGATTGATGAACACGACCACTTTTCTCCCGGAGCGCCGTGTTATGACCGTGCACCGGTCTAGAACGGAATCTCATCGTCAAACCTGGGTGGTCCAGGTTTTTTAAGTGCGAACATAGACTCATTAGTCTCAATCCAGTCCCAGCCAGACTCTGTGAGTCGCGCACCGATATACATCTCACCGTCGAAGTTTGTAATTTCGGTAGTTTCGACCAGGCACTTGCTTAACAACCGCCTCCATCCTAATCCAAACGCAATCGAGGTGAATCCGGCCCGTTCCACATCGTTCTTAAGCGAATACATGCTACCAGCACTATCTGGAAGTGCCGAATCTCCGGCTAGTACGGCAAGAACCGTAAGTTCCGGCTGGCTTAACCCACCAACTTCAGTCAACGGGTTACTTGAGGCCATTTCTTGAATACTCTCCTTTTTCAAGAGCGCCGCGACCCTAGCCGTAATCTCTGTTTTGAGCTTTTCGAAATCACTTATCGAATCAGAGCTGTACCTCACGATAGTTCGGTGTTGGATATCAAATGGGAAACCTTCACTCGAACGATCATTACAGCAAACCATTATGACTGGCTTGTTCGACGCAAATGCGAATCCAAGCTCGTACCAAACATTAGGATTATTGGTGGTTATGTCCGCGAGACAAATAATAGACTCTCGGATGCCACGCTCGATCGCCTCAATGGGAATCTCAACGTTTGGGTCTTGGTCAACTCGATATGGCTCCAGACCAGCCTCTCTGACAGCAGGCCCAAAGGCGTCGGTGTAGCGCTTGTCATACTTGCCGCCATCGAACGGTTGGATTACGAAGCACTGGGGCATACCACATCCTTCAGGTCGGAGGCATAGCGCCTATCAGCCCCGAAATCAGGGCATATGCGCCGATGGTGTACCGCACCGCGTCACGTCGTCAAGACAAGGAATCTTCACGGCCGGGAACGTCTTGACCACCTTCAGCGGTGCGCGCGCTTCGGGATTCGCGCAGTGCATATCTCACAATTCGAGATCCTATGTCTTCTCTCGTTGACGTTGCTGCCTACAAGGCCAATCTGGATCGTGACGTGAGCGCAACCAATGCATGACCGGTGCGATAGCTGATCGTCTCTGCCATCTTCGCCACGCGCGATCGACGCATCCTCATCTGCACCCCATGGCGAAAACTGGGGTCGGCGAAAACTGGGGTCAGTGTGCACCTCCCAAAGTAAGGTGCGGCTTCCGGGCCTGCCGACCTTGGCCGAAACCGGGATCAGGGTGCCGACATGCATCTTCTCCTTAGGCGGGTTTCGGAAAGTCGACTCCGACCACTGTTTCACTTTCAATCGCCGTTTTCATACAGCCGACCTTCAACATACTTGTGAAGAACACTGGCCACCAAGGTTTGATAAGGAATCCCCTCGGCCAGGGCCTTCTTTTGCAGCCCGCGCAGATCTTTGGAAGGTAGCCGGATGTTGATCCTGGCGTCTTTCTTGAACATGGCCTCGGCGTACTCCTGGTGCCGCTGCAGTGTCTGAACAGCACCCTTGGAGCGTTTGACGTTACCTGATTCAAACGCTTCCAGGATGTCCCGCTCTTCTTGATCAAGTTTGCTCATTTCTTGCCACCTCGGTAGGTCTTGGTAGCTTTCCGGCTCGGGATGATCGTCTTCAAGAAGACTTCATCGTCTGATTCAACGAACGATACGAGGTAAACATAGTCCTCGATGGCGACCACGTGAATTTGCTGGCCGGGATACCGTTCCTGATTCGGATGATCAAACGTGTCAAGAATGTCGCCGGCCATGATATGAAACACCACATCTTCAAACGAAACTCCTCTCTCCGTCCTGAGTAGAGTGTTCTTCTCCGGGTTCCAAGAGATCAGCTTCATGGCGTCCAACGTAGCACGTTGTGTGCCGTATGTGTGCCTGATGACCAATGTTTGGTGGACCCCAATCTGGGGCGGGTGCGCCGACGGATTACCACTGCGTATCCACATGGCCGGCAGCGGCGTGGTGGTCGCCGGCACGGCGCTCACCATGGATTCGCCCGGTGGCTATCGCAAAACGCGAACTGATACCTCTTGGTCCGGCAGCAGATTCGACTCTGCAGGGCAGCGCACGGCCTGACATCGCTCCATGAAACTGGCTCATTCCCATCCGCACCCCATGGCATCATCCCCTTCATGCAAATCTATCTAGTCGGCGGCGCCGTCCGCGACAAATTGCTAGGCCGGGCACCAGGCGACCGCGACTACGTCGTGGTCGGTGCCCAACCCGAGGACTTGCTCGTACGGGGCTACAAGCCCGTGGGCAAGGACTTCCCCGTGTTCCTGCATCCAGACACCGCCGAGGAATACGCTCTGGCACGGACCGAACGCAAGAGCGGCCACGGCTACCACGGTTTCGTATTCCAGGCCGATGCCACGGTGACGCTGGAGCAGGATCTGGCACGGCGCGACCTCACCATCAATGCGATTGCCGAGGATGCGGAGGGCGTGCTGACCGACCCGTTCGGCGGTGTGGCCGACATCGAGGCGCGCGTGCTGCGGCATGTGTCGCCGGCGTTCCTGGAAGATCCGGTGCGCGTGTTGCGGGCGGCGCGGTTTGCGGCGCGCTTTGCGTCACTGGGTTTCACGGTGGCGCCGGAGACGATGGCGTTGATGCAACAGATGGTGCGCGAGGGCGAGGTGGACCACCTGGTACCGGAGCGGGTGTGGGCGGAGACGCGCAAGGCGCTGGGCGAGGCGCAGCCATCGGCGTTCGTGCGAGTGTTGCGCGAGTGTGGTGCGCTGGCGGTGTTGTTTCCGGAGATTGATGCCTTGTACGGCGTGCCGCAGCGGGCTGAGTTCCATCCGGAAATCGACTGCGGCGTGCATCTGGAACTGGTGCTGGACCAGGCGGCGCAGCTGGCGCCGGGCGATGACGTGGTCGGCTTCTGTGCGCTGACCCACGACCTCGGCAAGGCGCTGACGCCCATCGACGAACTACCCCGCCATCGTGGCCACGAGCAGCGTGGCGTGGCGCCGCTGCGCGCGCTGGCGGCGCGACTGAAGGTGCCCACCGAGCACGCCGCGTTGGCGGAGCTGGTGTGTCGCGAGCATCTCAATGCGCACCGCGCACTGGAACTGAAGCCGGCCACGGTGCTGAAGCTGCTGACCGCGCTGGACGCGCTGCGTCGCCCGGCACGGCTGGAAACGTTCCTGACCGCCTGCATCGCAGACCAGCGCGGCCGGCTTGGCCACGAGCACGATGCGTACCCGCAAGCGGATTACCTGCGCCAGGCCCGCACCGCCGCGGCGGCCATCAATGCCGCGGCCTTTGTCGCCGCCGGCCTGGTCGGACCGGCGATCGGCAAGGCGATGGCAACCGCGCGCATCGCAGCCATCGCCGCGCTGAAAACTAACCACCCCGAAAGCGGATCCGCGGTATAAAGCCCCGATAGCCTTGCCCGTCACGGGTATCGGCCAAGCTCGTTTCCGCTGGAGTTGCCTGTGTCAGACCTGTTCATCCCGCCCTCGCCGCTGCGCCAGCGTTTCCGGCCGCTGCTATGGCTGGGCATCACCTATCTGGCGATCACCTTCGTCACCCGGATCGTGCTGCTGATCATGTCCGGCAGCAACGTGGCGCACACGCCGTTGAACCTGTTGTACGCATTCGGGGTGGGGCTGGGCTACGACCTGATCACCTTCATCTACCTGGCGTGGCCGATGGTGTTGTTCCTGTGGCTGGTGCCCACGCGCTCCGGCCGGGTGGTGCCGTTGCTGCGCTGGCTGATCTACGCCGCCGGCGTGGTGCTGGCCTGTGTACTTTGCGTGGGCACGCTGCATTTCATGTATCACGCCAGCCTCAAGGTCACCTGGCCGGCGATCATCCCGTTCCTGTTCGTGCTGCCGTTGGCGGCATTCACCTATACCTCGCGCGTCGGCCAGTGGGCGCTGTACGCGTTCGGCCTGCTGCTGGTCTACGCCCTGCTGTTCGTGGCCGCGTCCGAGCTGGTGTTCTGGAACGAGTTCAGCGTGCGCTTCAACTTCATCGCGGTGGACTATCTGGTCTACACCACCGAGGTGATCGGCAACATCCAGGAGTCCTACCCGATCGGCCGCTGGCTGGCCCTGCTGGTGGCGCTGGCGCTGGTGGTGTTCTTCGTCGGCAAGCGCGGCCTGCGCGCGCGCGACGACGGCAGCCGGCTGTGGCAGCGCGGCAAGGTGGTGCTGGCATGGCTGATCTTGACGGTGATCTCCGTGGCCGCGGTCAACGGCAGCATGAAGGACCGCACCCACAACAACTACGTCAACGAGCTGGCCGGCAACGGCATTTATCAGTTCTTCTCCGCGTTCCGCAGCAGCCACCTGGATTACGCGAAGTTCTATCGCACCCTGCCTGACGAGCAGGCTTACGCGCGGCTGCGCCAACTGCTGAAGACCCCGGATGCAACATTCCTCAGTGACGACCCGCGCGACCTCACGCGGGTGATCCGCCGGGTGGGTCCGGAGAAACACCTCAACGTGGTGTTGATCAGCGTCGAGAGCTTGTCCGCCGACTACCTGGGCACGTTCGGCAACACCGAGCATCTCACCCCGTATCTCGATGCGCTGGTCGCCAGGAGCGTGTTCTTCGACCACGTTTACGCCAACGGCACGCGCACGGTGCGCGGGCTGGAGGCGCTGGCGCTGTCGGTGCCCCCGACACCGGGTGATTCGTTGATCCGCGAACACAACAACGAGAACCTGTTCTCGCTGGCCAGCATCTTCAACGACCGTGGCTACCAGTCGGACTTCGTCTATGGCGGCTACGGCCAGTTCGACAACATGAACTACTTCTTCGCCAACAACGGCTATCGCGACGTGGATCGGCGCAACATCCCCAAGACCGCCACGATCCACGGCCAGAACGTGTGGGGCGTGGCCGACGAGGACCTGTACACGCTGGCGCTGGGCCAGATGGATCAGATCCACGCCCAGGACAAGCCGTTCTTCCTGCACATCATGACGACCTCCAACCACCGGCCGTACACCTTCCCCGACCACCGCGTGAAGTTTCCCAATCACTCGCGTGCCGGGGCGGTGGCCTATACCGACTGGTCGATCGAGGATTTCATCAAACGGGCGCGCGCGAAGCCGTATTTCGACGACACCGTGTTCGTGATCACCGCCGACCACGATGCCTCCAGCGCGGGCAAGACCAGCTTGCCGATCAACCGCTACCACATTCCCCTGTGGATCTACGCGCCGGCGCATTTCAAGCCGCAGCGCGTGCACCGCCTGATGGGCCAGTTGGACATCCCGCCGACCCTGCTCGGCATGCTCAACTTCAGCTATCGCACGCGCTTCTTCGGTCACGACCTGTTCCAGCTGCCGCCCCAGCGCGAGCATGCGTTCCCCGGCACCTACGAGAAGCTCGGCTACCTGCATGAAGACGTGCTGACCATCCTCGAGCCGCAGCGCAAGCTGGAGCAGGTCAAGCCCGACTACGCCACCGGCGACGCCACCCCGGTCCAGCCGGTGAATGAAGCGCTGGTCGATGACGCCGTGGCGTATTACCAGGTGGTCAGCGAAATGTTCAAGGATGGCAAGCTGAAACGCCGGCCGGAGGATTCGACCAAGGTGGAACCATTGCCGGTGCCGGCCAGTTCGGTTCCATCGCCAGCCCGTTCTGCACCGGCACCGGCCAGTTCGGCCGGATCAGTGCCGCTGGCGCAATGACATCGCTTCGACGCTCGCCAGCACCCGGCTGAGTGGCGTACGCAGCAACGCCAAGGCGAGGAGTATGCCGATGCCGTCAGCCAGCACATCGAGGGCGTCTGCATCGCGCGGCGGATCGAACCACTGCGCGAACTCGATGAAGATGCCGAATGCCAGGCAGCCGAGCGCGGCCCAGACACGGGGGCGGCGCGCGCGATAGACGTTGCCCCACCAACCCATCAGGCAGGTGAACGTGGTCGCGTGCAGCAGCTTGTCGCCGTACGGGAACGGTAGCGTGATGCCCGGGTTCGGCGTCAGCGCCATCCACAACGTCCAGCCCATGATCAATGCACCCAACACGACCCAGGCGGTCTGCCAGCGCAATGGTTGGAATGCCGGCAGCGGCAGGTGTTCGATCAAAGCCGCCCGCCCTGGTCGGCCGCCAGCAACTCGGCCGGCAACGGCAAGGTGTCGAGCCCGCGTGCCAGCAGCATGGCCTGGAAACGCTCGCCCATCTGGTCAGGCAGCATCAGCTTCTTGACCTGTTGCGCCAGCCGGTAGCGCCCGTGTTCGTCCGGCGGCTGCATCTGCTCGAACACCTGCTGCAAACCGGCGCCGATCAGGAAGGGCGCCTGCGGCATGTACGCCGCCACGGCGAAACCGGCGCTGTTGCCGGCCTCGGCCAGCGCGGTGAAATCGACCGAGGCGGTGAGGTCGTTCAGTCCCGGCAGATAGAACGGATCGTTGTGCGCGTAGTGGCGGTAATGCGCCATCAAGGTGCCGTCGTCGCGTTCGGGCAGGTAGAACTCGCGCCGCACAAAACCGTAGTCGACGAACAGCAGCACGCCGGAGGTCAATGAGCCGGCCACCGCCTGGATCCAGTACGGCAGTTGCGGCAGGATTTCCGAGCGGTACCCATCGGCGAACTCCGCCCCCAGATCGCGCTCGACGTGGCGCACGGCGCCGGCGACCAGTGCATCGGCCGGGCGCTCGACCCGAAGCAGCCGGCCTTCGCCATCCAACGCCACATATTCTTCGTGGATTTCGCCCTCGCGCAGAGTAAAGCGGGTGGCCGGCAGCGCGTCGATCACCTCGTTGGCGAACAGCACGCCGCGCCACTCCGGCTCCGGCGGGCGATCCAGCCAACGCACCCGCGCGCTGGTTCCGGCGGGCAGGTTCGCCAGCAATCGTTCGCGCTGGCGCTCGCGCAGGTCGGCACTGGGTTCCAGGATCAGGTACTGCCGGGGCAAGGTATCGACGTCGGCCAGTGCCTTGAGTGCCGCCTCGGCGAACGCGCCGCTGCCGCCACCCAACTCGAGGAAGTCCGCCTCCTCGCCCAGCATCGCCAGCACCGGCTGCACGGCCGCGACCACGCAGCGCGCAAACAGCTCGCCCAGCTCCGGCGCGGTGATGAAATCGCCCGCCGCGCCGAACTTGGTACGCCCGGCGCTGTAATAACCCAGCCCCGGCGCATACAGGCAGCGCTCCATGTATTGCGAGAACGGCATCGGGCCGTGCGAGGCAATCTGCTCGCGCAACAATTGCAGCAACCGGTCGGAATGGGCGCGCTCGTCGGCGCTCGGCTCGGGCAAATGGGATCGCATGCGCAAAACTCTGGATTTCAGCAGTGCAAGGATAACGGATGACGACACGGAGCCCGAGTGCCGGACACGCGGTCATGGCATCTCCTGATGGGCATCGCATCCCGGCCTTCACGAGTCCCTCTGCGCGCGGGAGAGAGGTTGGGGGGAGTGCCGGCGGAGCGAAATGCGCCAACCTTCGATGTGGCGACTCCTCGCTTCGCCCGTACGCTCACCCGGCGCTTCGCGCCACCTTCTCACCTGCAAGAGGACTCCCGGGGTCGCCCAGTGGAGAAGCACCCTATCGGCGGAGGTTTGGCGCCAGCCAGGAGCGGCCATCGCGCCTTGCCGACGATCAGAAGTCCTTCTGCACACTCAGGTACACGCCGCGGCGCGGGCCAAACTGCGGCGCGCCGACGCCGATGCCGCTGCCGTCGCGCAACTCATAGATGCGGTCGAGCGCATTGAGCATCGCCAACTGGCTGTGCAGCTTGCCGAAGCGCTCGAACCTGAAATCATGCGAGACGTTGAGGTTGAGTTGGAAGTACGCCGGCAGCGCGGCGCCGTTCGGTACCGCACCATCCTTGCGCAAGCCACTGCCGAAGAGATAGTCGGCGCCGACGCGAGTGTGATCGCTCAGCACGTAGCTCGCGCCGCCGGACGAGGTCAGTTTCTGGTCGTGGTCCAGGGCGATGTAGTGAAGGTCGACGTAGGCCAGGTCGTCCGGATCGAAGTTGTACTGGCTGGTGATGATGCGTTTGCCGATCGCCTTGCCGAGCGCGGCATTGAAGTACGCCGACAGCGGCCCCTGCGCGTAGTCGACGGTGAACTCCAGCCCTTTGACCCGGCCTCGCGCGTAATTGAAGGTGGAGTAGATCAGCGCCGCGCCGAACTGGCCCTCGTCCTGCAGACGTTGGACCTTGCGATAATACGCGTCTACGCCGAGCGTCCAGGACGAGCCGAGGTTCTGCTGGATGCCGACATCGACGTAGTCCGAGCGCTCGGCCCGTGGGGTGTTGTTGCCGTGGTCGGGCACCGCATTGGTGGTGCCATCGAACTTCGCGATGTTGACGCTGGCGATCATCTCGGTGGCCGGCGGCGTGAAGTAGCGCGCGTAGCCGGCGTGGACGACGGCGCTGCCGGTGGCCTGCCAGACCAGGCCCAGGCGCGGACTCAGCTGGCTCTCGCTGCGCGTCAGCCGATAGCGGTCGCCGCGCAGGCCGTAGTTCACGGTCCAGCCGTCGGCGAGGTTCCACTCGTCCTGCACGTACGCGGACCAGGTCCGGGCGACCAGGCGACTGTCGTCGAGAACGTTGATCGGTAGCTTGCTGAGCTGGTTGCCGTTGGCATCGGCCGGAAATACCCAGGCATCGTTGGCGCTGACGGCGTGCTCGAAGCTGCCGTAGAGCCCGTAACGCAAGGTGTGGCTGTTGCCCAGGCGGGTCGCAAAGTCTGCTTGCAGCGTGCTCGCCCGGTTGCCGCGCCTCACCGCTGACGCTGTGCCGTTGAAGATCAGCTCGCCGATCCGGTCCGGCGCATAAATCAGACTGCTGTAGCGCTGTCCCACGGACACCTGATAGTCCGTCGAACCCAGCTTGCCTTGCAGCGCCAGCACGCCAAAGCGGGTGGTTTCGCGCTGGCGCGCGTCGAGGTCGGCGGAGTCGAAATCGACCGTGTCCAAACCATCTTGTCCAAGAAACGCGAACTCCGGTGTCTGGCCGGAATGGTTCGGGATCTGGAAGCGGTTATGGGCGACACCGAGCAGCAGGCTCAGGCGGGTATCGTGGTCGATCAGATAACTGATGTCACCAAAGCCCTTCATCTGATGGGTGTAGTCGTGGATCGGCGTCCTGCTTGCGGTGGGATTCTCGATACCGGCATCGTTTTCCATGGTGTTGCCGGTGAGGAACCAGCTCCAGCGATCGCTGCTGCCCCAGATCGACGCATTCGGATTCAGCGTGCTGTTGCTGCCCCCGCTGATTCCCACACTGCCGCCATCGCCGAGATCGCGTCCACTCCTGGTGGTGATGTCCACCACCGCCGCCGTGCGCAAGCCGTACTGCGCCGGCAAGGCACCATCAAGCAGCTTCACGGTTTGCACCGTCCGCGCATCGAGGCTTTGACCGAAGCCGCCGATCGACTCGGGAATGATCACGCCGTTGATGCGGTACTGCAGATTCGCGTGATCGCCGCGTACATGCAGGCCGCCGTGGGAATCCTGCACCACGCCGGGCGCCTGCAGCAGCACCTGGTTCATCGGCGTGGACGCGCCCAGCGGCAAGCGCGCGATCGCCTGGTGATCGATCACGTACTGGCTGCTGCCGGTATCCGGCGACAGCGCGTTGCGGGCTTGATCCAGCGCGGCTGAAACCGAGACCTCATCCAGCTCGCGCACCCGTGGCCGGCGATCGTCGCCATCGCTTGCGTCGTCGTTACTCGCCGCAGCGACGTCGGTCGCCAGGGCGGGGATCAGGGCGGTCGCGTCAACGGCGGGCCCCGCCGACGCGACAGCGAGGCTCAGGCCCAGCATGGCGAGTTTCATCGAGAATTCCAGTACAAGCGGAGGGTAATGTCGTTATGTTATAACATGTCGCATCCCCCGCAAACCTGACGTTCGCCACGCGACGCGCAAGCGCGTCATGTCCTGTCCGGGCAGACCCGATGTGCGCGGCGTGGTGGCTCGTTGTCGTGCGAGCGTTGCGTGCGTCAGGCCATCCATGCGCGATTAATCAGGGCATCCTTACACTGCTGTGACACCATGCGGCATTCGGTGCCCGCGCGCTTCATGGAGCCACGCATGACCCAGTCCCGCAGCCAGCAAGTTCCCGCCATCATCGTGCCGGCCGAGCAGGGGCGGATCGCCACGGCGATCCTCGATTTCATCAGCGACGTGCCAGCCAGTCGCATCAGCGGTAGCGGCGACCCGGCCGGCGAGGCGCGCCGGCTGGCCAACCGGGCGGCCCGGCGCGCCGCAGTCACCGCCGGCTCGCTGGCGCTGCCGCCGGGGCCGTTAGGCTGGTTGACGCTGCTGCCGGAACTGGTCGCGATCTGGAAGATCCAGGCGCAAATGGTCAGCGACATTGCCGCCGCCTACGGCCGCCACGCCACGCTGGGCCGCGAACAGATGATGTGGTGCCTGTTCCGGCACACCGCGGCGCAGGCGTTTCGCGATCTGGTGATACGGGTGGGCGACCGTCTGGTGTTTCGCCGCATGTCCTGGGGCGTGGCCGAGCGCGTGGCCAAGCAGATCGGGATCAAGCTGACCCAGCGCACCCTGAGCAAAGGCGTCTCGCGCTGGTTGCCGGTGATTGGTGCGCTGGGCGTGGGCGCCTACGCGTACTACGACACCGGACAAGTGGCCAGCACCGCGATCGCGATGTTCGAAGGCGAGATCGTGATCGAGGAAATCGACGGCGACACGTCCGCCGAAGCGTCGCGCGCCGAAATCGCATCAAATCAAAAACCTGCCTGCACGACATCAAGCGACCCCACCCAAAAGCGATAGCGGATGACGCACGTCATGCTTTGCGGCAAGCTGGTCGCGGAACCGCTGCAGGATGCTCTCAATGACGGCACGCCATGATCGACCGGTTGCCCTGATCACCGGCGCCGCCCGCCGTGTCGGTGCGGTGATCGCGCGCACGCTGCACGCGGCCGGGTTCGATCTGGCGCTGCACTGTCGCCACTCGTTAGACGAGGCCGGCGAACTGGTCGGTGAATTGGAATCGCAGCGTTCCGGCAGCACCTTGCTGCTGCCAGCTGACCTGTCCGATCTGGACGCGTTGCCCGCGATGGTCGAACGTCTCCTGGCGCACTACGGCCGGCTCGATGCGCTGGTCAACAACGCCTCCGCATTCTTCCCCACACCCGTGGGCAGTGCCACGCCACAGCAATGGAACGAGCTGTTCGCGCCCAATGCGCAGGCGCCGTTCTTCCTGAGCCAGGCGGCGACACCGGCGCTGCGCGACGCGCACGGCGGCATCGTCAACCTGATCGACATCTACGCGGAGCGTCCGTTGGCCGAGCATGCGTTGTACTGCATGGCCAAGGCCGCGCTGGCGGCGATGACCCGTTCGCTGGCGCTGGATCTGGGGCCCGAGGTGCGGGTCAACGGCGTCGCGCCCGGCGCCGTGCTGTGGCCCGGTGACGGCAAACGCTACGACGATCAGCGGGCGATGCTGGCGCGCACACCATTGCAACGCGCCGGCACGCCGGAAGACGTGGCCAACACCGTGCTGTGGCTGCTGCGCGATGCGCCGTTCGTCACCGGGCAGATCATCCGCGTGGATGGTGGACGCACGTTGTCGGTGTGAGGGTGTGGCCGCGTGACTGGCGCTGCCTTTGGTGGCCTTCTGGCAGCGCCATGGGTGGCTTCCTCGCAGCATGGACCCGCACCCGTACGCGCCGGCGCGCAAGGACGGGTATGGAGCCGTCACCCAGCTTTTCGCCTGTGCGCTCGGACTGGTGATTACTTCTTTTTCGGCGTGAACGCGTGCTGCAGTAACGCCTGGTCGAAGCCGACGCTGGCTTCGCCGGCTTCAGCATAGCGGTACAGCGCGGCGGCGTAGATGCCCTGCAGTGACGCCTGGATCAGGGCGAGCAGGATGAAGCTCATCACCACGATCGCTACCGCCAGCACGATCATCACGATCGAATGTGTCAGCGCGGCGCCAACGACCACAGCACCGCCCACAACGACCGCCAGCACCATCAGCAAACCAAACGCGATGCCGAGGCCGCCGTTACCGATCAGGTTTTCGCCCCAGCTGCGCCTGAGCAGTTCCACGCTGTGCCTGACCGCGTCGACCGGGCCCACATCCTTGCTTGCCAGCACCGGCACCACCAGAAAAGTCGCCACCGTCCAGGCCAGGCCAATCAGGCCGACCACGAAGCGGCCGACCAGGCCGAGGCGCTCCTGGATCATCCGCAGCAACAGGCCGACGGTGGCAGCGATCAGCGCGTAACCGAGGATCTGCGGCAACTTCGCCCGGGCCAGCGCAAGACCGGCGCCCACGTTGGTTCTTTTGCCGCGCAGGTGCATCAGCGCCACGCCGGTCAAGGCGGTCTGGAAGAAGATGATCACGAAGTACTGCACCAGGTAAAAGCCGAACATCAGCAGGTACGCACCCACCGACATGCGCTCCTGGAAATCCTGCCCGACGTGTTCGCCACCGATCGTCATGACCCCGACCGGAATCAGGAAGCTGGCCGCCACCAGCAAGCTGCACAACCCGGACAGCAACGGAAACAACAGCAACGACTTGTCTGCGCGGAGCACCGCCGCACTCGCCTTCATCAACGCCCAGCTGCGAGCAAATTTCCCGGCCATGTTTGTTCCCCCTTCTTCAAACGTGGATTGCGAGTACATCCTTCTTTTGATCCCGTCACGTGAAGTCTGAAATCAGACTTGCCCATCCCTCGCGAATCGTACCGCAGCCAGGAGATAACGCCGTTGCTTCCCCTGCACGGCGGGGAAAGCTGCCCGGACGGCTAATCGGGGCGCTCTTGCTTGGGCCAGCAATAGAGCAAACGCACCCCTTCCGCCTTCGGCGCCTTGTACGCGCCACCTCCCCGTGGCGCGCCCTTCAGGCAGCATCGGCTGCAAACATCGACAATCCTGCCTCCCTTTTCCCGCTGCGCGGGGAAAGGGAGGCGATCGTCGCGTGTCCTCAAGTTACTTGAAGCTTCATCTGCCCGAATCAACCGCGTCCGCCAGGGGCGCGCGGAAGTGCGTGCGCTCACTCAGGCAACGACTCGACCCGCAGCGGCTCGACCTGTGCCGGGAATGCCGCCCATAGTTCGGCCATGCTCTGGCCGCTGACGGGGTGGCGAAACTCCGGCGCAATATCGACAATGGGTCGCAGCACGAACGCGTGCTGCAATTCGTTGCGCGGGACCTGCAGGTGGCCGGGGCCATCGAGCACTCGGTCATCGTAGAACACGATGTCGATGTCGAGTGTGCGGTCGGAATAGCGCGGCACGTCGCGGCGGCGGCCGTGGCGGTCCTCCAGCGCATGCAGCCAGTCGTTCAAGGCGGCGGGCGACAATTCGGTATCCAGACCTGCCGCAAGATTGACGAACTCGGCGCCATCAAAACCCACCGCCGTGCTGCGATACGCAGGCGACACGAGAAGCTCGCCGAAGTGCTTGCGCAGTTCGCGGAGGGCCGCTGGCAGATGGCGCCGTGGTTCGAGGTTGGAGCCCAGGCTCAGGTAGACACGCGCCATGGCTGTCACGCCTCGTCGAATTGAATCGTGCGCCGGCCCGTGGCTGGCGCTGGGATGGCTTGAGGCTCGACCGCCAGCGCCGAGCGCACATCCTGCCCCGAGGGCTGCTGGTACAGCGCCAGGTCGAACTCCGCCATCGAGGCGAACAGGTGGTCGAAGATGTCGGACTGGATCCCTTCGTACTCGGCCCACTTCACCGTGGTGGTGAAGCAGTACAACTCCAGCGGAATGCCCTGCGGACCACTGGCCAGCTGGCGCACCATGCAGCTCAGCTCGCGATGGATCTGCGGATGCTGGTCCAGGAAGGCCTGCACGTAGGCGCGGAACGTGCCCAGATTGGTCAGCCGGCGTCGATTTCCCGGCAGCGCCGCGGCGTCGCCCAGCGCCGCGTTCCACTCCTTCACGTCGCGATCCCTGGACGGCAGGTAGTCGGCCAGCAGGCGCAGCCGCGACAGCTTCTGGATCTCCTCGTCATCGAGGAAGTGCACGCTGGCCGCGTCGATGTACAACGCGCGCTTGATCCGCCGGCCGCCGATCTCCTGCATGCCGCGCCAGTTCTTGTACGAATCGGAGATCAACCGCCAGCTGGGAATGGTGGTGATCGTCTTGTCCCAGTTGCGTACCTTGACCGTGTGCAGGGCAATATCGATCACGTCGCCATCGGCATTCAACTGCGGCATCTCGATCCAGTCGCCGACCCGCAGCATGTCGTTGGAGGACAACTGCACCCCGGCCACGAAGCCCAGGATCGTGTCCTTGAAGATCAGCATCAGCACCGCCGACATCGCGCCCACGCCGGACAACAGCAGACCCACCTGCTTGCCGGTGATCGAAGCGATGATGACCAGCGCGGCAACGATGAACAGACCGATCTTGATCAGCTGCAGCAGACCCTTGATCGGACGCTGCTGGCCGCGCGGTGTCTGCTGGTACAAGTTCTCGCTGGCCGACAAGGCCGCGCTGATCGCCATCACCAGGCAGAACACCACCAGCGCGGTCATCACGTTGCCAATCAGGGTCCCGACACGTTCGGGTACATCCGGCACCAACACGATGCCGTACTGCAACACCCACGCCGGCACCGCGCGCGCCAGCCAGCGGAACGTGCCGTAGCCGAGCAAGGCATCATCCCAACGCGTGGCGGTGCGCTGGGCGAGGCCCTTGGCCAGCCGCGCCAGCAGTCGCCGCACCAGTTGCCCGGCCAGCCACGCCAGCGCCAGCAGCGCCAGCACACCCAGCGTCGTGCGTATCCAGGGGAATTCCAGCAGGTCTTGCAGGGTTTGCATCACTCGTTCCTGTCGGCGCGTGGGTTCGGATGCGGAGCCAGGTGCACCGACCACGGCGGCACGAACCACCCGAGAAATTCAGGTCAGGTACCTAGGATGGGGATGACACGTGGACGAAACAACCGCGCGTCACTCGCAAACGCCCCGCTATCGCGGTCGTACTCCACGTTCGATGCGCACGCCCACCGATTTGGCGCCACGCACGGCGCCGGGCTTGGAAAGCTTCAGGCACACCCAGGCCACCCCGAACTCCTCGCGAATGACCGCCGCACAGCGCTCGGCCAGGGTCTCGACCAAGCCAAAACGGGACGCCTCCACGTATGCGATCAGCCGCTTCGACACATCCTTGTAGTTGAGCGTCAGCGCGATGTCGTCGCTGGCCGCCGGCACCGAGTTGTCGAATGCCATCTCGATATCGAACGCCAGGGTCTGCCGCACGCGGCGCTCCCAGTCGTAGATGCCGATGACGGCATCGATGCGCAGATCCTCGATGAAAACGATATCCATGGCAGGCGGTCAGCAAGTCGAAGAATGCACAGGGTCCGCGAGCGCGCCGCCGGATGCAAGTCATTGCATGCATCGTGCGGCGTGTGAAACCGGAGCCCGACACGATATTGGCCGGGCACAACGTCACCTGCTCCGTCTCGGCCAGGAGATAATCCGACACGCGATCCCGCGCCAAGCGCGCGATCAGCTCCCGCGGTCTCCGTTCCTCCGGAATCATCCTGCTCGCGTCCAGGCAGCGAACAAAGTCGGCGCGATGCGCATAGGCATTCGCCACAGCGGGTGCGATCATGGCGCATGACTTCGTTCGGCTCACTCCCGCTCAAACCCACCCTGCTCGCCAGTGTCGAAACGCTCGGCTACACCACGATGACCCCGGTGCAGGCGCAAAGCCTGCCACCGATGCTGGCCGGGCGCGACGTGATTGCACAGGCCCAGACCGGCAGCGGCAAGACCGCGGCATTCGGACTGAGCCTGCTGCAAACGCTGGACGTGGACGCCCTTCGCCTGCAGGCGCTGGTGCTGTGCCCGACCCGCGAGCTGGCCGACCAGGTCAGCAAGGCGATCCGCAAACTGGCGGCGAACATCCCCAACGTGAAGCTGCTGACCTTGTGCGGCGGCATGCCGTTGGGGCCCCAACTGGCGTCGCTGATGCACGACCCGCACATTGTGGTAGGCACGCCCGGGCGCGTGCAGGAACACCTCAAGCGGCAAAGCCTGCATGGCGGTGGCATCAAGGTACTGGTGCTGGACGAGGCCGATCGCATGCTCGACATGGGTTTCACCGAGGCGATCGACGACATCATCGGTCGCATTGCGAAACACCATCAGACCCTGCTGTTTTCGGCGACGTATCCGGATGAGATCCGCACGGTGAGCCAGCGCGTGCAGACCGATCCCGTGGCAGTGACGATCGACGCCCCGGCCAACGAGCGGCCCGCGATCGAGCAGCGCTTCCACGAGGTGGAGCCGGCGCAGAAGCCGGACGCGCTGGCGCAACTGCTGGGCGGCGCGCACGGGCAGCAGGCGCTGGTGTTCTGCAACATGCGCCGCGAGGTGGATGCGCTGGCGCAGGAGCTCGACCGCCGCGGTTTCTCCGCGCTGGCCCTGCATGGCGACATGGAACAGCGCGACCGCGACGAGGTGCTGGTGCGCTTCGCCAACCACAGCTGCGCGGTGTTGGTCGCCACCGACGTGGCTGCACGCGGCCTGGACATCGTGTCACTGCCCTTGGTGATCAGCTACGACATCGCGCACGACCCGGAGACGCATACCCACCGTATCGGCCGCACCGGTCGCGCCGGTGAATCCGGCTTGGCGATTACCCTGTGCACGCCGCGCGAGCGGCCGAAGGCGGCGAACATCGAGGAAATGAACGGCACGCCGCTGCCGTGGCGGCCGTTGAAGATCGTTCCATCGCGCGGCAAGACCCTGCACCTGGCACCGATGAAAACCCTGGTGATCGATGCCGGCCGGCGCGACAAGCTGCGTCCCGGCGACATCCTCGGGGCGCTCACCGGCGAGGCCGGGCTCGACGCCAAGGACATCGGCAAGATCGACGTGTTCGCCACCCGCGCCTACGTCGCGATCACGCGCGCGCTGGCGAACAAGGCGCTGGAGCGTTTGCGCGCCGGCCGGATCAAGGGTCGCAACTTCCGCGTGCGCGCGCTGGCCTGACGTCCACATCACCCACGGGTAACTCCCATGCAACGCCTCGTCACCCTGCTCGCCCTGCTGCTTGCCACCACCGCCTGCCGCGCGGCCATCCCGGTCTATGGCTATCAAATCGTGCACGCCTATCCGCATGACACCTCGGCCTACACCGAGGGGTTGTTCTACAAGGATGGCTTTCTTTACGAGAGCACCGGCGAGAAGGGCGCCTCGAGCGTGCGCAAGGTGCAGTTGGAGACCGGCAAGGTGCTGCAGCAGCACGACGTGCCGCCGCAGTATTTCGGCGAAGGCATCGTCGACTGGAAGGGCGAGCTGATCCAGCTGACCTGGCAAAGCGAAACCGGCTTCGTCTACGGCCTGGCCGACTTCAAGCTGCGACGCACCTTCACCTATCCCGGTGAGGGCTGGGCGCTGACCCGCGACAGCACGCACCTCTACATGAGCGATGGCTCACCCGTGCTGCGCATCCTCGCTCCGGACACGCTGACTGCCACTGGCAGCATCATGGTCACCGCGGATGGCGTGCCGGTGACCCACCTCAACGAGCTGGAATGGGTGGACGGTGAAATCTACGCCAACATCTGGCTGACCAATCGCATCGCGCGCATCGATCCGGCCACCGGCCATGTCGTGGGCTGGATCGACCTGACCGGCCTGTTCGACGTGAGCACCCTGCCGGTACCAAGCAACGACGTGCTCAACGGCATCGCCTGGGACGCGCAGCACCAGCGCCTGTTCGTCACCGGCAAGCACTGGCCCAAGCTGTTCGAGATCAGGCTGGTGCCGCGCGCACCCTGACCAGCCAGCCGGAAGGCTTGGGCTACCGCTGCAGCCAACGCACCGCGCCGCGGCCTGCCAGCAAACCGCTGGCAAAGCATGCCGTCAGCAGATAGCCGCCAGTGGGCGCTTCCCAGTCCAGCATTTCGCCAGCACAGAACACGCCGGGGCGATTGCGCAACATCAGGTGCTCGTCCAGCCCTTCCAGGCGCACCCCGCCGGCCGTGCTGATCGCCTCGGCCACCGGGCGCGGCGCGCGCAGGCGCAATGGCAGCGCCTTGAGTTGCGCGGCGAGCGCGGCAGGGTCAGCCAGTGTGGGCTTGTTGACGAGTTCGAACACCAGCGCGCTTTTCGCCCGATCCAGCCCGGCCCGCCGACGCAGCCAGTCGCCGATGCTGTGCTTGCCACGCGGCGCCGCGAGGCGCTCGGCCAGCACCGGTTGGGCGTAGCCCGGCACCAGGTCCAGCTTCAAAAAGGCCTCGCCACGTTCGGCGATCTGCTCACGCAACTCGGCGCCGATCGCATAGACCAGGCTGCCCTCGATGCCGTATTCGCTGAGCACGAATTCACCCTGGCGCCGATGCGCCACGCCCTGACGGTCGGTCCACTGTGCCACCACCGCCTTCAGCGGCGCGCCGGCGAAGCGGCTGCGCAGATGCTCGCTCCACGCCAGCTCGAAACCACCATTGGCCGCCCGCAACGGCGCGACATCGACGCCGACGCGTTGCAGCGGCGTCACCCAGACGCCATCGGAGCCCAGCTTCGGCCAGCTCGCGCCGCCAACGGCGAGCACCACGGCGTCGGCCAGCACCGCACGCTGGCCGTCCGGCGTGGCGAAATGCAGTGCGCCATGCGCCTGCCAGCCCAGCCAGCGATGGCGCATGTGGAAGGCCACGCCGGATTCGCGCAGGCGCCGTACCCAGCGACGCAACAGCGGCGCCGCCTTCATGTCCGCAGGAAACACCCGCCCGGAACTGCCCACGAAGGTTTCCACGCCGAGCCCACGGGCCCAGTTGCGCACCGCTTGTGCGTCGAACGCCGCCAGCCAGCGCCCGATCTCGGCCTGGCGCGCTCCGTAGCGTTCGACGAAGCGCGCCGGTGCCTCGGCGTGGGTCAGGTTGAGACCGCCCTTGCCAGCCAACAGAAACTTGCGGCCTGCCGAACCCATCGCCTCGTACAAATCCACGCCGATCCCGGCCGCGCAGGCGGCCTCGGCCGCCATCAGGCCAGCCGGGCCACCGCCGATGATGGCGAGTCGGTGAGAGAGGGTCGAAGTCATGCTGCATGGTCGCACGCGCCGGTCGTTCTTCAACGTGACGGCGGGGTGCCACCGCGAGACCGGATCGTGGCCCGCACATGAATGGAGCCTGACTAC
>CAJDVU010000025.1_pt1 | contig 47836 bp, 48 predicted proteins | sample 7391431 | NCBI WGS metagenome assembly CAJDVU01 (sample SAMEA7055700, study PRJEB34461) | soil metagenome | biome: terrestrial ecosystem; feature: Peninsula; material: soil | place: Antarctica | collected 2016
CAGGAAGCCGGCGCCCACGGCATCGGGCGCCGGCTTCCGGCTTCCGCGTCAAGCGCGGATCAGAACCTGTATTTCACTGTCACCAACACCGACCAGCGCTGGGCCAGATCGTCGCCGTTGTTGATGTAGGTGGGTACCGCCTTCGGACTGTATTGACCGTTCTGGATGTAATTGGCGCAGGTCTTCGCGCCGGTGCAGTCGATGTTGTAGATGTACTTGCCGGTCGCCGGGTCGACGCCGTAGAAGTCGGCCAGCGCACGGCCGCCCGGGAACGGCACACGCTTTTCGATGCCCCAGTTCTTGTTGAGCAGGTTGCCAACGTTGTACACGTCCAGCCGGATGATGCCCTTGTTGCCCTTGAAGAGACCCGGGATTTCCTGGCTGAAGCTCAGGTCGAGCTGGTTGATCCAGCCGGCGCGATCGCCGTTGCGCCGGGCGATCTGGCCCTGGTGATCCTTCAGGTAATCGTTGTGCTGGATATAGTCGTAGAACTGCTGGATCAGCGCCGGGTCGGTGCCCGGGCGGAACTCCACCTGACCCGCCTTCGGAATGAAGGCCAGATCATTGGTGAAGGTGTCGCCGTTGGCATCGTTGCCGAACGACCAGCTGTACGGGTACGCCGAGTGGCCATCGAAGAACGCGCTGGCGCTGGTCACGTAATCGCCGAAGAAGTGATGCTGCCAGTTCAAGGCCGCGATCACCCGCTTGGGCACCGAGTAGTTCGAGGTGCTGGCAATATTCTCGTTCGAATTGGCGACGTAGTTGTACTTGTAGTTCGACGAGGCCACGCTCGAGGTGCCCGGATTCACTTCGGTTGCACGACTCAAGGTGAACGCCACCATGCCCGACCACTCGTCGCTGAAGGATTTCTTCAACTGCAGGGTCAGGCTGTCGGCGGTACCGCGGCTGCTATCGGCCAGATTGATGGTGTTGGCGGTGAACGCCGGGTTGGCGTTGGCAGTCGGCTGCTGGCCTTTGGCCTTGGGATCGCTGTTGACCAGCCCGTAGAAGGTATTGCGACCGTCCGGCAGCATGCCGGTGGGTACGCCCAAATCGATCGCCTGATACCAGATCGCGTTACGCTGGATGATGTGCTCGTAATCGACCGTGCCCACCAGACCCCACCAGGGCAACTCCTTGTCGAAGCCGAGGCTGAGCTTCCATGCGCTGGGAATCTTGAATCCGGGAGAGACCGTATTCACGGTCATGGCGCCGGAGCCCGCCGGACCGTCGTTCTGCGCATTCGGGTTCGGATTGAAGGCGGGCAAAGTGGCTGGTGTGTTGCACGGCGCCTTCTGCGTCGGTCCACAGTTGAACTGAGTCTGGGTAATGCCGGAGTTGGAGAAGATATTGCCGATCCACACACCCGGAGGATTCGACACGAAAAGTCCCGCACCACCGCGCAACTGCGTCATGCGCTCGGTGTTGAACGCGTAGTTGAACGACATGCGCGGCTGCACCACGCGGTTGCCGTTGATCGTGGTCTGGTTGGTGCGGCCGAAGCCACCCGTCGACTGATTCTTGTTGGCTCCGGTACCGCCAACGACACCCGGTGCGGCAGCAAACGCCGCGTTGTACAGCGGCTGATCACTCATCAACGGAATATCGACGCGCACGCCGTACTGGACGGACAGGTTGCTGTTGACCTGCCAGGTATCCTGCAGGAACACGCCGTACTGCTTCAGGCCGTAGGCGGCGGCGGTCTGCGCCAGGCTCAGCCCGTTTGCAGGACGGTTGTAGCGATACTGGTAGTAGTTGCCGGCAATGAAATTCTGCAGACCGCTATTCGGGTTGTTCTTCAGATCCTCGAAGGTGTAGCTGCCGAACAGGTTCTGCACGAACAGGTTGTAGTAGGTGTCCTTCTCGAAATCGACGCCGCCCTTCAGCGTGTGATCACCAAGGAAAAGGGTGCCGGCCCACGCCGCGTTCAAGGTCTTTACCTTGAGCACGTTGGCTTGGCTGGAGTATTCGGTGCCGAACTCCACCGATGGATTGCCGAAGCCAACGGGATAGACCGTGATGTCCGGCATGGCCACGCCGTTGTACGGGCCCCGGTTCTGCACGAAGTTGGAGTACGACACGGTGGTGTCACTGGAGAACATGTCCGACCAGTCGTCGTAGAAATGCAGGGCGTAGTTCTTGTTGTCGACGGCGGTCTTGTACCAGCCGCTGGACAGGACCAGGTTGGTCGTGCTGCCGGTGATGATCGGCTTGTGTTCCTTGGTTTCGGCGTAGGTGAAGCTGGCACGATGGTTGTTGGTGATGTTCCAGTCGATCTTGCCCAGGTAGCGCTTGTCGAGCAGGTTGGAGTTGCCGCCGCCGACCGTACCGATATCGGTCAAGCCATACGTGGCGGCAGCATCACGCACCTGCTGCACCTGCGCGGAAGTCAGACCGGTGATCGGCGACCCTGCACCGGAATCTTCCGGGCCGTACGGGCTGCCAGGACCGACCTGCTCGCTCTTCTCGTAGGATGCGAAGAAGAACAGCTTGTCCTTGATGATCGGGCCGCCTACCGTCGCGCCGCCCGTCCACTGACGCGAGAATCCGGTATACGGCGCACCACTCTGGTTGTCGCCGACCATGTTGTTGTTCTGGAATACGTAGTACACCGAACCATGGAATTCATTGGTGCCGCTCTTGGTGACGGCGTTGATGGTGGCGCCAAGACCACGACGATTGGCCACGTCATAGTTCGCGGTGGAGATGTTGTACTCGGCGATGGTGTCCTGCGAGATCGGTGTGCCGAGGGTCGGCAGCCCATTCGCATTCAGGCCGAACGGATCGTTGGCGCTGATCGAGTCGACGGTGATGTTGTTATAGCGGCTGTTTTGACCATTGGCGGAAATTTCGCCACGCGCACGATCCGTGATGACCACGCGCGGGTCCATGCGCACGATGTTCTGGATCGAGCGGCCCGGCGTCGGTGTGGCCTCCAGCTCGCGCTGGGAGATATTGGTTGAGATACCTTTGTTGTCAGGACTGAAGGTTTGTGCCAGCGCGCTTGCCGACACCGTGACCCCACCGAGGTTTTTCACTTCCCTGGCCTGCGCGGCGCCCATGGTCAGGTTGATGGCGCTCTCCTGACCCAGTTGCAGGTACACGTTGTTCTTCTCGGACTCCGGCATGCCAGCCTTGGTCACAGTAACGTCGAACGGGCCGCCCACGCGCAGGCCTTGCGCGGCGTAACGACCGCTGGAGTCGGTGGTGGTGACCTTGGTGGTACCCGACGGCTCATGCACGATCTGCACGGTGGCGCCTGCCACTGGCTGCCCGCCGGCGTCGAGGACACGACCGGCGATCGCCGAGGAGGTGTCTTGCGCGAGAACTGGCGTGGCCACCAGCAAAGCGGTGATGGCGAGCGGCAGCAGTTTGGCGCGGATTCGGCTATTCATGTCTGGTTCGACCCTCGGGTTCACAACGAAAGTATTTACGTTACGGAATCAAACGTGATCCGGCCCGGTCCGACCCGAGCGTTGCCGCGATCTCGTTTGCAAGCCCCTGTTCCTACATCCGAATCTTCCCGCACAAGGCGGGTTGCGGATGCATCGACCGGCAGCGATTCTCCCAACTGTCGACCAATTGTTAAAGGGATTTTAACGCGATTGTATGACACTTTTACGGCATTGGCACGTCATGCACGCCGCCCTGCAGATCCATCAGCGTCGTGACTGCAAACCGACGTTTCGCGAGCCTCTGTTCTGGCTTGCGGTACACCACGGCCTCACGGCATCGAGTGCAGGAACGCCGCCACGCCGGACATGAACATCTGCACCGACAACGCGATCAGCAGCATGCCCATCACCCGCTCCAGCGCGGTCAGTACGCTCTCGCCGAGCCAGCGGAACAGGTAGGTCGCGCTGAGCAGGATCGCGGCGGTGGCCAGCCACGCCAGCAGCAGCGCCATCACCCAGTCCGCGGTGCGACCGGGCTGGGTGTTGGTCAACAGCAACAACGCGGCCATCGCCGAGGGGCCGGCGATGCCAGGGATCGCCATCGGCACGATGAACGGCTCGCCCTGGCCCGGCTTGCCGAAGATGCCGCCGCCATCCGCCGGTGGAAACACCATGCGGATGCCGATCAGGAACAGCACGAGGCCGCCGGCGATGCTGATGGAATCCGGCTTCAGCTGCATGACATGCAGGAACTGCTGGCCACCGAACAGGAACACCAGCAACACGCCCAACGCGATCAGCAATTCGCGCACCATGATGCGGCGCCGGCGGCGCGGCGGAACCTCCTTGAGCAGGCTCAGGAAGAACGGGATATTGCCCAGCGGATCCATGATCAGGAACAACATGATTCCCGCCGACAGCGTGGTCATCTGTGCGTCCATCTCGACTCCCTGCGGAATGGTTTGCGATAGGCCCTCGAACGTGCGCGAGGTTCGCCGGCGCCCGATGCTCGTGTTTGCGCCAGCTTTGCGCCGCTCTTGCGAATTCCGAATCCCGAATTCCGAATCCCCGACAAAGAGCATCGCCCGCCAGCGGGTTCCTACAAGGTGGCAGCGGCCGACGGTGGGTCGGAGCGAAGGTCAAGCACCGCGCCGCGTGCCGCCAGTGCCTGTGCGCTGAGCAGATAGACGGCCGCTTCCGCCGCGGCATCCGGGGTGGGCTGCTGCATGCTGTCCTCGCCAAAATACGCCAGCCGGCGCATCGCGGTACGCATGGGCGCCGGCAGCATCGCATGCACGCGCAGTGCGCTTTCGTCGGTTTCCTCGTGCAGGATAGCCACGAAACGCTCCAGTGCCGCCTTCGATACGCCATAACCACCCCAGTGCGCGCGCTGCACCAGCTCGGGGGCGTCCAGCACGAACACGGCGGCACTGTCGCGGGCCCGGGTGAGGAGCGGCATGCAGGCCTGGGTCAAGGCAAACGGCGCATTGAGATTGACGTGCATGGCACGCAGCCAGTCATCCGGACGGTGCATCGCGATCGGAGTCAATCCGGCAAAACTCGCGGCGCAGTGCACGATGCCGTCGAGCCGCCCGAAATCACGCTCCAAGCCGTCGGCCAATGCGCTGTAATCCTTTGGCGTGGCGGCCTCCATGTCCAGCGGATGGATCACCGGTTCGCCCAAGCCCTCCTTGCGCAGCGCATCGTACATTTTTTCCAACTGGCGCTTGCGCTTGCCGGTGATCACCACGGTCGCGCCAGCGCGCATCGCCGCACGCGCGACCGCGCCGCCCAAGCCACCATAGGCACCGGTAACCAGGATCACGCGAGCGTCCAGGGTATCAGCCGCCGCCTGCCAACCGACGGGGAGGCGTACTACGGGCAGATACGTCAAGACCCCATCCCGGCGACGTCGCTGGCCATCCGGCGCAGTTCGCCGGAGGCCATCAGGTCCTCGATGATGTCGCAACCACCGATCAGCTCACCCTGGATGAACAACTGTGGAAAGGTCGGCCAGTTCGCGAAATGCGGCAACGCCGCGCGAATCTGCGGATCGGCCAGCACGTTGATGGCGTGAAACTCCGCACCGGCCTGGGTGAGCGCTTGTGCCGCGCGGCTGGAAAAGCCGCACATCGGAAACTGCGGCGTACCCTTCATGAAAAGCACGATGGGATGCTCGGCCAGCACCGCCCTGATTAGCTCGTTGATGTCCATGATCGGCGTTTCATCTTTACAATACAGGCAGTCGGGTATTGTACCAGTCACCCGCCGCGCGCTGTCTGCAGCGTCGACATTTTCCCTCCCCAAAAACCGCCAAGGAGTCGCTCATGGCTATCGAACTTCCCCCGCTCCCGTATGAAAAGAACGCACTGGAGCCGCACATCTCCGCCGAGACACTGGAATACCACTACGAGAAGCACCACAAGGGCTACGTCACCAAGCTGAACAAGGCGATCGAAGGCACCGAGTTCGCCCACGCAAAACTTGAAGACATCATCAAGAAGTCCTCCGGCGGCCTGTTCAACAACGCGGCCCAGACCTGGAACCACACGTTCTACTGGAACTCGATGAGCCCGAGCTCGCCCAAGGGCAAGGGCGGCGGCGCGCCCAGCGGCAAGCTGGCCGACGCCATCAACAAGGCGTTTGGCTCGTTCGCCAAGTTCAAGGAGGAGTTCGACAAATCCGCCACCGGCAACTTCGGCTCGGGCTGGACCTGGCTGGTACAGCGGCCGGACGGCTCGCTCGGCATCGTCAACACCTCGAACGCGGCCACGCCGATCACCGGCGCCGACAAACCGCTGTTCACCACCGACGTGTGGGAACATGCCTATTACATCGACTACCGCAACGCCCGCGCGAAATATCTGGAGGCGTTCTGGCATCTGGTGAATTGGGACTTCGCGGCGAAGAATCTCGCCTGAGACGAGCACACCGCAGTCCAAGAGCGGGGCCGGCAACGGCTCCGCTCTTTCATGCCGGATCGACGGCGCTAGTGACCACCACGAATCTGCCTGCGCCGCCTGGCCGGGCACGCGCCTGCTCGCTCAGGCGAAAGTCTCAGGCGCCACCACGAACCTCACCTTGATCAGCGCTGGCGGCGAAATACGCTCAATCCAACGCCAGCCGGACAGCAATCAAGCCGAGGCGTCCCCAGCCGATCGAACGTACCGGCCGTCGCCCGGTTCTCAGCGATCCAGCGCGTCCAGCGTGGGTTGCACCTGGGCGTCGCGCCCCAGCGTCACGCCAATACTTCTCAACCGCTCGCTCAGGCTGGCGGCGTCAGCGGCGCACACCGTGGCATGCCCGACCTTGCGGCCGGGTCGTGCCTGCTTGCCATAGTCATGCCAGTGCGCGTCGACCGTGGTCAGCACGGCGGACGATGGCGGCAATTCGCCGATCCAGTTGAGCATCGCCGAAACGCCACGCGGCGCGGTGTCACCCAGCGGCAGGCCAAGCACCGCGCGCACATGATTCTCGAACTGGCTGGCGTGCGCACCCTCGATGGTCCAGTGGCCGGAGTTGTGCACGCGTGGCGCCATCTCGTTGCCCAGAAGCTCGCCATCCTTGACGAACAGTTCCAGCGCGAACACGCCGATATAGTCCAGCCGCTCGGCCAGCGTCCGCGCGAGCGTTGTTGCAGGTTGCCCAGATCGGGGGCTGGCGCCAGGCTCATCGACAACACGCCATTGACGTGCCAGTTGCGGGTCAGCGGCCAGGTTCGGAAACCCCCATCGCGACCACGCACGGCGATCACCGACAACTCGCGCTCGAACGGCACGAAGGCCTCCAGGATCAGCCCGTGCTCCGCTGCCTTCGCTCCCAACGCCGCCCACGCCGCGTCGGCATCGGTCACCGTGGCGAGTCGAAACTGCCCCTTGCCGTCGTAGCCGAACCGGCGCGTCTTGAGGATCGCCGGGGCGCCAATCGTCGCCAACGCCTGATCCAGCTGCTCACGCGTATCGACAGTCTGGAAGTCCGCCGTCTGCAAGCCGCATTCACGGAACAGGGTTTTCTCGTCCAGCCGGTCCTGCGCCACGGCAAGTGCGCGCGGCGAAGGACACACCGCAACGCGCTCGGCCAGCCAACGCGCGGTTTCGGCGGGCACGTTCTCGAAATCGAAGGTGACCACGTCAACCTGGGCGGCAAACGATTCCAGCGCGGCGTAATCGCTCCAATCGGCCACGATCAGCGGCGCCACCTGGCCCGCACAAGCATCGGCCGAGCCATCCACCACCACGGTCTTTACACCCAGCGGAGCCGCCGCCAGGGCCAGCATGCGCGCCAGCTGGCCACCGCCCAGGATGCCCACCACCGGTTGTCGCTGTGCGCTCATGAGCGCGGATCCGGCTGTTCGAGCACGGCCTGGGTTTGTCGCGCGCGCCAATCTTCCAGCGCGCGGGACACGTCCGGGTCGTGCAGCGCAAGCACCGCGGCAGCCAGCAACCCTGCGTTCACCGCACCCGCCCGCCCGATCGCCAGCGTGCCTACGGGGACACCGGCGGGCATCTGCGCGATCGACAGCAGCGAGTCCATCCCGTTCAACGCTCTCGACTGCACCGGCACACCGAACACCGGCACGCGGGTCTTGGCGGCGAGCATGCCGGGCAGATGGGCGGCGCCGCCGGCGCCGGCGATGATCACCTGGATGCCGCGCTCCAGCGCCTGCTCGGCGTAGGTGAACAACAGGTCCGGCGTGCGGTGGGCCGAAACCACCCGCACCTCGTGCGCCACGCCCAGCTCGGTCAGCACGTCGGCCGCATGCTGCATGGTTTCCCAATCCGAATGCGAACCCATCACCACGCCCACGCGCGGTATCTTGGTTGCTGCTGCCATGGCCGAAACGTCCAAAAACCGCTATTGTACGGGCTTTCCCGGCCCGATTCACCCGAACCCACCGACCATGGACAAACGTCTGCTCGATATCCTGTGCTGCCCGGTCAGCAAGACCCCGGTGCGCCAGATGACGCGGCGCCAGCTGGATGCGCTGAACGATGCGATCGCCGCCGGCAAGGTCGATACGGTCGCCGGGGTGGCGGTGCGCGAACGGGTCGCCGAGGCACTGATCACCACCGACCACAAGCTGGTTTATCGGATCGAGGATGGCATTCCGGTGATGCTGCCCGAGGAAGGCATCGGCACATTGCAACTGGCCGGGTTTCCGACCACCTGAGCGTCTGCGCGATGGGGACTTGAGGACGCTTGCGTCACGGGACCCAGGCGCGCGAGCCAGCCGGCGGCCCGGCTTCTCGATCGCTTGCGGCGAACCGCCAGGTTGTTCGGCGGAACAGGGCGCCAGGCCGGCTGAAACTGTGACGCCGTAGCCAATTCTGCTACTGCGACCCGACTCCATGGGCATGGGCAGGGGCAAACCCCGGCGTCAAGCATGACAGGGAGCCATGATTTGGCTTATCGTCAGAGTCCGCATGGCGCGGCCAAGCCAAGCCGTGCGGGAAAAATCCACGGGGATGTGGCGATGAACGAAGCCAGCGAGCCAACCAAGGTAGTCAACCTGAGCCAGCGCCTGGATCCTTCCAGCGAGCGCGTCGGCGAGTTGCTCAGTGCCGTGCGCGGCATCGCCGGCAAACGCCTGCAACAATGGGTGGGCAATGCGTTCGAGCAGGTCGATGATGCGCTGTTCGACCTGGCCGAAAAGGCCGAGAACAACGCCGCCCAGATGCACTATTTCGACGGTATGCGCGAGGTCCGCAAGCGGCGTCCCGGCATCGAGAGGAATTTCCTCCATGCCATCACTCGCAAGCTGAGTGACCTGGCCCACCCGGCAAAGGCGCAGGCCATGCCGGCGGAGACGCCCTTGCTGGGCGTGCCCGAGTTGACCCTGGTGGCGGAGAGCGATCTGGAAGAATCGTTGGCGATCACCAGCATGATCAGCAAGAACGAAGCCCGCCTGACACGCGACCTGTTCGCGGTCAACCAGCGGCTTTCGGTCATCTGTGGCGGCCACAAGATCGACGACGCCGGCAACCCGGTGGCACCGGCGATCTTGTCCCAGGCCTTCAGGGAGGCACTGCAAGAGCTGAACGCCGACATGCGGGTCAAGCTGATCATCTACAAGCTGTTCGATCGCTACGTACTGTCCTTGCTGGAAGAGCTCTACCACGAGATCAATACCGAACTGGTTCGCGCTGGAGTGTTGCCGCAATTGCACCACACCGTCCTGCGCGGTGGTCCTGCCAAGAGCAGCACCGGCACGCGGCGCTCGGCCAGCCAGGCCGCCAGCACCGGTGCCGCCACCGAAGCGGTGGCAGACGACAGCGAGATTCCAGACGACGTGTTGCAAACCCTGTATGCGCTGTTCAGTGCACGACGCGGCAACGCGGGCGGGCGCTCCACCCGGGAAGGCAGCGCGCACGCGACGATGAGCGGGCCGCTGCCATCGGCCAACGAACTGCTTGGTGCACTCAGCGTACTGCAGAGCCAGATCGTCAGCACCGGTGGATTGAGCTACGACGAAGCGGATGACGCGGCCACGCTCGGCCGTGAAGTCATGCAGCTCAAGGCGCAACTCCTCACCCAGATCGGCGCCCTGCGTGGCGAGCGTCCCAGCCATGTGGCCAGCATGGACGAGGACACCATCGACCTGGTCGGCATGCTGTTCGAGTTCATCCTGGAAGACCGCAACCTGCCGGCGGCGATGCAGGTCATGCTGGCTCGACTGCAGATCCCCTATCTCAAGGCCGCCATCCTCGATCGCAAGCTGTTCGCGCACCGCCAGCACCCGGCACGACGACTGCTGGACAGTCTGGCCGAACAGGCCAAGAGCTGGTCGGAAGAGTCCGATCGCGACCACCGCTTGCATGAGAAAGTGAAGTCGATCGTGGATCAGCTGCTGCATGATTTCGACGACGACATGGGCATCTTCGAGCGCCTGCTGACCGACCTGCAACAGTTCCAGGATGTGAATAAACGACGCTCCGAACTGGCCGAGCAACGCGTGGCCGAATCCACCCGCGGCCGGGAGAAACTCGAACAGGCGCGCCGCCGTGCCGCACGTGAAATTCTCGACCGGATCGGCACCCAGAAGCTGCCGCCACTGATGCATGGGGTGCTCGCCCGTGCCTGGGCCAACCACCTGGTGCTGACCTCGCTGCGCCAGGGCGAGGATTCGCCCGAGTTCAAGACCGCGCTGCGCTTCATCGACGAGTTCATCGCCAGTACCCGTCCGGCCAATGACGTAACGAGCCGACAGACACTGCGCTCCATGCTGCCCGGCATCGAGCGGGCACTGCGCCATGGTCTGGCCAACGTGGCGTTCCAGGAACAGGATGTCGAGCGGTTGCTCGCCCAGTTGCATGCGTATTACCGCCAGCAACTGGGCGAACCGCCAATGCAAGGCGAACAGCAGAATGTCGCCACGGCCGAGGAGGACGCTGCCATGTTGTCGCTCCCTGACAGCATCCAGCCGGTCATCGACCAGCAGGCGGCTCCGGAGGACATCCTGGATGCCGAGGAACTGGCCGAGGTTCCACCGGATAGTCCCGAATGGCACCACGTGCAGGCATTGCAGCCGGGCAACTGGCTGGAGTTCACGCTTGACGATGAGGCGCCCGCGCGGGCCAAGCTGTCATGGATCAGCCCGATGAGCGGCCGCTATCTGTTCGTCAATCGACGCGGCCTCAAAGTGGCCGATTACGCGCCGCGCGAGCTGGCAGCACTGTTCGCCGACGGACACGCTCGCGTCCTTGCCGCCAGCGCCTTGTTCGATCGCGCGATGAGCGCCATCGTGGGCAAACTCAGCCAGCCGGACGACATGCCTGCCAAGGACAAGCCAACCCCGTCGACGGGCGCAAAATGAGTTCAACCACATCGTTCGCGCCGCCGGGCGCCACGCAAATCACCGCCGATGTGGAACGGGCGCTGGCCGAGGATCTTGGCCAGGGCGACGCTACCGCCGGGCTGCTGCCGATCGAGGCGCGTGCGCAGGCCCAGCTGACATGCCGCGACGCCGCAGTGATCGCCGGCAGCGCCTGGTTCGACGCCTGTTTCCGGCAACTCGATCCTGCGGTACATATCGATTGGCTGGTGCACGACGGCGACCGCGTAGCGCCCGGCACCCTGATCTGCCGCCTGGCGGGGCAGGCCCGCTCCCTGGTCACCGCGGAGCGATCGGCACTCAACTTCCTGCAGTTGCTGTCGGCCACGGCCACGATCACCGCCGACTACGTCGCGGCGGTAGCGGGTACGGTGGTGCGCGTGCTGGACACGCGCAAAACCGTGCCCGGCCTGCGCGCGGCCCAAAAGTACGCGGTACGCTGCGGTGGTGGTCACAACCAGCGCATGGGCCTGTACGACGCGATCCTGATCAAGGAAAACCACATCATCGCCGCCGGCAGTATTGCGGCGGCAGTAGCGGCGGCGCGGCGGCTTCATCCGGACCTGCCGCTGGAAGTGGAAGTGGAGGATCTCGCCGAGCTTGGCCAGGCGTTGCAGGCGGGCGTCGACCGCATCATGCTGGACAACTTCGAGCTGGCGCAGATACACGAGGCGGTCGCCCTCACCGCCGGCCGCGTACCATTGGAAGTTTCCGGCAACGTCGACCTGCACACCATCGGCGCGTTCGCTCGCACGGGTGTGGATTTCATTTCCGTCGGTGCGCTGACCAAGCACGTGCGCGCGATCGACCTGTCGTTGCGCTTGCAGCTGGATTGAGCGGCAGCAAGAAGATCACCCGGCGTCTCTCGCGCAGCAGCGTGCCAAAGTCTCTGCAGATTCCGGGCGCCGCTTGCACCCGGCTGCGCTGGCCCACACACTGGACGCATGTCCGACTTTTCCAACCTTCTGCTGCTGCTGGTGTTCGGCGCCATGGTGGGACTGTGGCTGAAACTCAGCGTGGCGCGCGAGCGCGCGGTAACGGAGGCGCGCCGGCAATGCGAATTGCACGGGTTGCAATTGCTGGATGAAACCGTCGGCCTGCGGGCTCTGCGTCTGTGCCGCGCCAACGGTCTGCGCCGGGTAGAACGTTGCTACGGATTCGAAGTGAGCATCGACGGGCATGATCGCGCGCCGGGGCGACTATGGATGATCGGCGATGCCGTCAGTCACCTGATTCTCCCCACCATCGAGTTGCTGCCCGCCGACAGCAGCGTCGATGCCACCACGCCACCGGCATCCGGCAAGGTGGTCGCGCTGCGCCCTCGTCAAGACAATCGGCTGAACTGACGTCCAGCGCCCGCCGCCTACTTGACCACGCGCAGGTGCGGCGCCCCGGTCTTGCGTTTGTTGCCGGTTTCGTGAGCGGTCGGCGCCGGATCGTCCGGTGGCGATCGGGGCGGCGGCGTATCGCCGCCTTCGCCTTCGGCGGGGAACATCATGCCCTGTCCGTTCTCCTGCGCGTACAGCGCCAGCACCGCCTGCACCGGAATATGAATTGCCTGGCTGACTCCGGAAAAACGCGCCTGAAAACTGATCGAGTCGTTGCCGAGATCGAGGTTCGCCACCGCGCGGGTAGCCAGATTGAGCACGACCTGGCCGTTCTGGATCACCTGGGGCGGCACCCGTACGCCGGCTGTTCCGGCGTCGACCAGAATGTAGGGAGTGAGCTGGTTGTCGCTGATCCAGTCGTAGATCGCCCGCAACAGATACGGGCGATTCGAACTCATGGTCACGTCGTCATCTTTTTTGCTCATGAACCTATCGCATCGCCTTTTCGTCATCGGTCATGCTGCGCGCAAAACCCTGGCTGTGAAACAGGCGCTCGCCATAGTCGACGATCGGTTTGCCTTCGCGACCCAGCTCCACTCCCAGCCAGGACAGCCGCCAGACCACCGGCGCCACCAGGCAATCGGCCAGGCTCATTTCGGTGTTGAGAAAAAAATTCGAGGCCTTGAACAGCGGTACGGTGGAGAGCAGTTGCTCGCGCAGGCGCTTGCGCGCGGCATCCGCCGGGCGACCGCCAGTACGGATCGTGGTGACCTCGGGCAGCCAGTCCTTCTCGATCCGCACCGCTGCCACGCGCAGTCGCGCACGCGATTGCGGATCGATCGGCATCAATGGCGGGTGCGGATAGCGCTCATCGATGTACTCGCACACCACCGCAGTGTCGAACAAGGTCAGATCGCGATCGATCAAGGTCGGCGTACTACCGTATGGATTCAGATCGATCAGATCCTGCGGTGGGTCGGCACGATCGACCAGCACCCGCTCGTAGCTGACCGCCTTGGCGGCCAGCACCAGCCGGGCCCGATGACACTGGATGTCATCAACCGTGGTGTACAGCGTCAATGCATTGCGCAAGCGCGGGCTTTGAACCATGCGCGATTCCCCATCGGTGAGACCGGCGCGGTGGCCCGTAGCCGCCGCGCCCTTGAATACCATCCGGCTCAGTGGACGTCCTTCCAGTATTCCTTCTTGAGCAGGGCAGCCAGGAACGTGAACAGGGCCAGAAACAGCAAGACCCACACGCCGTAGTGGTGGCGTTGCAGGGCCGCCGGTTCGGAAACGTATTGCAGGAAGCTGGTCAGATCGCGGGTAGCCTGCTGGAACTGCGCCGGCGTCATCTTGCCCGGATGCGACAGCACCAATTTCTCCACGGCGGCAGGATTGCCATCCTTCGGCGGAGCCATCACCGCCGTCTGCATGCCCTGCAGCTCCCACAGCGGGAACGGCATGGCGGCATTCAGCAGGACCGTGTTGTTCCAGCCGATCGGACTGTGCGGATCCAGATAGAAGGAGTTGAGATAGGAATAGACCCAGTCGGCACCCCGCGCATCCACTTCCAGCGAGAGGTCCGGCGGGTCCTTGCCAAACCAGGTCTTGGCCAGGTCCGCGGGCATGTGCGAAATCACCGGGTCGTCGAACTTGGCGCCGGTGAAGTTGAGGTTCTTCATGACATCGTTTTCGGTCAGGCCCAGATCACCGGCCATGCGCGAATAACGCATGTATTTCAGCGAATGGCAGCCGACGCAGTAGTTGAAGAACAACCGCGCGCCGCGCTGCAGCGAGGCTTGGTCACTCACGCCGGCGCCCGATCGCATCAAGGCAGCCTCGCCGCCCTCGGCATGGGCCGGCATGGCGCCAACCAGGAGGCCGAAGACCAGTGCGAAGCTGGAGAGAAAGTACTTCATCGTCATCCGCCGCTCAGTCATGTGTGGTCACCCGATCCGGCACCGGTTTGGTCTTCTCCCAGCCCAGATGCGTGTAGAGCCACAGGAACACGAAGAACCCGAAATAAACCACGGTCATGATGCGGCCGAATACGTTGTTCCAGGTATTGATATCGATGTGGCTGCCGAACAGCCTGGGGAACAACACGTCGGTGGAATCGGTACCGATCAGCGCCAGACTGAAGAACGCAATCACGAAGATGGTGAGCGCCACCTTGTAGCCGGTGCCGCGATAACGCACCGACTTCACCGGACCTACATCGATCCACGGCAGGGCAAACAGCACCGCGATCGAGCCGAACATCGCAATCACGCCCCACACGGCGGTACCGACGAAAGCCGGCACCATGCGCACGATCGCGTAGAACGGCGTGAAATACCACACGGGCTTGATCTGTGCCGGCGTCACCAGGTTGTTGGCGCGGATGGCGTTGTCGGGTTCCAGGAACCAGCCACCCAGCGCTGGCGCGAAGAAAATGATGAAGGCGGCGACCAACAGGAACACGCCCACGCCCACCAGATCCTTCACCGTGTAGTACGGGTGGAACGGAATGCCATCGACCGGAGCCAGCGCATCCCAACGATTTCCCTTCGGGCCATGCTTGACGTCCACCCCGTCCGGGTTGTTCGAGCCCACCTCGTGCAGCGCGGCGATATGCAGCACCACCAGCAGCAGCAACACCAGCGGCAGCGCGACCACGTGCAGTGCAAAGAAGCGGTTCAGCGTGGCATCGCCAGGCAGGAAGTCGCCCATGATCCACGTCACCAGATCATTGCCGATCACCGGAATCGTGCCGAACAGCGACACGATCACCTTGGCGCCCCAGAACGACATGTTGCCCCACGGCAGCACGTAGCCCATGAACGCCTCGGCCATCAGGGTCAGGAAGATCAACATGCCAAGCAGCCACACCAGTTCGCGCGGCTTCTTGAACGAGCCGTAGATGATGCCGCGGAACATGTGCAGGAACACCACCACGAAGAACAGCGAGGCGCCGGTGAAGTAGTACCAGAGATTGAAATTCTTCGGTGCGTAATACTCGGTCATGTGCCGGCGATACATCGGCATCATGCCCGGCGCCCGCTCGGTGACCCACCCGCCGATATTGCCGAATACGTTGCTCATGCCGCAGCCCCCTTCGGATCCACGCCGATCTGGACCGTCGTGTCGTCGATGTAGTGATAGGGCGGGATGACCATGTTCTTGGGTGCCGGGACGTCCTTGAAGACGCGACCCGCGATGTCGTAACGCGAATGGTGACAGGGGCAGTAATAGCCGCCCTCCCACTTCGGGTCGAACGGCTCGGGCTTGATCTGGCCGTAGAAGTCCGGCACGCAACCCAGGTGAGTGCAGATGCCGATCATCACCAGCCACTCGGGCCTGATCGAACGCGCTTCGTTTTGCGCGTACTTGGGTTGCTGATCGGCCGAGCTGCCATCGGACTTGGGGTCGACCAGGCGCGAATCCAGCGACGGCAGCACCGCCAACTGGGCCGGCGTGCGATTGACGATGAAGATCGGCAGGCTGCGCCACGGCACGATCAGCTGCTGGCCTTTCTCGATCTTCTTCAACGACTGCGTGACCGGAGCGCCGGCGGCCTTGGCGCGCGCGCTGGGTTCCCACGACTTGATGAAGGGCACAGCTGCCGAAACGATTCCAATGCCACCAACCACCGCCGTGGTCGCTGTCAGGAATCGGCGGCGGCCGTGATCGACGACTTCGTTCGCCATCAGGCTCTCCGGTACTTGCAAGGTCATCCCAGGATACGGGGCTTCAGGCCCCGCAAATATCGCGTTAGTGTAGCGTCAGGGGCAGCGCCGTACAATAAACCGGGCACGTGTCGGGTCTGCCCGACGCCTCTTTGCCACGACTCGCCGGAACGCTCCCTCTCGACATGAAACATGCCGCCGGCACCCTTCTGTTCCTTGCCCGCTTTGTCATTCTCGGGTTGGCGCTGGCCTTTGTGATCGGCCTGCTCTGGCCCGGCAGCGGCCAGCGACTGCGCGCCGAGTTCGGGCTGGAACCGATCGCCTCCACGCCGGTGAGCTCTGGCCATGTCCATGCGGCACCGGCATCCTACGCCGACGCAGTGGCTACCGCCGCGCCATCGGTGGTGAACATCTACGCAAACAAGATAGTCACCGAGCAAGCCTTGCGCATGTACGACAACCCGGTGCTGCAGCAGTTGTTTGGCGGCCAGCCCACGACCTACCAGCACCGCGAGCAGACGCTGGGTTCGGGCGTGATCGTCAACGCCCGCGGCCACGACTATGTACTGACCAACAATCACGTGATCGCCAATGCGGCCGACATCCAGGTGCTGCTCTACGATGGTCGCATCGCCAAGGCGCGCCTGGTCGGCTCCGATCAGGAAACCGACCTCGCCGTCCTGAAAATTGACGCCAACAACCTGCCGGTGATCCACCTGGCCGACCCGAAGCAATTGCGTCCGGGCGACGTGGTGCTGGCGATCGGCAACCCATTCGGGCTCAGCCAGACCGTCACCATGGGTATCGTCAGTGCGGTCGGGCGGCAGTTGAACAGCTCCAGCGCCGAGGACTTCATCCAGACCGACGCCGCCATCAACCTGGGCAATTCCGGGGGCGCCCTGGTCAATACCCAGGGCCAACTGGTCGGCATCAACACCTTGCTGATTGGCAAGGGCCAGGCGGCCAATGCCGAAGGCATCGGCTTTGCGATCCCGGTCGCCACCGCCATCAAGGTACTCGACCAGCTGATCAGCACCGGGCACGTGGTGCGCGGCTGGATTGGCGCCGACTACGCATTCGTGCCAGTGGCTGCCGACAGCGGGCTGCCGGCCGCGGCGCGCGGCGCCCAGGTGACCGCGGTCTACCCTGGCGGCCCGGCGGCGCAGGTCGGCATCAAGCCTCGCGACATCCTGCTGCGCTTCGGCGACCACGACATCCTGGGCCCGGCCGACCTGCGCCGACGCGAGGCTGGGATGAAGCCGGGGAGCCGGGTTGAAATCTCCGGCCTGCGCAACGGCGCCCCGTTCCAGGCCGAAGTCACCGTAGCGCAACGACCGGCGATGAACGGCGGATCCACACCGCAGCCTTGAGTGGCCGCTGGTGACCCGACGCGCGGCTCCGCTCAACCCGGCCCGCGCGAGGCCAACGGCGGATGGATCGCGGCCCCGTAGCGCTGGCGCAAGGTCTCCACGCGTTCCACATACACTTGCGTCTCGGCGTACGGCGGCACGCCGTTGTAGCGTTGCACCGCGCCCGGGCCGGCGTTGTACGCGGCCGCCGCCAGCCGCTCGTTGCCGCTGAAGTCGTGCAGCAGCAGGCTCAGATAGCGGGCGCCACCACGGATGTTCTGATCGGAATTGAATGCATCCAGCACGCCCATGTCGCTGGCCGTGGCCGGCATCAGCTGCATCAGGCCCTGTGCGCCCTTGATCGACAGCGCGCGCGGATTGAACGCGCTCTCGGCGTGGATGACCGCGCGCAGGAACGCCTCGTCGACGCCGTACTCGATGCTGGCCCTGCGGATCGTGTCGGCGTAGGCATCGAGGTTCAGCGCGACACTGTTCCAGTGGATCGGCGAGTGCAGGTTGCAGGCGACGCAGGTCGAGATGTAGCTGAACAACATCGTCACGGCGCGCCCGTCGCCACCGGCCGGGCGCACGTTCGTGTACTCGACACCGCCATCTCCGCGCACGATGCGGTAAACCGCACCGCGCAGCACGCGGTTACCGGAATCGGCTGCCGCCACCGGCACGGCCAGTGCCGCACCACCGTGCGATTCGCGATAACGCCATTGACCCGGCGTGCCCGCCGCGACCGCCGCCAACGGCGACTTGGCCGTGGTCTCGACCGAACTGCGGACGGCGGCGAACGACTCGCGCTCCATCCGTGCTGCGCCCAGGGTCTGGCCACCCGTCAACACGCTGCCGCGCACACTCTGGAGCGAAACCGGCAGCGCGCCGTCGGCAAACAAGCTGCGCGCCGTCGTGGCGACGGTGCTGGTCACCCCGCCCAGTGACGTACGCGCCAGCGGGACCGCGCGGCGGCGCGGCGGCGGTTCGGCATAACTGCTGATCGGACGGCAGCCGCGGTAACCGATGCGGCTGCTGCTGTAGACGGTCTCGCCGCTGCTCCCGGTGCACTGGTACAGCGTACCGGCTTGCGCCACGCCGCCCAATACACACGCAGCCAGCAGCACGACCCCGGCAAGGATCGGATGTGACGGGAAGCCGCGAACTGGCCGATCGACGCTTCCCCCGTAGCTGGCGACACCGGACATGGGCGCAGTGTGCCGCCATGCGCCGCCCACGCCAAGTGCGTGCTGGCGATTTCGTGCGCCAGACAGCGTTTTGAACAACCGGATACCGAGCGCCAACACCGCCCCCTCAACGCAAGTACTTGATCCAGCATGCCGAATCGCTGGCAGCGCCGGCTTCGCGCGGGTAAACTGCGCAGTCCGGCGGACATCACCTCCCGATCGACACAGCACGGTACCCACGCGATGAGCGGCAAACTCTTCATCAAGACCCACGGCTGCCAGATGAACGAGTACGACTCGGCCAAGATGGCCGACGTGCTGCGCGCATCGCATGGCATGGAACTGACCCAGGATGAGTCCGAAGCGGACGTGATCCTGATCAACACCTGCTCGATCCGCGAGAAAGCGCAGGAAAAAGTATTCAGCCAGCTCGGCCGCTGGAAACAGCACAAACGCGATGGCAAGCCGGTGCTGATCGGCGTGGGCGGCTGCGTGGCATCGCAGGAAGGCGCGGCCATCCTCAAGCGCGCGCCCTATGTCGACCTGGTGTTTGGCCCACAGACGCTGCACCGCCTGCCCGAGCTGATCGAGAAGCAGCGCGCGACCGGCTTGCCGCAGGTGGACATCAGCTTCCCCGAGATCGAGAAATTCGACTGCCTGCCGGCGCCGCGCGCGGACGGCCCGACCGCCTTCGTCTCGATCATGGAAGGCTGCTCGAAATACTGCAGCTATTGCGTGGTGCCGTACACCCGCGGCGAGGAGATCAGCCGTCCGTTCGACGACGTGCTGGTGGAAGTGGCCCAACTTGCCGCGCAAGGCGTGCGCGAAGTGAACCTGCTGGGCCAGAACGTCAACGCGTATCGCGGCCCCACCTTCGATGGCGGCATCGCCGACCTGGCCTTGCTGATCCATGCAATCGCCCAGATCGACGGCATCGGCCGGATCCGCTTCACCACCTCGCATCCGCTGGAATTTTCCGACTCGCTGATCGAGGCGTATGCCAACGTGCCGCAACTGGCCAACTTCCTGCATCTGCCGGTGCAGGCCGGCTCCGACCGCATCCTCAGCGCGATGAAACGCGGCTACACGGCACTCGAATTCAAGCAGAAAATCCGCAAGCTGCGCGCGGTGCGACCGGACATCTGTATTTCGTCCGACTTCATCGTCGGCTTTCCCGGCGAGACCGAGGAAGACTTCGGCAAGACCATAAAGCTGATCGAGGACATCGGCTTCGACCAGAGCTTCTCGTTCATCTTCTCAGCCCGCCCCGGCACCCCGGCGGCAAAACTGGCGGACGACACGACGACGGGGGAAAAGCACGAGCGATTGATGCGTCTGCAGGCGGCGATCAACGCCCATGCCAAGCAGATCAGCCAGGCGATGATCGGCAGCGTGCAACGCGTGCTGGTGGAAAAGCCCAGTGCGCGCGACGTCAGTGAACTGACCGGCCGCACCGAGAACATGCGTTTCGTGAACTTCCCCGGCAATCCACGCCTGATCGGCCAGTTCATCGACGTGGAAATCACCGAGGCGATGGCCAACTCGCTGCGCGGGCGGGTGCACCTGGCCGAGGAAATGGCTGCTTGAAATCAGCAAGGGCCCGGCGCTTGCCGCGAGATTCACGCAGACGCTGCGCCCGCACCCTGATCCGCCTGTGGGCACCTTCCGACCCGCAAGGGGACGTCGTGCGGACCGGCGGAGGAAGAAGGACACAGCTCCCGAATCTTGCTCAAAACTCATGACCAACGGCATCAACCAGCGCGACTTCGCGCTTGACCCGCAAGACAATGCGCGCCTCGCCAATCTGTGCGGACCGTTCGACGAACACCTGCGCCAGGTCGAGTTGCGGCTGGGAGTGGAGATCAACCACCGCGGCAGCATCTTCCAGGTGATTGGCGAGGACGGCCCGGCCCGGACGACCGAGAAAATCCTGCGCGCGCTGTACGCCAGCACCGAAGATGAAGCAATGACCGGACCGAAGATCAACCTGCAGTTGGCCGAATCAGGCATCGATGCACTGGCCACGGACACCGAAAGCACCCAGGAAGTCGTCATCAAGGTGAAACGCGGCGTGATCAAGGGCCGCGGCCCGAACCAGGCGCGTTACCTGCACGCCATCACCGCGCACGACATCAACTTCGGGGTGGGCCCGGCCGGCACCGGCAAGACCTATCTGGCGGTAGCCAGCGCGGTGGAGGCGCTGGAAGCGAGCCGCGTGCAGCGACTGGTCCTGGTGCGTCCCGCGGTCGAAGCGGGCGAAAAGCTCGGCTTCCTGCCCGGCGATCTGTCGCAGAAGGTCGATCCGTACCTGCGCCCGCTGTACGACGCCCTGTACGAAATGCTGGGCTTCGAAAGGGTCGCCAAGCTGATCGAGCGCAACGTGATCGAGATCGCCCCGCTGGCCTACATGCGCGGACGTACGCTCAACGATTCCTACGTGATCCTCGACGAGGCGCAAAACACCACGGCCGAGCAGATGAAGATGTTTCTGACCCGGATCGGCTTCGGCACGGTGGCGGTAATCACCGGTGACGTCACCCAGGTCGACCTGCCGCGCACCACCCAATCGGGTCTGCGCCAGTCGATCGAGGTGCTGCGCGGCGTGGATGGCATCAGCTTCACCTTCTTCACTTCGCGCGACGTGGTGCGCCATCCGCTGGTGGCAAAAATCGTGCGCGCCTATGAAGCATTCGAGCAGAAAAACCAGGATGGCACATGAGCGTGCACGATGCCCGCGCGCTGCAACTGCATGTCGGCTATGCGGTACCACGGACAGGCCTGCCGGCGCCGGCCAGCTTCCGTCGCTGGGCCGCGGCCGCTTTGCGCGGAGCGAAACGGCGCAAGGCGGCCGAACTCTCCATCCGCATCGTCGGCGTCGATGAAGGTCTCGCGCTCAACCACGACTACCGCGGCAAGGATTACGCCACCAACGTGCTGTCGTTCCCGGTGGAACTGCCACCCGGCGTCACCGCCGCGCTGATCGGCGACCTGGCCATCTGCGCCCCGGTAGTGCTGCGCGAGGCCACCGAACAGGGCAAAGCGCCGCGCGACCACTGGGCGCATCTGACCATCCACGGGGTACTGCACCTGCTCGGCCGCGACCACATCGACGACACCGAAGCGATCGCCATGGAAACGCTGGAAACCCGGATCCTGGCCGGGCTGGGCATCGCCGATCCCTACACCTGAGCCGCTGGTCCGGAACCGGGAATCGGAATTCGGGAATCGGGAATCGCAGGAGCACGAACCTCGCCCGCAAGCGGGCTCGCAGGTGGAAAACAGCACGCTGGTGGCCTGAACGGTCACGACTTTTCCGCTAGAATCAACACTCCGCCTGTTTTCAGGCAGATTCCAACCGAGTAATGAACGACGACCCTGGCAGTACCAGCGGCCCGGCCCACCGTACCTGGTGGGATCGACTGGGCCACCTGTTTTCCGGCGAGCCGCGCAACCGCAACGAACTGCTGGACGAATTGCGTGCGGCCCAGACCAACGGACTGCTGTCCGCCAACACCCTCACCATGGTCGAGGGTGCGATCAAGGTCACCGAACTGGACGTCGACGACGTCATGGTGCCACGCGCGCAAATCGTCATGCTCGCGATCGACTCGTCGCTGACGGATCTGCTGGCCACCGTGGTCGAATCGGGTCACTCGCGTTTCCCGGTGCACGGCGAGGACAAGGACGAGATCCTCGGCATCCTGCTGGCGAAAGACCTGCTGAAGTATTTCGGCGCCGCCGAGCATTTCGATATCCGCTCGATCCTGCGCCCGGCGGTGCTGATCCCCGAGTCGATGCGCTTGAACGTGCTGCTGGAAGAGTTCCGGCTCACCCGCAACCACATGGCGCTGGTGGTCAATGAATACGGTGGCGTCGCCGGTCTGGTCACGATCGAGGATGTGCTGGAGGAAATCGTCGGCGAGATCGACGACGAGCACGACGGCGATGACGATGACGAACCCGAGTTGATGCATCAGCAGCCCAGCGGCGACTGGCTGGTCAGCGCGCTGACCCCGATCGAGGATTTCAACGAGCATACCGGCGCCGTGTTCTCCGACGAGGAGTACGACACCGTCGGTGGCATGGTCACTTCCGAGTTCGGTCACCTGCCTGAAGTCGGCGAGGAAGTGGTCATTGGCGACTATCTGTTCGAAGTCACCGCAGCGGATGACCGGCGCCTGCAGCAATTCCGCGTGACGCGGCAACCCGGTACGCTGGCTTCCTGATCCGGCCACATGAGCCTTCTCCATCGTGCCGCCGTTGTGTTCGCGACCGTGATGCTGGCCACCTGCGCCACGGCCCGCGCCGGCATCGCTGATGCGCCCGGCGCTGACCTGGAGGTGTCGCTGGTTACCTATGGACCGGGCGAAATCTACTGGGAGCGCTTCGGTCATGACGCGATCGAGCTGCGCGACCGCGTCTCGGGCGAGGCGGTCAACTTCAATTACGGCGTATTCGATTTCAACGAAAAAAGCTTCTTCCTGAATTTCGCCCGCGGCGACATGCACTACATGATGGACGCCGAGCCCACCGAACAGGAAGAGGGCTACTACATGCAGGTCGGCCGTTCGGTGACGCGCCAGCGACTGGCGCTGGACGCCGATCAGGCCGCCGAGTTGCGCGACAACCTGCTGTGGAATCTGCGCCCGCAGAATGCGGGCTACAACTACGACTACTTCGCCGACAATTGCGCGACTCGGGTGCGCGACGCGCTGAACGCGGTGCTTGGCGACGCGATCAAGATCCAACTGCAGGCACGCCCCGGTGGCCTGACTTATCGCCAGCAGACGCTGCGCCTGATGAGTGCGCAGCCCTGGTTGGCGCTGTCGCTGGATCTGGGCCTGGGCCCTTACGCCGACCACCCATTGAACGAGTGGCAGGAGAGCTTCCTGCCCTCGGAGCTGCAGTCCGCGCTGCGCCATGTGCAGGTCCAGGACTCCGCCGGCGGCAGCCGCGCGCTGGTGCACGATGAGCGAGTCCTTTCGCCCAATCGCCTGGACGTGCCACCGGCCTCGCCGCCGGACCTGCGCCTGCCGCTGGGCGCGGCAGGCCTGCTGTACGCGGGGCTGATCGTGCTGTCGCGACGCCGGTGGCCGACCGGCTATGCACTGCTTGGCACGGTGTTTCTGGTCCTGGCCGGGCTGGTCGGGTTGGTACTTCTGTCGTTGTGGACGTTCACCAGCCACCGCGCGGCCTGGGCCAACGCCAACTTGTTGCTGTTCAACCCGTTGGCCTTCCTGCTGCTGCCCACGCTGTGGCGCGCCCGTCGCGGCTTCGCCGCCTCACGCTTCATCGACATGGTGATCGCGGTGCAACTGCTGGCGATGATCGCCGCCGTCGCGCTGCACCTGGTGCCTGGCATCGTGCAGCAGAACCAGCCGTGGCTACTGTTCGCCCTGCCTTGCTGGCTGGCGCTGGCATGGAGCCTGCGGAGCCGTCGCTGATCCGCGAACTCCGTGGCGCGTTGCTCCACCACCCCCGGCACGTCATCATGCGCGCATGACCTCAACCCCGTCGCCACCCGCCACCTCGTTGACCACCAACGAGCCGATGGTGGTCAACTGCGTTGCCTATCATCGCGACGGCCGCCGTATGGGCGAGATTGGGCTGGATGCCATCAGTGACGTCCTGAGCGAACCGGATACCTTCGTCTGGGTCGGCCTGCACGAACCGGACGAACCCCTGCTGGAGAAATTGCAGGAGGAATTCGGCCTGCACGACCTGGCGATCGAGGACGCGCACACCGCCCACCAGCGCACCAAGATCGAAACCTACGGCGATTCGCTGTTCCTGGTGGTACAGACCGCGCAACTGATCAACGGTGAGCTGAAATTCGGCGAAACCCAGGTTTTCCTGGGGGGACGTTACCTCGTCACCGTGCGGCATGGCGCCTCGTTGTCGTATGCGCCGGCACGGCGCACCTGCGAAAATGCGCCGGAGTTGCTGGCGAACGGGCCTGCCTACGGCCTGTACGGGGTGCTCGACTTCATCGTCGACAACTTGCTGCCGATCGTGCGCGATTTCCGCGAGGAACTCGAGCTGCTGGAACAGGACATTTTCGCCGAAACCTTCAAGCGCAGCACCGTGCACCGCCTGTATGACATGCAGCGCGACCTGATGACCCTGCGCCTCGCCGTAGCGCCATTGCAGGACATCACCAGCCAGCTGGTGCGGCTGCATCCGAACCTCATCAACGACGATCTGCGCCCGTATTTCCGCGATGTCTATGACCACGTGTTCCGGGTCAACGAGTCGATCAGCGCGATGCGTGAAATGCTCACCGCCGCCATCAACGTCAACTTGTCACTGGTCACCTTCGGCCAGAACGAAGTGATGAAAAAGCTCGCCGGTTGGGCCGCCATGCTCGCCGCGCCGACCCTGCTCACCAGCTGGTATGGCATGAACTTCCAGCACATGCCCGAACTCAGCCACCGCTGGGCTTACCCGGCGGTCATCGTGGTGATGGCCTGCGTCGTCGGAGGCATCTTCGTTGCCCTCAAGCGCGCACGCTGGCTGTAGGCGCCGGCACCCGGGGCTTGCGGGCGGCACCGCGGTGTCGACGGCACCGGAAACGGACCGCGTCCCAGTGCTTCGGTTTCTCGCCAACCGAGGTACCGCCACCAGTCTTCGGTGGAGCATGTGCATGAATGGCATGGCCCCGGCCCGTCGCTGAAAGGCACTCCTCACAAGAAGCAAATTTCACAAGTCCCTGTTTTTTCGCGAACGCCTGCCCCGGTACGGGGTTGAGAAGCTGATCAGTGTCGACCCTCAGCCGAAATGACCCTTCGCCGGTCGGGAGAAGGTGGCGCGAAGCGCCGGATGAGCAACTCTGTTGTCAGTCAAGTCATTTTCGGGTTCTCGCGCCACGGCTGACCATCACGAACCATGGCGTTGATGACGGTCAGGGGTTTGCGCATGCAGGCGACGATAGCCGCCTTTTTGGCTTGCCCGCGGCGCGGAGACGTTGATGAAACGCGGCAATGGTGGGGTTGTGGCGTATGGCGGACAAGGTGGCCAGGTAGAGCACCGCACGCACGGCGCGGCGACCATTCATGACGACGCACCCCGAGCGCACTTCTCGACGCGCCGCTAAAGATTTCTCCCGATCGGTCGATCAGGGTGATAACCACCTCAAATCCATCCACGATTGCTCCGACCTATGAAAAGCCTGCTCATCAAAAGCCTGCTCGTGTCTTCCGTGCTGCTGTCGCTGCCGCTTGCCGTTCATGCCGAGTGCACCATCAAGAACTTCGCGATTACGGAATTCACGCCCGGGGCTGCCAGCGATTTGAGCGGCAAGCTCAGCCTGCGCGGCCAACTGATGAACAATTGCCCCACCGCGTCAGCCGCGCAGATCCGCGTCGAGATCAAGGACGATGCCGGCACCATCCTGCAGTCCAGAAAGGCATGGCCTGCCGGCACCGCCAACATCACGCCGGGGCAAACCGTGCAGTTCGACCTGGGCCGGCTGTTCCACTACCAGCGGGGCATGGCAAGTTTCACGGCCAGTATCGTGAGCGTGCGCGTCTGGTGACCGCGACCCAGTCGCAGGCGATCAGCAAGAAGGCTCCGCGAGGAGCCTTCTTGTTGTTTGCGGCGTGTCTCGCGGCCGCCCAACCACCCCGCTGAGTCACGGTTCGCACGCGTGCGGCCGCATTGGTTCCCGGTGCGGCCGCACGCTCAGTGCAGCGTGAACAGCTTGTCGAAACCGGCCACACGCAGGGTGCCGCGCAGCTCGGCGCCCGCATTGACGATGCGGATGTCGGCGCGATCGGCACCGGCATGCTCGCGCAGCAGCAGCAGCATGCCCAGCGCGGAGCTGTCCATGTGGGTGACCTCACCCAGGTCGATGAGGTAACTGTGCGCCGCCCGGCAGGTGCCCAGACAGGCGTCGTGGAAGTCGCGGTGGACGCTGAAGTCGAATCGCTCGCCCAACTGCAGAGTGAGACAATCGTGTTCGCTGTCGTGGTGAACGATCATGTGTGCAGCCCTTCAGAAGAGTTCAATTTCGCCGGCGTCCATTGAGCTTTGCAAGGCCGGGCCACGCGAGCGCAGGCGAGTCTTCTCGCGGTGGACCGCCAGGCGGCTGCGCACTCGCTGTGCGCGTTCATCCAGCGTCACGGCGTCCATCGGTGCGCAGGCGAGTTCCGCGATGTCCCGGGTGCATTCGGCGGTAAACCCCTGCAGTTCCAGCAACCGCGAGCGCGTCTGCGTGATCAACTGGCTCAAGATGTCCTCGAACTGCAACGAGCGGATGGTGGTGGAAACGTCACTGCCCAGGCCGCGATTGATCTCCACTACCTGGTCGGCGACCGCACTGTTGCGCGCGTCGCTCTCGGTGACGTGGGCCATCATGGCGTCGATGTCCCCTTTGGCCGACAGCGCCACGCTGAGATCCTGCGAGGCCATGGCGCCGACCAGACCGCGCAACTGCTCCATCGCGGTGCGGGCACGCTCGACGTGGCTGCCGATCTGCTCGTTGAACTGATTGGAATGGCTGGCGAGGTTGCGGATCTCTCCGGCCACCACTGCGAAGCCGCGACTGGCTTCGCCGGCACGCGCCGCCTCGATCGCCGCATTCAGCGCCAGCAGGTTGGTCTCCTCGGCAATCGTGTTGACGTTCTTCAGCAGCCCGAACACGGCATCCATCTCTTTGGCCATGCCATCGATGCGGTAGACGATACGCAGACTCTCGCGCGACATTTGCACCATCATGCCGACGAAGTGTTCGAGCAGATCACCGGTGCGTGCGGCGAAATCCTGAATCGAGACACCGCCGTCCTGCGTCGCGATGATCTGCCTGAGCAGCGATTGCTGCAGCGCGGTCTTGCTGGACAGGCCATCGAAACCGCCGCCCAGCTCGGAGACGGCGGCGCGCAGCAAGCCCAACCCCTGGTGCAGTTCGCGACTGGCAAGGCCAAGCTCATCGACCAGCGCGCCACGCACGTCCTCCAGCGCCTCGCGCACCGGCCCGGCGTGACCGGCTATCGCGGATACGACAGGAACCGGTGGATGCTGCCGCGCCTCCACCATCCACGCCACCGTCAGCACGACCACCAGCACGGGCGCCAGCCAGACCGGATGCCACAGCAACGACAACAACAAGGCCAGGACGCTGGCGCCGCGACCGAGCATGCCGTCACCGAGCATGCCGTCACCGAGCTTGGGACGTTTGGTTAAGAGCGGGGATGGTGAAACCATGACGGAGTACCTGGGTTCAGCCGTGCACAACATCGGCAAGGGGTTGGCGCGCGAACATCAACAGGCGCGCGGCGATTTGATCAAGCGGTCGCATGTCGCTGGTGGCACCGAGCTTCCAGGCGGCACCGGGCATGCCCCAGACCACCGAGCTGCCTTCGTCCTGCACCAGCGTGGTGGCACCGGCCTGGCGCAGCTCCAGCAACCCGCGCGCGCCGTCGTCACCCATGCCAGTCAACAGCGCCGCGATGGTGGCGGCCCCGACACTGGCGGCCAGCGAGCGGAACAGCACGTCGACGCTGGGCTTGTGCCGGTTCACCGGCGGACCGTCGTGCAGGCGGCAAACATGTTTGGCACCGTCCCACATCACCAGCAGGTGGTGGCTGCCCGGAGCGATGTAGACATGGCCGGACTGGATCGGCTGACCATCGCGCGCCTCACACACGCGCATCGCCGAACAACGGTCCATCCGCGCGGCAAACGGGCCGCTGAAAGCGGCGGGAATATGCTGGGTCACCAGAATCGGCGGGGCGTCGGGTGGCATCGATTCCAGCACGACGCGCACCGCTTCGGTGCCACCGGTCGACGCACCGATCGCGATGATCGGGCTGCCACCGGAGGTGCCGGCGCCGTGCGCGCGTGGCAACACCACATCAGCGGACAATCGTGGCGCCACCTCCAGCTTGCGCACCGTGGCGCGCGCCCGCGGTCTGGTTCGTGCGGCCAGCTTCACTTTTTCGCAGATCTCCTGCGCACTCGCCTCGAAACAGGTAGCCAGGTCGTGGTCAGGTTTGGCGAAGAAATCCACCGCGCCCATCTCCAGCGCACGCAAGGTCACCTCGGCACCGGCAACGGTCAGCGACGACACCATCACCACCGGCATCGGCCGCAGCCGCATCAGGTTCTCCAGGAAGGTGATGCCGTCCATGCGCGGCATCTCGACATCGAGGGTCAGCACATCGGGATTGAGCTGCTTGATCTTCTCGCGCGCAATCAACGGATCGGCGGCGGTACCGACCACCTCGATGGCCGGATCGCAGGCAAGCATCGTCGACATCAGCTTGCGCACCAATGCGGAATCGTCGATGACCAGAACTCGCACCCTTTCCATTGCCGTCCTGTCTCAGTTGCCATGAAGTTGCGTTGCCGAGGCGCCGCGAACGCGCGTCAGCGAGCCGTCGCCGTGTCGATGTCGTGTGCGTCCAGCAGGCTCAGAAAAGCTCGACCTCACCTTTTATCGGATCATTTGCCAAACGCTTGAGGTAACTGCGCTCATCGGCCACCTGCTTCAGGTCGTCGCTGCGGCGCAGGAGACGTACGCGGGCCCTGCCGCTGTGGGGGAAAAACTGCACCTGTCGCGGATACGTGCCGCCCAGGTCGGAGGCCAGCACGGCGAAGTTCTCGGTGGCGAGGTAGCGTTGCACGAACTCGATGTTGCGCTGGCCCACATCGCTCATCCACGCCAACACGCGTCCGCCGCCGAACACTTTCGCACGCAGATCCTCGCGCTGGCCACCGGCCTTGAGGATCGCGTTGATCAGCTGTTCCATGGCGTCGCTGCCGTAGCGCGCCGCCCGTCCCACGGTGGACGACCAACTGTCCCGCTCGCCGGCCGACTCCGGCAGCATGAAGTGGTTCATGCCGCCGACGCCGCGATGGATATCGTGAATGCAGGCGGACACACAGGAACCGAGCACAGTACTGACCAACTCTTCCTGTGCACTGACATAGAACTCGCCCGGCAACACCCGCACCGTCATGCAGCCATGGGCAGGGTCCCAGAACCGGCGCAGGTGCTCGAAACCGGCGGGAGCCGGGGCGATGGCCGGCGTGACCCTGCGGTCATCGACCTGGACACTCATCAGCTCCGCTTCCGGTAGATCGTGCGGCCGACCAGCTCGAACTCGTCATTGATGCCGTGCAGCGATTCGCTGTGTCCCAGGAACAGATAGCCACCTGAGGGCAACAGCTGCGCAAAACGCCGGAACAACTGCTGTTTGGTGGGCTGGTCGAAGTAGATCACCACGTTGCGACAGAAAATGGCGTCGAACGGACCCTTCATCGGCCAGGCGTGCAGCAGGTTCAGTGGCTGGATACTGACCAGCGCACGCAAGCGCGGATGCACGCTGGCCAGACCCTCGTACTCGCCCGAGCCGCGCAGCATCCAGCGGCGCCGATAGTCGTCGGTGATCCCAGCCAGCCGGTCCAGCGGATAGATGCCGGCGCGCGCTGTCTCCAGCGCCCGCGGCGACAGGTCGGTGGCGAGGATTTTCGCGTCCACGCCGCTGGCGCCGTGCTGCTCAATCGCCTCGGCCAGCACCATCGCCAGGGCATAGGGCTCTTCGCCGGTCGAGCACCCGGCCGACCAGATGCGCAAGCGATCGCCCTCGCGGCGCTTTTGTTCGAGCCAGCGCGGCAGCAGCTCGCTCGCCAGCAGGTCGTAATGGTGCGCCTCGCGAAAGAACGCCGTGACATTGGTGCTGATCACGCTGGCCAACTCGCCGAGCTCACCGCGCGGATCTCGCCGCAGCAGCTCGCAATAGCTGCTGAACTGTTTCAGTCCCAGCGTCCGCAAACGGCGCAACAACCGACTCTGCACCAGCTGGCGCTTGTGTTCACCCAACGAGATGCCGCAGTGCTCGAGCACGAACTTGCGCAGGAACTGGAAATCGCTGTCGCCCAGCGACAGTTCACCGCTATCCGTCGCGAGATCGTCATGGAGCATGCCTGGTGCCGCGTTCATCTTCAGAATTCCTTCCAGACACCCGCGGCGGGACTGTCGACCTCAGCCACCGCACGCCGGGGACGCGCGCCACGCACGGCGGCGAACACGGCCGCCGTCTCCACCGCCACGTCCTTGGCGCGCGCCGGCGCGATCAGCGCGCTGTCCTCGTCGCCCAGCTGGAAGAAGCCGACCTGGCGGCTCAGCTCGCCAGCCTGCTCGTGCATCGCGCGCGCCGCGGCCGAGGCCTGCTCCACCAGCGCCGCATTCTGCTGGGTCATCTCGTCCATCTGCATCACGGCATTGTTGACCTGAACGATGCCGGCGGACTGTTCCTGGCTGGCCGCGGCGATCTCCGCCACGATGTCGGTGACCTTCTTCACACTGTCGACGATCTCGGCCAGCGCCTTGCCCGACTGGTTGACCAGCTCTGAACCGGCGCGCACCTTTCCTTCGCTGTCGCGGATCAGACCCTTGATTTCCTTGGCGGCGCCGGCGCTGCGCTGGGCCAGCGAGCGCACCTCGGTGGCCACCACCGCGAAACCACGGCCCTGCTCGCCAGCGCGGGCCGCTTCCACGGCCGCGTTCAACGCCAGCAAATTGGTCTGGAAGGCAATCTCCTGGATCAAGCCCACGATGTCGCCGATCTTGCTGCTGGAGGCATCGATCTCGGCCATGGCCACGATCGCCCTGTTTGCCACTTCGCCACCGCGCTCCGCCTGCTCGCGGGCGCCGCGCGCCAGCTGGTTGGCGTGGCTGGCGTTCTCCGCGTTCTGCTTCACCGTGGAGGTCATTTCCTCCATCGACGAGGCGGTTTCCTCCAGGCTGGAGGCCTGTTCCTGGGTGCGCTGACTGAGGTCGTCATTGCCGCGTGCAAGCTGCTGCGCAGTGCTGCTCACGGCGTCGGAACCCTGGCGCACCTCGCCGACGATTTCGCTGAGCCGATCATCCATCAGCCGGAACGCGTCGATGAGCTTGCCCAGCTCGTCAAGGCGGCCGACATGAATACTGTGACCCAGCCGCCCTTCAGAGATGGCATGGGCGTAGGCCACGGCACGCGCCAATCGGCCGGTGATGGAGCGGATCAACAGCACCACCATCATCAGCGCCACCAGCAAGCCGGCAACCAGGACGAACACCGTCACCATGCGCGCGGTCTCGTAGCGCTCCTCCTGCCGCTGGAAGTCCTGCTCCGCGTTGACGCGCTGCTGTTCCACCACTTTCGCCAGCCGGTCGTCCCGCTCCATCATCAGCGGACGCAACTCCATGTCCAGCAAGTCCTGCGCGCCCGCGTCCTGGCTCGTCAGCGCCCGCAGTAGATCCTGGCTGCCTGATTGCATGTCAGCCGTGCTCGCCGTCCAGTGCTGGTACAGCTTCGCTACCGGGCCGGCCATCGGGATCGCAGCGAGCTGCTTGCGCAGCTCGCTGATCTCACGCTGCGATTTGTTGAAGTTGGCAATCTTCTGCTTCATCTGGTCGGGCTTGGCGATCAACGCCGTGGCCTCGCCCAGCGCGATATACGACATCAGCGAATGCTGCGCGATGGAGGAGACGAGGTTGGCCGAAACCATGTCCTGCTCGTAGCTCTGCCGAGTGGACTCATTCTGCGTTTGCATGACCTGCAGGCCAATGACGGCGCCGGCAATCAACATCAGGCCGAGCAGGGCAAACACGCCGATCAGGCGTGCCTTGACGCTCATGGCGAACAGCTTGGCCAAACGGACCACAATATTCTTGATCTTCATCAGCAGGTCTTTCCCGATTCAGGCGATTCAGGCAGCAACTTCAACTTCCCGTGCTTGCGCAAGCGCGACGTCCAGTGTCTCCACGTCTTGCGGGCGCATCAGCTTTTCCACGTCCAGCAGCATCACCATGCGTTCGACGTGGGTCGCCAGTCCCTTCAGGTAACGTGTATCCACGATCGCGCCCATGTCAGGCACTGGTTTGATCGCGGCCAGCTCGATGTCGGCCACGTCGGAAACGGCATCGACCACGATGCCGAACAAGCGCTCGGCGACGGCCACGATGATCACCACCGTGCTGTCACCATAGGCTTCGCGCTCCAGACCGAAGCGCATGCGCAGGTCCATGACTGGCACGATCGCGCCACGCAGGTTCAACACGCCCAGCAGATACCTGGGGGTCTGCGGAATGCGCGTGACACGCGACCAGCCGCGGATCTCGCGTACCGACAGGATGTCGACGCCGTATTCCTCGCCGGCCAGGCTGAACGTCAATTGCTGCACCGTCGGCGCCGTGCCCGGATCATTTCCATACATGGGAGGCTTACCTCGTGAAGGCGTCGCGATTGCCGCGTTTCACCGACTGTGTCGACGCGACGAGCCAAAACTTGAGCACGACAACGGCCCGCTCGTTGCTGCGCAGGCCACGGCGCCGACTGCGCTTGCGCATGCAGACCGACGCCACCTGGCCCGCGCACGCGGAGCCACCGACACCGCGGCCAGTGAGGGTGGCATCAATTGACGAGGCGTGGGGCTCAGGCCGCCTTGCTCTGCTGGCTCAAACGCACCACGCCGACCACATCGACGATCAGCGCCACCGAACCGTCGCTGAGAATGGTGGCCCCGGAGATGCCTTGCACGCGCTGGTAGTGCGCCTCCAGCGATTTCACCACCGCCTGTTGCTGGCCGAGCAGGTCGTCCACCAGCAAGCCTACCCGGTGCCCCTCGCCCTCGATCACCACCACGATGCCGTGCGCGATGTCGGTGATCGCCGCATCGCAACCGAACACGCGGTACAGCCGCATGATCGGCAGATAGGCGTCGCGGAAGCGGAAAACCTCGCCGCCGCCGGCAATCTTGCGCACCATGTCCGGACGCAGTCGCAGCGATTCGACAATGGAGATCAACGGGACAATGTAGCGCTCATGCCCGACCGCCGTGACCAGCCCGTCGATAATCGCCAGGGTCAGCGGCAACGCGATGGTAAACACGCTGCCCTTGCCGCTCTGGCTGTGCACGCTGACGCTGCCGCCGAGGTCGCGCACGTTTCGGCGCACGACATCCATGCCGACGCCGCGACCGGAGAGATCGGTCGCCTGGTCCGCGGTGGAGAAGCCCGGCTGGAAGATCAGCTCGGCTATTTCGGCGTCATCGGGTTCGTGGCCGGCCTCAATCAAGCCGCGTTCCTGCGCCTTGGCGATGATGGCGGCATGGTTGAGCCCGGCGCCGTCGTCGCTGATCTGCACCACGACGTTGCCACCCTGATGGTAGGCCTCGAGTCGAAGCGTACCGGTCTCCGGTTTGCCGGCGGCACGACGCTGAGCGGGCGTTTCCAGCCCGTGATCGATCGCATTGCGCACCAGGTGCACCATCGGATCGCCGATTTTCTCCAGCACGGTCTTGTCCAGCTCGGTGTGTTCGCCGTGCAGCTCCAGCCTGACCTGCTTGCCGAGCTTGTGTTCCAGGTCGCGCACCAGGCGCGGGAAGCGGTTGAATACCGAAGCGATCGGCAGCATGCGGATGCCCATCACGCTTTCTTGCAGCTCACGCGTGTTGCGCTCCAACTGCACCAGGCCCTCGCGCAAACGTTCCAGTTGCGAGAGATCGAACTGCTCGCCGATATTGCTGAGCATCGATTGGGTGATCACCAGTTCGCCCATCATGTTGATCAGCGCATCGACCTTGTCCACGCTCACCCGAATCGAGCCGCCATCGCTGGATACTGCAGCATCCTCGTGCACCACACGCGGGGCGTGTGCCGGCTTGGCTGCCGGCGCGGTAGCGGCGGACGGCGAGAGCAACGGTCCGCCGGAGGCGACGGTTGCCACTGGCACGGCGTCGACGACCGGCTCGATGACCAGCTCGCAGTCGCCCTCGAGCCAGTCGAACACGACCTCGATCTCGCCGCGCGCCACGGCGCCGTGCAGGCGCAGCTCCCAGCCGAGATAACACCGGCTGGGGTCAAGCTCGGCCAGCCGTGCCGGCGCCGCATCGAGCACGAAAGCACGCAGCACCTCCAGATGGCCCAGTTGCTGCAATTCGCGGAACACCCGCAATGGGTCGTTGCCCGTTTGCAACAGGTGCGGCAGCGCCGTGAAGTGGATATGCCAGCCCCCCGCTGAGGCTGCCTGCGGCGCCGCGGTGGCCCATGGCGTCACCAGCTCGCCGCTGACCAACCGGACACCGAACGCAACAACAGATCGATCAGCTTCTCGTCTGCGCTGCGCCGCTCGCTGCGCACTTCTTCCAGCAACGATTCGGCGACGTGGGTGAACGCCGCCACGTCGGCAAAGCCGAACGTGGCGGCGCCACCCTTGATCGAGTGCGCCGCACGAAAAATGGTGTGCACCAGCTCGGCATCGCCCTGACCCGAATCCAGCGCCAGCAACGCCGCCTCCATCGCGTCCAGCCCTTCCCGGCTTTCCTCGAAGAAGGTCTGGTGGAATTGAGTGAGATCGACAGCGCTCATGGGTGCTTAACGCAGCACGCGCTCGACCGTGGCCAGCAGCTGATCCGGATCGAACGGTTTGACCAGCCAGCCGGTGGCGCCGGCGGCCTTGCCCTCCATCTTCTTTCCGGTATGCGATTCGGTGGTGAGCATCAGGATCGGCACGCCCTTGTACGCCTCCAGCGCGCGCAGTTCGCGCACCATCGCGATGCCATCCATCACCGGCATGTTGACGTCCGCCAGCACCAGCTCGAACGTGCTGCCGCGCGCAGCATCCAGCGCCAGCTGCCCGTTCGCCGCCTCGGTCACCTCGTGGCCCGCTCCACGCAGGGTGAAGGACACCATGCCGCGCATCGAGGCGGAGTCATCTACCGCAAGAATCTTTGCCATGCTGCCACCTCAATGATCAGGCCAGCGTTGCCGCTGGCAGGTTCAACAATTGTTCCAGTCCGAGCACACCGGCCGCTTCGCCCAGGACCGGATTCACCCCACGCCAGAGGAGCTTGCCGCCCGAGCCCTCCAGTTCACGCCGGAACAGCACCAGCAATTGCAGTGCTGCGGTATCGATGCGCTCGAGGCGTTCCACATCGAGCACGATTTCGCCTTTGCGCAACACCGCCTGCAATTGCGCCTTCAGGGCAGCCTGCGCGGCCAGGCGGCAGTCCGCCGGCAGCTGCACCACGGCCGCGGCAGCATCATCTGCCGTGGCGCAGGCGAATGCCGCCACGGGCGACTCGCCCGTCCTGGTCTGTCTTGTCGTTCGCTTGCCGGCCATGCCTGGACTCCGATTTCGCCAGGAGTCTGTCGGGCCGTGGGTGGTCGAGGCGACAACTCCGCTGTGTGGGGACCGCAACCGACGATTCGCCGGTCCATCGTGGTTCCATGGACCAGGCATCGGCGGGTAGCGGACCGCACAGGCGAATTTGCAGACGGCCGACCCACGGCTCGACAGACTCCTGATATGCACTGACGGGAGGTCTATCGGCCGTTGGGCGGATCGCTTTAGCCGGCGGTTGGAATCGGCAGTCTGGGCAGCGCATCGATGGTGACTGACCCACCGGCACCGGCTCGGGACCACCTGGACCACGCGGCAGACGAAAACCAGCCATCCACAAGTGCCTCGGCAGGGTCGCTGCGTTCGAAAGCTCCATCGGGCCGGCACTCAAGTATTCTCCGGGACAGCCGATGTCCTTCCCGACCACCCCTTGCCCACATGCACACCCGGCGCAGGAACCTCCTTCTTGAACATCCCACCGATCAGTCTTGCCGCGCTTACGTGGGCAGGTGCCGCCGCCGGCAGCACGGCCCAGAGTTGGCGTATTGGCGCGGTGCTGTCGGCACGGCCGCTGGGGGTGAACCCGCAGGGATTGCTGGTGTTGCAGGTCGGCGCGCTCACGGTCGAAGCAGACGTGGTGCACAGCCAGTTGCCGGCCTGGTTCCAGGTGCGCGTGCTCAGTCTGGGCGCGCGGCCGCAACTGGAGGTGCTCGCCCAAATGGCGGACCCGACCTTCCAGCGCATGTTGCGCGAACGCATGCCACAGCAGAGCGGCTACGCGCCATTGCTGGCTACGCTGTCAGCGCTGGCGCAGCGGACCGCCCTGCGCCAGCTGCCGTCGGACATACGAACAGCGCTGGCCGTGTTGGAGCAAACGCTGCGTACCCCGGCGGAAATTACCCGTGGCGAGGGCTTGCGCGAGGCGATCCTTCGCAGCGGTCTGTTCTTTGAATCCCGACTGCTCCGCCCGTACGGCGGGCAGACAGGCCTGGTCACCGACGACTGGAAGGGTGCGTTGCTGCGCCTGGCCGGGCTGCTCGACAAACGCAGCGCCGCCCCGCCACCGCCTGGTCGCGGCGATATCGATCCGCCGCTGCTGCAGCGCGGGCTGCAGGCACAGGCGCGCCTGCCCTTATTGGCGCTATCCGGCGACGCGGATGTGGCCGAGATGCTCAGTCGTCTGCACGGGGATGTGAAAGCGGCGCTGGCGCGAATCGAGGTAGCGCAGCTGGACGCGAGTGCGAACCCGACCGCGGCCTGGATCCTCGAGATTCCGTTGCTGGGCGAGGATGGCCACGACGTGCTGCAGATCAAACTGGAGCACAGCAACGACAGCGTCGAAGGCGGCCATGGCTGGACCCTGGGCTTCGCGCTGGATCTGCCACCGCTCGGACCGATCCAGGGTGAACTGCAGTTGCGCGAACCGCGGCTGTCCGTACGCCTGTGGGCCGAGCGCAGTGAAACCGCACACCGGCTGGAACGCCAGTTCGACCCACTGCGCCAGCGACTGGCCGCGTGCGGCGTATTGCTCGATCAGCTGAGCTGCCAGGTCGGCACACCACAAGCGCAAGGCACCAGCAGCGCCCTGCTGCTGAAGGCGACCGCATGAATAATACCCAACCGCCACCGCGCCGAGTCAGCCTGCGCCTGGCCGGCGGCAGCGGCGAACCCCGGCCGCTGCCGGAACAATCGCTGGAACTCATGCTGGCTCGCGCGAAAGAGCTCGGCGTGCCGCTGCATCATGACGCCCAGATTGCGGCGCTGCTGGCCGCGTTGCGCCTGAGCGAGGACATCCCGGTGCAACTTTACGCGTCCGCCGCATCCGTGCTGGCGACGATTTACGACGCCGCCGAGGAATAAGCGCTCAGAGCGGGCGAAACACCCAACCGCCGTGGTGAGAGCGTCGCCAGTCGCTCGCGGCAAAACGCGTTGCGGGCACTACCGGAATGGTTTTATTCGAACAGATCAACCCCAGACAAGGTGGAAGCTTGGGCGATTTTTTGCGCGACGATCACTTCCCTTCCGCCGATTGGCGGGGGAAGGTGCCGAAGGCAGAAGACGCGTTCTTGATATCTTTTCGGACCTTGGTGTCTGTTCGTCATGCCCTGAGCGCCCCGATCAGCCCTGCGGACAGCTTGTACTGGCCACATCCCGGTGGTTCGCCGTTCGGGCCGCATCCGCGGCAAACCTCGGCAAACCTGCCGATGCCTGCCCGCCACGCGGCGGAGGCGAACTGGACGCCGCGTAGCCGCTGGACTATGCCAAGCGACGTGGGCGAGTTGATTCCACCATCACTGGTCCGCAGCAACAGGGAACGGGTGACCCGGAGTTGCCTGCAACGCGGCGCCGGCAAGAGCACCAGCATCGCAGTAGAAGGGCAATCCTTCGCAAGCTCTCAAGAACTGGCTGGATGCATTTGCATGACCAGTCGCGCCTCGTCGCGCGACAGCCCGCAACGGCTTACCAATTGCTCGAGGTCGGCGCCTTCGCGCGCCAGCTGTTGGGCCAGGCCATAGTCCTGGCGCGTGGGGTCCGGTTTCTCCTCGATCAGGCGCACCTGGCGCTCCAGCCGGCCCAGTGCCGCCACCAGCATTGACGTCGGCACATCGGTGAACGCGTGCGCCGCACCGTGGGAGAGCGCTTCGACGCGTTGGCGCCATTGCATCGATTGTCGCCACAGGTGAAACAACAACGCCGATTGGACCACCCCCAACGCGAGCAGGATCGCCACCCCGATTTCAAGCCACATGGGCATCTTCTCCGCTCAGTCGACACAACCGGCACACATCCAGCAGTGCCACGAATGCGCCCTGCCAGCACAGCATACCGGTGACCGGGTCATCGCTGCCGCTGGCTTGCGGCGGTGGCTCGATCTCGATGCCATCGCTGCACAGCAGCTCGCCGACCGCATCCACCCGCAGGCCGACCAGCTGGCCGGCAGGCGCCAACACGACAAGGCGCACCTTGGCCGGATCCGCCAGCGGTGGCGGCACCCCCATGCGCCGGCGGCCATCCAGCACGGGAACGATCCGCCCGCGCAGGTGGCGCACGCCAAGAACATCGTGCGCAGCGCCAGGCACCGGCGTGATGTCACCCTCGCGGATCACCTCGTTGACGTCGATCAGCGGTGCCGCGTAGAGCTGGGGGCCGATATGGAACGACAGCCAATGCCGGCTGTCGTGCGCAGACGAAGCGGCAAGGGCACTCACGGGCTCCTCCCGTGCCGGTCGCGTCATCATCACGTTCACCGATCCGGACTCACGCGTCGCCGCCCAGACTCCGACAGCCCGCCCACCGCCGGCACGGACGCTCCGACATGCCGGGCCTCGACCGGCGCCGCCGGTGAGGCGGCCGCCAATCCGGCATCGACGGCCGCAGACGCAGGGGTCACGTGCACGACGGGTAGCGCCAACGGAGAGATGGCCACCGGCGACGGGGCAACGGGCGGCGTGGCTTCCGTGGCGAGCTCGCCCAATTGCCCCGCGTTGCTGCGCTGGCGCGGTGTGTCCTTGGTGGCATTCATCACCACGACCACGACACGCCGATTCTGGTTGCGGCCTTCGATCGTGGTGTTTTCGGCCAGCGGTCGCACTTCGCCCCAGCCGATGATGCCGAGCCGGTCCGGCGCCACCCCACCCAGGGCGAACAGGCGCGCCACGCTGGCCGCACGGCCGGCCGACAACTCCCAGTTCGATGGATATTGCGGCGTGCTGATCGGCACGTTGTCGGTAAAGCCCTCGACCCGAAGCGGGTTGGGGAAGGGGGCGAGGATGCCTGCCAGCTTCTGCAGCACGGTGTCGGCCGACGTCGACAGCTGCGCTATGCCACTGGGAAACAGAATGTCGGTGCGGATTTCGATCTCCAGCCAGTCCTGCCGGTGTCGCACGACCACCAGGTTGCGGTCGATCAGCGGCTGCAGCGCGCGGCGCACCTGGTTCTCGATGTCGTCGAGGTTCTGCTGGCTGGCGGCCGGGTGGCTCCCCGCTCCCGACACCGGCTTGGGGCGCATCGGCAGCGGCAGCACCACCGCGCTTACCGACGCCCCGGATTGACCCACCGAGACGGCGGCCGACGTGTTCACCGCGCCCTGCACGGCCGACGGCGGCGCGACGACACCATCGGGACCGTTGAAAGCCTGAATCAGCGATTCGGACATGACCCGGAACTTGCCCTCGTTGACCACCGACACGGCATACATCACCACGAAAAACGCCAGCAACAAGGTCATCAGATCGGCATAGGGGATCGCCCACGCTTCGTGGTTCAGATGCTCTTCGGGCTTGTGCCGTCTCATGCGACGTAGCCCTGCAGGCGCGATTCGATCTGGCGCGGGTTGTCGCCCTGCGCAATCGATACCAGGCCTTCGATCAGGATCTCGCGCATCTGCGATTGCTTGCCGACCAGCGCCTTCAGCCGGGCGGCCATCGGCAGCATGAACATGTTGGCCAGCGCCACGCCGTAGATCGTGGCCACGAAGGCAGCGGCGATGCCGTGGCCGAGCTTGCTCGGATCGGCGAGGTTCTGCATCACCGCCATCAGTCCCATCACCGCCCCGATGATGCCCAGGGTCGGCGAATAGATGCCGGCGTTCTCGTAGACCTTGGCGCCGGCCAGGTCGATCGCCTCACGCGTGTCCAGATCCACCTCCAGCACGCTGCGAATGGTATCGGGCTCACCCCCGTCGACCAGCAGTTGCAGACCCTTGCTGATGAACGGGTCGCTCTCCACGTCGATCTGCGGCTCCAGTCCGAGCAGGCCCTGGCGGCGGGAAATTTCGCTCCAGCCCACGATCCGGCTGATCAGGTCGTGCGGCTGGTGTTGCGGTGGCCGATAGACCATCTTCATCATCGACAGTGCGTGCTTGATCACCTTGCCCTGGTTCTGTACCAGCAGCGCCGCCAGGGTACCGAAAAACACAATCACGAACGCGGCCGGGTTCCACAGCGCTCCCACGGTCGAGCCTTTGAGCATGGTGCCCACGATGAGCACCACGAAACCCAGGATCGTACCGATCGTGCTGATTCTGTCCATGCGCGTCAGCCTTCCCGTTGCAGCGAAGCGAACAGCTGGCCGATACCTGCCGCCAGGCCCGCCAGATCCAGCACCAGGGCCAGCCGGCCATCGCCGGTGACGGTGCCGCCGGCAATACCCGAAACGTCCGCAAACAGCGGGCCGAGCGGCTTGACGATCACATCCTCGCGACCGAGCACCGCATGCACCATGCAGCCGATCCGCTGATGACCGATGTGCAACACCACCACGTGCCGGGCCGCGCCGGCGGCGACGCCCGCCCACAGCGAGAGATCCGCCAGCGGCAAGATGCGGCCACGGTGATCGGCCACCAGCCGCCCGTCGCGCTCGCGCTCCTGGTCATCGGCCAGTTCGAACACTTCTTCCACATTGCCCAGCGGCAACGCCAGCAGGCGCTCATCGACGCGCACCATCAGCACGCGCAGGACCGCCAGCGTCAGCGGCACGGTCAACTCCAGTGTGCTGCCATGACCGAGCTGCGATTCCACCCGCAAGATGCCGCCCAGTTCGGCGACGCGGGTCTTCACCACATCCATGCCGACGCCCCGACCGGAAATTTCCGATACGGCGGTGGCCGTGCTGAAGCCGGGACGGAAGATCAGTTCGTGACTCTCGGCCTCGCTCAGGCGCGCGGCCTGGGCGCTGCTGATCAGGCCCTTTTCGACGGCCTTGCGGCGCAGGACGGCCGGATCCATGCCGCGGCCATCGTCGCGCACCGAGATCACGATGCGTTCCCCGCGCTGGCTCGCCGACAGGCAGATCTGCCCCTTGCGCGGCTTGCCGGCCTGCTCACGGTCAGCGGGCATTTCCACGCCGTGGTCGAGCGCATTGCGCAGCAGATGGATCAGCGGATCGGCCAGTGCCTCGACCAGGCTGCGATCAAGCGCCGTGTCCTCGCCTTCCAGCACCAGTTTCACGTCCTTGCCGAGCTGGCGCGCCAGGTCGCGCACGATCCGTGGAAAGCGCTGGAACAGGCGGCTCACCGGCTGCATGCGCATGCCCATCGCGGCGCCTTGCAAGTCATTGGTCACGCGGTCCAGTTCAGCGGCCACCGTGGTCAGCGTCGCGTCGCCCAGGCGCGCAGCCAGGCTGAGCACGCGGTTGCGCACCAGCACCAACTCGCCTGCGTGATTGACCAGCCGGTCCAATCGTGCGGTAGCGACACGCACCGAGCTCTCCGCCACCACAGCGTGGTGTGCGGCCGGCGCAGGATTCAGCGACGACGGCGACGCGGCAGCGGAGATGGTCGGGTCAGGAGCGACGACCGGCAGCGCGGGCTTGCCGTGCAGCGAGTCGAGCAAGGCGTCGAATTCATCGTCATCGATGCCCGCGCCAACCGTCGGCGTGACCGGCAACGGCGCGGGCGCGACCATGCCAGGCATCGCGCTGCCGTACATGCGGTCCAGCAGCGCCTCGAACTCGTCGTCGTCGACCGGCGCGTTTGCGCCAATGGAAGCGATCGGCGCTATCACGACCGGCGCGAGCGCACGTGGCAACAGCGACTGCAGCAAGGCCGCTGACGGCATTGACAGCGGCGCGCCGGCACTGACGCCGGCCATCATCTCGTTGAGCCGGTCCAGGGCCTGCAGCAGCGCATCCATGTGAGTGGCGTCGAGGGCGAGCGCGTCGTTGCGCGCCTGGTTGAGCAGATCTTCGGCGTGGTGGCACAGCAGCACCATCGGCTCCAGCGCCAGGAAACCGGCACCGCCCTTGACCGTGTGGAACGCGCGGAACACGGCGTTGAGCAACTCGCTGTCACGCGGCGTCGCTTCCAGTGCGACCAGTTGCTCGCCGAGTCGCTCCAGCAACTCGCCGGCCTCGACCAGGAAGTCCTGGCGCAGCTCGAGGTCGAATTCCGCGTTCATGGTCGGCCTGCCCTCAAAACCCGAATTCGCTGAGCAGGCGATCGGCGTCTTCCTGACTGGCGACGGTGACCACGCTGGCCGGTGCCTCGCTACCGGCCAGCGCGCCGGTCAGCCGCACCAGCTCCAGCAAGGACGATTCCACCGTGCCGATGAAGTCGACGACTTTCTTGATGCGCTGCCCGGTGAGGTCCTGCCACGACTGTGCCAGCACCATGTCGGCCAGCCCTTCGCGGCAACTGTCGGCAAACATCACCGACTCGCGCGCCAGCACGGCCGCCGGGCCGGCGTTGCCCTGCGACCACTTGAGCACTTCGGCGGCATTGATGGTCAGCGATTCGGCTTGCGGCCGCATGCGCTCGGCGTAGTCAAGGCTGCGATGCGCGGCCTGCGCACTCATCTCCAGCGCATCCAGCAAGTGCTGGCGGGCGTCGGCGACGCTGTGGGAAAACCCCTCTTGCGCCAGGTCGCCACCGAGCCCACGCACGGCGTCGTGCAGGTCGCGCGCGAGCACGCCCAGCGCGCGGAACAAGCTCTGTTCGCGCTGACGCACCATGCTGTCCAGCGCCTGCTCGAACGCCGGCCCCTCGGGGCTGTTCAACAGTTCACGCAGTTCGGCGGGCAGGGTCTCGTCGATGGCGAGTGGGATGATGGCGCTCATGCGGTCACCCCGCTGGCGGCAATCCGGGCGAAGATCCGGTTGAGTTTTTCCTCCAGCGTGACCGCGGCGAACGGCTTGACGATGTAGCCGTTCACCCCCGCCTGCGCCGCCGTGATGATCTGCTCGCGGTTGTTCTCGGCGGTGACCATCAGCACCGGCAGCGTCTTCAGCGACGCGTCCGCACGGATCGTCCGCAGCAGCTCGATGCCGGTCATGTTGGGCATGTTCCAGTCCGTCACCAGCAGATCGAACGAGGTTTTGCGCAACAGCGTGATCGCGCGCTCGCCATCGTCGGCCTCCTGGATCAGCGGGCCACTGAAACCCAGCTCGACCAGCAGGTTGCGAACGATTCGCCGCATGGTGGAAAAGTCATCCACCACCAGGATTTTCATGTTCTTGTCCAACGTTCTCTCCACATGCGGTATGAGCCGGCCCACAGCCCTTGAAAAGCCTGCGTGCCGTGGCCGCTCAGCCGCGCCAACCGCTGAGTCTGGCGCGCAACCGGAGCACGGCTTGTCCGTGAATCTGGCAGACCCGCGATTCACTCACTCCGAGCACGGCGCCGATCTCCTTCAGGTTCAACTCTTGTTCGTAATACAGCGACATCACCAACTTCTCGCGCTCAGGCAGTCCGGTGATGGCCTCGGCCAGGTCATCGCGCATGCCGTCGCGCTCGATGTTTTGCTCCGGCCCGAGGCTGCCCTCGTCGGCCACGTCCATGACCCCGCCCTCGTCGCCGTCGTCCGCCGCCGTCAGGCTGAGCAAGCGCACGCACGCGGCATCGGCCAACACCTGGTGGTACTCCTCCGCGCTCATTCCGAGACGCCGGATGACCTCCTTTTCGTCCGCCTCCGCGCCGGTCTCCGTCTCGATCTGATGAATCATCTCCGCCACTTCACGGGTCTTGCGGTGCACCGAACGCGGCGCCCAGTCCGTGCGGCGCAACTCATCCAGCATCGCGCCACGGATGCGGATGCCCGCAAACGTCTCGAAGCTGGCGCCGCGGTCTTGCGCAAAATTGCGTGACGCTTCCAGCAAACCGATCATCCCCGATTGAATCAGGTCACCCACATCGACACTGGCTGGCAATCGCCCCATCAGGTGATAGGCGATCCGCCGTACCAGCGGCGCGTGTCGACGGACCAGCTCATCGGCACTCTCGCGGGAAACCTGCAGATATTCCGAAGCCACGCTCATCTCGGCACCTCATCAGCCGGTACGGCCCGACCGCCAAAGAAGGCGATCCGGTCGAGGGCTGCGCGGTCCGGTTCTACCCACTTATCGACCAGCTCAGCCAATTTCTTGAATGCCTGCGACGAACGGCTCGATGGCCAAACGTCGACCACCGCACATTGCCGGCGGATGGCCTGGCGCAGACGCTCGTCATGCGGTATCCACCCACTGAAATCGATCACCACCTCCAGGAACCGGTCGCTGACCCGGGCCAGCTTCTGGTGCAGCGCCCGCGCATCCCCTTCGTTGCGCACCATGTTGGCGACCATGCGCACGCGGCGCACGCCGTAGTCGCGGCTGAGCACCTTGGTCAGCCCATAGGCATCGGTCAACGATGCGGGCTCGTCGCACACCACCAGGATCACCTCCGACGAGGCCGCCGCAAACATCGTCACGTTGTCGGCCAGGCCGGCGGCGGTATCCACCACCAGGTATTCGGGCGGGCGCGGCAACTCGTCGAAGGCACGGATGATCGCCGCGTGTTCGCCGTTGTTCAGCTGCGCCAGGCGGCGCGTGCCGGAGCCGGCGGGCACCACCTGCAAACCGTGCGGCGCCGGCAGCAGCAACTCCTCCAGCGTGCATTCGCCGTCGAGCAGGTGGCCGATATGACGCGATGGGGTGAGGCCAAGCATCACATCGACATTGGCCAGGCCCATGTCGGCATCCAGCAGCACCACGTCGTGCTCGGCAACCGACAGTGCCATGGCCAGGTTCACCGCCACGGTGCTCTTGCCGACGCCGCCCTTGCCACCGGCCACGGCAATCGCCCGACACGGCGCACGCGTACGCGAACGCGCGCCAGCACCCAGCAGACTGCTCGCCTGATGGTTGCGCGGCATGACTGCTGGCGCCGTCGGTTGGGCCGCGGGCTGGCTCGCCGCCTGCGCCAGCATCTGCTGCAGCCCGGAGGCCTGATCCATTGCGATTACTCCATTCATGCGCTGGCCACCGCGAGGCCGAATCGCTCGGCCATCAGGTTGTCATCGGGGATATTGCTCTTCAGCGATTGCGCGGCACGGCAAACCAGCACACGTGCATCGGCGACGGTAATGTCCTCCGGCACGCGCTGGCCGTCGGTGGTGTAGTCCAGCGGCAGCCGGTGCCGGATCAACACCGACAGCGCGCCACCCAGGTTCGGCGCCTCGTCGAGCTTGGTCAGGATGCACGAGTGCGGCTTCAGTGGCAGGTAGGCGCACACCGCTTCCCCCAGCGACTGCGCATCGGTATTGGCCGCCAGCACCAGGGTCGAGCGCAGCTCGTTGGCGCCGGCAAGGATATCCAGTTGCTGGTTGAGCCGCGGATCGTTGCCGGCCACGCCGGCGGTGTCGATCAGCACCGTATGGCAGCCGCGCAGCAGGTCGAGCACCTTGCGCAGGCTCTCCCCGTCATAGGCCGGGTAGACCCGCACGCCGAGCAGGCGGCCATAGTGTTCCAGTTGCGCCGCGGCGCCGATGCGGTAGTGGTCAGTACTGACCAAGGCGACTGCACCGGCGCCACGGCTCAGCACCGCGCGGGCGGCAAGCTTGGCGATCGTGGTGGTCTTGCCGACGCCGGTGGGACCAACCAGCGCGGTGACGCCAGGCTCATCCCCGACCAGGCTGCGCCCGCTCACCACCACGCTGCGACTGAGCATGCCCAGCGGCAGGTAGCGTGCCTGCTCGGCATTGATCTGTTCGGGCAGCTCATCCACCAAGGTACGCGCCACGTCCGAGTCGATCCCGATGCGGGTCATCTCGCGCAGGATCCGCGCCTGCAACGGCTGACGCCGTTCCAGGTCGTTCCAGGCCAAACTGGACAACTGGATTTCCAGCATCTCGCGCATGCTGCCCAGTTCGCTGCGCAGTTGCGCCGTATCCTGGGCGGCACGCTCCATCAGCGGCGCCAGCACGGCGCGCTCGGTCACCGCGGGCGCGGCGGCAGGTACCGCCGCCGGCACCAAGGGGGGCGCAAGTGCAACGCGAGCGGCGGCGCGAGCCGCCATGCGCGCCGCATGCGACTGGCGAGCGGGCGCACCCGCCTCCGTGGCTGCCGGCGGTTGCGGCTCGGCGCTCGGCGCAAGCGGCGGCGGCGCCACGGCGACCGCCACCGATGCGGCACGCAGAGGCGACGCGGGCTGCTCCGCGCTGGCCGGCGCTGTCTCGACCGCGGGCGCGCCCTGGCGCGAAGCTTCGCGCATCAGCGCCTCGTCATAATCGAGTGCGGCGATGATCTCGATTCCATCGGCAATCCGTCGGGTCGACAGGATGACCGCATCTGGTCCCTGCTCTTCGCGCACTTCGCGCATGGCCTGGCGCATGTCCGGGGCCACGAATCGTTTGATCTTCATGTTGCGCTCCAGCGGGGAACGGGGAACGGGGAACGGGGAACAAAGGCGGCTACAAGGCAATTTCTGCGGCGCATCGAAAAAATGCTCCTTCGACCAAGCTCGTCGCAGGCCGTCCGTTCCCTGTTCCCCGCGACCGCAAGGAAGTCCCCTTGTGGGATTGCCTGTTTCCGCTTCATCTGATCCATCTCAGTCATCGCCCCAGCGCCTGCACCAACCGCACGCTGCGGTTGTCAGGCACCTCGTTGTAAGCCAGTACGTGCAGGTTTTGTGCCACATGGCGGGTAAACCGCGCCAGCCACGGCCGCAGCAGTGGGGCGACCAGCAACACGGCGGGCTCACCGCTCATCTCCTGACGACGCGCGGCATCGGCCACGCTCTGCTGCAAACGGTCGGCCAGGCCCGGTTCCACGGCTGCGCCGGCCACGCCGCCACCGCCGGCAAGCGAGCCGAGCAGGATCTGCTCGAGCTCCGGTGCCAGGGTGATGACCGGCACTTCGGTGCCCAGTCCGGTGATCTCCTGCACGATCTGGCGACCCAGCGCCACCCGTACGGCGGCGGTCAAAACGCCGGGATCCTGACTCTGCGCCGCGTTCTCCGCCAAGGATTCGACGATGCTGCGCATGTTGCGGATCGGCACGCGCTCGGCCAGCAGGTTCTGCAGCACCTTGACCACCACACCCAGCGACAGGCGCTTGGGGACCAGGTCCTCGACCAGCTTCGGTGCGGTCGCGGTGAGGCGATCAAGCAGTTGCTGCACGTCCTGGTGGCTGAGCAACTCGTGCGCATGGCCTTGCAGGATGTGTGACAGGTGGGTGGCAATCACGGTTGCCGGGTCGACCACGGTATAGCCGTAGCTT
>CAJDVU010000063.1_pt1 | contig 44099 bp, 36 predicted proteins | sample 7391431 | NCBI WGS metagenome assembly CAJDVU01 (sample SAMEA7055700, study PRJEB34461) | soil metagenome | biome: terrestrial ecosystem; feature: Peninsula; material: soil | place: Antarctica | collected 2016
TGCGCGTGGCGCTGACCGGCCTGACCATGGCCGAGTATTTCCGCGACGAGAAGGACGAGACCGGCAAGGGCAAGGACGTGCTGTTCTTCGTCGACAACATTTATCGGTACACCCTGGCCGGTACCGAGGTGTCCGCGCTGCTCGGGCGCATGCCGTCGGCGGTGGGCTACCAGCCGACCCTGGCCGAGGAAATGGGCGTGTTGCAGGAACGCATCACCTCGACCAAGACCGGCTCGATCACCTCGATCCAGGCGGTCTACGTGCCTGCCGATGACTTGACCGATCCGTCCCCGGCGACCACCTTCGCGCATCTGGATTCCACCGTGACGTTGTCGCGCGACATTGCTTCGCGCGGCATCTACCCGGCGGTGGATCCGCTCGATTCGACCAGCCGTCAGCTGGACCCCCAAGTGGTCGGCACCGAGCATTACGACGTGGCGCGCCGCGTGCAGGGCACGCTGCAGCGGTACAAGGAGCTCAAGGACATCATCGCGATCCTGGGCATGGACGAGCTGTCCGAGGACGACAAGCAGGCGGTGTACCGTGCGCGCAAGTGCGAGCGCTTCTTCTCGCAGCCGTTCCACGTGGCCGAGGTGTTCACCGGCGCGCCGGGCAAGTACGTGACGCTGGCCGAAACCATCCGCGGCTTCAAGATGATCGTCGACGGCGACGTGGACCACCTGCCGGAGCAGGCGTTCTACATGGTCGGCGGCATCGACGAGGCGATCAAGAAAGGCGAGGAAATGGCGGCGAAGAAGGCGGCCTGAGGCGGCTTTCGGGGATGGAGAATCGAGAATAGGGAATCGGAAAGGCAAAAGCTCCGGTTCCTTCCGCTCCTGACCATTCCCCATTTCCCGTTTCCCATTCCTCATTCCTCATTCCTCATTCCTCATTCCCCGTTCCCCGCGACCAAAGGAAGTCCCCCTGCGGGATTCCCGTCGAGCACAGCGAGATCACACACCATGACCACCATTCGCGTCGACATCGTCAGTGCCGAAGCCAAGATTTTCTCCGGTGACGCGACCATGGTCGTGGCTACCGGCGAGCTGGGCGAGCTGGGCATCACGCCGCGGCATGCGCCGCTGATCACGCGCCTGAAGCCCGGTCACGTTGACGTCTTGCTGGAGGGTGGTGAGCGTCAGCAGTTCTACGTTTCCGGTGGCATTCTGGAAGTGCAGCCACAGGTGGTTACCGTGCTCGCCGACACCGTCGCACGCGCGGCGGACCTGGACGAGGCCTCAGTCCAGCGCGCCATGAACGATGCGCGCGATGCGCTGGCCAACCGCACCGACACGATTGAAATCGCCGAGGCGCAGACCCGGCTCGTCGAGGCGATGGCCCAGCTGCAGGCGCTGGAGCGGCTGCGCAAGAATCTCAAGCACTGAGGTCGCACTCACGCGGTCGAGACTTTGACTCGACCGCGGTCCTTGCGCAGGACGGGCCTAAAGGTTGGCTGGACCGCGGCGCAGCCACGTGTCGAGCAAGCCCTTGTCGTAACGTAGCGGGTCGGTATCGCCCGGGCGCGCCAAGCCGCTCTGCAGATAGCCCAGGTTGCGCAACTTGCGCGACCCCTCGCGCAGCACCGTGCCGTCACTGCCGATCAGCTTGAACGTCAGGTCGATGCGCGGTGGGTAGATATCCTTCATGAAACGCACGTACATCAGGTTGGGGCCGTGCCAGGGTTCATAGCCGCCGGCCAGCTTGACGTCGGTGATGGTGACTTCCAGCCGATCGCCGGCCGGCAGCATCCGCTCTGCCCGCTTGATCAGGTGGGCTTTCAGCGGTTCCAGATAGTTGTTGTTGTTGAAACGGTCCTGCTGGCCGAATTCACGGGCCTCGCTGAATTTCTCGGGATCGACGTAAGTCACCGACACCCTCGCCTGCGAAACAGCAGCCGCCGACACCGGCGGTTGCACCGCAGCGGGTGTCGCGGCCATGGCCGATGCAACCCCGGCCGCGCCCACGGCAATCGCCACAAGGGCGACGATGCTGCGTCGGTTCCATGCGTTCATGCGCTTCATGATCCACCTCGATTTCAGCTGCGTGCGATGGCGCAGCTTGGCACGGCCCGTGTTGCGGTTTTGTGTGCGCCGGGGTGCCGATCGACGGGGTCGGATGGCGAGATCGCATGGCGAGACTGCCTTGTCACTGCGGCAAGACTGCGCCAGCATGGGATCCCTGATTGGCCCGCGTGACACGGAGGGTGACCATGTGTTCGCGCCTGCGATTCTTGTGCGGTGCTTCGATGCTGTCGGTCGCCGCCGGCAATGCGCAACAGGTTGGCCCCCTGCGCGAGCCACCGGGGAGGCGTCCTGGACGACGCAGGCGCCTGCCGCCAGCCAGCGCTACTCGATCGGGGTCGGAAGCACGGCCACGGGAGCCAATCTTGCCCGGACCGTCACACCGGTCTATCCCGCTGCTCAACTTGCCGCATGCCCGACCCGGCAGGATGTGCAGGTACTGTTGATCGTGGACAAGCTGGGCAAAGTCAACGACGCACGTATCGCCAATGAGGCCCAGGCCAGTCAGCTGCGCCGCGCTTTCATCCTCGCGACGCGCACGGCCGTGATGCAGTGGCGTGTCAATCCGCTGCAAATTCAGCATGAAGGTCACGACGCCAACGGTAGTCTCGTGGTAAACAACGCGATGCGCCCATTCAGTCTGACCTGCGACTTCCGCTTCGAATGCCGTGGCGGCAAGGCGACGGTGACCAGCCACCAGGCCGCCGGGAGCCGTGCGTCAATGGTGCCGGTCATGCCGGCGTCGGGAATGCTCCGCGCAACGCGACGGCTGCTGACATTCGCGGCATGGCTGCTGTTGGCCGGTTGTGCGATGCCCGCGGCGCGGACCGGTGCCTCTGTCGGACCGAACGGCACAGGCGATGCCGCCAAGCCAGTTGCGATGCAGCACTACACCCTGCCGATGGGCGATATCTCCAGCGGTGGAAACGTGACCGAACGTCCGTTGCCGGCCTATCCGAAGTCGATGCTGGTGTCCTGTCCGGCGCGTTTCGATGTGCAGGTGGTCATGGACGTGAATCGGGATGGACGCGTCGAACATGTAGTCGGTGAGGTCGTCGACGCCACCCCAGACCACGGGCGCGTTTACTTCCCGTCGGTCCACGCGGCGGCCATGCAATGGCGCTTCAACCCCTTGCGAGTGACTCATTGGGCGGCCGATGTCGAAGGCAACAGCCACGTGGTGGACGGCGCGAACGAGCCGTTCAAGCGGAAATACACGTTCCGGTTTGGCTGCCATGCCGGCGAACCGGTGGTGGGCGTGGTCGAAGACAGCGCGCCCCATCGCCCGTGATCTGACCGGCGCAGCCCTGTCGTGGCATGCCAGGCCATTTCGACGCGCTCTGAACATGCGCTGGCCCAGACTGCAAGCGCGCATCGCCTGTTTCCTGGATCTTGTCGACCATGCATTTCCGTTACCGCCGCCACCTGGGATGGCTGCTGCTGATCATCGTGTTGTTGCTGGTGATCCGGCTTTTGCTGCCCTATGGCGTGCGTCACTACCTCAACAACCGTATGGATCGCATGGGCGACTACCACGGTCAGATCGCCGATATCGACCTCCATCTGTGGCGGGGTGCCTATACCGTCAATGGCCTGCAGATCATCAAGGTATCCGGCAAGGTGCCGGTACCGCTGCTCGCTGCTCCTCGCACCGATATCAACTTGAGCTGGCGTGCACTGACCCACGGCCTGCTGCGCGGCAAGCTGGCCTTCTATCGGCCGGTGCTCAATTTCGTGGACGGCAACGGCGAGGACGACACCCAGAGCGGCAAAGGCGTGGACTGGCGGAGCAAGCTGAAACTGCTGACGCCGATGCGGCTGGATCAGCTCAGCGTGACCAACGGCACGATTACCTTCCACAATTTCGTGTCCAGCCCGCGCGTCGATCTGAAGATGACCGATGTCAACGGCACCGTCAGCAACCTCACCAATGTCGAACGCCAGAGCGGCAGCCGGGTTGCCTACATGCATGCCACCGCCAAGGTGCTCGGCCAGGCACCGCTGGAGACCCACGCCGAGTTTGACCCGATCAAGGATCACGGTGACTTCAAGATCGATCTGCGCGTGAGCCACGTCGACCTCACCAAGGCAAACCAGCTGGCGCGTGCCTATACCGGACTCGATCTGGCTTCCGGTGAGGGCGATTTCACGATGCAGTTGGAAGCCAGCCACGGCCAGTTGACCGGTTACGCCAAACCGCTATTTCACCACCTGCAGATCTTCAGCTGGAAACAGGACGTCGAGCAGGACCACAAGAACCCGTTCCAGCTCGCCTGGGAAGCCACGGCGCAAGTGGTCACGTCCATCTTCAAGAACCACGGCAAGGACCAGTTCGCCACCCGCATACCCATCAGCGGGCGGATCGACGACAAGCACCTGGGCACCGTCAATGCCATCGTCAATGTGCTGCGCAACGCGTTCGTCCAGGCCTATACGCCCCAGCTGGAACACTTGAAGCCCGCTCCCACCGTCGACAAGCACTGCCCCGGACTGCAACCTGTATCCTCCACGGTGTTGGCTGAACGAGGAACGGGGTCGACATGGGTGATGCAAACCTGCATGTGATCGTGCTGGCCGCCGGTGCCGGTACGCGGATGAAATCGAACCGCGCCAAGGTGCTGATGCCGCTGGCCGGCAAGCCGTTGCTGGCGCACGTGCTCGCCACCGCGCGCGCGCTGCAGCCGGCGGCGATCCACATCGTCTACGGCCACTGCGGCGAGCAGGTGCGCGCGGCCTTCGCCGGGCAATCCGATTTGCGTTGGGTGCTGCAGGCGCAGCGGCTGGGCACCGGCCACGCGGTGGAACAGGCCATCGCCGAGGTACCGCACACGGCGCGCGTGCTGGTGTTGTATGGCGACGTGCCGCTGACCCGCGTCGAAACTCTGCAGCGGTTGCAGCACGCTGAGGGGGACCTCAGCCTGCTCACCACGCGGCTGGCCGATCCGCAGGGCTACGGTCGTGTGCTGTGCGACGGCAACGGTCGCGTGCGCGAGGTGGTCGAGGAGAAAGATGCCGAACCCAGTCAGCGCGCGGTCAACCTGGTCAACACCGGCATCCTGGTCGCCGAGGCCTCGCGCCTGCGCGATTGGATCAGGCAGCTCGATCGCAACAATGCGCAAGGCGAGTACTACCTCACCGACATTTTTCGGATGGCGGCCGAGGAGGGGCGCAGCGCGTTCAGCGTGGAATGCGCCGATCCGGTGGAAGCGGCCGGTGCCAACGATCCTGTCCAGCTGGCCGAGCTCGAGGCGGCCTGGCGCCGGCGCGCCGCGCACGCCCTGCTGCGCGAGGGCGTGCGCATGGCCGATCCGCTGCGCGTGGACGTGCGCGGTACGGTCGAGGCCGGCCGCGATGTCGAGCTCGACATCGATGTGATCCTGGAAGGCCATGTGGTGCTCGGCGACGACGTGCGCATCGGCGCGTTCACGCGGTTGAACGACGTGCAACTGGCCGCCGGTACCGTCGTGCATCCACACTGCGACCTCGACGGGGTTGTCACCCGTGGCCCGTGCAATATCGGCCCGTTCGCGCGGCTGCGGCCCGGTACCGAACTGGCGGCCGGCGTGCACGTGGGCAACTTCGTCGAAACCAAGAAGACCCGGATTGGCGAAGACAGCAAGGCCAACCATCTCACCTATCTGGGCGACACCGAGGTCGGCGCCGGCGTCAACGTCGGCGCCGGCACCATCACCTGCAACTACGACGGCGTGAACAAATTTGTCACCCGCATCGGCGATGGCGCCTTTATCGGTTCCAACAGCGCCCTGGTCGCGCCGGTGACGATCGGTGCCCAGGCGACCATCGGGGCCGGCTCGGTGATAACGCGCGATGCACCGGAAGGGAAGCTGACCGTTGCACGCGGACGACAGCAGACGTTCGAGGGCTGGCACAGGCCGCGGAAGCCGGAACGGGGAACGGGGAACGGGGAACAGGGAACGTCGGGATCCTAGAAGTCATGCTGACCATCGGCGGGACTGCTCGTGTTCCCCGTTCCCCGTTTCCGGTTCCCCGCTCTCACGCATACCGCCAGCCGTCGATCTCCACCAGCAGTTCGCGGCGGCAGATATCGCCTTGCAGCAGCAGTACCGGTACGCCGGACAGGTGCTCGTGCAGGAACGCGCGCACCCGCGGCACGTCAGCGCCATGGCGAACATAGACCTTCAGCGGCGACAGTGTGTCGAAGCCAGCCGGCATGCCGGAGCTGGACAGCAGCGCTTCCAGGTTGGTCAGGGTCTCGGCCAGTTGTGCGGCCAGGTTGTCTTGATGGGCCGAGGCATGGCCGACCACGGCGGCGGTGCCGGAGATGGCGAGTGCGTCGCGCGCGGGCAAGGTCATCGCCCGGGCGAAGCTGGGCGGGGTGCGGCCGTACTGGCGCGGGTAACACCAGGCACTGACCTGGCGCGGGTTCTCGATCCGGCCGCCGGCCTGGTCGCACGCCAGCAGATAGACCTGCAGCCGGTGTGTCGCGGCCCGGTGGCCGATCGCGGTGGCGGCAGGGAAACCTTCGGCAAAAAAATCCCCCATACCGGCGGCACGACCCTCGCAGAAGCGCTTGTAGCGCTCGGCGTCGCCTTCGCCGTGGTTGATCGCGCCGATGTAATTCCATACCCGCAACACATGCCGGGCGCGGCGACTGGCCACGAAATGATGCAGCGTGTCATAGGCCAGCTCCGCGCTGGCGCAGGGGCCGCCATGTGCGCGCTCGTCCAACTCGATCGCGGCAAACAACCAGCCACCGCCGACTGACCAGTGCAGCGGGCCTTCGATGCCGTGCTTCACCGGCGCATCCACCTGCCACAGTTCCAGCGGCGGCGACGCGTCGAAAGCTTCCAGCGCGACCTGCAGGTAACGCGGATCGATCCTGTCCGGCGTCCCCGGGCCGAAGCCGAACACGGCCAGCACGCCAGGTTCGTTCAGCAGTGTGGCGGCATCCGCCACCCGATAGGATACTTGCGGTGCGCGCCGCAGTTGCGCTTCGACCGGCGGGTTTTCACATCCCTGAATCATGTTCGACAACCGGGAACGACAAGGGCGCTATGTTACACTCCGCGGTCAATGCCACCGGGGGGAGGCAACGCACGTGGCATACGGAATCGAGCATGTCGGAACAGACAGCGGCGCAGCACGAGTTGGCCATTTTGGTTGTGGAATGCTTAAACCTCGAGGACGTCAGCCCGGAGCAGATCGACCCCGATGCGCTCCTGTTCGGCGGCGAACTGGGGCTGGATTCGATCGATGCGCTGGAAATCGCGCTGGCGGTCTCCAAGCATTACGGCTTCCAGTTGCGCTCGGACAATCCGGAGAATCGGCAGATCTTCACCAACTTGCGCAACCTGTCCGCGCATATCGAGCAGAACCGCGCCCGCTGAGACCGACGGTTTCAAATTCTTCGCTTTCGGTGGTCGTCACGCCACGTTGCACGCGGCGTGGCAGCCTTGCTGGATCGGCTGGACCGTCGTGGAATCCTGAGTGAACGATGCGTTACATCCCCATGCGATGGCTACGCGGCGTTACGTGCTGCTGTTGCTGCTGCTGTATCCGACGCTGGCCATTGCCGGCGCGATAACGCATCGGCAGATCTTCCCCTTGCTTGCGCTGGTGGTGCTGCTGAGCGTGGTGATGCTGCCGCGACTGCTGTCGCGCCGCGTCGCGCCCTGGTTGGTGTGGCTGGCCCTGCTGGCCGGCGTGTGGCTGTTCTCGCACTACGGTGCGGTCGATCTGCTGCTGGAAGCCGTGCCGATCCTGATCAACGTGATGTTGGCGTTCTGGTTTGGTCGCACGCTGGGCAGCGATGAACCGCTGGTGGCGCGTTTCGTGGTGGCGATCGAGGGCGCGGACCGGCTGCGCGCGCCCGGCGTGGCACGCTACGCCCACCAACTCACCTGGTTCTGGACCGTGCTGCTTGCCGCCCAGGCGTTGCTGTTGACGGTGTTGCTGCTGTGCGCGGCGCGCAGCGGGCTGTTGTTGCGCCTGGGTGTGACGCCGCCGTGGCAGGTGTCCGAGTACTGGGCCTGGGCATGGTTGCACCTGGGTTGCTACCTGCTGCTCGGCGCGGCCTTCGTGCTGGAATATGGCTATCGGCGCTGGCACCTGCGACACCTCAGTCATGCCGGCTTGCACGACATGCTGCTGAAACTGGCGCTGCGCTGGCCGCAGCTCCTGCGCGGCGACGGCACGGCCGCGCCATGAACGGTTTTTCGCAATGGATTCGTTTCGACGCCGCCCATCCGGCGCTGCCCGGTCATTTTCCAGGCCAGCCGCTGGTGCCCGCGGTGTTGCTGCTGGAACAAGTGGCGCTGGCCCTGCGCAGCTGGCGCGGCCTGCGCTTGGCACGGGTGCTGGACGCAAAGTTCATGGCGCCTTTGCTGCCCGATCAATCGGCGCAGTTGCAGTTGACCGAAACGGATGGGACGGATGCGCGCATCCGCTTCCGGGTTCAGCGCGATGGCATGACGCTGGCTCGCGGCACCGTCGAGGGAGTGATATGACCCGCAGCGAGAATTGGCAGAGCCGGCCGGAAGGTGGTGGCCGTTTCGCGATCTGGCTGATCCGCGCCATCGCGTTGCACGGCGGGCGGCGGCTGGCGCGATTGTGCCTGTATCCGATCACCGGTTACTTCTATCTACGCCGCGGGCCGGAGCGGCTGGCTTCGGCGCAGTACCTGCAACGCGTGTTCGGTCAGCCCGCCTCGCCATGGCAGGTGCTGAAACACCTGCATGCGTTTTCCGCCACGATTCTCGATCGGGTGTTCCTGCTGGCGCATGGCGAGCGCTCGTTCAAGTTCGAGACGCAGGGACTCGACCTGCTGGATCAGCGCATCGCCCTGGGTGGTGGCGTGCTGCTGTTTGGCTCGCACCAGGGCAGCTTCGAGGCGTTGCGTGCGCTGAGTGCGCGCCGAGCGGACCTGGCGCTGCGGGTGGTGCTGGACAAGCAGAAGACCCCGGCGTTGACCGAGCTGCTGGAGGCGTTGGCACCGGCGGTCGGTGATTGCGTGATCGATGCTGCGCAGGACGGTACCAGCGTCGCCCTGGCGATGGCGGAGGCTTGTCAGCAAGGTGCGGTCGTGGCGATGCTGGCCGATCGCGGCCGCGGCCATGAAGTGCTGCGCCGCGCCGAGTTGCTGGGCGCGCCGGCACCGTTTCCGGTCAGTCCCTGGTTGCTGGCCCATACGCTGCGCGTGCCGGTGGTACTGTGTTTCGGACTGTATATGGGCGGCGACCGCTATCGACTGGTGTTTGAGCCATTCAGCGACCGGGTGGAGCTCCCGCGGCATGATCGGGGGCCAGCGCTGGATGCACTGATCGCGCGCTATGCGCAACGGCTGGAGCATTACATCCGGGTTGCTCCGTTCAACTGGTTCAATTTCTATGATTTCTGGCAAGACCCGCCTGCTGCTGAGCCTGCTGCTGCCGTGGTGGATGGTCACCGCGTCGGCGTCTGAGCCTGCGCTTGCGTCGTCATCGGCGCAGACGCTGATCGCTGCCCTGGGCCAGCCCGCGCCCGCGCATACCGCATTTGCCGAGGCGCGTTTCCTCAAGCTGCTCGACCGCCCGCTGGTCGTGTCGGGACAGTTGTCCTGGCTGGGTGGTGACAAATTGCAGCGGCGCGTCGATCATCCGCAACGCGAGACCGCGACCATCGTCGATGGCGAGGTGACCCAGCAGCGCGACGGCAAGCATCCGCGGCACTTCTCGCTGAAGCGCGCGCCACAGTTGCAGGTGCTGCTGGACAGTTTCGTGGCGCTGCTCAGTGGCGACGCCGCGCGCCTGCAGCAAGCGTTCGAGATTCGCCAGAGTGGCGATGCCATGGGCGCCTGGACGCTGACCCTGGTGCCGCGCGATCCGCGCGTGGCGAAGACCGTCGCCAGCATCCGCATCGACGGCGCCGGCGACCAGTCGCGCTGCATGCTCATGCAGGAAGCCGACGGCGACCTGGCGGTGGACCTGCTCGGTCCGCTGGCCGCAAAAATGCCGGCCGAGCCCACCCGCGAGGCACTCCAGGCCTTGTGCCAAGGCATCCCCTGAGCATGCGTTTGCGCGCGCGCGCCACGCTGCTGGTGCTGTGGTTGCTGGCACTGGCCGGCCTGGGCTGGATGGTCAGCCAGCGCCTGAAGATCAGCACCGACTTGCGCAGCTTCATGCCGGCGCCGACCACCCCGGATCAGCGCCTGCTGATGGAGCAGGTTGGCGACGGGCCGGGTTCGCGCCTGCTGCTGTTGTCCATCGGCCGCTCCTGCGCAACCTGCACCCGCGACACGGGGTCACCCATGACCGGCGCCGGTCAGTCAGATGAGCAACTGGCTGCGCTGAGCCAGGGACTGGTCAAGGCGTTGCAGCACGACCGGCGCTACAGCCAGGTGCTCAATGGCAACTTCGACCTGGCTGCGCTCGACCCGCAGTTGCTGCCCTATCGCTATCTGCTCTCGCCGACGCTGGATACGCAGCCACTGGACGAGGCCTATCTGCGTGACCAGTTGCAGCAGCGGCTGGACGATCTCTCCTCGCCCGCGGCCAGCCTGCTGAAGGGCCTGCTGCCGCGTGATCCTACCCTGGAAATGTTGAAGCTGGCCGAGCGCTGGGCGCCGGCGAAATCGCCGGAGCTGCGTGACGGCGTGTGGTTCACACCGCGGCACGAGGCACTGTTGCTGGTGCAGACGGTGGCCGCCGGTTTCGACCCGGGCGCGCAGCAGCAGGCGATCGACGGCATCGAGCACGCCTTCCACGACCTGCCGGGCAGCGCCGCGGCGAAGCTGGAGCTGAGCGGGCCGGGTTACTTCAGTGTGGTGATCGGCGCACGGACGCGGCACCAGGCCGACTGGATCGGGCGCATTTCCACGGTAGGCTTCATCGCGCTGTTGCTGCTGGCCTATCGCAGCATCAGCTCGCTGCTGCTGTCGGCGCTGCCGATCGCCAGTGCCGCGCTGGCGGGCATCGCCGCGTTGACCGTGGCGTTCTCCGAAGTGCACGGCATCACGCTGGCGTTCGGCTTCACCTTGCTTGGCGTGGCGCAGGAATATCCGATCCGGGTGCTCAGCCATCGCCGCGCGGGCGAGGATGCGCTGCAAAGCGTGCGCGATCTGTGGCCGCTGCTGCTCACCGCGATCGCTTCGGCCTGCATCGCCTACCTGGCGTTCTACGCCTCGGGCGTCAACGGGCTGAAGCAGCTCGCCGTGTTCACCATCGTCGGCTTGCTGGTGGCCGGGTTCAGTACCCGCTATCTGCTGCCGTACCTGCTGCCGCGGCGTGTGCGCGACGTGGCCACCATGGGCTGGTTGATCAGCGCGCGCCGCTGGGTCGACCAGTTGCCGCGGCCACGCTGGATACCGCTGCTGGTGGCGCTGGCGATCGTGGCGATGCTGGCGTTGGCGCCCGGCCCGTTCTGGCAGAACAACCTGGCGGCGCTGACGCCGGTGCCGCCTGCGATGCTGCAGCATGACGCGCGTCTGCGCGAGGCGCTGGGCGCGCCGGACGTGCGCTACCTGCTGGTACTTCAGGCGCCTACCGAGCAGGGCGTGCTGGCGCTGTCGCAGAAGCTGCAGCCGAAGGTCGATGCCTTGGTCGCGAAGCATGCCGTCGACGCCGTCGAACTGCCATCGCGCTATTTGCCTACCGTCGCGCTGCAGCGCGAACGGCAACAGAAACTGCCCGATCGCGCCACGCTTGAGCATGCACTGCACGAAGCCCTGCAAGGGCTGCCGTTCCGCACCGACCTGTTCCAGCCGTTCGTTGATGACGTGGAAACGGCGCGCCGGCTGCCGCCGCTCACGCCGGAGCGCTACGCACAGACACCGCTGGGCCAGCGGCTCGCGGCCATGCTGCTCAAGCGCGACGGGCACTGGCTCGGACTGGGCAGTCCGAATCGCTGGTGGCCGCCTACCGCACGCGCATCCTGCAGGCGCTGTTGGTCGCCGGCCTGTTGTTGGTGCTGACCATCACGGTTGCCCTGCGCAGCGCGCGCCGTGCCTGGCACGTGCTGGCGCCGATGACGCTGGCCACCTTCCTGGTGCTGGCGGTGGAGCGCGTGGCCGGCATCGAGATCTCGCTGTTCCATCTGGTGGCGCTGATCCTCGCCGGTGGCCTGGGTCTGCACTACGCGCTGTTCTTCGAGCGCGACACCGGCGACCCGGCCGAACAGCGGCGTATCCTGCATGCCACCATTGTCTGCGTATTGTCCGCGCTGCTGGTGTTCGGCATGCTGGCGTGGGCGACGATTCCGGTGCTGCGCGCGATCGGACTCACCGTGAGCCTGGGCGTGGTCTTCCACTTCTGCCTGTCCATTCTGATGGCACCCCACCATTCAAATCCTTCTCCTGTCGGCGACCCTGCGGGAGTCCCCCTGCGGGTGAGAGGATGGCGCACCGCGCCAGGAGAAGGTGCAGGCGAAGTGGTGCCCCCGGGTTTACCGCGCACTGCGAGTGACACCACGTCATCTGGCATCCAGCCATGAGCCAACCGTTGCCACCATCCGCCTGGGCAAACCTGATTCCCCATGCCGGCACGATGTGTTTGCTGGATGCCGTGTGTTCGTGGGACGAGGTGCGCATTCATGCCATCAGCGCCGGCCACGCGCGCGCCGACAATCCGCTGCGCGGCGAACAGGGCTTGCACGCCGTGCACCTGGCCGAGTACGGCGCGCAGGCGATGGCGGTTCATGGTGGCCTGCTGGCGCGGGCGCGTGGTGGCGATGGTGTCCGTCCGGGCCGCCTGGTCAGCCTGCGCGATGTTCAATTGTTCGAAGAATACGTCGATCAGCTTGACGGCCATCTGGACGTCCAGGCCGAATGCCTTTACGCCGATGCCGGCGGCGCCCAATATGGCTTCCGCGTCGAACATCGTGGCCGGTTGCTGGTCAGCGGTCGTGCGGCGGTGATCCATCCCGCATCGTGAATGGAGGTCAGCTCATGTCCACTCCTTCCTCGTCCCGACGGGCGCTCGTTACCGGCGGCAGCGGTGAACTTGGCGGCGCGATCAGCCTGGCGCTGGCTGCCGGGGGTTACCACGTCATCGTGCACGCGAACCGCAGCCTGCATCGTGCCGAGGCCGCCGTGGCGGCGATCAAGGAGGCCGGCGGCAGCGCGCAAGCCACCGCGTTTGATGTCTGCGATGCGCAGGTGACGCGCGCGGCGCTGGAAGTCCTGCTCGACGAGGGACCGCTCGACGCGGTAGTCAACAACGCCGGCATCCACGACGACGCCCCGATGGCGGGCATGAGCACGGAGCAGTGGCACCGGGTCATCGACGTCTCCCTGCACGGCTTCTTCAACGTGACCCAGCCGTTGCTGCTGCCGATGGCGCGCGGCCGCTTCGGCCGCATCGTGTCGGTCAGCTCGGTGGCCGCGCTGCTGGGCAACCGCGGCCAGACCAACTACGCCGCCGCCAAGGCGGCCCTGCACGGCGCCAGCAAGTCGCTGGCGCGCGAGATGGCCTCGCGCGGGATCACCGTCAACGTGGTGGCGCCGGGCGTGATCGAAGGGCGCATGGCCGACGTCGCGTTTCCGCCCGAGCGCATCCGCGAGCTGGTGCCCGCCCAGCGCGCCGGCACGCCGCAGGAGGTAGCGGCGCTGGTCGCGTTCCTGTGCAGCGACGCGGCCGGCTATATCAATGGGCAGGTGATCGGGGTGAATGGCGGGATGGCGTAGCACGACGCTCCGCACCGCCCTGAACGGCGCCTTACACCGCCGGATGTATGATCGCGCGCCACAGCACTGCTGCGGTGAATCCCTTGCGTCGATTGAAGGATTCCAGTGATTCCGTGCCAGTGGCGTGGGAAGGCCGTCGCGGTGTCGATCAAGCCGCTGCCCTGCCTTCACCACGGCCGCTGACGGCACACTTGTGGAGTCTGTCGGCGCTGCTGCTGGGGCTGGCGATGACCGTGGCGGTGCACCTGCAACAGCGCGAGCGCCAGCGATCCGAGCAGGTGCAACGGCATACCGAGCTGGCCGACAAGAGCTTCGCCGCCTTGCAGACGCAGTTCGATTCGGCCGAGCTGCTGTTGCGTGCCGCGCAGACATTGTTTCTCGCTTCCGACGAGGTCACTGCGCCTGAGTTCGGCGACTTCTACGCCAATCTGCGTCCACGCGAGCGCTTGCCCAGCTTGCAGGCGCTGACCTATGCCAATCGTGAAATGCTTGCCGGTGGCGAGCACTACGTGGTTCGCTGGGTGCAGCCGCGGCGAGGCAATGAGGGGATGATCGGGCTCGGCGTCGAGACGTATCCCCCGAACATGGCGGTGTTGAGACAATCACGCGACAGCGATCAGGTGACGCTGTCGGCGCCTTACCGGTTGGGCACGCACGCCGCCGCCGCGGGACCCGTCGATGGCGTGGTGTTGCGGCTGGCCACGTACAGCCCTGGCGCCACGCCGCGGGGGCTTTCCGAGCGACGTGTGCGTGCGAACGGCTCGGTGGCGATGCTGTTCCGGGTTGCCGACTTGATCAGCAACCCGCTGCCGGACGGCGCACTGCGGACTCTGCATTTGCGGGTCGGCGACATTACAGGCGGCATCGATCAGGTGTTGTTCGATTCGCACCCGGGGCGCGCAATCTCATCGCCGGGTTTTCGCTTCGAGCGCAACCTCGTTTACGGTGGACGGGTGTGGAACGTGGCGATGCAATCGCTCGACAGCGGGCCGCCCGCTATCCAGTGGCGTGATCCGGCGCTGTTGACCGGATTGCTGGCGAGCGTGTTGCTGGCGCTGTTGCTGTTCTCCATCGCCAGTACGCGCCAGCGCGCGCTCGATCTCGGCAACCAGATGAGCCGCCGCTATCGCGAGAGCGAGCAACGCTTTCGTGCGTTGAATGACCTGCTGCCGGCACTGGTGCTGCTGGCCGATGCCGCGAGCGGCCGGATCACCTATGCCAACCAGGCCTGTCGCGAGCGTCTGGGTGCGCGCGTGGGCGAGCGCGACCTGCCCGACCTGTTCGCGCAGCCGGGTCTTCTGCGCCTGCCACGAGAGCCGGATGCCGTCACCAACGAGCGAACCACGGCCTGCTTGCACCACGAGAGTGGCGCCCGTTTCTGGGCGGACGTGGCGATATCCCATGTGGTGCTGGGCGGTCAGCGCAAATTGTTGATGGTGGCTACCGACGTCACCGAACAACGGGATCTGACCGAAAAGTTGAGCTACCAGGCCAGTCATGATGCGCTGACCGACCTGTACAACCGGCGCGAATTCGAGCGCCGGCTGGACGACCTGTTGCTTGCGACCGGGCGCGATTCCACGCTCTCCATGGTGCTGTACGTGGATCTGGATCAGTTCAAATTGATCAACGACACTTCGGGTCATCCCGCCGGCGATCAATTGCTGGCGCAGCTGGCGATCGTCATGCACCGGCAGTTGGGCGCGCAACACGTGCTGGCGCGTCTGGGCGGCGACGAATTCGGGGTGTTGGCGATCGATATCGCCGATCGTGGCGAAGCCGAGGCGATTGCGGAAGGTTTGCGCCGCTGTATCGACGGTTATGTGTTCTTGTGGGAGCTGCACAGCTACTCGATCAGCGCCAGTGTCGGCGCGGTGCTGATCGATCGGCCCGGTCTCATCGCGAAGGATCTGCTGGCCGACGCCGACTCCGCCTGCTATCTGGCCAAGGATACGGGGCGCAATCGCGTCCAGTTCCATTCCCGGCGGGACGACGGCACCGTGCGGCGGCGCGGAGAGATGGAATGGGTACACCGGCTGCGTCGGGCCATCGACGAGCAGCGCCTGATCCTGGTTTACCAGGAAATCCACGCGCTGCCGCTGGTCGCCGAGGCGGACGACGTGCGGGTCGAGGTGCTGTTGCGTTTCCGCGACGAGTCCGGCGAACTGGTGGTGCCTGGCGTATTCATGACGGCGGCCGAACGATACGGCCTGATGCCGGCGATCGACCGCTGGGTGGTCGAGACCACCCTGGCCAACTTCGATCGCCTGCATCCGGTCGGTGCCGGACTGCGGTTGGCGGCGATCAACCTTTCCGGCGCCAGCGTGGAAGACGACTCGCTGGCCGAACAAATCATCGAGTGGCTGCAGCACTACCAGGTGGTACCGCAGCGGGTGTGCTTCGAGGTCACCGAGACCGTGGCGGTGCGCCGTCTTTCGCAAGTCGTGCGGTTCATGGAACGCCTGCGTCGTGCCGGCTGCAAGGTGGCGATGGACGATTTTGGTGCCGGCATGTCCTCGTTCACCTATTTGAAGAACCTGCCGCTGGACATCATCAAGATCGATGGCAGCTTCGTGCGCGACATGCTGACCGACCCGGTCAGTCACCTGATGGTGAAAGCGGTCACCGACATCGGGCACCGGCTCGGGCTGGACATCGTGGCCGAGTGGGTAACCGATCTGGAGACCGTGCACGCGCTGGACGCGCTGGGCGTGAATCTGGTGCAGGGTTTCGCCCTGCACCATCCCGAACCGGTGTGCTTTCAGCGCGACTGAAGCGGCACCGCGGAGCCATCGACAGATCGCCGGCGCGATCGATCGACTCTGGGCGCAAGTCAGCTGCGCAGCAGCAATTGGTAGGCCGGGTGCGCGCTGTCGTCCACATACGGATAGCCGAGCGTGTCGAGGAACCGCTGGAACAGCGGGTGTTCGGCGGCGGGCACCTGGATGCCGACCAGGATGCGGCCGTGGTCGGCGCCGTGGTTGCGGTAGTGGAACAGGCTGACGTTCCAGTCCGGATGCAGCTGGTCGAGAAAGTGCACCAGCGCGCCGGGGCGTTCGGGGAACTCGAAGCGGTACAGCAGTTCGTCGTGGGCCAGCGGCGAGCGGCCGCCAATCATGTGGCGCAGATGCAGCTTGGCCAGTTCGTCCTCGGTGAGGTCCAGCACCTCGAACGACTGTGCGCGGAACGCGTCCACCAGCGCCTCGCGTTCGCCGCGGCTGGCGATCCGCACGCCGACGAAGAGGTGTGCGGCGCGGGTGTCGCCGATGCGGTAGTTGAACTCGGTGATGCTGTGCCGGCCCAGCGCGGCGCAGAAGCGACGGAAGCTGCCGCGCTCCTCCGGGATGGTCACTGCGAACACCGCCTCGCGCTGCTCACCCAGCTCGGCGCGTTCGGCGACAAAGCGCAGGCGGTCGAAATTCATGTTGGCGCCGGAGACGACCGCCACCAGCGCGCCCGCGCCGGCGCCGTGCGTGGCGACGTATTGCTTCAGCCCGGCCAGCGCCAGCGCCCCGGAAGGCTCCGGCACGCTGCGGGTGTCGTGGTAGATGTCGCGGATCGCGGCGCAGATCGCGTCCGCATCCACCCGCAGCATGCTGTCGACATGCCGCCGACACAGCTCGAAGGTCAGTTCGCCGACCTGCTTCACGGCGGTGCCGTCGGCGAACAAGCCGACCTCGTCCAGGGTGACGCGGGTGCCGCTTTCCAGTGAGCGCGCCATCGCATCCGAATCCGCTGCCTGCACACCGATCACTTGTATTTCCGGGCGCAGCGCCTTGATGCAGGCGGCAATCCCCGCCAGCAAACCGCCGCCGCCGACCGGCACGAATACCGCCTGCAGCGGACCGGGATGCTGGCGCAGGATCTCCAGTGCGATGGTGCCCTGGCCGGCGATCACCGCGAGGTCATCGAACGGATGCACGAAAGTGGCGCCAGACGCGGCTTGCAGTTGCGCGGCCGTCGCCTGGGCCTCGCTGTAGGAGTCGCCGGCGAGCACTACCTCGACCATCGCGCCGCCGAAGCGGCGCACCGCATCCACCTTCACCTGCGGCGCTGTCACCGGCATCACGATGGTGGCGCGGATGCCCAGCTTGGCCGCCGCCAACGCCACGCCTTGTGCATGGTTGCCGGCCGAAGCGGCCACCACACCGCGCGCACGTTGTGCCGGGTCCAGCTGCACCATCCGGTTGTACGCGCCGCGCAGCTTGAACGAGAACACCGCTTGCTGGTCCTCGCGCTTGAGCAACACGCTCTGGCCGAGCCGTGTGCTCAGCAGCGGCGCCGGGTCGAGCGCCGATTCGTGCGCCACGTCGTAGACGCGCGCCGCGCGGATTCGCGCCAGCAGGTCGCTTTTGTCGTCCACGGCCAGTGCGGCGACCGCATTCACGCTGCGAGTGCCGTGGTCGTGTTCGCGACTTGCAGCACGTCGACCAGCTTGCGCGTCTGTTGCACGATCTGGGCGAGACCGGACTCGTCGCATTGCAGACTCAGGATCAGGCGCGACACCGCCGGGTCGTGCGTGGGCCCCACGGTCAGCGTGTCGATGTTGTAGCCGCGTGCAGCAAACAGGCCGGCCACGCGCACCAGTGCGCCGGATTCGTTTTGCATCAGGATGGACAAGGTGTGTTTCATCATCGACTCCCATTATTGAGTCCCTCTCCCTGTGGAGAGGGTGCCGACAGGCGGGTGAGGGTGCGGGCGGAGCGAGAGTCCGGGCTTCGCACGTACCCTCATCCGGCCCTGCGGGCCACCTTCTCACCCGCAAGGGGACTCCCAAGGTCGCCGCAGGGAGAAGGGAAAGGTCAGAACATGGCGGTGCTGGTTTCCCCTGTCGGTGCGGGTGCCTGGCGCGAGGCGATGAAATCGCCGGTGATCATCTGTGCATAGCTGGCGCCGGGGCCGACCATCGGGTATACCCCGGCGTCCGGATCGATCATCACTTCGAGGAAGGCCGGGCCGGCGGAGCCGAGGAAGGCGCTGATGGTCGATTCCAGATCCTCGTTGCGCTCTAGCCGCCGCACCCAGGTGAAGCCGTCGGCTTGCGCGGCAAGCTGGAAGTCCTTCTTGTGCAGGCTCCGGTCGGTCGAGGCGAAGCGGCTCTTGAAATACAGCTTCTGCCACTGCCGCACCATGCCGTCGCCGTGGTTGTTGAGCACCACGACCTTCAGCGGCAAGCCGTAGGTGGTGACCGTCTCCAGCTCACCGATGTTCATGCGGATGCTGGAGTCGCCATCGATATCAATCACCAGCGCGTCCGGATGCGCGAACTGCGCGCCGATCGCCGCGGGCAGCCCGAAGCCCATCGTGCCCATCGACCCGGAGCTGATCCAGTGTCGCGGCGCGCGGAAGTCGAAGTATTGCGCCGCCCACATCTGGTGCTGGCCGACGCCGGTGCTGATGATGGCGCGGCCGGCCGCGTGCCGGTTGATCGCCTCGATCACCGCGTACGGCTGGACCAGCGCGCTGGCGCGGTCGTAGTTCATCGCGTGGGTGCGCTTGAGCGCGGCCACTTCGGCCTGCCAGTCCGCCAGCGCGGGTTTGATCGCATGGCTTCGTCCGTATTCGGTGAGCCGCGCCAGCGCCCGGCTGAGCGGACCGACGTGGTGCCACTGCACCGGCTTCACCTTGCCGATCTCGGCGGGGTCGATGTCGATCTGCGCGATGAACTTCGCGTGTGGCGCAAACTTGTCGGGCACGCCGGCCACGCGGTCGTCGAAGCGCGCGCCCAGCGCCAGCACGAAGTCGCAGTCCTCCACCGCATAGTTCGCGTACGCGGTGCCGTGCATGCCGAGCATGTGCAGGGCCAGCGGGTCGGTGGTGTCAAATGCGCCCAGGCCCATCAAGGTGGTGGTCACCGGCAGTCCGAACGCATCGGTGAATGCCCGCAGCGAGTCGCTCGCATTGGCCCTGATCACGCCGCCGCCGGCGTAGATCAACGGGCGGCGTGCCTGCGCCAGTGCGGCGAAGAACGCGGCACAGTCGGCGTCGCTCAGGTTCGACTGTTCCACCGCACGCAGGCGCGCCCGATAACCACTGAGCAGTAGTTCGCCGCTGCCTTGCCAATCAATCGCCGCGTTCTGCACATCCTTGGGCACGTCCACCACCACCGGGCCCGGACGACCGCTGCGCGCCAGCGTGAACGCGGTACGCAAGGTGGCTTCCAGGCGCGACGCATCGGTGACCAGGAAAACGTGCTTGGCACAGGCACCCATGATGTTGCTGACCGGCGCTTCCTGGAACGCGTCGCTGCCGATTGCGGCGGTACCGACCTGGCCGCAGATCACCACCAGTGGAACCGAGTCCGCCATCGAATCGCGCACTGGCGTGACGATATTGGTGGCGCCCGGACCGGAGGTGACGATCGCCACGCCGACTTTGCCCGAGGCGCGCGCAAAGCCCGCTGCCATGAAGCCCGCACCCTGCTCGTTGGCGGGCACCACCAGCGGCAGCGACTCGCTGCCATCGGCGCGGGGATGCAGCGCGTTGTAGCGAAATATCGCATCGTACACCGGCAGGATCCTTCATCGGCGAGTACCTGCACGATCGCCTCGGCGCCGCTGGCCGGCGCGCTGGCAAGTGGCGGATGGTCGACGGTGAAATCTGCGACAGCGCTGGCTGCCTGGGATGCTGTGGTCACGATGATTTCCTGGATGCGCCGGTCAAGCCGGCGGGTCGGACGAGGTGTTGCGGTGCGGCGTGTGAGCGCTAGTTGCGGATCAGCTCTTCGGCCACCGGCTCGTGGGCGGGCGCGCCGTAGACCGAAATGATCCGCAGCTCCTGCGCCAGGGCGGAGAAGCTTTCCCACGCGATGCCATTGACGTCCGCATCGCAGGTGAAGCCATGCGCGTCGTCATCCTCGAAACCGACGTGGCGCAGCTGGCCGGCGTGTTCGGGTTGCTGATTGATCGAGAAATTCAGCTGATCGGTGCGCCACATCGCGTAGGTGCCCAGCACCACCGCTTGTGGTCGCTGGCCCAGGCGGGCGCTGTAGTCAGCGATGGAAGCATCCAGGTCGGCGACGGCCAGGGCGATATGAAAACGTTTCATGACAAACCTCGTGTGTTTCGACAGGTGGTGTGATGGACTGCGCGCGATCTCGCAGGCAGTCCGCATTGGGCTCAGCCCACTTTCTTCAACGGTTCGACGGCGGGCTTCGCTGCGTCCGGCTGCAGCCACGGCATCTGGGCACGCAATTTCGCGCCAACCTTCTCCAGCGGATGGTCGAGATCGGCCTGCTTGAGGCGCTTGTAGTTGGGCAGGCCGGCGGCGTATTCGGCCGTCCAGTTGCGCGCGAAGGTGCCGTCCTGGATCTCGCGCAGCACGTCCTTCATGCGCGCCTTGACGCCGGCATCGATCACTCGCGGGCCGCTGACGTAGTCGCCGTACTGCGCCGTTTCGGAAACGTACTGCAGCATCTTGGCGATGCCGCCCTCGTAGAACAGGTCCACGATCAGCTTCAGTTCGTGGAAGACCTCGTAGTAGGCGATCTCCGGCTGGTAGCCCGCTTCGATCAAGGTCTCGAAGCCGGCCTGCACCAGCGAGCTGGCGCCGCCGCACAGCACCGCCTGCTCGCCGAACAGATCGGTCTCGGTTTCTTCCTTGAAGTCGGTCTTGATGATCAGCGCGCGGCCGCCGCCGATGCCGTCGGCATACGCCTTGGTCCTGGCTTCGGCCTCACCGCTGACATCCTGTTTCACCGCCCAGATGCACGGCACGCCGCGGCCGCGTTCATATTCGGTGCGCACCAGCGCGCCGGGACCCTTCGGCGCCACCATGATCACGTCGATATCGGCACGCGGCACGATCTGGCCGAAATGGATGTTGAAACCATGCGCGAACAGCAGCGCGGCGCCGGGCTTGATGTTGGGCTCGATCGCCTCCTTGTAAAGCGTGGGCTGCACCATGTCCGGGGTGAGCACCGCGACCAGGTCGGCGCCCTTGACGGCTTCGGCGGGCGTGGTGACCTGGAAGCCGTCGGCTTTCGCCTTGAGTGAGGTCGGGCCATTCGGGCGCAGGCCGACGACGACGTCGAGGCCGGAGTCGCGCAGGTTGAGCGCGTGCGCGCGGCCCTGGCTGCCGTAGCCGAGTACGGCGATGCGGGAATGGTCGAGGGTGTGGTTGTTGCTCATGCGGTGACTCCCTGGTTGGATGGATTCGAGGTGGAGGCTGAGGTGGTGGGACGGGCGGCAGGGCTGGCCGGTTGGGTGGTGGCGCCGTCGGAGGCCGAGCCCACCAGCAAGGCGAATTTGGCCAGCACGCCACGGCTGGCCTTCGACGCTGGTGGCTGCCATGTGGCGCGGCGAGCGGCGAGGTCGGCGTCGGCGGAAAGCTCGCGGGTGATCGCGTCGATGCGGATGCGGTCGCTGTCCTGGAGCAGGGCGATCGCGCCGCCGCGGGCAGCCTCGGGCGCCACATGGCCGACCATGAAGCCGTGGGTGGCGCCGCTGGAGCGGCCGTCGGTGATCAGCGCCACGTCATCGCCCAGCCCGCGGCCGATCAGTGCTGCGGTGACGCCGGGCATTTCGCGCAGGCCCGGGCCGCCGGCCGGGCCCTCGTTGCGGATCACCACCACGTCCGCTTTCAGGATGCGGCCTTCCTGCACGGCGGCGAACGCGGCTTCCTCGCTTTCGTACGCGCGCGCGGTGCCTTCGAAGTGGGTGCCGCCGTGGCCGGGGCCGTTCTTGCCGGGGATCTTAAGGATGCAGCCATCCGGCGCCAGGTTGCCGTAGAGGATGGAGTAGCCGCCGCGCGGCTTCATCGGCGCGCTCACCGGATGTACCACCTGCTGGTCATCGAAGCGCGGCGCCGCCGCCGCTTCGGCGAACAACGTGCGGCCGGTGACGGTGGGCGCGTCGTCCAGCCGGCCGGCGGCGATCAGCTCCTGGGCCAAACGGGCACAACCGCCGGCATCGAACATCTCCACCGCAGTGTAGCGCCCGCCAGGCAACAGGTCGGCAATCACCGGGGTGTGCTCGGAGGCCGGCTGGAAGTCCTCCAGCGACCACTCCACGCCGGCTTCGCGCGCGATCGGCAGCAGGTCCAATACCGCGTTGGCGGAGCCGGCAGTAGCGGCGACCATGCGCGCGGCGTTGCGCATCGCAGTGCGCGTGACCAGCGCGCGCGGCGTGCGCTGCTCGCGCAGGCACTCCATCACCAGCTCGCCGCAACGACGCGCGGCGGCGAGCTTGCCCGGGTGGGTGGCGGGGATGTCGTTCAGGCCCATCGGCGACAGGCCCAGGGTGGTCAGCACCATCGCCATGGTGTTGGCGGTGACGCAGGCGCCGCATTCGACCGAGCGCAGCTCGGCGTCGTCGATCTTGCCGGCGCCATGCGCGCCGACCGCCTCGAACACTTGCTGGATGGTGATCGGACGGTTCTTGTGCAGCCCGTGCGCGATGGTGCCGCCGTACAGCGCCACCGCCGGGATATCCATCCGCACCATCGCCATCGCCGCGGCGGCGATGGTCTTGTCGCAGCCGCACAACACCACCATCGCATCGATGCAATGGCCTTCCACCGCGGTCTCGATCGAGTCGGTGATGGCCTCGCGGCTGACCAGCGAATAGCGCATGCCCGGCGTGCCCATCGCGATGCCGTCGGTGACTGCGATGGTGTTGAATTCCACCGGCGTGCCACCGGCGGCGCGGATACCGTTGGCCGCCTCCACCGCCAGATCGCGCAAGTTGAGATTGCACGGGCTGACGTCGGACCAGGTGTACACCACCGCCACCCGCGGCTTGCGGATCGCCTCGTCGTCCATGCCGGTGGCGCATAGCATGGCGCGAGCAGGGGCGCAGTCGGGGCCGCTCTTGATCGGGTCACTACGCATGGTGGGTCCACTGGTGGTTGAAGAAAAAGTGCCTCTTGCGTGCCGGGGAGGGTGACCAGACTGGACGCGAGGCAGATGCCTTTGCCGCGCTCGCGAACGATCCACTGTCGATGACACGCAACGGGCAGCAGAAAAGACGGATACGTCCCTGTATCCGCAGGAGTAAGCGTGGGCAGGAGTGGGCGCGATTCAGCCGCATGCGCGTGCTCCGGAGAGAGATGATTCGGCGCCGTCCGCGTGGTGATCCAGCGCGGTCAGCACCGCGGCCAACACCTGCGCGGTGCCAGCGCTGCCGCCGATGTCGCGGCTGTGCGGGCCATCACGTAGCACCTGGTCGACAGCAGCCTCGATCGCCACGGCCTCAGTTTCCAGCTGCAACGAATGGCGCAGCAGCAGCGCGGCGGACAGGATTGCGCCGATCGGGTTGGCCGCGCCGGTGCCGGCGATGTCGGGCGCCGAGCCGTGGATCGGTTCGTACAGGCCGCGCCGGCCTTCGCCCAGCGAAGCCGACGGCAGCAGGCCGAGCGAACCGGCCAGCGCGGCGGCCTCGTCGGTAAGGATGTCGCCGAACAAATTCTCGGTAACCACCACGTCGTAGGCGCTCGGCCGAGTCAGCAGCAGCATCGCCATCGAGTCGACCAGCTGGTGCTCGACCGTCACGTCGGGATAGTCGGCGGCCAGGCGCTGCACCGTGCTGCGCCAGAGCCGCGAGGTCTCCAGCACGTTGGCCTTGTCCACCGAGGTGAGCCGGCCGCGCCGGCGGCGGGCCAGCTCGAACGCGCGGCGCACCACCCGCTCGATCTCGGCCACGCTGTACTTGCACTCGTCGGTGGCGGTGTCCTCGCTGCGCGTCTTTGCACCGAAGTAGGCGCCGCCGGTGAGCTCGCGCACGAACAGCACGTCGACGCCATGCAGGCGCTCATTCTTCAGTGGCGACAGGTCAGCCAGCGCCGGATGCACCTGCAGCGGCCGCAGGTTGGCGTATACGCCCAGCGCGGCGCGCAGGCCGAGCAGGCCCTGCTCGGGGCGTACCACGGCGTTCGAAGCCGACCACTTCGGGCCGCCAACCGCGCCCAGCAGCACCGCATCGGCACGTTGGCAGGCTGCCAGTGTAGCGGCCGGCAGCGGTTCGCCGCAGGCATCGATCGCCGCGCCGCCGATCAGCTGTTCGTCGAAGTCGAATACATGCCCGTAGCGCGCGGCCACGGCTATCAGCACGGCGACCGCGGCGGCGGTGACTTCCGGACCGACGCCATCGCCGGGCAGGGTGACGATGCGAGCCTTCATGCGCCCACTCCGTTTGATCGGATTGGATTTGGTTGAGGAGTGCGGCCATGGAGGGCCGCTTTTTGGCCTTCGCGTTCACGGACGAACGCATCAATTTGATCGACGTGTTGCAGCAGGTAGCCGAGCTGGTCGACGCCGTTGAGCAGGCAGTGGCGCGCGAACGGCTCCAGTTCGAACGCGATGCGGCCGCCGTCGGGCAAGCTGATGAACTGGTCACGCACATCGATGCCCAGTTCGATACCAGGGTGCTCAAGCAGCCAGCGATGCTCGGCCACGCTGATCACGATCGCCAGCAGACCGTTCTTCAGCGCATTGCCGCGGAAGATGTCGGCGATCTCGCTGCTCAGCACGGCCTGGATGCCGTAATCCAGCAGCGCCCAGGGCGCGTGCTCGCGCGAGGAACCGCAACCGAAATTGCGCCCGCCGATCAGGATCGAGCAGCCTCGCGCCTGCGGTTGGTTCAACGGGAACGCGGGGTTGTCGCTGCCGTCGGCCTGATAGCGCCAGTCATGGAAGCACAGCTTGCCCAACCCCTCGCGTGTTGTGGTGGTGAGAAAACGCGCCGGGATGATGCGGTCGGTGTCGATGTTCTCGTCGGCCAGCACCGCGGTGCGGGAGTGGATGTGGGTGATCGGCTGCATCAATGAAATTCCTTCCCAACGCCCTCATAAAATTCCGCGCTTCTTGCGTTTGCCTCCTCTCCCCTGCGGGGAGAGGATTGCGGTGAGGGACGGGTGCTCGCCGCGGATCTATAAAGCGCCGCGCTTCTTGCCTTTGCCTCCTCTCCCCTGTGGGGAGAGGATTGAGGTGAGGGGCGGGTGCTCGCGGCATAGGTGGTCGAAACGCGCTTTGATCCAGCAGCGAAGCGAGCGCATCCTTTCGCCCCAGCCCTCGGCGATTGCTCCCTGCATAGCTCTACCTCCTGCATCCATGCAGTCGTCTCCCCGCAGCGGAGAGGAGGCACATTGCGTTGGTCGTGAGTTTTCATGCCGCCACCTCTTCGTGCAGGTAGTCGCGCGGGTCGGCTACGCATCCGGCGATGGCCGATGCCGCCGCGGTGGCGGGGCTGGCCAGCACGGTGCGCGCGCCCTTGCCCTGGCGACCCTCGAAGTTGCGGTTGGAGGTGGACACGACCAACTGGCCCGGTTGCGCCAGATCGCCATTCATCGCGATGCACATCGAGCAGCCGGGCTCGCGCCACTCGGCACCGGCGGCGAGGAATATCTGGTGCAAGCCTTCGCGCTCGGCGTCGCGACGCACCGTTTCAGAGCCGGGCACGACCAGCATGCGTACGCCTTTGGCAACGTGACGGCCGTGCAGCACGCGCGCGGCTTCGCGCAGGTCGGACAGACGCCCGTTGGTGCAACTGCCGACGAATACCAGGTCGACCGGCATGCCCTGCATCGGCTGACCCGCCTGGCTGTGCATGTAAGCCAGCGCGCGTTGATCCTGAGCCGAGCTGGCAACCGGTACCGGCGCGTTGATCGCAATGGCGCTGCCGGGGTGGGTGCCGTAGGTGACCGTGGGCTGCACCGCGCGGGCGTCGATGTGCACTTCGCGGTCGTAGCGGGCGTCGTCGTCGCTGCGTAATTCGCGCCACGCTTCGACCGCCGCCTCCCAGGCCGCACCCTGGGGTGCGCGTGGTCGACCCTTCAACCAGGCGAAGGTGGTTTCGTCCGGGGCGATCAGGCCGGCGCGTGCGCCCGCTTCGATCGACATGTTGCAGACTGTCATGCGCTCGTCCATCGTCAGCGCTTCAATCGCCGCGCCGCGATACTCGAGCACGTGACCGGTACCGCCAGCGATGCCTACGATACCGATGATGTGCAGGATCAGATCCTTGGCGCCGACGCCACGCGGCAGTTGGCCGTCCACATGGATCGCCATGGTCTTTGGTTTGCGCTGCAGCAGGCATTGCGTCGCCATCACATGACCGACCTCGGTGGTGCCGATGCCGAAGGCCAGCGCGCCGAACGCGCCGTGGGTCGAGGTGTGGCTGTCGCCGCAGACGATGGTCATGCCGGGTTGGGTCGCACCCAGCTCGGGGCCAATCACGTGCACGATGCCGCGGTGCGCGCTGCCCCAGCCATACAACTCGACGCCAAACTCGCGGCAGTTCGTTTCCAGTTGCGCGACCTGCGCCTGGGCCTGGGCATTCACATACGGCCGGCTGCCATCGGCGTTGTTCGGCAGCGTCGGCGTGGAATGGTCCAGCGTGGCCAGCATCCGATCCGGACGGCGCAGCGGCAGCCCGCGCTCGCGCAGTTCACTGAACGCCTGCGGCGAGGTGACTTCGTGGACCAGATGCAAGTCGACATACAGGATCGCCGGCGTGTCGGCGGTTTCGGCGGCCACCACATGCGCGTCCCAGATTTTCTCGAACAGGGTGCGCGCGCTCATGCCGGTACCTCCTGCTGCGCGTGGCCCCGATCGTGGGAGTCAACCGCCGGCGCCGCCGGGTCTTGTGCTTCGTTGCCCACCCACTCCAGCCAGCCCCAGCGATCTTGGGTACGTCCATCGAACAGCCCGAAGAACGTCTGCTGCAGTTCGCGCGTGATCGGTCCGGGCGTGCCGTTGCCGACCGGCTTGCGGTCCACCGAGCGCACCGGGGTGATCTCGGCCGCGGTGCCGGTCATGAACACCTCGTCGGCGCTGTACAGCGCCTCGCGCGGCAGGTCGCGCTCTTCCACCGGCAAGCCCAGATCCGCGGCCAGGGTGAGCACGGAGTCGCGGGTGATCCCGGCCAGGATGCCGGCGCTGCTGGGTGGAGTCATCAGCTTGCCCTTCTTCACCACGAACAGGTTCTCGCCGGAACCCTCGCTGAGCAGGCCGTTGTGACCCAGTGCGATGCCTTCGTCATAACCGCCGCGGCGCGCCTCGGCCGCGATCAGCTGGCTGGAAAGATAATTGCCGCCGGCCTTGGCCCAGCTCGGCAGGGTGTTCGGCGCCGGGCGTTGCCAGGACGACACGCAGACATCGGCCCCCCTCTCGATCGCTTCGCCCAGATAGGCGCCCCATTCCAGCGCCATGATCGCCACCTCGACTGGCGCGCCATCCTTTGGCAACACGCCCAGCCCGCCCGCACCGCGGAACACGATGGGACGTACGTAAGCCGAGCGCATCCGGTTGGCGCGGATCAGTTCGTGACACGCGGCATTGATGTCGCTCTCGCTGTAGCCGATCGCGATGCCATAGACAGCCGCGGATTCGAACAGTCGCGCAGTATGGTCGGCCAGACGGAAATACGCCGGGCCCTGCGGCGTGGCATACACCCGCTCGCCCTCGAACACCGACGAGCCGTAGTGCAGCGCGTGCGTGCTGACGTGGCAGGTGGCCTCGGCCCAGGGTTTGATGTGGCCGTTGTGCCACAGGAAAGCGGTGTTCATCCAGGAGTCCTCGTGATCACAGGTGGGCGACGGCGATTGGCGCGGGGGCCGGCGTCTGTCGCGCGATACGGTTGACGATGTCCAGCGCCGCCAGCGCGGTGGCCTCGACGATGTCGGTGCTGACGCCATGGCCATGCCAGTCGCGCTGGCCATGGCGCGCGGTGAGCCGGGCCTGACCCTGCGCGTCGCCGCCCTCGCTGACGGCGCGTACCAGGAAGTCGGTGAGTTCCAGCTCGCCGCCGGTGGCGCGCTCGATCGCGCGCAGCACCGCATCGACCGGACCGTCGCCGATCGCCGCTTCGCTGGCCTCGCGGCCGTCGTCGTGCGCCAGCTTCACCGACGCGGACGCGCTGCCGCCCAGGTGAGTGGCGCTGTTGAGCTGCAGCAGATGCCACGGACCCACCGCGTCGGGATCATGGCCCAGTGCGATCGCGTCCAGATCCTCGTCGTGGATTTCGCGCTTCTTGTCGGCCAGCTTCTTGAAGCGGGCAAAGATGTTGTCCATCGCTGCCGCGTCCGGCGTATGCCCCAGCGCCTGCAGCCGCTGACTCAACGCCGCGCGTCCGGAATGCTTGCCCAGCACCAGCTTGGTCTCGGCGATGCCGACATCCTGCGCGCGCATGATCTCGTAGGTGCCCCGATGCTTGAGCATGCCGTGCTGGTGGATGCCCGCCTCGTGCGCAAACGCGTTCTCGCCCACGATTGCCTTGTTGCGCGGCACCGCCTGTCCCGTCAGCTGGGTCAGCAGACGCGAGGCGGGATACAGCTTGCGCGTGTCGATGCGGGTGTCGACGCCGAAATGGGCAGCGCGCACCTTCAGCGCCATCACCACTTCTTCCAGCGCCGCGTTGCCGGCGCGCTCGCCGATACCGTTGATGGTGCACTCCACCTGGCGCGCCCCGGCGCTCACCGCCGCCAGGGAGTTGGCCACCGCCATCCCCAAGTCGTTGTGGCAATGGCTGGAAAAGATCGCCCGCTCCGCGCCGCGCACGTGACGACGCAGGTATTCAAACAACACGACGATTTCCGCCGGCGTGGTGTAGCCGACCGTGTCCGGCGCGTTCAGCGTGGTGGCGCCGGCCTCCAGCGCGGCGCTGAACACTTCGACCAAAAATTCGGGCTCGGTGCGCAGTGCATCCTCGGCCGAGAACTCGACCTCGTGGCACAGGCCGCGAGCGCGCGCTACCGCCGCCACGGCCGTGTCGAGCACCTGCGCCTTGCTCATCCCCAGCTTGTATTCGCGATGCAGCGGACTGGTCGACAGAAAGACGTGGATACGCGAGTGCTGCGCGCGCTCCAGTGCACGTCCGGCGGCGTCGATGTCGCCGTTCTGACAGCGGGCGAGGCCGCAAACGGTGGTGGTTTTCAGCGCCACGGCGATTTCCGCGACCGCGGCAAAATCATCGGGCGAGGCCTGCGGAAACCCGGCCTCGAGTACGTCCACGCCGAGCGCTTCGAGCTGCTGCGCCATGCGCAGCTTGGCACGGCGATCCATCGAGAAGCCGGGCGCCTGTTCGCCATCACGCAGCGTGGTGTCGAAGATGCGCACATGCTCGGCGACAGCGCTGGTGCCGTTGGTGACTGGACTTGCTACGTCTGATTCGGGGTTCATCGCGGGCTCCGTGAGGTGAGCCGAGAGCAACAAAAAACCCCGCGCCGTTGTCGGTGCGGGGTTTTTTGGGAGTCTTCAGGTTTGTTTCTTGTCTACCTGGATACCTGCCCTCAGCCCGCACCTCCATGGGTAATAAGGAGTACGAGTACAAGGAGAGTAATCAGCGTGCCGCCGACCTGCAGCAGACCGTCAGCCGTCGTGAAACGGTTCATTTCGGCGGTATGGCAATGACTGTTGCGCTGCGACATGGATTGACCGTAAACGATGCCGGTACGCTCTGTCAACAAAAATCTTTATGAAGAAAGCTTCAGGGCTGCCAGAACAACGTTTGGACGGCTAGGTGTCCAGATAGATGCAAATGAAACCATTGGCGAGGGGCGCCGATGCGGATGGCAGCCTCGGCCAACCCTGGGGTGCTCCAAATGCGTCGGAGTTTCGCCGTCCCGATCATGCCCTCGCGATGCCGGTCAGAGCCTCATGCAGGGCGGCATCGCTGGCGGCGATGGCCTTGGCGCTGGCGTGCCGCGCGAGCATGGCTGCCAGGGGCGAAGGAATCGCAACCCGCGCGTTGATCAGCGGCTCGACCACGCTGTCGAACTTGGCTGGGTGCGCCGTGGCCACCACGGCCCACGGCCGTGCGTCGCCCGTGTCGCGCAGTCGATCGAGCTCATGCATCGCGGTGGCGGTGTGCGGGCAGAATACTTCGCCGTGATCGCGCGCGTGGACGGTGATGGTCTGGCGGATGGTCTCGTCGTCAACGCTGTGCGCTTGCAGCAATTTACGCAGCCGGGTGTCGTCGGGGAAGGTCCAGCGCAGCCGTTCGAAGTTGCTGGGTGCGCCCACATCCATCGCATTGGCGAGGGTGGGGATGGCTTCGCGTGGCGTGTAGTCGCCGCCGGCGAAGTAATCGGGCAGGGTGGCGTTGGCGTTGCAGGCCAGGCGCACGTCGCCGACGGGCAAGCCCAGCGCGCGCACCCACAGGCAGGCCATGGCGTTGCCGAGGTTGCCGGTGGGCACGATGAAGTTGAGTGGCATGCCGTGCTCACGCCACCCGAGCAGCGCCGTGTGCGCGTAGTAGCTCATCTGCGGCAGCAGCCGGCCGAGGCTGATGCTGTTGGCCGAGGACAGCGGCACTTTTGCCTGCAAGGCCGCGTCGTTGAGCGCGGCTTTCACCATGCGCTGGCAGTCGTCGAAGCGGCCGGCCACGCGCAACGCCTGCACGTTGTCGCCGAAGCAGCCGAGCTGGTGCGCCTGGCGCGGCGAGACCAGACCGTCCGGATACAAGATCACCACGCGGATGTTCGGCTGGCGATGGAAGGCGGCGGCTACCGCGGCGCCGGTGTCGCCGGAGGTGGCCACCAGAATCGTCAACGGGCGGGCGTCGCTACGTGGCAATCGGCGCAGGCAGGCGGCGAGGAAGCGTGCGCCGAAGTCCTTGAAGGCCGAGGTGGGGCCGTGGAACAGCTCCAGCATCGACGTGTGCGGGTGTGCCGGCAATCGGCGCAGCGGTGCGTCGAAGGTGAAAGCTTCGGCGCAGATCGCCGGTAGTTGGTCAGCCAGTGGGTCGCCCGTGAAAAACGGTCTCAGCAGCGTGACGGCGGTGTCGGCCAACGAGCCGTGGGGGTCGAATACGTTCGGGTCGATGGATGGCAGGGCGTCGGGCACGTACAGTCCGCCGTCCGGTGCCAGCCCGGCCGCCATTGCCTGGCTGATCGACACCGCCGGGCTGGCACCGCGGGTGCTGACGCAGGAGCCCGCTTGCGGGCGATGCTTTTGTTCGGGAACCGGGAAACGGGAATCGGGAATCGAAACTGCATCGCTCACGAACGGGCCCCAGCCGGGGCTGGGCGTCATGGCAGGATCTCGGCGGATTCGATCAGGCTCGCCGCCGGCCCGTCGATCGGTGATATCCGGATATCGCTGTCCAGTCCCGCGGCGGCAAATGCCTCGTGCATGGCGGTGCCGGCTGCCTCGGCATCGGCGCGGTTCTCATACCAGCCAAACACGCTGGGACCGGCGCCGGAGATGCTGGCGCCCATCGCGCGGTGCTCGAGCGCCGCCTGTTTCACTTGCGCGAAGTGCGGGATCAGCGACGCGCGGCGTGGTTCCACCAGCACGTCCTCAAGTCCTTCGCGCACGAGTGATGCATCGCCCTGATAGCAGCCGGCGAGCACCAGCGCCAGGTTGCTGCTCTGTGCCACGAACTCGCCCAGTGCGTAATGGCCGGCCAGCGCAGCACGCGCCCTGCGGGTTTCCAGCACCACATGTGGGTGGACCAGTGCGCAATGCCATGCCGCCGGCACCGGCACGCGCAGTAGTCGATTGTGGGTGGCCAGCACCAGGCCGCCGAGCAGCATCGAGCCGAGATTGTCGCCGTGGCGGCTGCCGCTGGCGACGGCTTCGCCGTCGAGCGCGAACGGATACAGCGCCTCGCGCGAGAGCGGTTGCTCCAGCAAGGCGTTGGCCGCGACCAGCGCGGCCACGCAGGACGCCGCCGAACCGCCCATGCCGGAGCCCAGTGCAATGCCCTTGTGCAGCACCAGTTCGAAGCCGTAGGGCAGCTCGAGCGCGTGGCGCAGCGACAGCAACGCGGTGCCGGCGGTGTTGCGCAGCGGGTCGCGCGGCAGGCCGTCGACGCAGCCGCGGATCGCCGCGATGCGTACCACCGGCTCGTCGATGCGGCGCACCTCGGCGTGGTCACCGGTGCCGGTCACGCTGTGGCCGAGCAGGTCGAAGCCAACCCCGACATTGCCGACGCTGGCCGGCGCGAAGGCACGAGCGACGCACGAGTTGATGGAGCGGGCTGAGGACATGTGCGGTTCCGACAACGAGACGTTCATGTGCGCACCGCCAATGATTCGGCGATGCGCAGCAGATCGGCGAACACGCCGGCCGCGGTGACTTCCGGCCCGGCGCCCGGGCCCTGCACCAGGAGTGGATTATCGCAGTAGCGACGGGTGCTGAACTGCACCACGTTGTCGGTCAGCCGCGAGTGGGCAAACGCGTGCGTGGCCGGCAGCACCACCAACCGCACGCTGGCGTGGCCGTGGCGATCGAGGTGGGCGACATGGCGCAACACGCCGCCTTCGGCGCAGGCTTCGGCGAGCCGGGCCGCCATCGGCGCGTCCAGTTCGTGCAGCCGGTCCATGAACTCCTCACGCGGCAAGCCGACGAGGGCCTCGGGGACCAGGCTTTGCAGATCGACATCCTCCAGCGACAGCGGCCAGCCCGCCTCGCGCGCCAGGATCACCAGCTTGCGCGCGACATCGAGGCCGGACAAGTCGTCGCGGGGATCGGGCTCGGTGTAGCCCAGCGCGTGGGCCTCGCGCACCAGCGCCGAGAACGGGTGCACGCCGTCGTGGCGATTGCACAGCCAGGCCAGGGTGCCGGAGAACATGCCTTCCACCGCGAGCAGTTCGTCGCCGGTGTCGAGCAGATCGCGCAGCGTCTGCACCACCGGCAGGCCGGCGCAGACGGTAGCCTCGTAGCGGAAGCGCGCGCCACTGGCGCAGGCGGCACGGATCGCCTGCCAGCGCGCCAGCGGGCCGCTGCCGGCCAGCTTGTTCGGTGTCACCACGTGGATGCCGGCGGCCAGCCAGCCGGCATAGTGCGAGGCCACCGCATCGTTGGCGCTGCAGTCGAGCAGCAGCGCATGCCGGCCATCGGTGCCGCGCACATGTTCGGCGAACGCGTCCAGGTCGTTCGGGCGCCAGACCTGGGCGCCGCCGTGGCGGCCGTTGAGTTCGGCATCGTCGCAATCGAGCCACATGCGCTTGCTGGCCACCACGCCGCACAGCTTCAGTTCCAGGCCGTTGTCGCGCGCCAGTCGCGGCTGCGCGGCGCGCAGCTGTCCCAGCAAGGCGCTGCCGACCCGGCCGGGTCCGATCACGCCGACCGCCAGCACGCGCCGCCGGGTAGTGTCGGTGGCATGCACCGACCGCGGCGGCAACGGGAAACGCTGAACTTGCTTGGGTGCACAGGTGATCACGACGGCCTCTCCGGTGGAGGCCCGTTCTCGCTGGCGTGTCGGTGTGGGCCGGCCGCCTCGTCGAGGGCGGGCCGTTGCGTATGGAAACCTACCTACGCACGACACTCCGCCCGGAACCCGTGGTGCCGGTGGTAATCGTGGTAATAGTGACGATGACGCCGCTGCGCGAGCGCATGCCACGCGACCTTACGGGGATTGTTGCGCTGCAGTCAACAGATTCATTTGCAACTATTCTTGACCGCAAGCGCCGCGGATGGGGTGGCCACGCGCCGCGGCAGGTTGTCGCGACCGGGCGATCCGGCTTGTCGCACCAGCTTACAATGCGTGGATGACTACCTCCGCACCACGGCGCAGCCTTCGCCGCGCGGCCGTCGTGCTGCTAGCGTCCTGCCTGTGCGTTGCGGCGTCGGCCGCTACGCCGCAGAGCGGCGCGGCACCGCCGGTGCCCGACACCCTCCAGCAGCGCGTGATCGCCTGCACCAGCTGCCACGGCGCGCACGGCCAGGGTTCGCCCGACAGCTTGAGCGGGCCACGCCTGGCCGGCAAGCCGGCGGGTTATCTGTTGCAGCAACTGGAGTATTTCCAGCGCGGCCAGCGCCGGCATGCACCGATGGAATACGTGGTGCGCCAGCTCAGTCCGACCTACCTGCGCCAGATCGCCGACTACTTCGCAAAGCAGGACGTGCCCTACCGCAAACTGCCGGTGCCGATGGTGTCGGAAGAAACCCTGCGCCGCGGCGAGCAACTGGTGCTGCATGGCGACCCCAGTCGCGCCGTGCCTGCGTGTGTCAGTTGCCATGGCGCCAGGCTCACCGGCTTTGAACCGATGATGCCTGGTGTGTTGGGGTTGTCGTATGACTATCTGAACCAGCAACTGGTTTCGTGGCGCACGCATACGCGGGCGGCGGAGGGTCCCTACTGCATGGGCGTGGTGGCCAACCGGATGCGCGAATCGGATCTCGGGGCGGTTTCCGCCTGGCTGGCCCGCCAGGCGCCGCCGACCGACATGCATCCACAGCCCGCGAGCGCGCGGACCGAGCCGTTGCCGGGTTGGTGCGTGATGGGCAACAGCGGGGTGACCCCATGAACCGGTTGCGTCGTGGATGGTGGGTGCTGGCGTTGCTGGTGGTCGTCGTGGCCGCGGGGTGGCTGGCGTTGCGACCGGCCGGACCGCTGCCGACATCGCCCGGCCAGCACGATGCTGCCGAGCTGCAGGATCCAGCCCTGATCGAGCGCGGCAAATACCTCGCCACGGTCGGCGACTGCGCCGCCTGTCACACGGCCCGCGGTAGCCAGCCCTACGCTGGCGGGCGCTCGCTGGCCACGCCGTTCGGCGACGTGCCGGCGCCGAACATCACGCCCGACCCTGCCACCGGCATCGGCCGGTGGAGCTTCGAGGATTTCTGGCGCGCGCTGCACGATGGCAAGGGTCGTCAGGGCGAGCTGCTGTATCCGGTGTTCTCCTACACCTCGTTCACCAAGGTCAGCCGCGACGACGCACGGGCGATCTTTGCCTACCTGAAATCATTGCCTCCGGTGAACCAACCGGACCTGCCGTCCGGCCTCGATTTCCCGTACAACGTGCGCAGCAGCCTGGTGGCGTGGCGCGCGCTGTATTTCAAGCCCGGCGTGTTCAAGCCCGACTCCGCGAAATCCGACCAGTGGAACCGCGGCGCCTACCTGGTGCAAGGGCTGGGTCATTGCAATGAATGCCATACCGAGCGCGATTCGCTCGGCGGCATCAAGAAGGACCAGCACCTCACCGGCGGCCAGATTCCGGCCTTGGCCTGGTATGCGCCCGACCTCAGCACGCAAGCTGGCGGCGGTCTCGCCGGCTGGCGTGCACAGGACATCGTCGACCTGCTGAAAACCGGCCAGTCCGCCAAGGGCACGGCGTTCGGGCCGATGGCCGATGTCGTGCGGCTGAGCACGCAACACATGACCGATGCCGACCTGCACGCCGTGGCGACCTACCTGCAATCATTGCCGCCGCGCGCGCCGACTCCGTCAGCCACACCATTCGCGCGCGCCGCCAGCACCGAACAGGGCGGCAAGCTCTACGCGAAGCATTGCGCCGACTGCCACGGCATGGACGGTAACGGCGTGGCCGGCATCTACCCGCCGCTCAACGGCAACACTTCGGTCACCGAACCGACCGGGATCAACGCGATTCGCAGCGTGCTGCTCGGCGGTTTCGCACCGGCCACGACTGCCAACCCGATGCCGTATTCGATGCCGCCGTTCGCGCAGCAGTTGAACGATGGCGACATTGCCGCGCTGGTCACCTGGATCCGCCAGTCATGGTCGAACCAGGCCGGCGCGGTGCAACCGGGTGACGTGGCGCGGTACCGGCATACGCCGGTCGATTGAGCGGCCGTGGCCGGCGCACCGGTCAGCGCATGATGCCGGTGTGACCCAGCGAATAGCGTCCCGGTTGCGGCCACACGGTCAGGCCGTGCGGCTCCATGCCTACCTTGATGCTGCGCACCTTGCCGGTGCTGGTGTCGATCGCGTAGACCACGTCGTCGAAGCGACCGGACAGCCACAGCATGCTGCCGTCGGCGCTGACGTTGCCCATGTCCGGGCTGCCGCCGCCGGGAATCGGCCAGTTGGCGACGACCTTGCGCGTGGCGTAGTCGATCACCGAGACACTGCCCTTGCCATGGCGCGCGCCGTGAACCTTGTGCGAGCCACGGTTGGTGACGTACAGCCGGGTGCCGTCGCGACTGGGGTACAGCCCATGCGTGCCGACGCCGGTGTGGATGAAGCCGATCCTGGTGAAGCTGTCGCCGTCGATCAGGAACACGCCATCGGCCATCATGTCCGCCACGTAGAACACCTTGCCGTCAGGCGAGACGCGCACGTCCTGCGGCATCCCCGTCTTCTTGTCCACTTGCAGGTAGCCGAGCACCTTGTGGTGAACCATGTCGATCTTGGCCAGAGCGCCGCCGAACTCGCAGGTGAAGATCGCGTAGCGTCCGTCGATCGAGAAGTCGGCGTGGTTGATGCCCTTGCAACCAGGCACTTCGAGCCGGCTTTTCAGCGCCATGGTATGTGGGTCACGAAAATCCAGCCGCGCGTCGGCCTCGGCCACCACGATCGCTTGCTTGCCATCCGGGGTGAAGTACATGTTGTACGGGTCGTCCACCGCGATCGCCTTGCCGGGCCGACCGGTCAGCGGATCGATCGGGGTGAGGCTGCCGTCGCTGCGGCCCTCCGCATTGTTGGTCACCCACAGCGTCTTCAGATCCCACGACGGCACGATGTGCTGCGGGCTGCGGCCGACCTTGAACTTGTACAGCACCTTGAACGTGGCCGGGTCGATCACGTAGACGTCGTCCGAACGCAGATTCGGTACATACACGCGCTGCAGCGCCCCCTTCACCGCCGGGCTGAAGTCGTTGGCGCCCGACTCGCTGTACAGGTTGGCCGGGTTCAATACCCGCGGCATGCCAGCGACGGTGACCACGGCTGGCGCGGCATAGGCGGCGGCGCCGATCAAGGCACCGATGGCGATGACCGCAGTGCCGGTGGCGCGTCGCCACAGGCGGGAGGGATACGTGTTGATGGTAAATGTCCTTGGAAACAAAGTTGGGTGGATATCGGCACCGGTCCGGCGGCGTGTCAGTGTCCGGCGGTGTCTTTGCGGATCGCCTGGATGGTTTGCCTGACGATCAGGTCGACCCCCAGCTGGCCCAGCGCCGCGGTCGCGCGTCGCGGGTCACCACCATAAACACCGTCGGCGGCGCCGGGTTTGCCGGCATCGTGCAGTCTATCCACTCGCACCATGCGCGGCGCGACTGCCAGCTGAAGGGAAGCATCGGCGAGCCCCGCATGGGTGCCGATCTCGTCGTCGCGAAAGCCGTGCTGGCGCAAGAGCTGGTCGAAGCCGGTGGAGCTGGCCGCGTAATACTCCGGCGGCGCGAATGCTCGCGCGCCCGAACCAGTCCAGCGCTTGTTCAGATGCGCAACTACCCGCTGCAGAGCCTTCTGGTAGCCGCCATGGTCACCCAGCAGCACGATGTTGCGAAAGCCATGCACTGCGAAGCTGTTGGCCGCCGACTCCAGTACCTGCTCGAACGCCGCATCCGGCACCGTGATCGTGCCCGGGAAGCGCATATGACCGCTCGGCGGTGCGTAGCTGCCCTCGGGCACATAGGCGATGACCGGCGCCACCAGTGCATTGCCCAACCCTTCGGCAATCTTCTGCGACAACCATGCCGCCCGCGCATTGTGCTTGCCCAGCGCGATGTACGGGCCGCTCTGCTCGGTGCCGCCGATGGGGATGATGACGGTGGTACTGCCGGACTGGATACGGCCGCGCAGTTCGGTCCAGGTCAGGTCCTGCAGTTGCACCGTGTGCGGAGGCTGCGCGCAGGCGAACTGCGCCAACACAAACAGCAGCGCGAAAGCGAAGATCTGTCGACACGAGAAGCGCATCAGGAAAGAGTGGGGCACGGCGACACGACGGGTGATGGACGGTACGGGGGACAGTGGGACAGTGGCATGCGCCTGCGCAAGGGTGACTGCTATTCCTGCTCGGTTGTCGGTACGAATTCCTTCAGAGATTCCAGTTCCTGTTCCAGCTTGCGCAACCTCTCGTCGATTTGCGCGCGTTGTTCGCGCAGCCGCTCGATCGTGTGGGCAAGCTCGCTGCGTTGGGCATCGAGGATGGTGGTCATGGGGTGTGGCTCTCTTTTTGCGCTGTCGCGCTTTGGTGCGGTAGCTGGTCATTGTGCACCTTGCGGAAGTTCTGTTGTGTGGTGCGCCGGCTCGCCGTTCAGAGCAAGCGCTTTCGTGCGCCTGCGGCGCCCGAGGTACTTCTCTTTATGCTTGTCAAAAAGAGCAGTACCCAAGAGAAAACGACACCTCGCTGGGCGCTTGCCGGGCTTCGTGCCCGGCAAGTCCGTGAGTCGGGGCCGGGCTTTTCGACAGCACATCCCTGTGCTGGCGAAAAGGAGTCGACCCCCTGTCGACTCCCGCTGCGCGACCTGTCGGTCCCGCCTCACCGCCGCACAGGGGCCCGGGGTAGAGCAGCGGGCCATCCTGGCTCGCACTCGGTGCGCAACCGTGTTGCGGTTGCGAGGTTAAAGAGCTGTCCGTATTGCGTGGGTATTTGACTGAAGAGCATCGTCTGCGACCGGCCGGAAGCAGTCGATTGGCTCGAGCAAATGCACGCCGCACAACGGACGTTCGGCGAGTCACCCGAAGTTGAGTTGCTGGCGCCGTGAACATGCATCCGTTTATGCAGCGGCGCGTCGATGAGCTGTTTTTCGCCACGGCGGCGAGAACAGTCACGCCCTCCACCGATGCATCGGCCCTTTTGAGCACCGGGAACCGGTTAGGTGTTGGGTCCGACGCCGTACTTACCTGTTTCGGGAACGGACGCGGATATCTTTGGAGCTGGAACGATGACATGCAATCGGCAGGAGGCGCATCCCGACCGGCATCAAGAATGGCGCCGTGATGCAGGTGTCGCGACAAGTGCGCGGGTGGGACGTTGATTCAAGCGCCCTCACGTAAGCTGTAGCGCGATCAACGTTGCGCCCGCGGGTTTGTTGACTTCCCAATTCAGCGAGTGCAGGACCTCCCCTCGGGCAGTTGTCCGCGGTACAGCACGCCGTCGCACACCATCCCCTCCACGATTGCCGCAATGCGTTGGCGACTGGTCTCGTATCGCTGCCGCGGCAGCCACCAGTTGACGATCCCGCGCGGGGTGTCCGCCGCCTGCGGACAGGCATGCAGATACGCAAGCACCGAGCGTCTGATTTCGGCTGCGCCTTCTTCGCGCGATCCGGTACTCGATGGCTCTGTCATCGCGTTGTGGCGAAGATTCTTGTGAACAATCTGTTGCAGTCTGTCTGCATGAACCCGGCTAGCGGTGATCGGAAATGGAGTGGCGTCCGGGCCCGCTCACGGCTGGATTCCTATCGCCCGTCCAGGAAGCTCGAATCGATGGGAACGATTTCAGCAAAAATCAGTCTCCCCGGCACTACACGGTTGTCCGCGAGACCCGTCTGATCGGCGCTGATCACTTCGTGTTCTTCAAGCAGCAGCCGGAATTGTCCCGGCGGCGTCACGTCAGGCAAGCGCACCAATCCCTCCCAGACGGCAAGGTTGGTCCGAACCGGAGCTTGCGGCTCGACAAACAGCTTGACCGGCGCACCCGTTGCAACGGTCTGAAACGCAAGAACCTCGGCCTCATCCACCGCCGTCAGCGGAACATCGCGCCAGCCAAGCTCGGCGTCGAGTCCGGCTATCCGCTCCTGCACGCGTACATCGAATCGGGTCGGAGGCACGCCTTCGGGTGGCCCGACCAGCGCGTTCGGACCCGTTGGCGCGATACCTGAAATCTGCACCCGCAGAACCCTGGCATGCCCCGGATGCGGATACACGACAACTGCCCGCCCAGGCGCCACCTGGGCGAAATCGGCCAGTACGACGCGGGACAAGCGCGCATCCGGCAGCGCGTCGGGCTGGAAGCGTGCCAGCGCCAGGCGCACAAAGGGCGAGTAAGTCTCGGTTGCCTCGAGCGTGAGGTCGGCGTACCAGAGCTGTCGACCAGAATCGAACGCAACCGGGTAACCGACCACGTCCACGTCGAGACCGGGCGTTTCTTCGAGGGATACCGAGTGCGCTTCCACCTCGCGATCCGGGAAATTCCAGGTGCCGGGCGCGCCGGACAGTGGGGCGGTTTGCCAGATGGGATCCATTCCCCACTGGGTGAAACACGTTTTGTAGCGGTCGAGGACGGCCTGATCGAGCTGCCCGCCGTGCCACAACGCCACCCCTAACCGTTCGCCCTCGCCTGAGGAGAACCATGGGCGCTTGAGGTACACGCGCAAACCACCGCCGAAGCGCACGCTACGTTTGACCGGCGTGTCGATCTGGCGTTGCCAGCCGAAGGTCGGCAATACGTAGGCGATGTCCGGCGCGAGCGGGCGCGACGATGCCGGTATCGACACCTCCAGCGACGGACTTTCGCGGCTGAACCCGCCCTCCCCTGGCGCCGGTGGCACGAAGCAGTCGGCATCACGCGACACCGCGACTGCGCGGTAGCGGACCTGGTGGTGACGGGTATCACCGATCACGTGGCGCGGCGCAGCGATGCGATCGAACCTCAAGCGATTCTCGCCGGGGAGCGACACCTCGCCGGGCTGCACAAACACGATTTGATCGTGCTCGGGATCGTAGTAGCCAACGTGACGCTGGCTGGAATCGTCCTGGAGTTCGCCACGAGGCTGGTCGATGTCGGGCGGGTTGGCATCTCTGGCGGGCAGGTAGGCTTCGTCCGTGGTTGGCAGGTCGATTCGATCGACACTTGACTGGTACGTCTGATGCTCGTCCCCGGTGCCTTCAGCAAGAAGGTCGACCGGATCGCTCCACTCCGCGAGCAAATCGATTTGACCGGTGGCGGCTCCGTGCACCTTCAAGGCGCCGAGCACGTATGCCTCGGTGGAAGCCGGCCTGCGCCAACCGGTCATCGCAGCAAGTTCGTCTGGATCACGGCGCGCGGGTATACCCGCTCTGCCGGGATGAAGCGGCGCGGTAGTCAGCGCGGTCTGCAATGGTGACGTTGCCGAGGACGAGAAAAGCTGGTTTTGCTTGCCGACCGCCAGTGGCTGGAATGTCGGTTGCCCCAGCGGCTGGCGCAGAGCGTGGACGAGTTCCAACAACACAGGTGGCGTCAGCATCCAGTGTCCGCCCTCGACCGTCCGTTGCAGGATATGGGCGAGTTCATCGACCGCGTCGCCGGGTGCGAGGGCGGGTGACCGCGGGTCCTCGCGCTGGCGCGTCGCGGCTTCCTCCTGCAACCACTGCCACACGCCCATCTTCGGAAGGTCGGTTTGCAGCAAGTAACAACTCACGGGCACGACCTTGCGCTCGCCCTTGGCAAGGAACACGGTCAGCGTGCGCGCTTCGGCATCCCAGTGCGGTGGCGCGGGGGCTGCTCCATCCGGTTCGTCCAGCGCCAGCCGCAGTCCCTGCATCGCCTGCCAGTCATCGCCGCCGCCAAAGCTGATGAGCAACGCGGATCCGGGGCGTGGATTGGGATCGTCCAGGAGTTCAAACGCTACCGGGCCGCTGGCGGTAAGCCCATCGATGCGACCGAGGCTGCCCTGTGGCGTTCCCGGCAGGTCGCGCAAGGCGACGCCGCGCGCCCAGGCATCGGGCAGATAGGGCAGTTCGGCGAGAAATGCATCGGTAATCAGCGGAAACACCTTCTCCTTTCCGGCGACTGTGGCTTTGACGCGCGGCAGTTCTCCATCGCGCTCAGTCGTATCGAGTGGATCGGACGGCTCGGACGGCGGCGCGCCATCGCGGTGGGCGATCAGTTGCCAGGTCGCTTCGTCGCGCCGTAACTTGCCGTCGACATCGTCGAACATGCCCATTTGCTCGGCCATCTCCACACTGGCGCGCGGCGGCAGCAAATGGCGCGCCGCGGCGCGGGTGTCGGCAGGCGTCGACGCATCATCTTCAGAACTGCGGTTGTCGGTACGGATCACCAGTCGCTGCAGGGTCGAACCGGGTCCGGTAATGGCGTTGATGTCGTCGACCACGATTTGCGGCGATACCACCGGCTCGAAGCGGCGGTACATCAGGCCGTCGCGACCGACATTGGGCAGCGAAAACACTTGCGACAATCCGCTACCGACCGGGTTGTCGAGGCAAGCCTGGCCGCCCTCTGCGTCGTTGACGCACGCGCTCAACCCCGCCAGGTTGACCCAGCGCGCGCGAAACCGATAGCGCCACCCGAAACGCAACTGGGGCAGGCTGCCCGGCACCACGCGATGTTCGACCTTGATCTTGAACGGACTGGCAGGTGCATCGGGCTCTTTGTCTGTCTCGGGCGTGGCGTTGCCCGGGTCGGCGGCCAGCGCAAGGTCGGGACGCGGCGCGGACAGGCTCCACCCCGCCCAGCGCGCGAAGGCTTCGTGCAGGTAATAGTGATCTTCGCTCGCTGGCGTGCCCGGCGCCGGGCGGGTGACGGCCGATTCAATCCAGCCCTCTTCCAGCGCCGGATCGAGACCGATCTGCCGTGGATCGAAACCTGCCGGCGCGGGTGCGCCATCGCCCAAAAGAAACTGGTACGTCGCACTTCGTTCGTGCAGCGAATGCCAGCCTTGCGTGCGGTCATCCCACACATCCAGGCGCATTCCGCGGGTGAGGTTTTCCGCGTACACCTCGACCGGCTTTCCCTGCTCGAAGGCGGCATGGGTAACCGAGGTCTGTCCCAATCCCGCAATCCAGGTCAAGGCGCGGAAGTCGGCATACAGACTCAATCCACCCGAACGGAGTGCCGGCAGGGTTGCGCCAGGGTCGTACACCTCGGGATGGGCGGCGAGCGCGGGTTTACCGCCCGCATCGTTGGCGACCAGACTTTCAGCAAGCAATACCGTCTTGTGCATCGCGCCGTCGACATCGACCTGTGCCAGCCCGAACCATCCGGGATCGAGGGATGCGACGCCGAAGGCGCCCCGTGCGACGCCGGGCCGCGATGCGGTATGGAAAACCATGCCTGGCGCGCCAGCGTCGAGCAGGAAGTAGGCGGTGTGTACCGAGCCGTTCGAAGCAAGGAAATCACCGTCCAGCGAATGCGAGGCGATGTGCATGAACCGCGGCGCAGCAGTTGGGGTCGACTCCAGTGCATCGACTGGAACCTCGAGATCAAATACCAATCCCAGCGCCCGCTGCAGGCTGGGATAGTTGCCGAGCGCCGAAAGCGCCTGGTGGAAATCGATGACCTTCTCGGGATCGTAGGTGAGATTGCTGTCCGGGGGCGGGTCGTCCGCCTGCAGTTTTCTGTCTCCGTAGGCGGGGGTGGGCATGTGGTGGAAGGCCATGCAGCCTTCGGCGATGTCCTGCCGGTCGCTGTCGGTCAGCCCGTGTGTCGCCGCATTGTCCAGATAGCCATCATCGTCATAGAGCGAGCCGCCTGGACCAAGGCTCGACGCCAGTCTGCCGAGGCGATCCACCCGCGCCGCATATTCGGAAGCGCCCGCCCCTGCGTCCATGAGCATGGCGTTGGTCTGCGGCAACCGCGTCAAATGCCTGTGCCTTCGCGCCCCGGCTTCGCGGTCGCTCCAATGCACGGCCATCGCACCAATGAGGCGGGCCAATACCCCTCGATTGTCGGCCTCGTTCCGGTTCGAGCGTTGTTGCCGTGATCGTTCGTCGTCAGGCAGCGCCAGCGTGATGCTTGCCTCGCGATAGATCGACTTGATCAGGCTCGAGGTCTCGCGCATCGAAAAACTCGCCACGCCCCGCGTCGCCCGATCCACCAGGTCTTGATCGAAGCGGTAGGCATTGACAGGCGACGCTTCAGTGAACAGCGCC